>Ga0315912_10003497_pt1 | contig 15558 bp, 11 predicted proteins | sample VfabasoilMG_FD_204469 | JGI IMG/M metagenome (GOLD analysis project Ga0315912, IMG submission 204469) | Garden soil microbial communities collected in Santa Monica, California, United States - V. faba soil | ecosystem: Environmental > Terrestrial > Soil > Garden | place: USA: California... | reverse complement strand
CGGCGCCCGCTCGTCGGGCGCTCAGAACACGATCTGGTACTGGGCGCGGTAGCGCGTGCTGTCCCGGTTCGCGGTGTCGTGGTTCTCGAGCGTGCTCACGTCCAGCGCGAACTTGCTGTTGTTCTTGTCCAGGTAGTAGTTGAGGCCGAGCGTGTCCTCGGTCGTGTCGTCTCGCACGTCGAAATCGATGTCGCTGCGGCGCACGACGACCTCGAAGCGGGACGGCACCAGGAAGACGCCGAGCTGCGCGGTGTAGCCGCTGTCGTCCACGTCCGCGCCGCCAGAGATGTCGGAGCTGCGGTCGTAGGTCTCGGCCAGGAACGAGATCGGTCCCGCGAAGAGCTGCGTCTCGAGACCGATGGTCGTGTCGTGGGAGTTGGTCTCCTGCACGCCGTCGCCGTCCAGGTCCTGGCCCTTGTCGGCGTTGACCATCCAGCTCCCGCCGAACGACCACTTCACGCTGCCGTCCCCCACCGTCTGGAAGGACGACGAGTCGCGCTCGAGCGGCCCGAAGGGGTTGAACACCAGGCGCCCGCCGGTGCGCAGGCCGTCGCTGCCGGTGCCGTCCTGGCCGTCGGCGTTGGAGTTGCCGGTGCCCTCGCCGTTGCTCGTGCCGGCCCACCACTCCACGAGCTTCTCGGTGCTGGAGCCGTAGAGCATCACGCCCGGCTCGCGGTTGGGCGTGAACTCCACGGAGGCGATCGACTCGTTCACCAGGTTCCGGTTGAACGCGCCGAGGTTCACCTCGCGCCCGAACGGGAAGAAGTACTGGCCGGCCTGGGCGTACGTCTCCGACGCGCCGAGGCCCCAGTTGACGTAGGCGTCGGTGAGGGCGAAATCCTTCGGCCCCGTGTCGGTGCGGTTCTGCGTCGGAGCCTCGAACTCGACTTTGTACGTCGTGCGCTCGCCACCCGCCTTGCCGGCGAAGGCGATGCGCGCGCGGCGCACCGAGAAGTTCGTCTCGCTCGCCGCGTCGTTGCCGTTCTCGCCGTCGACCATCTCGGCGTTGATCTGCGCGCGACCGCGGATGCCGAGCGTCCACTTGCCGTCCTCGGACTCGAACTGCAGCTTGCCCGGCTTGCCGCCCGTCACCTTCGGCCCGCCGCCCTCGGCGAGGCGCTGCAGGCGCGCCTCCATCAGGTCGAGGTCGTGCACGCGCTGCTTCTCGGCGGCCGCCACGGCAAGCAGCTCGTCGTAGGTCGCCGCATCGATGATGCCGCGCTCGAGCAGCACGTCGAGGATGGCCACGTCCACCGAGCGCCCGTCATCGTCGAGCGCGGCGCTGGAGCCGGGGTGGGAGCCGGGGGTAGAGGCTGGCGCTGGGGCGTGGCCGAGGCCGGGGACTGGGGCAAGCGCGGGCGCGGCGGCTGGGGCAGGGGCGTCGGTCCACGCGGCGGGAACCGGCGCGGGATCGGGTCGCGCGGAGGCCGCCCGCGGCGTCACGAGGAGCAGGGTCGACAGCAGGGAAACAGCGAGCAGCGGGAACATGCAGCGAGGTCCGGGCGGGGCGTGGGACGCCCGCCGACGGCTCCACGCAGCGAGCCGCCGGCGGCGATCAGCGCAGGTCCCGCGGCCTCGACGTGTCCCCGACGAGGCGCGCGTGGACCCACGACCGGAAGCTAGCGGTGGCCCCCTGACCGCGCGGTGCCGGCCGCCGTTGCATCCGCGTGACGGCGCGCGTCACCCGCCGACGATGCTCGCGCTGCGTGCGGCTGCATCGCCGCCTGCGGCCGCACCGTTGCTCGCGGCTGCATCGTCCCCGCGAGCGCAGCGCGGCCCGCGACCGCAGCATCCTCGCGGCTGCCGCGGCCCGCGACCGCGGCATGCGACGGCTGCGTCGTTGCGGCGCGCGCCGCCGCGGGCCCCGCGTCGACTGCAGCCTGCCGACTACGGCAGCTTGTTGCCCAGGCCGACGCCGAAGGCGAGGTAGAGACCCGTGGCCGGGTCGACGTCCACCGCGATCGTCCAGGTCGTCACGTTCGACGCGGTGAGGTTCTGGAAGGCGGCCTGCGCCGCCTCGACCTCGGTGCCGAACTCGGCGACGAGCGTGAAGGCCATCGGGTAGCGCAGGTGCACCGGGTTCAGGCTGCTGGACGCCGGGATCGTGCCGCCCTTGACGACCATCGCGACCTGCCGGTCGCCGAGCACCTGGCCCGAGCCCGAGGCCGGCGGCGAGACGTCGAGCAGGCCGTCGGTCACCTCCACCGGGAAGACCTGCCAGGGGCTGTTCGGGTCGAACTGCCAGTAGAAGGTGTCCGGCCCGACGCCGAAGAGGTCCACGTCGAGCAGGCGCGTGAAGAGCAGGTCGACCAGGCGGTCGTTGGCATGCACGCCCAGGTCGATGATGCCGTTCACCACGCTCTGGTGCAGCGCCACCTGGTAGGTGATGCCGAGCGTGACGCCCTGGTCGGTGTCGGCGATGTAGGGCAGCAGCGTCTGCGCCTCGGCCTCGCCCACGCGGTTGTTGCCGAACGGACGGATGGCGAAGACCGAGCGCGTCACCGGCGCGTTGAAGCCCGGGTCGACGAGCAGGTCGCCCGAGCCGCCGAACACCTTGCTCAGGCCGGACGGCAGGCGCGCGCCGTACGACAGGCCCCAGCCGTCACCCGGCACGCCCTCGAGCAGCACGTCGGGGCCGCCGGTGCGGCGATAGCCGACCTCGTCCTCGATGAAGGTGCCGTCCTCCGAGACGCCCGCGATGATGTCGAGCAGGTTCGAGATGTAGGACGCCTGCTCGAGCTCGAGCAGGAGTTCGTAGGCGCCGGTCTGCTGGCCGTCGTCTCCGGTGAAGTCGAGGTTGGCGTCGGGCGCGCCCTCGACCGCCACGGCGTAGGGGCCGGTGGCCTCGATGGGCACGACGAAGCGCGAGAGCGTGCCCGCCCCGCCGTCGTCGTCGCTCGCGAGCAGCTTGCCGCTGGTGGCATCGAAGAGGCCCATGATCGTGTCGCGCGGCAGGCCGGTGAGACCGGCCGGGAAGCGCGTCTCGGCGTGCAGCAGCGAGAGCACCGGCGCGTCGAAGGAGAAGTAGTCCACGTCGCCCGGCACGAGCAGGCCGGTGACGGCCGTCGGCAGGCCGGGGATGGGGTGAGGCAGCGAGAGCACGACGGGCGTGGCCTCGGCGATGGTGTTGCCGTGGTCGTCGGCCGTGCCGGGCAGCGGAGCTTCGGACGGCGGCGGCGAGTGACCCGCCTGCGCACCGGGGCCGCCGTGACCGCCGGCGCCTCCGGGCCCCGCCGTTCCGCCGGGCCCGCCCTGCCCGCCCGCTCCCGCGTTTCCGACCGATCCGGCCCCCTGGCCCGGCGCCTGGGGACGACCCGTGTCGCTGGCGCCCGTGCCCGTGCCCGTGCCGGTACTCGTGCCGGGACTGGCACCAGTGTGGGTGCCCGTACGGTCGGAGTCGTCGGCCTCGGGGGCCGGCGCCGCCGCCGGACGCGGGCTGCGCGCGTTGAGACCGCGCCGCAGGCGCAGGCCGTTCTCGACCACGTCGAGGGACACCGGCCCCACGTTGTTGACGCCCTCGCTGTAGAGGCCGGTCACCGGCGTGAGCACCTCGTAGGCCAGCGTCTTGCGGTCCTTGCGCACCGGGTAGGCGGCATGGAGCGTGGGCGGGTCGAAGCTCAGGAACACGAGCTGCAGGTCGCTCACCTCGATCGCCGGGCGGCCGGGCAGCGTCATCTGGAAGCGGCTCGGCGTGCTCTGGCCGGCGATCGCGCGCTCCACCTCGAACTGCACGAGCGTCACGCCCTCGTCGGTCTCGCGCACCTCCTGCAGCGCGGCGACGCGCGCCACCAGGATGGCCTGCGCCGCATCCGCCTCGTCGGCCGTGGTCTTGGGCGCGTTCAAGCTGAGCACCCCCATCGGCACCGCCAGACAGAGGATGAGCATGAGTGCGCCCGTGCTGATCGGGTCGCGGGGGGACGTCGTCGCCATGGAGTACTCGCCGGGTGCGGACGGCGGCGGTCGCCACCATCGGGTGTTGCCGGTACAGTCCTGCCCGCGCGCCCGGGGATGATCCCTTGTGCCCTGCGGCGCGCGCCGACCGGCCGGGGTGCCCAATCTAAACCACCATTCGTGAACCGTCTAGAAAACGAGTTGTCGCCTGCGACACCGGAGGTGCGGCGGACCCGCCGTCGGGCCGAGGTGCTGCCCCTGCCGGCGGACGAGGCGCCGACCGGCGGCCTGCACGGAGTGCTCCACGGACTGGCGGCCATCCTGTTACTGCTCGGGGCCGCCGCCATCGCCCTCGTCGTCGATGAAGGCCTCCTGCGTCAGAAGATGGTCTGGTCGCGCGGGCTGCTCATGGCGGCCGCCTGCGTGGCCGCCCTGGCCCAGGCCTGCGCCGGGCAGTTCTCCCTGCGCGGGGCCACCTGGCTGGCGGCCGCCCTGGTGCCCGGCCTGCTGGCCCTGCTGCACCCGATCCACACCGCTGTGGCCAGCCCGATCCTGGCGCACGACGAGATCCAACGCCTGCTGCTCATCCCCCTCTGCGCCTGGACGGCCTCGACGCTGCTGGCCAGGGGCCCCTGGCGCCGCGCCTTCCTGGTGCTGCTGGGCTGCTGCGCGCTGCTGGTCGGGGCCTACGCCATGCTGCAGAAACTAGGCAACTTCGGCCTGGTGCGGCAGCTGCTGGGGCTGCTGGAGGGCGCCGGCCTGGGCAGCGCGGACGCGGCCCCCGACTGGCTGCCCCAGACGCTCCTGACACAGGCCGTGCGGGCCACGAACCGCTCCTACGCCGGCTTCGGCAACCCGGTCTTCCTGGGCGACTGGCTGGTGCTCACGACGCCGCTGCTGCTGGCCGACGCGCTCGCCTCGCGCAGCCCCTGGCGCTGGATCTCGGCCCTCGCCGCCGGGCTCTGCCTGCCGGCCTTCATGGCCACCGAGAGCCTGGGCGCCTGGCTCGGCCTGGGGCTGGCGATGCTGGCCGGCCTGTGGCTGCTCCTGCCCCCGGGGCGCCCGCGGCGGCTGATGTTCGCGGCGCTGCTCGTCGGCGCCCCGCTGCTGGCCTGGTTCGGCCGGGACGAGTTCCTGCGCCGGCGCGTGCACACGCTCATCTGGCGCGACTCCTGGGAGCTGTTCTCGCTGCACCCCGGCGGCGTCGGCCCGGGGCAGTTCCAGATCGCCTTCCTGCCCTTCGCGTCGCCCGAGCTGCTGGCCATCCACCCGCGCAGCGACGTGATCATCAACGATGCGCACAGCGAACCGCTGCAGCTGCTCGTCGAGCTGGGCTGGCCGGCCCTGCTGGCGGTGGGCGTGGCGCTGCTGTATGGGCTGCTGCAGGTGCGCCAGATGCTGCGCCAGCCGTGGTCCGACAGCCATGCCCGCGCGCTCTTCGTGGCCGCGCTGGCCGGCGTGGTGGGCTGCGTCGGCATGTCCTTCGTATCGCCCGACCTGCGCTTCCACGTGACGATGCTGGCGCTCGGACTGGTGATCGGCTTCCTGTTCTCGATGCAGCCGCCGCTGGCGGTGCCGCTCGGTGCGGGGCCCTTCGGCCGGCTGCTCGTCGGGCTGCTGGCCCTGGCCGGGCTGTGGGCCGCCGGCAGCTCGACCTGGGAACGCCTGCGCATGGTGGAACGGCTGCAGCCGCCGGCCGCGCCCGACGTCTCGCCCGAGGCGCTGGCCGCGGTGGAGGCGCTGCGCCGCGCCGCCGAGGCCAACGCGCAGGACCCCGCCGCCTGGTATGCCTTCGGCGAGGCGCTCTCCGGCCACCGGCGCTTCGACGAGGCGACGGCTGCCTTCCAACGCGCGATGGCGCTCGACCCCGGCAACGTGTCCATCGCGCGCAGCCTGGGCATCGTGGCGGCGCTCGCCGGGCGCTACGCCGAGGCCGTGCCCCATCTGCGCGCCAGCCTCGCCGAGCGGCCGGACGATGGCGACGTGCGCTACCTGCTGGCCTACGCCGCCTTCGGGCAGGGCGATCTGCTCACCGCCGCGGCCGAGGCCGAGGCGCTGCTGGCTGACGAGCCCGACAACGTGCGCGCGCTGCTGCTGCTCGAGCGCCTGCGCGAGTGAGCGGCCGCCTGCAGGTGGTGTGCCTCGATGCGGCCGGCACGCTCTTCACCGAGCGCAGCAGCCGCGCCGCGCTCTACGCCGAGGTGTTCGGCGCCGCCGGCGTGCCGGTGCCCGTGCCGCAGATGGCGCGCTGGATGGGCGAGCTGCACGACGAGCTGCCGGACGAGCTGCCCGGCGGCCGGCGCTACTCGGCAGCCTGGTTCAGGGCCTTCGTGCAGCAGCTGCTCACGCGCGCCGGTTCCGGCCTCGAGCCCGAGCCGCTGCGCGTGCGCCTCGCGGCGCGCTTCACCGACCCCGCCACCTATGTGGTCTTCGCCGACACCTTCCCGGCCCTCGACGACCTCGCGCAAGCCGGCCTGCGCCTCGCGCTCGTGAGCAACTGGAGCGACCAGTTGCCGCGCCTGCTCGAACAGCTCGGGCTGCTGGCCTGCTTCGAGGTGTTGGCCGTCTCGCAGCTCGTCGGCTGCGAGAAGCCGCAGCGCGGGCTCTTCGAGCACGCGCTCGCGCGCCTGGGCGTGCCGCCCGAACACGCGCTGCACGTCGGCGATCACCCGCGCAACGACGTGGCCGGCGCGCGCGCCGCCGGACTCGCGGCCTTGCTGCTCGACCGCCGGCCGGGGGCCGTGGCCGGGCCGGGGGTCATCACCTCGCTGGCGGATCTGCCGGAGCGGCTGGGCGTGCGGCGGTAGGGCGAAGGCGGCCGGCTCGACGAGCGGGAGCTGCGTCACGGGACAGATGCGCTCGGCCTCGGGCAGCTCGTGCAGCACGTGCCGGTGCGGCCGCGCGTCGCTGCACGGTTTCGCGCTCGACGAGCTGCGATGGCGACATGTCCGCAACATGCCGACCGCGCGCGCACTCGCAAGCTGCCACCCGAGATCGTCCAGCACGCCACGCGCTGTCGCTTCCATCGCCGTGGTCGAGGTTCCGTCGCACGGCAGCTCGATGCGGTGACGGCCGAACACCGTCACCGCCAGGCTGGACGGCGGCACGGAGTGCATCGCCGGACCGACGCTCGCTTCCACGAACCGGGCACGGGGGGGGCGGCTGCCAAGGCCGGCGCGAGATCATGGCGGCGCTCGGATCACGCGGACCTCGGTGCGCTCGTGACGACTCTGCCCAACGATGAGTTGTCCGCCGCGAAGCGTGCGGCATGATGAACACCATGACCAGATACTCGCGCCCGGGACCGAGCACCGGCTGGGCACGGTGGCTCCCGGCCGCCGGATGGCTGCGCAGCTACCAGCCCACCTGGCTGCGCGGTGACCTGGTCGCCGGGCTGACCGCGGCCGCGGTGGTCGTGCCCCAGGCCATGGCCTACGGTGCCATCGCGGGCCTGCCGCTGGTGGTGGGCCTGTACACCGCGCTGGTGCCACTCGTCGTGTACGCGGTGCTGGGGACCTCGCGCCCGCTGAGCGTCACGACCACCTCGACGATCGCCATCCTGACCGCGGGCGCGCTGCACCAGGTCGCGCCCGACGGCAGCGGCGAGGCCCTGGTGCCGGCGGCGGCCACCCTGGCCTTCCTGGTGGGCGCCATGCTGCTCGCCGCCTCGGTGCTGAGGTTGGGCGTCGTCGCCAACCTCATCTCCGAGCCGGTGCTCATCGGCTTCAAGGCGGGCGTCGGGCTGACCATCGTGATCGATCAGCTCCCCAAGTTGCTGGGTGTGCACTTTCCCAAGGGCCACTTCCTGCAGAACGTCGTCGCCGTCGTGGATCACCTGCCGCAGGCGTCGGTGCCGACCGTGCTGCTGGCGCTCGCCTTGCTGGCGCTGCAGCTCGGCTTGCAGCGTCTGCTGCCGCGGGTGCCCGCCGCGCTCGTGACGGTGGGCGCCGGCATCGCGGCGTCCGATCTCATCGGGCTGGAGCGCTTCGGCATCGAGCTGGTCGGCGAGGTGAAAGGCGGTCTGCCCGCCTTCGCGCTCCCGGACTTCTCGCTCTGGCAGCCGTTGTGGCATGCGGCCATCGGCATCGCGCTCATGAGCTATGTCGAGACCATCGCCGCGGGGCAGGCGTTCCGCAGGCAGGACGAGCCGCAGCCCGTCGCGAACAAGGAGCTGGCCGCCATCGGGTTCACCAATCTCGTGGGCGGCTGCTTCACCAACCTGCCTTCGGGTGGCGGCACCTCGCAGACCGCGGTCAACCGCGGGGCCGGAGCGCGCAGCCAGATCGCCGGCCTGGTGACGGCGGCCGTGGTGGTCGCCGTGTTGCTCTTCCTGGCGCCGCTGGTCCACCTCATGCCGCAAGCCACGCTGGCGGTCGTCGTCATCGTGCCGTGCGCGGGCATGATCAAGCTGCCGGAGTTCCGCGCCCTCTGGCGCACCCGGCTCATGGAGTTCAGCTGGGCCGCGTCCTCGGTCGCCGGGGTCGTGCTGCTCGGCACCCTGAAGGGCATCCTCGTCGCCGTCATCCTCTCGCTGCTGGCGCTCATGCTCCACGGCAGCTTCCGGCCGGTGTTCGTGTTGGGCCGCAAGCGCGGGACCGACGTGTTCCGCCCCCGTTCCGAGGAGCATCCCGATGACGAGACCTTTCCCGGCTTGCTGCTGCTCAAGACCGAGGGCCTGCTGCACTTCGCCAACCTGCAGCGCGTCTTCGACCTGCTCGGGGAGTTCGTCGCGCAGGAACAGCCGCGCGTGGTCGTGCTCGACTGCAGTGCGATTCCCGACCTGGAGTACACCGCGCTCAAGCGTCTGAGCGAGGCGGATGCGACCCTGCAGCAGTCGGGCATCAGCCTCTGGCTGGCCGGATTGAATCCCGAGCCGCTCGCCCTGGTCCAGAAGTCGGCCCTGGGCAAGAGCCTCGGCCGCGCTCGAATGCACTTCAACCTCGAGCAGGCCGTCGCCAGCTATCAGCAACAGTCCGGTGAGACCGAAGCCGCGCGGTGAGCCTGGGCGAGCCTGGCGTCGGCTGACTTGGCCGGCACCCCCGGAGAAGGCGTCGCTCCCGAGCGCCGCGCCTTCAGTAGACCTCCTTGATGAAGCGCAGACGTCGCTGCGCTGCAGGGGCATCCGCCTTGACCTTGCGCTTGGGCAGGCGCACCTTCTCGCGCTCGACCTCCTGATAGGGGATCCGGCCCAGCAGGTCCGTGATGAGGTTCAGGCGCAGCCGTTTCTTGTCGTTCGAGTTGGCCACGAGCCACGGAGCGTCCTTGCTGTCGGTGGCGCTGATCATCTCGTCACGGGCACGCGTGTAGTCGTCCCAGCGCGTGAAGGATTTGATGTCCATCGGAGAGAGCTTCCAGGACTTGCGGCCGTCCTCGATGCGGTCCTGCAGCCGCCGCGTCTGCTCCTCGGGGCTGACCTCGAGCCAGTACTTGAGCAGCACGATGCCCGAGAGGACCATCAGCTTCTCGAACAGCGGCGCGACGTGCAGGAAGCGCTTCGCCTCCTCTTCGGTGCAGAAGCCCATCACGCGCTCGACACCGGCGCGGTTGTACCAGCTGCGATCGAAGATCACGACCTCGCCGGCGGCCGGCAGGTGCGGCAAGTAGCGCTGCGCGTACATCTGGCTCTTCTCGCGGTCGCTCGGCGCCGGCAGCGCGACGACGCGGAACACGCGCGGACTCACGCGCTCCGTGATGGCCTTGATCGTGCCCCCCTTGCCGGCGCCATCACGTCCCTCGAACACGATGCAGACCTTGGCGCCGGTGGCCTTGACCCACTCCTGCATCTTGACCAGTTCGACGTGGAGCTTCGCCATCGCCTTGTCGTAGTCCTTGCGCTTCAGCGTGTTCGACTCGTCGCCGCTCGCACTCTCCTTGCTGCTCATGCTGGCCAAGCTCCATGCGGGACCATGCGTGTTTCGCTGGCAACTCTAGCATCAGCCAGAGGAAGCTCGTCCCGACGAGCGTACGGTCGCTCTGCTCCAGGAGTTCGCGGATCTCCTCGAGCCGCGCCTTGTCGACCGCGATGCCATCGACGCGCTCGGCCCACCGGTGCATGAACCGTCCGCGGAGATCGCGGACAGGCTCGTCGGCCGTGGATGCGTTAGGATCGGCGCCATGGGGACTGCCCGACAGACCGCGGCCGAGGGACCGTTCCGCGTCGAACGCGCCGGACTCGACGGCGACAAGGTGCAGATCCGCGTGGCGGGTCAGGTCGAGATCGCCCAGGCCCCGGGCTTCTCGCGGGCGCTCCAGCAGGCGATCCAGGCGGCCGATCGCGCGGTGCTGGTGGACATCTCGGGCCTGACGCGGCTCGACGGCGGCAGCGCGGCCATCCTCTACGGACTCCGCCAGCGCTCCACCGCGCGAGGCGTGCCACTCGAGATCCTCGGCGCCCGGGGCGACGTGGCCGAGATCATGAAGCTCTACGACGACGCCGCGGCCCAGGCCATCCTGAAGGGCGAGCCGTCCGACAGCGCCATCGAACAAGTGGGGGCCGTCACGCTGGCCTTCGCGGGCGGAGTCAAGGGCATCCTCGACTTCATCGGCCAGGTGACCCGGGCCGTGCTGCGGGCGCCACTGCGTCCGTCCACCATCAACTGGCGCGACCTGGGCCGGCACATGGAGCAGGTGGGGGCCGACGCGCTGCCCATCGTGGTGCTCATCTCGTTCCTGATCGGCCTGGTGATGGCCTTCCAGTCGGCGGGCACCCTGGCCAGCTACGGCGCCAACGTGTTCCTGGCGGACATGGTGGGCCTGTCCATGACGCGCCTCATGGGACCGCTCATGATGGCCATCCTGGTGGCGGGTCGCTCCGGCGCGGGCATCTCGGCCGAGCTGGGCACGATGAAGGTCTCCGAGGAGATCGACGCCCTGCGCACCCTGGGCCTCGACCCCATCGGCTTCCTGGTCATCCCGCGCGTGCTGGCGCTGGTGCTCATGGTGCCGTTCCTGACGCTGCTGGCCGACCTGGTGGGCATCGTGGGCGGCGGCATCATCGGCATCACGCTGCTGGACCTGACACCCGCCTCGTTCATCAACCGCCTGACGGAAGCCCTCGACCTGTGGGACGTGGGCACCGGCGTCCTGCTCTCCCTCGCCTACGGCGTCGCCATCGGCCTCATCGCCTGCGAGCGCGGCCTGGCCACCTCCGGCGGCGCCGAGGGCGTGGGCCGTTTCACCACGGCCGCCGTGGTCACCATCCTGTTCCACCTGGTGATCATCACCTCGGTGCTCACCAGCCTCTTCATGTTCTGGGGGATCTGATGGCCGCACTGGTGGAGGTGGACAAGATGACCATCGGGTGGGGCGACTTCACCCTCATGAAGGAGCTCGACTTCGAGATCGAGGAAGGCGAGATCATGGTCATCCTCGGTGGGAGCGGGTGCGGCAAGTCCACGTTGATGCGCCACATCATCGGGCTCGAGACGCCCAAGTCGGGCACGGCGCGGCTGGTCGGGCAACAGCCGGCCGGCGAGGGCTCGCCGCCGTTCGGCGTCATGTTCCAGTCCGGCGCGCTCTTCGGGTCCATGACGCTGCTGGAGAACGTCAGCCTGCCGCTGGTGAAGTGGACCGACCTGGCGCCGGACGACGTGGAGGCCGTGGCCCGCGCCCGCCTGCGCCTGGTGAGCCTGGACGGCTTCGAGAACCATCTGCCGTCGGAGATCTCGGGCGGCATGAAGAAGCGCGCCGGCATCGCCCGGGCCATGGCCCTCGAGCCGCGCATCCTGTTCCTCGACGAGCCCTCCGCCGGCCTCGACCCCATCTCGGCCGTCGAACTCGACGAACTCATCCTGACGCTCAACGCCAGCCTGGGCGTCACCACGGTGCTCGTGACCCACGAGCTCGAGAGCATCTTCAAGATCGCCCGGCGCTGCATCATGCTCGACAAGCAGGCCCAGGGCATCATCGCCGACGGCGACCCGCGGGAACTGCGCGACCACAGCACCGACCCGCGGGTGCACCGGTTCTTCAACCGCCTGCCGGCGTCCACCGGAGCCAACCCATGACCGCCTCCAAGACCAACCAGTGGAAGCTCGGCCTGTTCGTCACCACGGGCCTGGGCGTGGCCCTGGGCACCCTGCTCTGGCTGGGGGCCAACACCTTCCGTCAGGACGTCCGCAAGCGCTACTGCCTGTTCGACGAGTCGGTGACGGGGCTCGACATCGGCTCCCCCGCCCGCTACCGCGGCGTCATCGTGGGCACGGTGGCGGACATCGGCTTCCTCGGCGATGGGCGCACGGTGCTCGTCACCCTGGATGTGTACGGCGACAAGCTCGCGGCCATGGGTCTCGAGTCCGGTTCCGGCACGCCGTCGCCCGGCATGGCGGAGGCCCGCAAGTCCCTGGCGGTGCAGCTGGCCTCGGCGGGCATCACTGGCGGCAAGTACATCCTGGCGGACCTCTTCCCGCCGGAGAGCTACGACCGGATCGAGGTGGACACGCCGCTGCCGGCGTTCGTCGACCCCGGGGAGAACCTCATTCCTTCGATTCCCTCGAGCCTCAAGAACCTCGAGGAGGTGCTCGTCGCCTTCACCGATTCCTTTCCCGAACTCCTCAGCGACGTGAAGACGGCCGTGCAGGAGATCGCCCGCCTCTCGACGACGCTCGAGGGGCTGGTGAACGCCGAGGTGAAGACGCTCCTGCAGGAGCTGATCGAGAAGGCGGAGGGCGTGCAGGCGGCCGAGATCTCCCAGGGCGTCGTGAACACCTTGGACGCACTGAAGGCGACGCTCCACGATGTCGAGACCATCTCCAACGGCTTCGTCAACGAAGACCGTCCGCGCCTCACGGCCCTCATCGACGACCTGTCCTCGCTGAGCACGACCCTCGAGCAGGCCGTCGCCGACGCCCGGGCGGGGGAGACCGCCGCGTCCCTGCGCGCCACCCTCGACCGGGCCGGGGGCACGGCCGACACGGCGAGCGACCTGCTGGGCGACCTCCAGATGGACGGCGACATGCTCACCGAGGAGCTGCGGCTCACGGCACAGGAACTGCGTCGCACGCTCCAGTCGGTGGATTTCCTGGCTGAGCTCATCGAACGCGACCCCGGCATCCTGCTGCGGGGACGGACCGCCAACGACTCCACCGGGGGGAACCCGTGATGCCCGCTCCTGAACGCACCCGGCCCGCGGCCGCGCTGGCTCTCGGCGCCCTGTTGCTGTCCGCGGCTTGCAGCCTGCTGCCCGGCCCGGCGCCCACGCCGCGCTACTTCGCTCCCGAGCTTCCCGGGCCGCTCGCGGCCGAGGCCGCCGCCCGGGATCCCCTGTTGCTGCGCCCCGTGACGGCGGCGCGGCACCTCGGTGAGCGCATCGTCTGGTGCGACGGCGGCGTCGAGTATGGCTACTACGAGTTGCTGCGCTGGACGCGGCCGCCGGCCGAGACGCTCACCGCCGCCCTGGAGCAGGTGCTCTTCGAGAGCGGGCGCTTCGAGCGCTCCCACGCCCCGGGGACCACCATGTTGGAGGTGTCCTTGCAGGCCTTCGAGAAGCGGCTCGGCGAGCCGCCGCACGTGCTGCTCGAGCTGACGGCCGTGCTGACCGACGCCTCCGGCACCACCCTCCTGGACCGGCGCTTCGGCGGCACGCGTGTCCTGTCCGCTGACGACCCGGCCGACATCGCCAGGTCCCTGGGCTCGCTCATGGCCGACGTGCTGGCGCAGCTGGTCGCTGCGGTGGAGGAGTGCACGGGCAGCCCGGTCTCGTCACCGGTGCCGGCTGCGGCTGCCTCCGGCGGCTGAACTCCGCGCCTCGTCGCGCTTCACGCGTTCCACGAAGGGCTTCCGACAGGTGCTCCCACGCGACCATGCCGGACTGCCCGAGCGACTGACGCAGGCGGAAGCCGCCTGAGTGCGCTGACTCCGGAGCTGGCAAGTCTCGGACGCGAGTTCGGGCTCGCGCCACGCAGTGCCCGCCATGTGCTGCGTAGGCTACGGAGTCGTCGCCGTCAGCGCGTTCGAGAGGAGGCGTCCGAGCCTGCATCGAGCCGCAGCTCGACGCCCCGCCCTGTTGAGGCCTTCCCCTGCGCCGTCGTGCCGGCCGCTCAGCGCGCCGCGGCCGCCCCGAGGCCGTGCTTCCCGTTTGCGGGAAACAGCTCCTCGATGCGGCCGGCCGGGTTTGCGTGCCAGCGCGTGAGCACGTCGAGCAGGTCGCTGTGGGGGTCGACGTCGGCCCGACGGCAGTTCTCGATGAGCGTGAAGATCGCGGCGGCAGCCGGCCGGATGGCGCTCTCGCAGGCATTGTCGTGAATCGGGATCCGGCCGCCCTGCAGGGTGCGCACCCGGCTCGACCCCTGGTTGCCGGGTTGGACGAGCGCCTGGGCCAGCTGGCCTTGCTCGCTGCTCTGGCCGAGCAGCGCGCGACGCTGCTCGTCGATCTCGTGCAGCAGTGCGGGGCAGCGATCGGCTCGCAGCGCGTGCCGATCCTCCGGTCCGCCCTGCTCGTCACACAGGCGGACACCGACGCGACAATGGATCCGCGGATCGTGGCCCTGCCACGCTCGACGCTGCCCCTGCTGCGCTGACGAGGCCGACACTCCGGGGCCCAGGGGCGCGCGGGGCCGAGATCACGTCGCCGACAGCACTGCCGGTGTCGGGGTCATCTCCCGCGCGTCCGGCCGAGGCACACATGCCGAGGCTCGCAAATTCCATCTGTAAGTGGCCGTGGGCGCGTGCTGGGATGAACGCGCCTGGGCTGCGCGCACGCGGCCCGCACACCGCAGCCGCAGGGCCCTCGTCCCGATGACCGTCGCGATCTTCGGCACCTTCGACGTCCCCAACTACGGCGACCTGCTCTTCCCGCTCCTGGCGCAGCGGCGGCTCGCGGCGCTGGGCCAGGACCTGCTCGTCGTCTCGCCCGCCGGCGGGCAGCCCTTCGCCGACGCGCTGCCGGCCATGGCGCTCGACGACGCGCTGGCGGCCGGCCTGTCGCTGCGCGCCGTGCTGCTCGGCGGCGGCAACATCGTGCACGCCGCGGCCGCGCAGGACGTCTACACGCAGCTCGACCCGCCGCGCATCGCGGCCTACCCCTCGCTCTGGCTGGGCGCCGAGGCGGCCGCCGCGCGCAGCGGCGCGCCGCTGGTGTGGAACGCGCCGGGCCTGCCGGCGCCGCTGCGCCCCGAGGCCGCTGCGCTGCTGCGCCGCGTGGCCGAGCACTCGGCCTACGTCGCGGTGCGTGACGCCGGCAGCCTGGCGCACCTCGAGGCCACCGGCGTCGGCCGGCGCGCGCGCGTCGTGCCGGACCCCGCGCACGAGGTCGGCCGGCTGTTCCCGCGCGCGGAGCTGGACGAGACCTTCCGGCTGCTCACCGCCATGAAGGGCCGCAGCAGCCAGGCGCGCTACGTGGCCCTGCAGGCCAGCCCGCACCGCTGCACGGAGACGCCCGAGCAGCTCGCGGCGCACTTCGACGCCATCGCCGCCGCGCTCGACGCGACGCCGCTGCTGCTCTCGATCGGGCCCTGCCATGGCGACGGGGCGCTGCTGCGTCGGGCCGCCGGCTGCATGCAGAGCCGGCCGCTGGTGTTCGACACGCCGGTGCGCCTGACCGAGATCGCGGCCTGCCTGGCGCACGCGGTGGCCTACGTCGGCGCCTCGTTGCACGGCGCCATCACGGCGCTGGCGCACGGCGTGCCCTTCCTCGTCGTGGCGCGCGGCGCCGACCACAAGCTGGCCGGG
>Ga0315912_10003496_pt1 | contig 15558 bp, 11 predicted proteins | sample VfabasoilMG_FD_204469 | JGI IMG/M metagenome (GOLD analysis project Ga0315912, IMG submission 204469) | Garden soil microbial communities collected in Santa Monica, California, United States - V. faba soil | ecosystem: Environmental > Terrestrial > Soil > Garden | place: USA: California... | reverse complement strand
GAGGGCTGCAGCGGGGTGGAGGGCTGCAGCGGGGTGGAGGGCTGCAGCGGGGTGGAGGGCGTTGGCGTGGGAGGCAGCGCGGGCGTGGAAGGCTGCAGGTTCGCGGGTCGCTGGATGGGCGGGTCCGATGTGGCAGGCCCCGATTCGGGGACGGCCGGGGGCGCTGCCTCGGCTGTCAAAAAGACGATAGATAAGATCAAAGCGTAAGAAGGCATTGCCTTGGTAGTGTCGCGAGTGCCTGGAGCGATCGTCCTGGGCACACCAACTCACTCGCCATTGCACAGACTCTCCCCACTGCAGGGTTTCCCGAAGGGCTCGAGCTCGAGCCCCTCGAGCTCGACGGCCTCGAGTGGAAACCCGAACGGTGAAGCGCCCCACGGCGAGTCCGAATGACTCGCGGGGGGCTTCTCGCTCATCGCTGGCTCAACGCCGTGAGGCCTCTCGAAGCACCGTCAGCCGGCGCTTCCAGCTTCATCGGCACCACTCGTACCACCTTCGATCACTGGGCAATCATTGGCCTCACCGGGAGTCGCAGGAGTTGGATCGGCGAACTCGCCGGTACCATCCGGGCAGCGGCTCGCCGTGTTCACGTGCACCGTCCATGAGTGGGAGTCGACGAGCACGTCGAATGGCGTCGACAGGTTGGCCTCGTCACCCGAGCCCAACCCGAATGGAAGTCGGAGGGGGGCCTCCGAATTGTCACCCTCGATGAGCAGAATACCCGACGCTGGAATCGTCGTGCCCGAGGGAATCGTGAACTGACGACCCGGATCGCTGTCGCGCACGATCCAGTTGCTCAGATCGACGGCTACGTCGCCGTTGTTGAACAGTTCGAGGAAGTCATCGCCTTGCGAGCGGACCTCGTTGATGACGACCGTATCCTGACCGGCGACGGGGGGCGGCGTGCAGTCGTTTTCGGCCCCCGGGGTAGGCAACGTGGGGGCGAAGAAAATATCACCGACGCCGTTCGGGCAGCGGCTGGCAACGTCGACGTGAGCGGTCCAGGCGAACCGGCTGACGAGCACACCGAGTGGGGTTTGCAGCGAGGCTTCGTCGACGGAGCCGAGGCCGAAGGTGAGCGGTGGCACCTCGGCAAGGCGATCGAAAACGATATAGCCTTGCGGCGTGATCACGGTGCCCACGGGGATCGTGCCGAATTGTTCACTGTCGTGCAGCGTCCAGCCGCTGAGATTGATCTCTTCGTTGCCTTGGTTGAACAGTTCGACATAGTCGGTATTGCCACCGTTCGAGCGGACTTCGTTGATGACGATCACGTCTTGACCGGGCGTCTCGTCGGGGGGAACCGGTACCTCGATCGAATCGTTCAACACCGCCGGATCGAGACGCAGGAAGAAGTTGGCCGCCTCACCACCGTCGTTGTCGTTGACGACCCAGAGACCATCGGGCGCGAGCGCCATCCCCTCGATCTTTTCTTGGTCGAACCGGAAGGGATGATCGAGTAGATCGAATGCGAGTTCCTTGTCGACGGGATTGCCGATATCGTTGGCGGCACCGGTCGAAAGGCTGAAGGTGCGAATCGTCTTGTTGGTGGCGGCACCGGCCCACCCCTGGTCGCGCTCGACGACAGCGAAGCGATCGTCGGCGATATGGATGATCTCGCTCAGGAACGTGTTGCCCGCGTCACCACCCGGGTTGTTGTCGAGCGTATAGTAATAGAAGTTCCAGGTGTCCGAATCGACATCGTATTCGCCGATGCGGGTATTTTGTCCTTCATTCGTGAGCCCGCGCTGAATCGCGGCGTAGACCCGCAGTCCCCCGTCGGTGGCGGGTTGGGTGTCGACCACCGTCACACCCTCGAATCCGTTCGCGCGGATCGTCGTCCAGTCGATGGCATTCGTATCGGTACCGCAAGGCAGATCGACGATGCCGTTCGTGCCGAAGGTGGGATCGAGCCGTCCCTCGACGTTGAAGAAGAGCAGTCGATTGCTCGCCGACGACCCGGCACAGACGGTGCTGCCATTGCCGGCGATCCCTTCGCTCGCGAGGATGTATCCGCCTTCCGGGTTGACCACGATCCCTTCGGGGTCGTAGCCGGTGAGCAATGCGCCCGTGGAATCTCGCAGATCGAGTTCACGAACGAGTTGCAGTCGACGATTGCCGTGGTCGACGACGAACGACCAAATGCGTTGCCCCAAATACGCATTGTCGGGGGTTGCGAGCACGAGGTCGTTTTGAGCGTCGTAGGCGAGGGCTCCAAGCGCGCTGAAGGGGGTCCCTCCGGAACGAACGTCGTACACATCGGTGCCGTGACCGACTTCGTCGGGGTCGGTGACGGCTTGGTAAATCCATACGCCACCACCGACTCCGTCGCCCTCACCACTCACGATGACGAGGTTGCGCTCGGGAATGGCGACTGCGCCTTCGGGTCGCATCGGGGCACCCAGCACTTGCTTCACGACCGGGGATTCGGGCGTGCTCGCGTCGACGACATAGAGCACCGAGTTGCGCTCGCCGAGCATGAACGCGAAGTCGATCCCGCCATACACACCTGCGGCACAGCCTTCCATCTCGATTCCGCGGGCATCCGAACGCCCCTCGGGATACGTGCCGGTGCGTACCGACAACACCTCGGCCGAGTCGCCGCTATCGAACACGCGGTCCCCTTCGACGTTGAACACCGCAAAGCCGCGGCCCCCGGATTGGATTGCCGGGTCGAAACCCCCATTCGGGGTGTCACCTTCGTTGGCGGTGAAGAAATGCTCACCATCCGACAACAAACAGACGCCATCCGGCTCCAAGAAACCTTCGAAGGTCGAGGTGAACGCCACTTCGCCATCCGCGGTCAGGTCCGCGCTCGCATGGATCGAGGTGCCCGCGTCGATATAGCGCGTGACGGTTTCGTTCGCGAGGTCGATGATCGCGATGAGATTGTTCTCTTGCATCGAAACGACCGCGGTGAGCCCATCGGCGGTGATGTCCACGTATTCCGGCTGCGGATCCGCGGCGAGGTGGCCCTCGGTCGCGGCCGGGGTCAACGGGATCGTCGACACCGTCGAATTTCCGGGTGCATCGTTGTCGATCGTGACGATCTGAACACTGCCCGGGCGCGCCTGGACCACGCCATTGTTGTCGGGATCTTCTTCGTCCTCGATCGCGATGACGGCTTTCGTGCCATCCGGCGTGATGTGGATGCTGTCGGGTCCAACGCCGACACTCACGGTTCCGGCGATCGTGCGTGTCGCGAGATCGATGAACACGAGTGCACCGGGGTCGGGGCTCGCGATGGGATTGGCGGTGTTCTTGACCGCGGCGATCGCATAGCGACCATTCGGCGTGATGGCCACGGATGTCGCCTGCGAGGCATCCGCGGCGAGCACGTCCGAGACGTCGACGCTGCCGAGCAATGTGGGATTGCTGGGGGACGTAATGTCGACGAAGTCGACGGTGTTTCCGGTCGTGAACGCGATGCGATTGCCATCGGGCGAAGCCGCCACGATTTCTGCAATCGGACCGCCGGCGCTCGTGAACTTCGCCAACAGTCGGAATCCAGCGATTCCCGAACCGGTCCCGTTGTCGCCGGGATCACCGGGGTCACCGTTCACGCCATTGCAAATGTACGTGGTGTCCGTAACCTCGTCCGAGTCGAGCACGCCATCGCCATCGTCGTCGACGCCCGTCGCGATCGCCTGGCCCCCCGTTGCACAGTTGACTCCCGCGGGTTCGGCCGAGACGTCGACGAGCGTGGATGGTTCACCACCCTCGTTCATGCCTTGCTCGACCCCGCCCAAGGTATCGTCGATCGGTTCGCCGGTTTCGCCCGCGGCCGTTCCGTCGCAGACGTATTGCGTAGAGTCGATCTCGTCGGTGTCGAGCGCTCCGTTGCCGTTGTCATCGCGGCCGGCGTCGATCCGGGTCCCGCCGAACTCGCAGTTCTCGCCCGCGGCCTCTTCCGCGAGGGTGAGCAGTGCATCGGCCGAACCGCCGGAAGTGGTCTCGTCGTCGCCGCAAGCTGCAAAAATGAAAACGAGGGCGCTCAAGCCCGATAGAGTCAGTTTCTTGGTCATTGGACCGGCGAACACTGCCCCACGGTCGAAACCGATGTGTGAAGACCCGTGAGCGTGACGGTGACGGCAAAGCGACGGCGGCGTCCAAACCTTCGCCAACCCAGTGACGTACGGTCCTATGTCACAGTGCCGTCACCGTGTCTGGGTCGCAGTCGTACTGAGCTCCGCCCGAGTCCGGGCAAAACCATCTCATGTCAGTAGGCTTACGTCAGTAGGTTTACGTCAGTAGGCCTCGAGACGAACTCGACACCATCGAGGACCGAAGGTGATGGCGCAACCGTGTGTAGAGTGCGTGGGCGTGATCGGGCGTGGGCATGCCCGCGATCGTGTGCACCTCGTGCGGATACTCTTGCCGAAGCTCGTGCTGCAGCTGGTCGATGGCGTTGCGAGTCTCCGCAGCGACGCGTCGTTGTTCGGTTGGGCTCAGGCGGGAGCGCGTCCACGCGGCGAGATCCCATGACAGACCCGCATGTTGGGTTTCGTCGTGGGCAATGCCCATGAGCGCACGGCGAACCACCGGGCTACGAGCTTGGCGGGTTTGTACGTGAGCCACCAGGGCACCGTAGGTCTCGCGCACGCACCCTTCCGTGGCGTTGTCGGATGCAAGTTCCAACAAACTGCGGGGTGCCGTTCGTCGAATGGTCGGCCGCACCGGTCGACCACCATAGCGACGTGCGAGGCTTGCGGTCACACGGGCATGGCGAATCTCGTCACGCCGGGCTCGTTCTGTGCGAGCGATCAATCCTCGAGGCGCACTGTGGCATCGCAAGTCTCGGACGAGTTGTTCGAACGCGGTCACCGAGGCCGCCTCGAGGTGAGCCATGCTCGCGAAAAAGGCACCGACGGCGGACGCCCGTGCCCGCGGGGAGGATGATCCCGTGCACGGCGATCGTTGCAACTTCCAGAGACCGGCTGGACGTCGGCCGACGGCGCAGCCCGGGTCGGCGCGTTCGATCAATCGCTCTTCGAGGATGGAGCGTCCGCCCTTGTCGTTCACGAGGACGACCTGCTGTTCGATGTCGTCGCCTTCTCCGCAACCGCCACCCACGATCGTGTGCAGGAGGAATCCCCGAGGATCCGCCCCGGCATCGTCGTCTTCGGTGCACACGAGCCCCGTAAAACGGAGGGATTCGAGCAATGCCGCGTCGGCTGGACTGTCGATCCCCCCGATCAGGTTCTCGAGTTCCGCTTGCGACCGTACGACGCGGAGGTCATTGGCTTGTCGTACCACCAGGGCGCGGTACAAGAACACTTGGCCACTGAGCTCGAAATCACTCCCCGCGATCAAATCGCCGTAGCGCGCATCGCAGGTCTCTTCGTTCCATTCGCTTGGACATCGTTCTCCCGACTCATCGAGGGTCCAGGGTTCAGCCGACGAGAATCGCACGGGCGGCCGGTCGTCTTGGTCGTCGTCGGAGGGAGAGGTGCCCTCGACGAGGGCGAGATAGTCGACTGGTTCGATCGGTTCAATCGCGTCGAGCACCTGCAATTCTTCGTCGCACAAGTTCTCGGTAAACTGAGCGGTGTCGATCTCGAGTGGATCGTTGGCTTCGCATCCGATCGGCGCAATCATCGCTAACACAGGCAGGAGACGTTCAAGTTGAAAGCCAGTCATGAACTCGTTTGGATGCATGTTTCGTGGTCGGGGTTTCGTCGCGAACACGGTCACCTCGTGATTCGGGTGCGCGCTTCCCTCACCTCCACGGCGTGACCGAAGCCGCATCCGATCCGAACACCGTGTCCCGGCGGCGACGCTGTGTTGCCCAATGCTTGCTAAAGGCGCTGAAATCCAGGCTTTGTACCGTAAGTCACGTTGACGTACTTTCGGGCGATGCCTTCGTACACGCTTTCGATCAACGGAGCCGATCGCACGGTGGACGCTCCGGAGGATATGCCCTTGCTCTGGGTGCTGCGGGATCTCCTGCAACTCACGGGCACCAAGTACGGCTGTGGGATCGCCCAGTGCCGCGCTTGCACGGTGCATATCGATGGTCGGCCGTCGTTTTCCTGCATCACGCCGGTGTCGGTGGTCGGGACCGCACAAGTGGTGACGATCGAAGGCCTCGACGACGACCTGAAAGTGCCGCTCGTGCAAGCGTGGGTCGACGAAGACGTCCCGCAGTGCGGCTACTGCCAACCGGGTCAAATCATGGCGGCGGCGGCTTTGCTGGCGCAAAACTCAGCGCCCACCGACGAGGACATCGACGTCGCGATGAACCCGAACCTTTGCCGTTGCGGCACCTACGTTCGCATTCGACGAGCCATCCATCGGGCTGCCACGGAAGGGTGCTGAAGTCATGAAGCGTTTCGAACTCCACGAATCCGTCATCGAAGCCGCTCGTGCTCGCCTGGGCGGAGCGAAGGCGCCGTTGCTGCGCCGAGTCTTTCTCAAGCTCAGCGGAGCCTCGGGTCTCACCTTGGGCCTCGGGTGCTCGAACGACGACTCGACCGAAGGCGAAGGCGGTGGCGAAGGAATGGCCGGGGGCACCGGCGATGGCACCGGTTCCAGTGGTTCCAATGGGGCGGAAACCCAAGGCGGTGGTCCCGAGGGCATGGGCGAAGGGATGGGCGACGAGACGGCCGGGGATCGGCCCTCGTGCGACCCCTACGAGCCGGAGAGCACTCCCGCGGCGCAGGTCGAGGTCACCGCGTTCGTTCGGATCGGGCTCGACGACATCGTGACCATCTACGGGATCAAATCGGAAATGGGGCAGGGCGTGCTGACCTCACTGCCGATGATGATCGCCGAAGAACTCGAGGTGGACTGGGCGAACGTCCGATCCCAGCATCCGCTCGCGAGCGACCCACGGTATTCGAGCAACGGCCTCAACCAAAACACGGTCGGCAGCAGCAGCGTGAGCTCCATGTACACGCCGATGCGACAGCTCGGGGCAGCGGCACGCGAGATGCTGATCGCTGCGGCAGCGCAAACCTGGGGTGTAGCGGCGAACGAGTGTCGTGCAGAGCTCGGCGAGGTCATCCACGATGGTTCGGGGCAACGCGCTCGCTATGGAGCGTTGGCCGAACTCGCGGCAACCATGCCCGCGCCGCAAAATCCAACGCTCAAACCAGTCAGTGAATACCGGATCATCGGCACGCCTCGCAGTCAGCTGGGCGCGCGAGCGAAAGCCGACGGAACGGCAAAGTACACCATCGACATCACGGTGCCCGACATGCTCGTGGGTCTCGTGGCGAGGCCGCCTGCGATCGGGGGCAGCGTGGTCGCGTTCGATGACACCGCGGCCCGTGCGGTTCCCGGGGTGCAAGACGTGGTCGAGATCTCGAGCGGGGTCGTGGTCCTCGCTGACAACTTTTGGGCCGCGGCGAAGGGCCGCGCGGCGTTGGCGGTGCAGTGGAATGCGGGCCCGAACGCCAACCTCAACACGCCCGACATGATCGCGATGATGACCGCGATGTTCGATAGCGGCCAAGAGCAGCTCAACGGAGCGCCCGGCAACCCCGATCAGGTATTTACCAACGCGCCCGCGGACCGACGCCTCGAGGTCCAGTATCAGCTGCCGTATTTGGCCCATGCCCCGCTCGAGCCGCTCAATGCCATCGCGCACGTGCGCAACGGCGAGGTCGAGGTCTGGGCCGGCACGCAGGTGCCCGGCAATGCGATCACGACCGCGGCTCAAGCCGCAGGGGTTCAAGCGGCGAATGTCATCCTCCATCAGCCGTTGCTCGGCGGTGGCTTTGGTCGCCGAGCGACGAGCGACTATGTTGCGGCGGCCGTGGAGGCTTCGGCCGCGTCGGGGCGACCGGTCAAGCTCATGTACACGCGTGAGGACGACATGCAGGCCGCCAACTATCGGCCGATGAACTGCAATCGTTTGCGTGGCTCCGTGACCGCGGATGGCCAGCTCGAATCGTGGAGGCACGATGTCGTCGTGCAAGCGATCTTCGGAGCTGGGTTTGCCATCGAAGGGGCGGCGACGAGCTTCCCCTACGACATTCCGAACCGCAGTGTCACGTGGGCCGATCCACCGATCGACGTTCCCGTCTTCACCTGGCGTTCGGTCGGCAGCTCACACAATGGGTTCGTGGTCGAATCGTTCATCGACGAGCTCGCCGATCTTGCCAACCGCGACCCGCTCGAGTTTCGCCTCGAGCTGCTCGCGACGAGCAACGACCCGGTCGCCGCACGACATGCCGCGGCCTTGCAAAACGTTGCCGATCGCTCTGGCTGGACCACGACGCCCCCGACCGGGCGCGCCCGTGGGATCGCTTCGCATCAAACGTTCGGGAGCATCGTCGCGCAAGTTGCCGAGGTCTCGGTCGAGGACGGTACCGTTCGGGTTCACAAAGTGTGGGTGGCCGTCGACTGCGGGCTCGTGGTCAATCCTCGCGGCGTCGAAGCCCAGGTCGAGAGCTCGATCGTCTTTGGATTGTCCGCCGCGCTCTACGGCGAGATCACGTTCGAGAACGGCGCTCCGGTCCAAACCAACTTCAACACCTATCCGCTCCTGCGCATGCAGGAGACCCCCGAGATCGAGACCGCCCTCATCGGCTCCGGCGAACCCATCACCGGCATGGGCGAACCAGCCGTCCCCCCCATTGCCCCCGCCGTCTGCAACGCGATCTTCGCCCTCACCGGACAACGCATTCGAACCCTTCCGATCCGGATCGGTTAGAGCATCGCCGTCGAGGTGGGATCCACCTCGACGGCGGTGCTCGAGTGGCCTTTCTCACGGCTGAACGACGTGGTCGTTCGTGTGGGCCCGAAGGGGCCGTGGGATGTTTTGCTTGATCGCGTGTTCGAGCGCATCCACGACGTCCCCCTTCCAGGTTCGGGTCGACACCACGAGCGAGACCTCGCGGGTGGGCGTAGGTTCTTGCAGCGAGCGAACCTGCTTGAGACGGATCGGCCGCGGTAAGGTCCGCACGAACGTTTCGGGAAACAACGTGTAACCCGACGTTGCATCGATGAGGTTGCGGAGGGTTTCGAAACTCCCGCCGTCGACGTGAACCGAACGCAGTGACGACGAACCCGCGACCGAGCCGCACAGGCGCAACATCTGGGTCCGGAAACAATGCCCGTCGGCGAGCAGCCAGAGCCGATCGGGGTCGAGGGTTTCCACGTCGACCTCATCGGATTCGAGCACCGTCTCGTTGCTTTCGGCGTAGAGGTAAAACGGATCATAGAAGAGGGGGTGCTCCTCGATGCCTCGGGCCTCGAGCGGTGTGGCCAGAATCCCGGCATCGAGGCGTCCGTTTTGTAGCGCGAGCAACATCTGTTCCGTCGTCCGCTCCGAGATCTCGAGCTCGACTTTGGGATGTTTGCGCGAGAAGTCGCGCACGAACCACGGGAGTACGAACGGGGCCAAGGTCGGGATCACACCGAGTTCGAGGCGTCCGGCGATCTCCTCGTGCTGCCCACTCGCGAGTCGGACGAGCCGTTCGTGAGCGGCAACCACCACTTCGGCTTGTTCGACCAGCGCTTGGCCCTTTTCCGTGGGGGCGACGGGTTTGCGGTTACGGTCGAACAAGGTGACGCCCAACTCCTCTTCGACTTTGCGAACTTGCGCGCTCAAGGTCGGCTGACTGACACGGCATGCCGCCGCGGCGCGACCAAAATGCCCGTGCCGATATACGGCGAGTACGTATTCGAGTTGGGTCAATGTCGGCATGCGGTGCGATAGCATACGGCTATCGCCCGCGAGCGCGGGCCTAGGAACGACCCGCGACTAACGACCGAGCGCCAACCAGCTGACCGAGACCGACCAGATCCGCGTACCGAGCCACGTCTCGACCAAGATCGAAAACCCTTCCGCGGTGATGTCTTGGGCTTGGCAGGTCAACCGTGCGGCATCGTTGTTGCCGATGTCGAAACCAACCAACCCCACGTGAACGACCGGGGGCTGTAAAAAGGGTCGTCCAAACGAGACCTGCCCCAAAAAGCTGCGCAGGTTGTTGGGGGTATCGGCTTCGTCCAGAGTCCAGCCTTCGGTGTCTTGGCCGAAGGACGCGGTGGCCGCGAGGATCGATAGTGGCTCGACTTGCATGCGGCGATTAATTGCCAGGTGGCGGTGGAGCCGTCTACCGATGGCTAGACGGTTCTCCGCTTTTGGTCGATCTGCGCCCTGAGTTCCTCAGGGTCGTTCGTCGGTCGTTGACAGCTGCCGCGTTCGCAAACGTAGGCCGTCGAACGCCCATCGACCGCAAGCTTGCCGTTCAACGCGGGAATCCGCTCGGCGAGCCGAAGGTCGTCCGACGGTTCGGTCACCGCGATCACACGGCTTGGAAGGTATTGGGTGCGCAAGACGTCGACGAGGGCGTCCACGGGATCGTTCCCCGCCACGATGAAGATCTCGACCGGCATCGAAACCGCGAGCTCGAGGGCCACGAGGAGCTTGGGCACGGTCATCGGGGTGCGTTCGATCGCCTCCGACTGTGCTCGGAACATACCCAGGGCCCGCTCGCGCAAGTCGTCGGAGTCCATATACGCGGCGAGCCGCAAGAGATTGCATGCGGTCACCGAGTTGCCGGACGGCTCGGCTCCATCGTATTCGGGTTGATGACGGGTGATCAGGGGTTCGCCGTCGCTCGGGGCGGTGAAGTAAGCACCGGTTGCAGGGTTGTGGTGGTGCGCGTCGAGCTGGGCCTGGATCTCGACGGCAAGGTCGAGCCAGCGCGGGGCGAACGTGCACTCGAACAAGTCGATGAGCCCCTGCACGACGAACGCATGATCGTCCAAGAACCCCCGCGTGGACGCTCGGCCCTCATTGAAGGAACGCAGCATGCGACCCTCGGCATCGCGCAGCCGCGTGGTCAGGAACTCCGCCAGGGTGAGCGCGACGTCGCGATACGTGGCGTCGCCGAGGACCCACGCGGCTCGGGCGAAGGCCGACAACGTGAGGCCATTCCACGAGGCGAGGATCTTGTCGTCCCGCAGCGGCGGTGGTCGTCGGGATCGGACCTCGTAGAGCCCTCGTTTCGCGTCGTGGATCCGGTTCATGAGGACCTCGGGAGTGATCCCGAGGCGGCGCGCGACCACCTCGGGATCGCGAGGCGTGTGAAACTGGCAGCGGCCTTCGAAGTTGCCTTCGTCGGTCGTGACGAACCACTCGTGCACCGCTCGAGCGAGGTCTACTGGCAGCGCTTCATCGATCTCCTGGCGGGTCCAGGTGAAGTACCAACCCTCCTCGCTCTCGCCGGTCGTCGGGTCGAGGCTGTCTGCGTCGGTCGCCGAATAGAACCCTCCATCCGGCGATCGCATTTCGGCGATGAGGTAATCGAGGGTTTCACGCGCGACCACGGCAAAACTCGGATCCGCGGTGCATTGATACGCGTCGAGCAGCGCCGTGACGAGCTGCGCATTGTCGTACAGCATCTTCTCGAAATGCGGGATGAGCCAGCGATCATCGACACTGTAGCGATGGAACCCACCGCCCACGTGATCTCGCAAGCCGCCGCGCATCATCTGGCGCAACGTATGGAGTGCAGCTTCCCGACCGGCCAGATCACCCGTCCGTTCGCTGTGCGCCAAGAGCAGCTCGAGCGCCACCGGTCGGGGAAATTTGGGGGCACCCCCGAACCCTCCCCAAACCTTGTCGTGTTGCCGGACGAACCAGGCGACACCCGCCTCGATTGCGGCTTCGCCCGGGAGATCGTCGCTCGGGGTCGATCGATGCGTCGCCTCGTGCAACGCCCGACGGATCTCCGCCGCGCTCTCCAGGACCCGTTCGCCGCGATGGGTGTATTCATGATGCACGCGTTGCAAGACGGTCAAGAAACCGAGGCCACCGCCTCGTTGCCCATCGCGAGGGGGGAAGTACGTGCCCGCGAAAAACGGTTCGCGTTCGGGCGTCATGAACACCGTCATCGGCCACCCGCCACTGCCCGTCAGTGCTTGCAGAGCCGTCATGTACACCTCGTCCACGTCGGGTCGTTCTTCGCGATCGACCTTGATCGCTACGTAGTGCCCGTTGAGATATTCCGCGATCGCTTCGTCTTCGAACGACTCGCGTTCCATCACGTGGCACCAATGGCAAGTCGAGTATCCGACCGATAAAAACACCGGTTTGGCCTCCTGCCGTGCCCGCGTGAAGGCCTCGTCGCCCCAGGCATACCAATTGACGGGATTGTGAGCATGCTGGAGCAGATAAGGGCTCGTCTCACGGATCAATCGATTGACGAACCGCGGCTGCCCCGAAGGCATGAAATGATGCGTGCGCGGTCGATACTCGGCAGGTTTGCCCGCGAACACGGCATCGAGCTCGGTCTGCAATTGGCCGTCGCCGGCGAGCCCGGGAAGATGCGGATCGGCCGTCATCGCACGGGCTCCAGCGCCCCGAGCAGGGCTTCGACGCGCTGGATCAGTCGTGGCAGGGCTCGGTCGGGAGGGGTTCGGTCGATGTCTTCGACGTCCCAGAACTCGACGCGGGCGATCCATTCGGGGAACAGCACTTGGAACATCGGTTCGTGCTCGTCGCGATCCACTGCGATGATCCGCGCGGCCGATTGCAGGTCGGTCTCGGTCAGCGCCCGCGGGAATCGATGGAGATCGTAGGGAATCCCGAGCGTTTCGAGCAGCGTTTGGGCATGCCTCGAGATCGGCCCCACGTTGCCCGGGTGTCCGACCGAAAGCCCGCGTGAATCGACCCGCCACTGCAGGCCGAGCCGTCGTCGGTGATGATCGAAAACGGCCTCGGCAAACCGGCTGCGATAGTAGTTCCCGGTGCACACGAACAACACGAGCGGCTCGGCCATCGTTTCCTCGACCCCGCCGTTACTGCGGAACGTGGCCGCGTGCAAGGGTCAAACCATGCCGCCGTGCCACGGATGTGTGCACGGTATGCTGGGCCACGTGGAGCGGCTTCCCGTCGCGTTGGTCGTGACCGCCGCAGTGGCTCAACTGGCGAGCTTCGGCCGTACGTTGTCCTACGCACTCGTCTGGGACGACGTGTCGTGGATCGCGGACAACCCCATGCTGTCCGCTCCGCTCACCGAGGGTCTCGGCCTTGGCCAACATGCTCACATGGGGGTTTCGCTGGGCGAGGGGACCCTCCATACCGTGCACGAGAGCTATCGTCCGCTCGCGTTCGCCTCGGCGTGGCTCGATGTTCGCCTGTTCGGGCGAGATGGCCCGGCCATGCATCTCGAGAGCGCTGTCCTCGGGCTCGCGTATCTCCCGTTGGTGTACGGCATCGCCCGGGCATTGGGCGTCCCCGCGAAGTGGGCGGCAATCGCTGCGATCGCGTTCGTGCTCCACCCCATCCAAGTCGAGGCGTTTGCGTACGTCTCGGCCCGCGCCGACGTTCTCGCAGGGTGCTTCGCACTCGTGGCAATGTGGCTCACGGTCCGTCCCCACGCCCCGCAGGGGCTGAGGGGGCCTTCCCTCGCCTCGCGGATCGCCGTGGGCACCCTCATTGCGCTCGCAGGTTGTGCCAGCCTGCTCGCCAAGGAAGCGACGATCGGATGGCCACTCGGAGCCGCAGTGTTGCTCGTGGCTACGGGTCAACTTCGAACGCGTGGGGCGGCTCTGCTCGGCGGGGTCGCAGGAATTGCACTCTACGCGGTGTTGCGGATTGGCCTCGCCGGGCAAACCGATACCGCCAATCCAGGCGCGGCCATGGTGGGCTTGTTCGAGTTGCCCGGTGTGGCCCTCGAACTCGCATCCAGCATGATCCTACCGTTCGATCTTTCGATCGCTCGGCCCGTGCGCTCGGCCTATGCGTGGCGCGGGTGGGTGTTGACGGTGCTTGCCGCCCTCGCCCTCGTTTGGCGCCTGCGATCGAACGAACGCTCTGCACGGATCGCGGGTTGGATCGGCGCTGCGTGGTTGTTCATCGTCGTGTCCGTGGGTCCCTCGGCGGTCGTCGCCGTGATCATGGACACCGTGTCGGATCGTTATGCCCATGTGGCATGGCTCGGCCCTTGTCTTGCCGGCGCGGCGTTGGGTCATGAGCTCGAATCCTCGCCCACGACCTCGCGACGACGTCATGCCGTGCTGGGTTTCGCTGGGCTTTGGGCATGCATGGGTCTCGCCATTGCGTGGTTGCAGGTCCCGATTTGGCGAAACAACGATGCACTCTATCGTCACGCGCTCGCCGTCGAGCCGGAGAGTGGTCAGGCGAACTATCGTGTTGGATATCTTTATGCGCAGCGCGGCGATTTTCCGGCCGCGATTCCTTATTTCGAGCGCGCCCTCGCGATCTCGCCATCGGACGGGCGAGCGCACAACAACCTCGGGGTTTCGTATCTCAACCTCGGCCGTCTGCGCGAGGCCGAGCGATCGTTCGAGCAGGCGTTCATCGTCACACACGGTGCGAGCTTTCGAGCGCTGCACAATCTCGCGACCCTCGACCTCCACGAAGGACGAGTCGAACGCGCATGTGAGCGGCTGAACGCCGCCCTTGCACTCCATCCTGCGTACGACCAGGCCTCCGACCTGCGCGACCGAGCGTGCACGAACCTCGCGGGTGGCCAAGGAAGGGATGAGCGATGAAGCGACCCGATGTCAGCATCGTGCTTCCCACGTACAACGACCATGCGGCGTTGGCTCACAATCTGCCGCATCTTTGCGAGCACATGACTCGGCTCGGTGCGGCGTTCGAGGTCCTCATCGTCGATGACGGAAGTCCATCGAGTGAGTCCGCGCGATCGATCGCCAAGGATCTGGACTGTCGCTTTTTGCAGAACCCCTGCAATCTTGGCAAAGGGGCCGCGGTTCGGCGCGGGATGCTGGCCGCGCAAGGTCGATTGCGGCTCTTCACCGATGCCGATGTTCCGTACGAACTTTCCGCGGTGGAGACCGCTCTTTGGCTGCTCGACACCCGCCGATTCCACATGGTCGCGGGCGATCGAACCTTACAAGGCTCGCGCTACTTCGCCGACATCCCGTGGGCGCGGCGTTTGGGCAGTACTGCCTGCTCCTTCATCGTCGGACGATTCCTCACCGGTGGCTGGTTCGATACCCAATGCGGGTTCAAGGCGTTTCGTGCCGAGGTGGCCGATGATCTGTTCAGTGTGGCGCGGATCGATGGGTTCGCGTTCGACATCGAGCTCATTTACGTGGCGCTCCATCGCGGCTACGACATCAAGCGGATTCCAGTGCGCTTGCGCTCGCAGGACGGCTCCAGCGTCCGGGTGCTCTATCATGGGGCCCAGATGTCTCGCGATGTCGCGCGGATTCGGGTCAACTTCGCCCGAGGCCGCTATGCTTCCACAGTGCCGATCTCGTTGGCCCAAGATCTCATGGGTGCAAAATGGCCGATCTAACCCTCGACGAACCGCCGTGCCCACTCTGCGGAGCGACCGAACGCTCGAGCCGCTACGCTCGTCACTTTGCGCCCTACGCCCTCGCACGGTGCAGTGCGTGCGGATTCGAGTACTTGTGCCCCCGGCCCCCCCGCAGTGATTTGCACGCGCTCTACACGAGCGACCTCTATTTCGAGTCCGCCCATGGCCCACGACCCGTCGCCGCCGCCCCGCGGGCCCACTCAGCCCCGGAGGGGCGTGAGGCCCACTCAGCCCCGGAGGGGCGTGAGGCCCACTCAGCCCCGGAGGGGCGTGAGGCCCACTCAGCCCC
>Ga0315912_10003495_pt1 | contig 15559 bp, 12 predicted proteins | sample VfabasoilMG_FD_204469 | JGI IMG/M metagenome (GOLD analysis project Ga0315912, IMG submission 204469) | Garden soil microbial communities collected in Santa Monica, California, United States - V. faba soil | ecosystem: Environmental > Terrestrial > Soil > Garden | place: USA: California... | reverse complement strand
GCGTTCGCGTCACTATATCCAGCTTATCTCCACCTGCCATTACACGCGGCAAGGTCTGCAAGCCCGCTATGAGCGCGGGAGTCACACAATGAAACGCATGCTATTCAATGCAACGCAGTCAGAAGAACTGCGCGTCGCGATTGTCGATGGACAAAAACTGGTTGATCTCGATATCGAGTCTGCTGGTAAAGAACAACGCAAAAGTAACATCTATAAGGGTGTCATTACCCGCATAGAACCCTCTCTCGAAGCCGCCTTTGTTAATTACGGTGCCGATAGACACGGCTTCCTGCCATTCAAGGAAGTCTCACGCAGCAACTTTAGTAATGATGCCGACGCAGGTCGTGCGCGTATTCAGGATGTGCTCAAAGAAGGCCAGGAGCTCATTGTCCAGGTGGACAAAGATGAGCGCGGTAACAAGGGTGCCGCTCTTACGACATTTATTTCGCTGGCTGGCCGCTACCTAGTACTGATGCCGAATAATCCTCGAGGCGGCGGTGTTTCTCGCCGCATTGAAGGTGAAGACCGCAACGAATTACGTGATGTTTTAGCGCAACTTGACGTGCCAAAAGGCATGAGCATTATCGCGCGTACTGCCGGTATTGGCCGCAATCTTGAAGAGCTGCAATGGGATTTGGACTATCTGTTGCAATTGTGGAAAGCGGTTGAAGACGCGTCCACCATCCAGACCGGGGCGTTCCTGATTTACCAGGAAGGCAGTTTGGTTATCCGCGCTATCCGCGATTATTTCCAGCCTGATATAGGCGAAATCCTGATTGATACATCAGATATTTATGAACAAGCCATGCAGTTCATGAATCATGTCATGCCTGGCAATGTGGCGCGTGTGAAGCTGTATCAGGATGAGGTTCCGCTATTTTCACGCTTCCAGATTGAACACCAGATTGAAACCGCATTTTCACGCGAAGTGCGCCTGCCCTCCGGCGGCGCGATCGTGATTGACCATACTGAGGCGCTGGTTTCGGTAGACGTAAACTCAGGCCGCTCTACTAGGGGCAGCGACATTGAGCATACTGCGTTTAATACCAACCTCGAAGCCGCAGATGAAGTTGCTCGTCAACTACGCCTGCGCGATTTAGGGGGCCTGGTGGTAATAGACTTCATTGACATGGAAAGTGCCCGTAATCAACGCGAAGTTGAAAATCGCCTGCGCGACGCCCTGCATTACGACCGCGCACGTGTACAAACCGGCAAGATCTCACGCTTTGGCCTGCTCGAGCTGTCTCGTCAACGTTTGCGCCCTAGCCTGGGTGAGACCAATCACGTTGCCTGCCCGCGTTGCCATGGCACCGGTCATATTCGCGGAATAGAATCCACCGCCTTGCACATCTTGCGTATTACGCAAGAAGAAGCGATGAAGGAAAATAGCGCGATTATCCAAGTACAGTTGCCAGTTGAGGCCGCCACCTTCCTGCTCAATGAAAAACGCGCAGATATCCATAAAATCGAAGAGCGCATGGGGGTTGAAGTGGTGTTAATCCCCAACATTCACATGGAAACGCCTAACTACACTATCACGCGCATCAAGAGTGATGACATTACAGAAGAAACTACCCGCGCCAGCTACCAAATGGTAGAAATGCCAACCGAAGAAGAATCAACAGTTGCCGAGCAAGAACCAAAAGCGGTGCGCGTAGAAGCTGCGGTTAAGGGCATTACGCCCTCCTCCCCGGCGCCAATTGCCACCAAGGCAGCGTTCAGCAAGCCCGGACTATTGGGAATGCTCAAAAATTGGTTGGGTAAGAGTGCTGGGAGCAAACCGGAGTCTACAACAGAGACAGCACCGCGCCGCAGCGACAGCCGCAATGGCGGCCGTAATCGCAACAATCGCAATAATCGTGGTGGTGAGCGCACAAGTAATGCCGAACGTAATAATTCGGAGCGCAACGCCGGCGAACTCACTAGCGGCAACCGGCATCAGCAGCAATCACGTCAACATCAGCAAGCACCGCGTGGCGACAAAAATGGGCGTGGACAGGTTGATCGCGAAAAGCCACAAGCCATGCCAGCCAGCGCCTCCGATGCTGGAGGCGAGGCACGTAGTCGCCGCGGAGGTCGTGGTCGCCGCGATCGCGGCCCACGTGGTAACAAAAATCCAGCACAAAACTCACAGACTATTAACGAGAATATCACTACGGTTGCCCAACCAGAACCGATAACGGGAACCAGGGTTGAATCAGCTGCGCCAGCGGTAGAAGCGAAGACTGAAACTATGCCTAAAAATACAGCACTTGCAGAAAAGAAGGCAGCAAAAGCGGCTAAAGCTGAAACTGTGACTGATAACGTAGTGGCTGATAAAGCTGCGGCTGACAAAAAAGAGAAGGCAGATAAAAAACCTCGCCCTCCCCGTCCTCGCAAACCAGCAAAGCCGGTTGATTTGGCTGCCAGTGGCTTGCAACTGGTAGAAACCAAGTCTGATACAGCTAAAGTTCAGGCAGCGCCAGAACCAAAGGCGTCACGCACAGCGCGCAAACCAGCAGCATGGCAAAAGAAAGTGGCTGAAACACCAAAAGACGAACCGCTGGTCATTGTACAAACACAAAAATAAGTTTAATGCGTTAATGTAAAAAGCCCTGATTTTCAGGGCTTTTTTATTAAATGTTTATACCTTCTGATTAGCCAAATCGTCAGGTATCTCTGCGCCATACAGCCTGACTTTGAGCTTCTTTAATTGGTCGCGGTAGTCTGCGGCTTTTTCAAACTCAAGATTCTTGGCACTATCGTGCATGGCTTTCTCCAGCCGCTTCATTTCCTTGACGATTTGCTTTTCGCTTAATGCCTCATAGCTTGCTTGTGCCTGCGCAGCCCTAAGCTCAAGCTGGGCTTCGCCCTTGTCGTATGTACCATCAATAATATCCTTGATGCGCTTGGCAATGCCTCGTGGAACAATACCATTGGCATGGTTAAACGCCATTTGTTTTTTGCGACGACGGTTAGTTTCGTCTATCGCCGCTTTCATTGAGCGCGTAATGGTATTGCCGTAGAAAATTACCTTGCCATTGATGTTGCGTGCAGCACGACCAGAGGTTTGAATCAAGCTACGCTCGGAGCGCAAGAAACCTTCCTTGTCGGCATCCAGAACCGCAACCAGGGAAACCTCTGGGATATCCAGCCCTTCACGCAACAGATTGATGCCCACTAGCACATCAAATTCGCCCAGACGCAAATCCCGGATAATCTCCACGCGTTCCACAGTCTCAATATCCGAATGCAAATAGCGCACCTTGATGCCATGCTCGGCCAGGTAGTCTGTCAGATCCTCTGCCATACGCTTGGTGAGCGTAGTAGCCAGCACACGTTCGCCGACAGCTACTCGCAGATTAATTTCAGAGAGCAGATCATCTACTTGTGTATCTGCGGGCTTAACGACAATCTCAGGGTCTATCAGACCGGTGGGTCGTGCGACTTGTTCAACAATTTGCTGGGCATGCGTGGCCTCGTATTCCGCCGGGGTCGCTGAAATGAATACGCATTGACGCATAATTTTCTCAAACTCTTCGAATTTAAGCGGCCGGTTATCCAGCGCCGATGGTAAGCGGAAGCCATAATCCACTAGGTTCTCCTTGCGCGAACGATCGCCTTTATACATGGCGCCAATCTGCGGCACAGTCACATGGCTTTCATCCAGGATCATCAGCGCATTATTCGGCAAATAATCAATCAGTGTTGGTGGCGGATCGCCTGCACTACGGCCTGACAAGTGGCGAGAGTAATTCTCAATGCCTTTACAGAAACCAATTTCGTTGAGCATTTCCAAATCAAAACGCGTGCGTTGCTCTATGCGTTGCGCTTCTACCAGTTTGCCGGTTTTAATGAAAAAATCTGCGCGCTCACGCAGCTCTACCTTGATTTTTTCCATCGCACGTATGGTAGTCTCACGTGGCGTCACATAATGGCTGGAAGGATAGACCGTATACAGCGGTACCTTATTGAAAATCTGTCCGGTGAGTGGGTCAAATAAGGTGAGCGATTCTACTTCGTCGTCAAATAGAGATATGCGCACGGCAGTTTCGGAGTTTTCTGCCGGGAATACATCAATCACGTCGCCGCGCACCCTGAAACAGCCACGGTCAAAATCGTAGTCATTGCGGTCGTATTGCATACCCACCAGACGCAGAATTGCATCACGCTGGCTCATTTTGCTGCCCTGCTGAACGTGCAACACCATGCCGTGGTAATCCACCGGGTCACCGATACCGTAGATAGCCGAGACAGAGGCGACAATGATGCTATCTTCACGCTCCAGAAGCGCCTTGGTGGCTGAGAGCCTCATCTGCTCGATGTGCTCATTGATGCTGGAATCTTTTTCGATGAATAGGTCGCGCGAGGGCACGTAAGCCTCCGGCTGGTAGTAATCGTAGTAAGAGACGAAATATTCCACCGCGTTATTAGGGAAAAATTCGCGAAATTCCGAATAAAGCTGCGCTGCCAGCGTTTTATTAGGTGCCATTACAATCGCTGGGCGACCGGTACGTGCAATCACGTTGGCCATGGTAAAAGTCTTGCCCGAACCCGTTACCCCCAGCAGCGTTTGATATTTCAGACCTTTCTGAATGCCCTCGGTAAGTTTTTCGATGGCCTGAGGCTGATCTCCAGCTGGCAGAAAGGGCTGAAAAAGCTGATATTTACTGTTGGGAAAAGTAGCGAACACGTTTAGCGCCATTTAGTTTAACTTTGCATTTTAGCAGGGCAAGCCTAGAACTTCGCTCTCTATTTCAGGTCATTAAGATGCCATCAATACTAAGTTATAAAAAAACCTTAAGGATACTCATGCGCTACATATTTTTAGCTTTCACCATACTCAGCGCAACTCAAGCTTATGCGTTTGATAAACAAAAAATGCTTAGTTCATTTTTTTCGACCGTGCTGGTACGTGGTTACAAGGCCGATGGCAACCTGGCCTATGGTTCCGGCGTGGTTGTGGGCGACAAAAAAGTGCTGACAAATTGCCACATCTTTCACGAAACCAAACAGCCATGGGTTTCACAAGGTGAAGATACATTCAAGATTATTTCAGTGCAGGCAAATCGTTGGCACGATCTATGTCTGGTTGAGTTTGACACACTACCGTTCAAAGCAGCAGCGCTCGGCAAAGGCGCTGAGCTCAAAAAGGGACAGGAAGTTGTCGCCATTGGCCACTCCAGCGGCGCGCCCAGTCCCTTGACTTCCATTGGCGTAGTAAAGTCCTTATACAGCATGGATGGGGGCAATATCATTCGCAGTACAGCGCGCTTTGCTTTGGGTGCAAGCGGTAGCGGTCTATACAATAGCGAAGGTCAATTAATTGGTATCAGCACATTCAAAACTGTAGGCAGGATTGCTTATTATTACGCCCTGCCCATCGAGTGGCTCGCTGAATTGGAGCAGCTGCCCAAAGAAACAACATTCCCTATTACAGGTGGTGCGTTCTGGGAGGCAGATGAAGCTAAAAAACCGTTTTTCATGCAAATGGCAGTACCCGAGCTCAGTGAGGATTGGGCTAAATTGGCCGAAATTGCTGACCGCTGGGTAAAAGCTGAGCCCAATAATTCTGAAGCCTGGTATGAAGTTGGCCTTGCGAACGAGAAATTAGGCAAGCAGGCTGAAGCGGAAGTGGCTTATCGAAAGTCTGTCACACTTGATGCTGGCAATACCGATTCTCTATTCCGTATTGGCATTATCGCAGCAGAAAAGGGTGATAAAAATGAAGTGCGGGCAATTAATTTAACCTTGCTAACCATTGATAAAAATGTGGCTGCGCAATTTGAAGAAGCTACTAGCTGCAAAGCCGAGTGTTAATTAAGGGCTCCTTAAGATTCCGGGTTTCGTTGAGTAGGTTTTATGCGTAAAATTGCGGTTTAGCCAACTCAATTCGACCCAAGGATTTTGATTTTGGAATTATCTAGACTCGTTCAAACCATCAAGGAATCACCCACTCTCGCAGTTACCGCGCATGCAGCCAAACTTAAGGCGGAAGGTAAAGATATCATCGGCCTAGGCGCTGGCGAACCGGATTTTGATACGCCGCAGCATATCAAGGACGCAGCCAAAAAGGCCATAGACGCCGGCTTCACTAAATACACGCCTGTGGCTGGCATTCCAGGACTTAAAAAAGCCATCGTCGCCAAATTCAAGAAAGAAAATGGCTTCGATTACACCGAAAAAGAAGTTATCGTCGGCGTGGGTGGCAAGCAGTGCATTTTTAATCTTGCGCTGGCCGTACTCAATCCGGGTGACGAAGTCATTGTGGCCGCACCCTACTGGGTCTCGTACGCAGATATCGCACTGGTAGCCAGTGCCAAGCCTGTCGTTATCCAATGTGGCATCGAACAGGGCTTCAAGTTGTTGCCTGCGCAACTTGAAGCGGCGATTACGCCCAAAACCCGGATGTTCATGATTAACTCGCCTTCCAACCCGACCGGTTCAGTTTATTCGCTGGCAGAACTGAAAGCCCTGGGTGAGGTGCTCAAGCAACATCCAAACATATTGGTGGCCACGGATGACATGTATGAACACGTCAACCTCACTGGTGAGAAATTTTACAACATCCTGAATGCCACGCCAGAACTGAAACCGCGCTGCGTAGTATTGAATGGCGTTTCCAAGGCCTATTCTATGACCGGCTGGCGCATAGGTTACGCTGCAGGACCTGCGAATATCATCAAGGCCATGGAAATATTGCAATCGCAATCGACATCAAACTCCACCTCTATTTCGCAAGTAGCGGCGCAAGCCGCTCTGGAAGGTCCACAGGATTGCATCAAGCCTATGGTCGAGGCTTTTATCAAGCGCCATGATTACGTAGTCACCAGATTTAATCGGATGCCTGGCATCAAGTGCCTGAAGGCTGGCGGAGCGTTTTACGCTTTCCCGGATGCGCGCGAGGCGATCGCCAAACTACACAAAGCAGGCAAAATTACCGAAGCTACCGATATGGCGTTTTCTGAATACCTGCTTGAGAGTGTAGGCGTTGCCGTGGTGCCAGGCTCGGCTTTCGGTACCGAGGGTTACTTCCGCATCTCGTTCGCCACTTCGATGGAAAACCTCCAAAACGCCTTGGATAGGATTGCCAGCGCACTAGCTTAATTAAGCTGGTAATTTTCGGCTTACTTGTTTTTCTTGCCTTTGTCGCTACCGAACAAGCCTTTGATTTTATCTGCCACTCCAAGCCCTATTCCCGCGCCGGCTGGCCCAAGCACTGCAGTGCCTGCAAGGGCGCCGGCCAGCGCAGCCTTGGTTGGCAGCACCATCGGACTATCCAGCGTACCCGAAACTTGCAAGGGAATAGATGCAATATTCAGGCTGTTTTTAACTTCAACGTCAACCTCACCGTCCAGAGTTTTATTTGGACTGATTTTTACCGCGCCCGTCGCCAACATCCTGCCAGATTTCACGTTCAGATTGCCAAGTCGATAAGTCTTGCCTGATATATTGAGTAAGCCGGAAAGCTCATCAAATTTAGTCTCTCCACCCTGTCCTTGGCCTAATAACATCATCGGCGCTTTTGCCAGGTCAAAGCCGTAAAGCACGCCGTCTTTTACGTTAAATTTAATATCTGCGTGCAAGTTATCGGCCAACTGCCCCGCTTCTTTGGCTGTGGCAATATAACTGCCATTACTAAAAAGCTGGCCGCTTACGCGGGTGGATTTGCTCATCAGCCTTGCCGGCTCGCGCACTGCAAGGTTATCCAGCTTGGTTTTCCCAGTCAGTTTAAAAGCTTTTCCCCAGGTTAAATTGGCATCGCCACTCAGCTTGCCGCCATAAAGTGCGGCATCAATTTTGGGTATATCTAACTTGCTGTCAGTCAAAACCATGTCCATCTGTAGCTGATCAATCAGTAGCGGCGGCCCGGCAGGCAATGTCCATTTCTTGGCAACCAGTGTTATCAATTGACGGCCATCCTCAGGTATCAAATCCAGCTTTAGCTTGCCATCCACGCTCTCAATTTCCGCCGATTCTGGCTTATTTGCAGCCGTTAACGCTATATCTGCGTTGATTTCCGGCAAGTTCATGCCCGGCCATTCCAGTTTTGCATCTTCAACATTAATGCGGCGGATAGTGACGGTGGTAGTACTAGATGTATCTTTTGGTTGTTTTGACAGGTTGGCAAGAATATCCAGCGCGGCCTTCTTGATAATCGGCTTTTTAATTTTCACGCTGGAAATCACTTTGGTATCAGAAAACAGTGAAGTAAGTGCAGGAACAACAGAAACGCGTTCCACGCTAAGCTCATTATTTTTGCCTACCATGATTTTACCTACGTTGATTCGTGGGCTTGGCAACAAGGCAATGCGAAGAGAATCTATGCTTACAGGCACTCCCAGCTTGGCGCTTGCAAGCTCTTCTGCCTGTTTGATGTAGGCGTTCATCGGGATTAAAAACGGTACAAAAAACAGCACCGCTAATACAGCCCCCACCCATACCAATGTACGCTTCCATTTCTTCATGATTTGACCCCGGTTCGTCATTGACCAAATGGCCCTAAGTCTTTATTATCACGCCTTCACCGATTCCTCGATAGCTCAGTTGGTAGAGCAACGGACTGTTAATCCGTGTGTCGCTGGTTCGAGCCCAGCTCGAGGAGCCAAATTCTAAAAGCCTTGCAGAGATGTGAGGCTTTTTTCATTCAAATTTCAACGTAGTCAAATCGTAGCTAGCCAGCTCAAGTGTATTAGGTTTCTGATAAACTAGGCCTGTTATTGTCACTTGGGTTGAATGAAAAACGATGATCAAAAATAAATCCGCATTCCTGCGACTGCTTACTGTCTTCACATGCATGATGGCAGCACCGCTTTATACTTATGGCGCAGTCGAGATCACAACACTGCCGGAACGGATTGACTACGTATGCGCCAACAATCGAACTCTTTCGGTCGCTCGGTCGCCAGACGCCCGACGTGCCAATGTGCTGATAAACGGCAACCAGATCACCCTGCTCCGCGCTGATAGTGCTGCTCAGGAGAAATATAGTGATGGTCGCTATTCTCTCTATCTGGACGGTGAGAAAGCTATGCTGGAAGACGTAAGCCGCGTCCTCTTCGGCCCCTGCCGGTCACCAGTGCCATTGCCCACACACGAATACCACCGCTGAAGCCGAGGAGCCAAATAAAAAGCCGTTACGTTACTGTAACGGCTTTTTATTTTCTGTGCATCACCAGATATTATTCAATACCCTCACCTCGGAATCAACAGGAGCTACGTAATTGACTCAAAGATGCCCAAGACGCACCCCTAAATGTTTGTTAGCTACTGAGCAATACCACGGTTGACGAGTATCTTCACTGTGACGCGGCGATTCTCCGCCCTGCCTTTATCAGTTTCGTTACCGGCCACAGGCTTGGACTTGCCCATGGCTACCGGGGTAAGCACGCGCGAAATCGCAATATCACACTCTTGCTGCAGGTAGATAACGGCGCTTTCGGCGCGACGGTCACTCAAGTTTTGATTGAGGGTTTCACCTCCTGTGGAGCTTGTGTAACCAACCACTTGAATCAAGTATCCCTTCATAGTCTTCGCAGTATCAGCCAGTGCCTTCAAATCCATCTTGGCTTTTTCTGAAAGTTTCGCGCTGTTGATATCGAAAAGGATGGTGAGCTCACCCTTCATGTCATAGTCGGCAAGATCACCAATACGTTTGGCAATTGCTTCATCTTCAGCCTTCGCTTGCACAAGTCCTTCTTTGTTGGCCAAAACCCCCTGCTTATTGGCTGCAATCTGTTGTTCCTGAGCCTTGATTATTTCTTCCTGCTCCGCAATACGCTTCTGGGGCACTGCCAAAGCAGCTTGCATTTGTTGGGCGGTTTTCAGGTCATCAGCATAAAAGTTAACAGCCTTCGCGGTTGTGTTGCCTCCACTGAGCTCGCCGTCAATGCTGACCCTCAGTCCTGGTATAAGAACCTCCGTACCCATGCTTTTCCGGCTTAAGCCCAGAAAACCCGAAATCTGTTTGATACTCGTAGCATCGGTTAGCGTTATAACGCTATCTCCGGTTTCACTATGTATGGTTAGATTCTTGCCATCACGGGCTACAACTACAGCCTCAATCTTTACTGCTTGTGTCGCTGCTGCCGGAGCAGCCTGTGCCGGGGTGAAGGCAAAAAACGCCGTCAGCATGGCCATTGATGCAAGCACTTTTGTGTTAATTTGAATTACTTTCATACAAATTCCCTTTTCTTGATTATCATCATGACTAAGTTATTTTTAAATAAATCGCCGGTATTATAGCCTGAAACATAATAACTACTGCGTTGTGCGTCGCAGAAACTACGGTATAAACCACTTCATCGCCACTATCATCCTCCTAGTAAGCAGATAAATTAACATCAACTTGCCCATCCAGAAAATCTGGCCCCACTCAGTTCGCATGCAACAACTTGTTCAGTTCATCAATTACTTCTGCCCAATCTGCGTCATTCAGTAGTTCTTCGCGTAAGAACGATGCTTGTGCAGGTATCCAGAAAGCCGCATCACTCAGGCTAACGCCTGCAGGCAAGGGGCTATGTGTCTTGATGAAATGCGCAACAGATGCCTCGTCCGATGGCAGGCCTAGCTGGGCAAACAAATTGTTAATGCTGTGCATTGGCGCTTCCATAATCTATTTCGCCTATAGCATCCGTGCAGACTCCAAACTCTTTTAGTATGGCAGGCCAAGGAACAGGTAGACACTGCTATCCCCGGTATCTGCATGTCCATAGCTCAGATATGCCGGGCCAAGAGGGCTATCCGTAGCTATGAAGATAGACGCTGCCTTGATCAGATCGCTGTCATTTCCCGCTACAGCCGGGTTGCGCATCTTGCCCGCTTCCAGCGAGAACCCGGCATACAGCCCATCGAAAATCTTGTAATCAGCCAGCTTGTTGTAGTACATCATGCGACCGTAAGTCAGCGATTCTCCCGCCAGTTGCCCGTATGCCAGCCCGGATAGCCGCAGGAACCCACCCCAATAGTTCTGGTTGTAGAATGGAAGATCACCATCCAAGCTACCGTTGGCCGCCCCAAAAATGCTGAAAGTGTTTTTGCCAAAAGACTTCACATAAGTACCCCTGATATCCCACTTAGTGTAATTGTCATCCGCGCCAATAGAGGAGTTGGAGTTGTACAAGCTGGCGGCGCCCTGCCAACCAGCCGTAGGGAAGGCCACACTGTCAAGCTTGTCTAGTTGCAGGCTTGCCACAAACGCGCCTTCGCGAACAGTATCTTCAGGGGGCTCGAGGTCGCGGGAGCCGACGGACAACTGCGGCTTCCGCACGCCTGCCCTTATACCCAGCCTTGCCTGCCCATATTCTGCTATATCGCGGCCAAAATCCACACCTGCTCGATATACCTCGCCATCGTAAGTGGCAATATGATGGCTGCCGGAATAGAGGTCGCTCGAGTCTCGTCTGATCTCGATTTGCGGCGCCACAAAATAATGGTGCTGGCTATCAATGGGTTGATAGAACTCGCTCTGGATAGCATCGGTATTGCCTATCCTCACACGAGTTACCCACTCTGCGCCGAGAGAGTTGATCCAGGTTTTCCGGAAAAGCCCTTCCAGCGTGTAGTTGGAGCTTCCGTTGAAATCGTTCTCCAGACCCACCCCGGCGCGGAAATAATTCGGCCCCCAGGCCTTTTCCACTGCATCCACCGCAAGAATGCGCTCTCCCCCATTTTCAATGATGTTGTAATTAATATGCTCGAAGTCACTGGTGCCATAAATCCTGCGCAAATCCTTGTCCAGGGTCTCCTGCTTGATTTCCTTGCCGGGTTGAGTTTCCATCAGGCTCTGCAGGTATTCGGCGTTTGTGGTTTTCAGGTTGTCAAAGCGGATTTTGTCCACCGCGCTAAAATCCTGCTCGATGAGTGTTTTCAGCCCTTTCCTATATTGCGCATATTGCTCGGGCGACAAGCTCAGCCCGGAAAGCTGATTCTCGACCTTGCGAGCCGCCGCCTCGCCGATGGGTAGCGTGGCGGGCAGATTGTCAAAGTCGCCGGTCGAAAAATCACCCAGTTCTGGCGTAATGAGAATATCGGTGGGCTTCAGCAGAGCCAGCGAAGCCTGCACATTCTGCTCGGTGAGGATGCTGAGCATCTGCCCCGCAACGCCGAGAACCGAACCCAATTGATCGCGTTTGAGTAGTGGAGTGCCAACATTAACGGCAATAATGACATCTGCGCCCATGGCGCGCGCGACGTCCACCGGCAGATTATCCACCAGCATGCCGTCAACCAGGATTTTGCCATCGACATCGGCTGGTGCAATAGCCACCGGCACCGACATACTGGCGCGCATCACTTTGGCCAGCACGCCCTTGTCGAAAACCACTGCCTTGCCGGTCACCAGGTCGGTAGCGACGGCGCGATAAGGAATCGGCAAATTGTCAAAGTTGCGGTATCCCGGTGCCGAGATCTTTCGCAATACCGTTTCAAGCTGCACACCGGAAACAATCCCCTTGGGAAGCATATCTCCGCCAAGGCTTCCGATACCAAATTCTGGGCCAAAAAGATTAAAGCGATCCTCCTGCTTGCGCCGGATATGTAGCTCATCACGCGGCGGCGCATCCCGAAACAGAATACCGGTAGTCAGTTGAGCCATCAGTTTTTCCATATCGGCGATGCTGGTGCCGGATGCATAGGCTGCGCCCACCAGCGACCCCATGCTGGTGCCCGCTATGCAATCGACCGGTATGCGATATTCTTCCAGCACCTTGAGCACGCCCACGTGTGCGGCACCCCGCGCCCCGCCGCCGGAAAGCACAACACAGACTTTAGGCCGTTTGGCGCCTTCTCCTGCATCAGCCGCGGCTGGTAGCATCGTAGCTGCCAGAAAGATAGCCAGCGCCAGAGGGGCCGCGATGATGGAATATCCCGAGTTTGATCTTGTGTTCATTATTGCCACTCCCATACAGTATTACGGTTTAGCTGCGTTATTTTTAAAGGTAATGGCGCCTATTAGGCGCAAGTTTTGCTGCGTCGCCTACTCCCGGATGCGGCGCGAAAAATCCACCGCCGTATCTGCCGTATGCGCCTTGTCATTGATGTGTGCGCGACGCTGCAGCTCAGAAAATGGCAGACCACCGGTAACCAATCGACCATGCTCGTACAGATATTCCGGCACATAGCCGCTGGCCAAAATCTTCCAGCTGAACGGCAGATGCGCCGGATTGACGCGGGATATCTTCCAGATATTGGTGGTGCAATTGGTGGTCAAACTGTTGTACCACTCGGGATCAGTCTTGAGAGCGTTGATTCTGTTGATATACTCCAGAAATAATCTACGACCGCCTTCGCTATTTCCAGCCACCCGATAGACATGCACGTCTTCCGGAGGATCATGGCGATAATTAGTACGCAACCGAATTACATCGCGCTCATCAGCCACCACATAATATAGCTCATATTGGCGGAAGAAGCCCTTGAGAGTGGAATAACCCTCTCCTTTCTCCTTGCGCGTTTCAATGGAAATAGCCAGATGGTCACCGCCGGCAAAGTCAAAACTCAGGAATACATGCGCGATGGCAGGCCCCATCCAGTAGACGGCTATGAGATCAACCCCCTCCAGCTTGTTGAGGTCAAAGCGCTTGTCATAGTAAGCGGGGGTGTAATCGGTCTCAGAGCGGTAATCGAAGTTGCGAATATTGTGCACTGTGACCAGATCGCCTTCGACCGTGGCATAAGGCAGCACCGCTACATCCGTTTGCCAGTCACGCGCATTGGATGGCTCAATGCTGAAGTACCAGGTCAGCAGCGCCACGAACAGGACTAGATATATAGAAAAAATGCGTCGGCGCCAACGGTGGAAAAACAGCGCAATCAGCGCCGAGAGCGATACCACACCAAATGTGATGGCCAGACTGTAGCGCACAGCATCGCTATGCGGACCAGAAAAAGTGAGGGCGAGGATGCCCCAGCCGCCGGTCGCTGCCGTCAGTAGCGTGAGAGCGCCAACAATCAAGCGTGTAGTCACGCCGCTTTCGAAATGTCACCGGCAGAATTCGGCATGGCAAAACCCTTTCTTTTTTTCACTAAGTGTGTTCAATTTCTTGGTTACTGCTCCGGAGGGGGTGTTTACTTGACCGTATAACCTCGGCCTTCAAAACAGGCTGCGTAAGCGCGCTGAAAGTTCTGTTGCTGCTGCGCTGTGTATTGCTGCTGTTGTGCTACATTCTGCTGGTATTGTGCATTGGCCTGGTCATTGCTCGCCTGCTTCTGACGTTGCCTGTGGCCACCCACCAGCACCCCACCCACAGCACCAATGGCTGCACCCTTGCCGGTGTCACCGGCAATCGCGCCTATTGCAGCACCGCCAAGCGCCCCAATACCAGCCCCTCTTACACGCTCACCCCCAGTGCTCTGTTGCGGTGGTGGTGGTGCCACGTACTGGGTAGCTTGCGCCGGATCGTAGCCGGTCTGCCCTTTAGCCCAGGCATAGCACTCGCCCTCATCCTTCTGCTGTTGCTGCGCTGACTGGCCATTTGCCGGATAAATGACTAGCTGCGCTGCCATTGCCGGAACGCTGACGAGCGCTGCAAATACTGCTACTGACATGATCGACTTCGAATTCATTTAGCTTGCCTCTCGTAATATTTGAAAAAATTCTGTTCAGCTGCTTAAAAAACTAATCACGCTGAGCAACCCTGGCTCACTTCACCAGTGGAATCGCTTCTGCGAGCTGGTAGCGTATGAGCGCCCGGATCTTGTTCTCAATCTGCATGTAACGTGCCGCCTTTGCTGCCGGGATGGCCTTGATAAGCTTGGGCACATACGACTGCTTCAAATTAGCTTCGGCCAGATCGATGGCAATGGCTTCACCCATCAGGCTTTTCGCCGTGTCGTTTAACACCGCGCCCTTGTTGTAAGCCAGCGCATAGTCATTGATAACCTTGGCCAGGCGCTGGTTAATCTTGTGTAGATCCTGCTGGTAAGCATCGTAGACGGGCCAGAACGCCTTGGCTTCCGCGTCGGTCAGCTCCATGTTGTCCGCAACCACCAGCCTTTTGTTCGCTTTGACCGCATCGCGCAGAGCATCCATTTTGATAGTCTCGCTACCATCAGCTTTACTGGTCGCGACACTATCAGCAGCGAATGCAGGCAGTGCCAGTGCGAGAATAAGAAAAACCGGGCTTAGCAGGTTAGTCATATATTTTTTCATCATGGGGTACTCCGTCGGTAATTAAAATCGGTAGGTCAAGTTTTGTGTGGAAGTTTATTTCATAGAATGATAGCGGGATTATGGTGTTCAGTGAACCAACTGAACAAAATTTACAAAAGGCCCTGAAATTGCCTTGGAGAAGTAGCCACATGATTGCAATATATAGGTTGGAGTACCGCCGACAACGAGGGTCTCCAGTTTTTTGATTGCAAGAAAGACTTCGCCGCGCATCTCAAAGGTCCACAAGACTTCCCACCAAGTCAAGGCGCGGACACCCTCAGCATGGAAAATGCTGTGGATGAAACCATAAAGAGAAAACCTGATAAGGAAATTAGTGGCTTAGTTCAAACTATCAATCGTATCCAGAACGGCTTTACGTGTCAGCGCTATCTCATCACTGATGCGCGTTTCACTGGCAACGTCATCATC
>Ga0315912_10003494_pt1 | contig 15564 bp, 9 predicted proteins | sample VfabasoilMG_FD_204469 | JGI IMG/M metagenome (GOLD analysis project Ga0315912, IMG submission 204469) | Garden soil microbial communities collected in Santa Monica, California, United States - V. faba soil | ecosystem: Environmental > Terrestrial > Soil > Garden | place: USA: California... | reverse complement strand
TCTCGCGTACGAAGAGGAGTTCGCGCTCTCCAGGGCGTTCACCTGGAGCCCGGACTCGCGCCGCATCGCCTACTGGCAGTTCGACACCACCGGTGTCGGCACGTTCTACATGATCAGGAACACGGGCGGGCAATACTCCACGCCGGTTCCCTTGCGTTACCCGAAACCCGGCACGACGAACTCAGCGGCGCGCGTGGGCATAGTCTCCGCCGACGCACCCGGAACCCGTTGGTTCGCGCTCGCCGGCAGCCCACGCGACAACTACGTGCCGCGCATGACATGGATCGGCAGCACCGAAGTGCTCTTGCAGCACGAGAATCGGCGCCAGAACACGAACAGCGTGTTGCTCGGCGACGCTGCGACCGGTGCGGTCAAGCCACTGATGGTGGAACAGGAAGCCACCTGGCTGCTCCCGAGCGATCACGTGTATTCACTGGATCGCTCTCGCGGGTTCACCTGGCTCAGCGAGCGCGATGGCTGGATGCACCTGTACACCGTTTCTTCCGACGGCAAGCAATTCAACCTGCGCACTCCGGGTGCGTTCGACGTCGTCGATGTCGAATCCGTCGACGTGAAGTCCGGATACGTGTACTTCACCGCATCTCCTGACAACGTCACTCAGCGATATCTGTATCGCGCCAGTCTGCAGGGGACGCCCGCACTCACGCGCCTCACTCCGAAAGGCCAGGCAGGAACTCACCAGTACGACATCGCACCAGGCGCGAAGTGGGCAATCCACACCTTCTCCACGGCCGATCAGCCGCCCGTCGTCGATGTCGTGCGCCTGCCCACGCATGAGCGACTGCGGACCATCACCGACAATCCGAAGATGCGCGCGCTGCTGGCATCCACGCCGCGCTCGCAAACCGAATTCTTCAGGATGGACATCGGCGTCACGACACTCGACGCGTGGATGATCAAGCCTCCGGACTTCGATCCCGCGCGCAAATATCCATTGCTCATGTACGTCTATTCCGAACCCGCCGGGCAGACCGTCATCGACCGCTGGGGTGGCGACCGTCACCTGTGGCACCTGCTGCTCGCGCAACGCGGATTCCTGGTCGCCAGCGTCGACAGCCGCGGCGCTGCGGCGCCGCGCGGACGCGACTGGCGGCGCTCTATCTACCGGCAGATCGGCATCCAGGCGTCAGCGGACCAGGCGGCGGCGATCCGCCGCATGATGGCCGAGCGTCCCTACATCGACAGCTCACGCATCGGGGTCTGGGGATGGAGCGGCGGAGGCGCCATGACCCTCAACGCCATGTTCCGCTTCCCGGATCTGTATGCGGCGGGCATCGCCATCGCGAGCCCTGTCGATCAGATGCTCTACAACTCCATCTACCAGGAACGCTACATGGGTTTGCCGTCGGAGAACGTCGACGGCTATCGCGACGGTTCGCCCATCAACTTCGCGCAGAATCTGGCGGGTGCGCTGCTCATCATTCATGGCACCGGCGATGACAACGTGCACTACCAGAACGCCGAACAGCTGGTGGATCGGCTGATCAGCCTCAACAAGCCCTTCTCGATGATGGCGTACCCCGACCGGTCCCACGGAATCGGCGAAGGAGCCAACACCAGGTTGCACCTGTTCACTTTGGCAACGCGTTTCCTCGATGAGCATCTGGCCTCGCAAGCCACGCCCCATCAATGACTTGATCGCCCCCGCCGCGCACCGAATTTGCGCGCGCGCAACAACTGGACAGGAGGTTTGGTAGACGGTATACGATATGCGAAGTACGAGAACCCGGGGGCAGATGAAGATGAAACCCAGCAAACGCAATCTCCTCGTTGCTTCGATCGCATTCCTGTCGATTCCTGCAGTACACGCGCAAAACGCGGCCGATCCGGCCGCCGCGGAAATGGACGAGGTGCTGGTCACCGGCTCCCGTCTTGCGACCACCGGCCTCGAGACTTCCGCGCCGGTGACCATCCTCGATCGCTCGGAAATCGAGGCCACGGGCGCCGCGAGCGTCGGTGAATTGCTGCGCGAACTTCCCGTGGCGACTGCCTCCGCAAGCGATACCGCGGGTCGAGGCAATGGCGGAACCGCCACAGTCGCGCTGCGCGGCCTCTCGGCCGTCAACACGCTGGTCCTGATCAACGGCCGGCGAGTGTTGTCGAACAATGACGGCGGCACCGTCGACCTCAACAGCATTCCGTTCGAAGCCGTCGACCGCGTCGAAGTGCTGCAGGACGGCGCGTCGGCGATCTATGGTTCGGACGCGATCGCGGGTGTCGTCAACATCATCATGCGCCGCGAGTTCGAGGGGCTTTCGATCAAGGGCGGCTACGGTGTCTCGAGCCGCGACGACGTTCCGAACACCGAAATCAGCGCCACGTTTGGCCACAAGGCCGACAAGGGCGGTTTCGTGTTCAACGCTTCCTGGCGTGAAGCGGAAGGCAACTTCATCGCCGATCGCCCGGTGAGCCGCGATCCGGACTGGCGCGCACAAGGTGGCCGCAATTTCCGGGATCCGTTGCCGACGGTCGCCGTCGTGCAAGGCCTTCCCGGCTTTGGAAACGCCGAGCGCATCCTCATCGATGGGGTGAATCAGGCCGCAACCGTCAACGATTTCCGAGCGTTCGTGTTTCCCGACACGAATGACCCGCTCTCGGTTGGCAATGACGGCATCAACTACTGGCTGTATGAAACGAGCGCTTCCGACATCCGGCAGCAGAACGTTTCGTTCACGGGCGACTACGAGCTCGGCTCGAATCTCACGGCCTTTGCCGAAGCGTCGTTCAATCGCCGCCGCTCGACGGGATACCTCGCGCCTGACTACTTCGGAGCCGTCTACGGCGATCCGATCATTCTCAGCGCCAACAACGACTTCAATCCTTTCGGTGTCGACCTGAGTGTCGCGCGAACGATCGGTGAGCAGCCGTTCCGCGGCCGCCGTCAATCGAACGTGACCTCCGACGTTTCGCGTTTCGTCGCGGGCGTCGAGGGTGGCATCGGCGAGTGGAAATGGGATCTGTCATACAACCACCAGAATCTCGATCAGCTCACCTTCGGCGGCGAAGGAGTTCTGCGAGACCGGCTGCAGCAGGCCGCCGGCGATTCCGATGTTTGCCGCGCCGCCGGCAATGGCTGCGTGCCCATCAACCTGCTCGGTGGTCCCGACACGATCACAGCGGAGATGCTCGACTTCATTTCCGCCGATTCGAACACCACGGTGAAGTCGCGCATGCAGTCCGCGGTCGCGAATTTCAGCGGCGACCTGTTCGACCTTCCGGCGGGCAAAGTGCGCATGGCCGTCGGTGCGGAATTCCGGCGTGAATCGTTCTCTTCGGACAACGATCGTAATTCGGAGCTCAACGCATTCGTCGGGCGCGGTCCGACACCTGATGCGTTCCCGCCAACCCGGGAAATCACCGAGATCTATACCGAGTTCGCGATTCCCCTGCTCGCCTCGCTGGATCTCGATCTCGCGGCGCGCTACTCCGACTACAACCTGTTCGGGGACACCACCAATCCGAAGGTGGGCCTGAAATGGCGCCCCATCGAATCGCTGCTCGTTCGTGGATCGTGGGGCACGGGTTTCCGCGCACCGACGTTCAACGAAGCGTTCTCGGGGCAGACGCGCGGCTTCGCGCCCATCGTGGATCCATGCGCAGGGCCCAACTTCGCCTCGCTACCCGGTTGCGGCGGCCGGCAGGCGCCGGCGAACACGACCGGCACGTTCGTCGTGTCCGGCGGAAATCCGGACCTGCTGCCTGAAGAAGCCGACAACCTGACGGTCGGTGTGGTCTTCACGCCGGGCTTCGCGGAACGGTTGTCGACGACTCTCGATTTTTTCCGCATCGAGAAGGACGGCATCATCGGTTCGATCGACCGCAACTACGTACTCGCGCAGAACGCCGCCAACGGCAGCTATGCGGATCGCATCACGCGTGACCCGACGACGAACTCGGTGCTCGAAGTCGTTGCAACCCGTGCCAACCTGCTCAATCAGACGGTCCAGGGTCTCGACTTCGGTGTGGAATACCTCACCGCCGATCGCCCGCTCGGTACCTTCCAGTTCCGCGCCGACATCACCTATCTGGACACGTTCGAACAGTCACCGGCACCGGGTGCGCCGCCCGTGCGTCGCGTCGGCACCTATACCGATGCCACGGGAACCCTGGCTCGCGTGCGCGGCACGGGCCGCGTGACCTGGAACAGAGGACCGTTCGCGCTCGGCACCGCGCTGCGTTACGTCGATGGCGTACGCAACGACGGCTCGCTGCTCGTCGACGGCGAACACCTCCAGGCTGACGACTACGTGCAGAACGACTGGATGGCGAGCTACGAGTTCGTCGAGGCTGAAGCCACCGTCACCCTGTCGATCGACAACCTGTTCGATGAGATGCCTCCTTTCCTCGAAGGCAACTATGCCAATGGCTTCGACCAGGGGTCCTTCAATTCGCGTGGACGCTTCTTCATGATGCGCGTAGAGAAATTGTTCTAGTCACCCTACGCGTGGGTCGCAACCGCGGCGGCTTTCCCCTTTGGGCCGCCGCGGTTGAGTCCCTCCCTTCGGCCGAGGTGAGCGCATGAAGATCGCAGTCCGCAGCGCCGCGTTGGCCGCGCTGTCTTTCGTTTCATTGGCTGCGGCGGAGCCCGATCGCACACCTGCGGCGGACATCACCGATCCAAACGATCCGAAATTCATCACCGCGCAGACGCGCAAGCAGGGCGGCGTCATGCCCGCCGAGCAGCTGGCGCTGGAATTCCGGCATCTCGACCTGTCGACCAGGGTCTTTCCGGATCAGAAACGCATCGAGAGCACGGCCGTGCTCACGTTCGGCACGTCGACGAAGCTTTCCGAGCTGGTCCTCGACTTCTACCCGAAGTTTTCCATCGACCGCATCGAGATCAACGGGCGCAGGCTTCCGCCCGCGCAATACACGAACCCCGAAGGCCAGCTCCGGATCAAACTACCGCGCGTTGCGGCCGCGGGCTCCACCATCCGGGCACGCATCGTCTATTCCGGCACCCCGCCGCTCGCGAAACGCCCGCCCTGGGAGGGCGGAACCACCTGGCTCAAGACGCCGGACGGGAAGTCGCCCTGGATCGACACTTCTTTATGGGGTGGCGGATGCGACCTGCTGATTCCCTGCATCGACCACCCGACGCGCAAGGCAGCGTTGATGGATCAGCACTACACCGTACCGACGGGACTGATGGCCCCTGGCAACGGCGCATTCGTCGGCAAATCGGAGAAGGACGGCTGGACCACGTGGAACTGGCACGCGCGCAGCGTGCACACCTATGGGCCCGTGCTCAACGTCGGTCCATACAAGGTGTTCGAGGGAGAATACGCCAGCCGTTTCGGCAACAGCATTCCGATGCGTCTCTACTATCTACCCGGCGAAGAAGAGAAGGCGGGGGAGCTGTTCCGCGAATTCCCTCGGACGCTCGACTTCTGGGAGTCGCGCATCGGCCCGTATCCCTGGGCCGACCAGAAGATGGGCGTGATCCGCGTGCCCTACTCCGGGCTCGAGAACCAGACGCTGGTCGGGCACTCCAACGACTTCCCCAAGACGCCGCAAGGCTTCGATTTCCTCATGAACCACGAGTTCGCGCACGAGTGGTTCGGCAACCAGATGTCCGTATCGAACTACGATGATCTGTGGTTGCACGAAGGCCTGGGTTCGTATGCGCAGCCGCTGCTCGGTGAATACCTGGGCGGCGCCATCGACTACATGTCGCTGCTGAAGGCGCAGCGCGCCATCATCCGCAACGAACAGCCGCTCGTGACCGGCGAGGAACGATCGGAGAAAACGGTCTATGCCGACAAGACCGGACCGCGAGGCGACATCTATCCCAAGGGAAGCTGGATCGCACACACCTTGCGCCAGCTCATCGGCGACGAAGCGTTCTTCAAGTCGATCCGCATCCTCGTCTACGGCCGGCCGGACCCGCTGCCGGGAAATTTCGAGCCGCAGTTCGGCACGACGCAGGGTTATCTCAAGATCGTGAACGACGTAACGGCCAGGGATTACAAGTGGTTCTTCGACGCGTATTTCTATCGTGCCGCGTTGCCGAAGCTCGTCGAGACGCGGGACGGCGGCATCCTGAAGCTGCGCTGGCAAGTGCCTGACAACCTGCCGTTTCCGATGCCCGTCGAGGTCCGCGTGAACGACCGCGTCCACACGCTGCCGATGACGGACGGCACGGGCGCGCTGCCCGTGCCGCCATTCGCAGCGATCACCATCGATCCCGAATCGAAGATCCTCATGCAGTCCGACGCGATCGATCGCTTCCAGGCCTGGCAAGAGGCGCAGAAGCCAAAGAAGTAGCTTTCGTCACGCGAGGTCGAAGCGATCGAGGTTCATCACCTTGATCCAGGCCGCCACGAAGTCTTCGACGAATTTTCCCTGCGCGTCCGAGCTGCCGTAGACCTCCGCCACCGCCCGCAGTTGCGCGTTGGAACCGAACACGAGGTCGGCACGCGTGCCGGTCCACTTCACGGCGCCGGTCGTGCGGTCGCGCCCTTCGTAGAGATCCTTCGCTTCCGATGTCGCCTTCCACTGCGTACTCATGTCGAGCAGGTTCGTGAAGAAGTCGTTGGTCAGCGTTCCGGGTCGATTGGTGAAGACTCCGTGTTTCGTTTGCCCGAAGTTTGCGCCCAACACCCGCAAGCCACCGACGAGCGCAGTCATCTCCGGCGCGCTGAGTGTCAGCAACTGCGCGCGATCGATCAGCAGCGCTTCGGCCGGCACCGCGTAGCGTGATTTCCGATAGTTGCGGAATCCGTCCGCGACCGGCTCGAGCACCTTGAAGGATTCCACGTCGGTCTGCGACTGCGAGGCGTCCATGCGGCCCGGCGTGAAAGGCACTGTCACCGCGTGACCGGCAGCCTTCGCCGCCTGCTCGACGCCCGCACCACCGGCCAGGACGATGAGGTCGGCAAGTGAAACTTTCTTGCCACCGGGCGCCGCGGCGTTGAAAGACTTCTGGATGTCCTCGAGTGCCTGCAACGTTTTCGCGAGGAGCGCGGGTTCATTGACCACCCAGTCCTTTTGCGGCGCGAGGCGAATGCGCGCGCCGTTGGCGCCCCCTCGCATGTCCGAGCCGCGGTAGGTAGACGCCGATGCCCACGCGGCGGACACGATCTGCGCAATGCTCAACCCCGAGGCCAGGATCTTCGCCTTGAGCGATGCAATGTCGCCGGCATCGATCAACGCATGATCGACCTTCGGTATGGGGTCCTGCCAGATGAGCTCCTCGGCAGGAACCTCCGGACCGAGATATCTCGCACGCGGACCCATGTCGCGATGCGTGAGCTTGAACCACGCGCGCGCGAATGCGTCCGCGAATTGCTCCGGGTGCTCGAGGAAGCGGCGGGAGATCTTCTCGTACGCGGGGTCGGCCTTGAGCGCGAGATCCGTCGTCAGCATGGAAGGCGCGATGCGTTTGCCGCTGTCATGCGCATGCGGCACCGTGCCCTCGCCCGCGCTGCCCTTCGGCTTCCATTGATGCGCACCCGCCGGGCTCTTCGTGAGTTCCCACTCGTACCCGAACAGGTGCTTGAAGAAATCGTTGCTCCATTTCGTGGGCGTGGTAGTCCAGGTGACTTCGAGGCCGCTCGTGATTGCATCGACTCCCAGTCCCGTGTTGAAGCCGCTTCGCCATCCGAAGCCCTGATGCTCCAGGTCGTCGGCTTCCGGATCCACGCCCACGTGCGATGCAGGTCCTGCACCGTGCGTCTTGCCGAAGCTGTGTCCGCCGGCAATCAGCGCCACCGTTTCTTCGTCGTTCATCGCCATACGCGCGAATGTCTCGCGAATATCGCGCGCCGCCGCGACCGGATCGGGTTTGCCGTTCGGACCCTCCGGGTTGACGTAGATGAGCCCCATCTGCACCGCGGCGAGCGGATTCTCGAGATCGCGGTCACCGGTGTAGCGTTTGTCTTCGAGCCACTTGCTCTCTTTGCCCCAGTAGACGTCGTGATCCGGCTCCCAGACATCCTTGCGTCCGCCGGCGAAACCAAAAGTCTTGAAACCCATGGTCTCGAGTGCCACGTTGCCCGTGAGGATCATCAGGTCCGCCCAGGAAATCCTGCGGCCGTACTTTTGTTTGATGGGCCACAGCAAGCGACGCGCCTTGTCGAGGCTGACGTTGTCAGGCCAGCTGTTGAGCGGTGCGAAACGCTGTTGTCCGCGGCCGCCACCGCCGCGTCCATCGCCGGTGCGATACGTGCCCGCGCTGTGCCACGCCATCCGGATGAACAGGGGCCCGTAGTGGCCGAAGTCCGCGGGCCACCAGGCCTGCGAGTCCGTCATCAGCGCCGCGAGATCCTTCTTCAGCGCCTTGAAGTCGAGACTCTTGAACTCCTTCGCGTAATCGAAGCCCTTTCCCATCGGATCGGATTTCGAGGAGTGCTGATGCAGGAGATCCAGCTTGAGCTGATTTGGCCACCATTCGCGATTCGAGGTGCCTCCGCCCGTGACATGGTGGACCGGGCACTTGAGTTCGGCTGACATGGTGGCTTCCTCTCGTTGAATGGTGCGCGTGACGCTACTCGCCAGCGCTCGAGGAGGGAATTCGGTTGTTTACATGAACTCGATAGATGCCATCTATCCAGAATGCATGCTGCGGCGCGCTCGACTCAGCGCTTCACGGCCTTGCAACCCTGATCGGCCTGGTAATACGCCTCGAGGATGGGCGGGCGCGCGGGAACCGGCTCGCCTTTCTTCTCCGCTTCGGCTGCCATCGGCAGATAGTCCCCCGCGGCCGCGGCGATTGCCGCCGTCGTCGCTTCCGAATAACCGCTGACCACCTCTTTCATGCAGGCGCAATATTTCGCCACGTCGACGGAAGACTTCCTGAATCGCCTGCGGCACTGTTCGCCATACATCGACTTCATCTGCTCGGCGGAGCACTTGTCGATGACGGAGGAATTGAAGACCCTCAGGAATTCCTCCGCGGTCACCGTACGCGCCAATTCTTCGGGCGCGAGAGACTTCGTCAGTTCCCGCGTTTTCGCCGGCAGACAAACGCAGAGACTCTGGACTGCGTCCTCGAGGGTGTATCCCGTGAGCGGATCGGCCCTCACCTTGAAGTCCTCGAGCTGTTCCTTCACCGAGGTGCACTGGGCCGCGATGTCTTCCGTGAAGATGCGCAGTTCATCCTGCAGGGTGTTGCCAGCACCCGCATGCGCTGCCGGGTACGTGGCGAGACCGATAGTTAGCAGGAGTATCCGCAGGACGGCAGGTGCGATTGAAGCGGGTTTCCACACGACGGGGAAGTTATCAGCTCCCGATCGCGCCGGGAATCTTCAGCTCGACGTGCGGGCCGCTCTCAGGAGTTCTTCCAGCGCGGGCGCATCCTGGCGCTCGAGCGCAGCCTCGATCTCGAGGCTCTCGCGATCGCGTCCGACGGTGAGCACCGCGGCCACCTTTCCGCCGAGCCGGTATATCACCGTGGCATCGCGCTTCTCGAGACTGCCGATCACCTCGATCTGCGCTTCACCGTTCGCGTGCCCCACGTACGCAAGCGTGACGTCGTAGTGCTGGCTCCAGAAGAAGGGCACGTCGTTGAACGGCACACCGAGTCCCAGCATGTCGGCCGCGACCGCCTGCCCTTGTCGCTCGGCGGCAGCCCAGTGCTCGACCCGGACCTTGGTTCCCAGCCGCAATTCGGGATACCGCGCGACATCTCCTGCCGCCCAGACGTCGGCGGCATTCGTGCGCAAGCGCGAATCGACCACGATGCCGTTATCGACCGCAAGGCCCGCGCGCTGCGCAAGCTCGGTACGCGGCTTCACGCCGACGCCGAGCACCACGAAATCGGCCGCGAGTTTCACGCCTCCTTCGAGCTCGACCGCCTGCGGATGAATCGCGCGCAGTTTCGCATCGAGGTGAAAGCGTACGCCGCGCTCTTCGTGGAGCTGCTTCACGAAACGGCCCACCTGGGCTCCCATGACGTGTTCGAGCGGAACACGATCCTTGCTAACCACCTCGACCTCGAGGTCGCGCGCGCGCAGCGACGCGGCCACTTCGAGCCCGATGAAACTGGAGCCGATCACCACCGCGCGCCGGCCTTTTTCCGCAGCAGCGATGATGGCCTGCGAGTCGGCCAGCGAGCGCAGCGTCATGACGTTTGGAAGGGACGCCCCCTCGATCGGAAGCCTCGACGGTTCCGAGCCGGTCGCGAGCAATAGTTTGTCGTAGCCGACCTTCCGGCCGTTCTTGAGCGTGACAAATTTTCCCCCGGGGTCGAGCTCGGTAATTCCGTCCTTGATGAATTCGATGTTCAGCTTTTCGTAGAACGCATCGTCGCGCAGCCGCACCCACTCCATCGGGGCATTGCCTGCAAGGAAATCCTTGCTCAGATTCGGCCGATCGACCGGACCCGGCGCTTCGCTGCCGATGAGTGTGATGGCACCGGAATAGCCGAGACGCCGCAGTTTTTCGGCGGCGGCCGCTCCAGCGGCGCCGGCGCCGGCAATGACGATCTTCGAAGGAGATTGCGGGGGCGCTGGCAATGGAGCCTGGGTCTGCTTCGCTCCAACCGACACGCGGTCACCGCGACGCAGGACCTCGTAGCACGCGATCGGGTCGAGCGCAGGCGCGCCGAGCGCTTCTCCGGTGCGCAGATCAAAACAGGCGTGGTGCCAGGGGCAGCGCACCGTCTCACCGACCACGAGACCTTCCGCCAGCGGCCCGGAGTAGTGAGTGCACACGGCACCGACGGCGCGAATGGTCGCTCCGGTGCGAACCAGCATGACGGCGTCTCCACCGGCATGACCGAGCAGCGGAACATTTTCAGCGAGATCGGACATCGCGATGCCCGCCGACAAGTCGGGGCCGCTCAGCTCTTTGGCATGCGCCATCCTGGTCTCCTTCGATCGGCTATACGCGCACTGCTAATGAGTGGGGTGGTTCGCGCGTTCCCGTGCGTTGCCTGCGAGCGTTGTAGGAGAAGTCCTCCGGGCCAGAACCACATCGATCTCCGCACTTTCATGATAGCGCCAGCCGCGGTGGATTGAACTGCCCCATTCGATGGAGGACAGCCCCGTATCCGGGGCGTACGGTGCGCGACCATGAATGCACCCGCCACCGCCGCAAGCGCCTCGTTCTCCGGCTACCAGAAAGTGGTCGTCGGCATGCTGGCGTTCCTGCAGTTCGCCGTCATCCTGGATTTCATGCTGATGTCACCGCTCGGCGCCGTCATCATGCCGTCGCTGTCCGTGAGTCCGGCTCAATTCGGCACGGTCGTATCGGCGTACGCTTTCGCCGCTGGCATTTCGGGCCTGCTCACCGCGGGATTCGCCGACCGGTTCGACCGGAAGAAGCTCCTGCTCTTCTTCTATACCGGCTTCGTCGTGGGCACGGCCTGGTGTGGCCTCGCACAGAGTTTCGAATCGCTGCTCCTGGCGCGCATCGTCACCGGCCTGTTCGGCGGAGTCATCGGCTCCGTCGTGCTGGCCATCGCAACCGACCTGTTTGCGCCGCAGATGCGCGGCCGCGTGATGGGTTTCATCCAGACGGCGTTCGCCGCGAGCCAGGTCCTCGGCATTCCGATCGGCATCTATCTATCGAACCGGTGGAACTGGCACGTTCCTTTTCTCGCGCTGGCCGTGCTGGGCGTGCTCGGCGGATTGCTCATCGCGTGGAAAATGGAACCGGTGGCGGAGCACCTGAAGGCGGCGCAGGAACACAGCGCCTTCGCTCACCTGCGCAATACCGTGATAGAGCCGCGTTACCTGATGTCGTTCGTGTCAGTGCTGTTCCTGGCGACCGGCGGCTTCATGCTGATGCCTTTCAGCAGCGCCTTCACGGTGAACAACCTCGGGATCTCGCTGCACGATCTGCCGATCATCTACCTGGTGACGGGGATCGCGACGATCTTCGTCGGCCCTCTCGTCGGCAAGGCCGCGGACGCTTTCGGCAAGCTGCGTGTGTTCTTCATCGGGACCGCGCTGACCATCGTCATGGTGCTGATCTACACGCACCTGTCGGCGACGACGCTGGTCGTAGTGACCGTGATCAACGTCGTTCTGTTCATCGGAATCTTCTCGCGCATGATCCCGTTCCAGGCACTGATGTCGCAGGTGCCCGCGGCGACGCAGCGCGGTTCGTTCAACGCGATCAACGCGTCCATCTCCCAGCTGGCAGGTGGCCTGGCCTCGCTGGTCGCGGGACACATCGTGAGCCAGGGCGCCGATGGCCGGATCCATCACTACGACGTCGCGGGTTACGTCGTCGTTGCGACGTCTTTGCTGGCTTGCGTCCTGATGTGGCGCATACAGCGCAGGATTCTTGCGAGACCCTCGTCATGAGGTCCGCACTCATGACAGAGAGGCCTTGAGGCACCAATCGCCTTCAACCTGCAGGGCCGAGCTCGATGTCAAACCAACAAGAAATGAGCGCGCAAATTACCGCCGTCTATGACCAGATGTTCCGTAGCGACATCCACGAGGAGATGTTCAACGGTTCGGGCTTCTCCAACTGGGGGTTCTGGTCGGCCGATACGCAGACCGCCGTGCAGGCTTCCGAACAACTGGTGGACCGGCTGGTAGCGCCGATTCCCCATCGTGGTGCAGTGCTCGATGTGGCGTGCGGAAGCGGGGGCACCACGGCGAGGCTCGCTCGCCTGTTCGACGAGGTCACGGCGATCAATGCCTCGGCGTACCAGGTCGAGCGGACCCAGGCCCGAGTACCGGGTTGCCGCGCTCTGCAGATGGACGGGTCCGCGTTGGCTTTTCCCGATGCGTCGTTTGACGCCGTCATCTGCGTGGAAGCCGCGTTCCACTTCCCGAGCAGGGCTCGATTCATCGCCGAAGCAAACCGGGTTCTCAAGCCCGGGGGCTGGCTCGCCCTGTCGGACCTCTTGATTGCCGCACCGCAAGAAAGCTTCGCGATGCGACGGCTCGCCGAACTTCCGCCGACGATGATGCCGTACGCAAACCTCTGGAACCTGCCTACCTATCGCGACCTCTTCGAAGTGCTCGGTTTCAAGGTGACGATCGAAAGCTCGTACCACGAGACGCGGCAGCGCTTTTCCGCGTTCTACAAGAACTATTGCGAACAAAAGATCGTCGCGGAGCCGGCCCGGGCCGACGAATACCGTCGCCTCCTCGCGGTCGACTCGATGTTCGACATCGGCGACTACATCCTCGTGACGGCGCAGAAAGTGAAATAGTGATCGCGCTATCGGGTTGACACACATCCGGTAGCGCGCCCACCATCCGATCGCGTCGAAAGGGAATATTCGCGTCCTTCGGACTCGAGGGGGAATGTCATGGTTCGACAGATCGTCCCGTTCGCACTTTTCTCCGTCGCTGCCTTGCTCGTCGCGCCGCCGGCGCACGCCGAAGAAGGCGATTACAGCGCGTGGCAGACAGCGATCAATCTCGTATTGCCACCTGGCCCTGACAATCGCGTCACTGCCGCGCAGCGGCAGGGGCCCTACCCGCTCCTGGCGAATCCATCGTCGTTCAACGATGGATTCAGTCCCGGCGCGTACTACCAGTGGCAAACCATCAAGCTCGCGCCTTCCACGGGCGCGGTGTGTGGCAACGGGTCGCAGTACAAATTCTTCGTCAACCGTGTGCCTAACACGCGCAACACCATCATCTATATGGAAGGTGGTGGCGCGTGTTGGGACTTTCCGAGCTGCAGCGGCCAATCAGGCATACGCGGCGCGCGGAATCCGAACGGCATTCCCGACGACTACATGAGCCTGATCAATCCGGGAAGCAGCCTGGTCAGCCCTTTCGTCGTGCGACTCCACCCATGGACCTCGGTGAAGACGCAGAACTGGAACATGATTTACGTGCCGTACTGCACGGGAGATGTGTACAGCGGCGACAAGGTCGCGGTGTATTCGGATCCGGGCGGGCAGAACGCGCCCCTGGTCTGGCATCACAATGGCCTGCGAAACACGCGCGCGATACTCGCGTGGCTCAAGAACAATCTGCCGCGTCCCACACAGATGTTGTCTACGGGATGCAGTGCTGGCGGCACCGGCAGTTTCAACAGCTACGCGCACGTGCGGCGGGACATGGCGCCCACGCGCGGTTTCCTCATCAACGATTCCGGACCCACGTTCGACGCGCCGGCGGGCGCGAGCCTCGCCCTGTACCCCTCGCGCCTGTTGCACGAGCAGATACGCACTGCGTGGGGCCTCGACCAGGGCCCGTTGCCCTATCTGGCCGCGGAGCTTCCGGGTTTCAATGGCAACGATCTCGGTACCTTGTACGGCGCACTGGCCGCGAGGCGGCCCGGCGATCGGCTCGGTCACACGCATTTCTGGCAGGACCTCAACTACTCGTCGTACTCCTACGAGCGGTTCCATCCCGACATCGTGAACGCGCCGGACCAGGCCACGAAAGTGGCGCTCATTCATGCGAAGTGGGCGGTCGATACGGCGCGTCTCAATCAGAAGCTCCAGTCGCTCTCGAACTTCGGCGGCTACTTCCCCCAGTTTCGTGCTCTGAATGAGAGTCACTGCACCACGATCGTCGACTTCAACAATGGTGACATCCAGGAACGGTCGCTCGAGCTCGGTCACTTCATCAACAGCGTGCTCAATGGTCAGGGTGCGGTGCTCGATGCGTCGGAAACCAGCGATGCGGCCGATCGCGCCAAGCCACCGAATCTCATCTATCAGCTGATCGAATCATTGTTATGAGTCGTCGAGGGTTTGCGTTTGCGACAGTGCTCAGCGCGCTGGTGCTGGGTGGGCTCCTGCTGTGGGAACGGGCGCCGGACGATACGCGCCCAGTGGCCGCGCCCTCGCCCTCGCCCTTGCCGGTCACTGGCTCGCAAATTCTCGACGCACCATCCCCGCCGATGATTCGCGCCGATCCGGGAAGCGTCGAAGCGATCGCTGGAAACGACCGTGTCGTGCAGACGCCCGTGGATGTCGCCACGCGCGAACGCTTCAACGAACAGGCGCGCGAGTTCTTCGCGAGTGCCGCGCAGATGGATGCGGAGGACCGTGTGCATGAAGCGCAGCGGCTCGAGCAGGAATTGACGAGATTGGAGCAGGCCGGCGGATTGTCCGCCGGAGAAACGCTGTTGATTCGTGCCGGCCTGATTCGGGAGACGGTGCCAGACGGCGCGCAACGGGACGCGCAACTTCAGGCTCTCCAGCAACGCTACAGAACTGAAACGCAACTTCGACTCGCAGCCGCGCAGGCGCGCCCGGACCCTCAGTTCGAGTCCTACAAGGCCCGGGAGACGGAGATCGTCAACGAAGTGATGGCGATGGAAACGATTCCCGATGGCTTGAGCCGCGACGAATATCTGAGGCGGCGCCTGCAAAGCGCTCGCGAGCAACTCACGCCCCAGTAGCGGTTGGAGCCGCTGGCGCGATGCGCGCGTCCGCCCGGTTGGCCCCGCCGGCATGAATGTGACCGCTAACTACCGTTCACATACTTCGATTGGCAGCGACGGATCGTTGTTTGGACATTTTTGACGGGCGCGCACCGGTTTAGTTTGCATCCTCACAAGGAGGATGCCATGACAAGGATTCGTCGGCGCGGCTCGTCTTGCCGCCAGCTATTCCGCACGAGCCGCCAGGGTGGCTCATTTTCGCGCGCGTTCACCAGCCTGCTTGCGCTG
>Ga0315912_10003493_pt1 | contig 15567 bp, 11 predicted proteins | sample VfabasoilMG_FD_204469 | JGI IMG/M metagenome (GOLD analysis project Ga0315912, IMG submission 204469) | Garden soil microbial communities collected in Santa Monica, California, United States - V. faba soil | ecosystem: Environmental > Terrestrial > Soil > Garden | place: USA: California... | reverse complement strand
GCCGCGGCGAAGAGGGCAACGATGGCCATCGCCACCGAGAGCCTGATCAGCCGGATGGGAAATGGATCTTCTCCCTCGTCCACCATTGCCATCGCGGCGCGCACCGCCCGAGCGTCCGGCCAGCGGTTGGCAGGCTCACGCTCGAGGCATCGCATGACCGCGCCGGCGAGATCGTCGTCCACGCCGGGCGCCGCGGACGCCAACGGCGGCGGGCTCTGTGTCAGCCGCTGTGTCAGCGCCTCGAGCGGGCTCGCCGCGTCGAATGGCCGCTTGCCCGCGAGCATCTCGTACCCGATTACGCCAAATGAATAGAGATCCGAGCGCGCGTCGACGTCGGACTGCCCGCGCGCCTGCTCTGGTGACATGTAGTGGGGTGTGCCGATGATCTGCCCCGTCATGGTGAGCTGTCCGGCGACGGGGGCCTTAGCGATTCCGAAATCGGTGAGCAGCGCGGCGCCGGAATCGGCGTCGATGAGGACGTTGTCGGGCTTCAGATCACGATGGACGATCCCCTGGCGATGCGCGTACTCGAGGGCGGCCGCAAGGTCCGAGAGGAACACACGAGTCGTCTCGGGTGACAGTTGCCCGTCACGTTGCAGGCGGGCGGCGAGGGAGTCGCCAGACACGTACCCCATCACGAAGTACATCAGGCCGTCGACCTCTCCGAACGTGTAGAGCGGCACGATGTTTGGGTGCGTGAGTCGGGCCGCCGTACGCGCTTCCTGTCTGAAGCGCGCGCGCATCTGCGACGCGCCGCCCTGATCGGGAGGAAGCACCTTGATTGCGACGTCGCGGTCGAGCGCAAGCTCGTGTGCCAGGTAGACCGCACCCATCCCGCCACGTCCGAGCAATCGCTCGATGCGGTACTGGAAACCGATCGCCCGTTCGAGCGCGTCGCGCAAGGGATCGGCAATTGGATCGGCCGCAGCCTGCACGCGAGCTCCACACTGCAGGCAGAACCGTGCCTCGGCAGGAAGAATAGCGGTGCACTCGCTGCATTCCATTGGCTCTCTGCGGCCTCTTCTTATCGCGACAACGCGAAGCTCAGAATGAGATCCCCGCCGCGGCGGCCCCGCTCGCCACCGCCGGAGGCCACCGTCACAAATTGCTCGCCGTTCACCATGTACATCGATGGCGAGCCGAACACGCCCGCGCCAGTGTTGAACTTCCAGAGCAGCTGACCGGTTTTGGCGTCGAAGGCGAAGAAGTAACCGGCGGTATTGCTTCCGCTGCCAACGAACACGAGACCTCCCGCTGTTGCAACCGAGCCTGCCTGTCCGTAGCCGTCATACACCTGTTGCCACTTCAGCTCTCCCGTCGCGGGATCGAACGCGGAGAAGTAGCCCTTCGGTGGGCGCCCTGCATTTAGCGGATCGTCGATCGCGTTCACGTAAAGCAAACCCGTGCGAGGGCTGTACGACAGCGAGCCGTAATTGGCACCACCACCCATGCCGGGCGCACTGATGAAGTTCGGCGCGAGCGGTGTGAAGATCGGAACCAGCTTGAACTTCGCGAGACGCTCCGCCGGAATGTCCGTCGGGAAGATCGGAGACACCGGGCTCATCGGCTTCCCCGCTGCCGTGTGCGGGATCGGCTGCGTCGGCCACGGTTTCTCACCCTCGAGTGAGGTCTCCGTCGGCACCGGCATCTCTTTGATCGGATGCACGGGCACGCCTGTCTCTCGATTCAGGATGTAGAGGTATCCGTTCTTGCTGGCTTCGGCGACGGCCTTGACGCGGCGCCCTTGCACTTGCATGTCGAACAGGATCGGAGGACCGCCGGAATCGTAGTCCCACACGTCGTGGTGCGTCTGTTGGAAGTACCACGCGAGCTGGCCGGTGCCGAGCCTGAGCGCGATGATCGAGTCGGTGAAGAGATTCTGCCCGGCTCGCTTGCGGCTGTCGCCGAACGGGTTTCCGACCGCCACATAGAGCAGCCCCAGTTCGGGATCGATGGCAGGCGTTTCCCAGATACCGCCGCCGTGACGCTCACCGCCCACCCACGTCGGGCCAGCGATCTCCCAGCCTTGATCCTTCTCGTCCTGCGGAACCGTGTTGAAGTGCCACAGTACCTTGCCGGTCTTCGCATCGACTGCAAACACATGGCCGCCCGGGATGTGGCTCTCGCTGCGCGTGCTGCCGATGTAGAGCACGCCGTCATAAACCTGCGGCGCCGTCGTGAACCAATAGCCCATGCTAATGGCCGTCTTGGCCTCGGGGTATCTCGTCTTGAGCACATCGAGAATCACGCTCGCCTGACCGTTGTTGCCGAAGCCCGGAATCGGCTTCCCTGTTTTGGCGTCGAGCGCGAACAGGAATGATCCGCCGGCAACGTAGACGACACCGTCGGCGTAGCACACACCGCGGTTGCGGAAGACGTAGCCTTCGCGGCGGTCGCCTCCGAGAAGACTGGTGACGTCGTATGTCCAGAGATGACTGCCGTCGGCGGCGTTGACGGCATACACGCTTCCGCGGGAATCGGTCACGTACATCACGCCGTTGACGATGACCGGGGTCGTCTGGTTGCTGACACCGTCGATCACGCCGTGCTGGAAGAGCCAGCGCGGCGCCAGTGACGTCACATTCGAGGTGGTGATCTGATCGAGCGTCGAGAATCGGCTACCGGCGAGATCGAGGTTGTGGAGCGGCCAGTCAACCGACGCACGCGGCTGAGCCGAGGACGACAGCAACGCAGCAACCGTCGCAATGCCGACCAGGACGACGAGGCGTTTTGCTTTTTTCATGACTCCTCACGTTGCGGCTCGGCAACCTCTCGTAGAATACGCGAGGAGCGAACGCCCAATGAAAAGTCTCGTTACCTGGCTTGTTGTTGCCGCGATCGGCACGACGGCGACCCTGCTGACTGCGCAAGGCCCAGTGTCGCGCACGGCGTTGAAGGCGGACCTGTCGGCGGAGCGCGTGGCTCGAATCGACCGCGCGTTGCAGCGATACGTCGATGACAACCGCATCGCGGGTATCGTCGCACTCGTGCTGCGAGACGGTCAGCCGGTGTACGAGCGTGCCCTTGGGTGGAGCGACAAGGAAGCCGGGCGGCGCATGACGACCGACACGATCTTCCGCATCGCGTCGCAGTCGAAAGCCATTACCAGCACGGCGATCCTGTCGCTCGTCGAGGAAGGCAAGCTCACTCTCAGCGATCCGGTGAGTCGCGTCATTCCACAGTTTGCGAAAACGACGGTGGCCACGGGAGGCTCCGTCGTGCCGGCGAAGCGGGCGATCACCATTCGCGATCTGCTCACGCACACAGCGGGGATCTCCTACGGCACCGAGCCGGCGATCGCGTCGCAGTACGAGGCCAAGGGGCTTGGCCCGGCCGCCGGCTTTGGCTGGTACACCGCGGACAAGGACGAACCTGTCTGCTCCACGATGGAGCGCCTCGCAACGCTGCCCTTCGTCGCTCAACCGGGCGAGCAGTGGGTGTATGGCTACAACACAGATGTACTGGGCTGTGTGGTCGAGCGCGCGTCGGGGATGCCGCTCGACGCGTTCATCAAGGCGAGGATTACCGAGCCGCTGCGAATGACCGACACACAGTTCTTCCTGCCCGCGGCGCAGCGCAACCGATTGGCCGCAGTCTACGCCAGCGGTGATGACGGGCTGATCAAGCGGGCGCCAGATGGACCGCGCGGACAGGGCAACTACATCGACGGTCCGCGACGCAGCTTCGCCGGAGGCGCGGGCTTGCTCTCAACGGCTCGCGACTACAGCCGCTTCCTGGAAATGATCCGCCGCGGTGGCGAACTGGACGGCGTGCGCATCCTGGCGCCGCGCACCGTCAAGCTGATGACCACCAACCAGGTCGGGACGCTGCACTCCGCGACAGGGCTCGGGTTCGGGCTCGGCTTTGAAACCACCGATCGATACGGCGCGAACGGCCTGGACTCCGAGGGCGCCTTTGGATGGGCGGGGGCCTACGGCACGATCTATCGCATCGATCCGGAAGCCAAGCTCGTGATGCTGATGATGATTCAGCTGCTCCCGAACGCGACTGACATCAGGACGGTGTATCCGACGCTCGTGTATCAAGCACTCGATCGATAGCGCACAAGACAGACGCGTTCGAACGGCTCGTGCAGATTCCACCGCGCATTCTCTCGCTCGAGCTCCCGCCGTTCGACCCGCTCAACACGAGAGCGGCACAACTGCGGGCCGCGGGTCACGACGTGATCTCGCTGGGACAGGCGGTGCCGTTTTATCTACCGCCTGAATCAGCATTGAAAGCGGCGCGTGCCGCGCTTGAACGGCCTGACGTGCACCGCTACACCACCGACCCGGGGCGGCCGTCACTCCGTCGCGCACTCGCGGAACGCCTCCTCCACGACGAGCGGATCGATTGCGGGCCCGACGACCTGCTGATCACCGCTGGTGCTAATCACGCCTTCGCAACAGCGTTGACGACGCTCGTCAGCGCGGGAGACGAGGTAGTGCTGCCCTCGCCCTACTTCACGAATCATCAGATGGCGATTCAGGCGGTTGGCGCCATCGCCATCGAAGCGCCCGTCGCCGACCACGACACGTACCGAGTCACGTGGGACGACATCGCGCCGGTGTTGAGCGATCGCACGCGAGCCGTGGTGCTGTGCAACCCGAGCAATCCGACGGGAGCCACCGTGAAGGCCGCAATCGGTGCGCACATCGTCGAGGAGCTCGCCAACCGCGACATTCTTCTCATCAGCGACGAGACGTACATGCACTTCGTCTATGGCGGCATGCATTGGAGCGCCGCTTCGGTTGCCCAGTGGCGTCGCAACGTGATCGTGATCGGAACGTCTCGAAATCATTCGCGATGATGGGTTGGCGCGTGGGCTTCCTGCTGGCCGACGCCGCCATCTGCGCACAGGCCACGAAAGTGCAGGATGCGATGATCATCTGTGCGCCGACGGTTTCCCAGATTGCCGTCGAAGCCGCCGTCCGTGACGACTGGGACTATCCGCGAACGTTCCACACTGAGCTCTCCGACCGCCGGCGGCGGTTGTCGGAAGCCCTGACACCCATTCCAACGCTGTCGTGGACGCCGACAGACGGAGGGTTCTTCGCATTCGTTCGCGTAAAGGGCTGCGACGACTCGAGCGAGCTTGCCCTCCGGCTGCTGGACGAGGCGCACATCGTCACAATCCCGGGATCGTCGTTCGGGCAGAGCGGCGAAGGTTGTCTGCGCCTCTCGTATGGTTCGGTAGACGATGAGGCCCTCAGCAAAGCGATCGCCCGGCTCAAGGAGTTCGTAAATGGCTTGTAAGAGCGTTGGGTTACTTGCAATTGCGGCGGTCGCACTGCTCGCTGCATGTGGCAGCCCGCAGAACACCTCAGGGTTCGCGATCGTCAAACTCGATCCTGCGCTCGACGCGATCGTCTCCGCAGATGCCACGCTGGAAACGCTCGGCGATCGCTTCGGTCTGACGGAGGGGCCGGTCTGGATCCAGGACGACGCAAACGGATACCTGCTATTCAGCGACCTGATCGCGAATGTGATCTACAAACGGACGCCCGACGGCCAGCTCTCCGCTTTCCTCGAGAACGTCTACGACGGCCCGGACATCCTCAACGTCGGACAGCAGACGCGACGAGGACGGATGAACGTGATCATCATTGGTGCCAACGGCCTCACGCTCGATCGCGAGGGACGGCTGATCATCGCCTCACCGGCGAGCCGAGCGGTCTTTCGCATCGAGAAGGACGGCACGCGCACTGTTCTTGCTGACCGGTATCAAAGCAAACGATTCAGCGGTCCGAACGACGTCGTCGTCAAATCGAACGGGTCGCTGTACTTCACGGACGGAAACTCCGGGCTGCGCGGCGGGGCGAACAGCCCCGCGCGTGAGATTCCGTTCAACGGCTTCTACCTTGTAAGAAACAGCACCGTGACACTCGTCGGCAGCAACGAGGGCTTTGCTCAAGGGTTCCCCAACGGCATTGCCTTGTCGCCCGACGAGAAGCATCTCTACGTCACCATCGGGCGGAAGATCATGCGCTACGACATTCAAGCCGATGACACCGTCGCCAATGGCGTCGAGTTCCTCGATGTCGAAAACAACGACGGACTGAAAGTAGACGCGAACGGCAATGTGTTCTCGACGACCGGTGCCGGACCGGGCGAGGTCCGGATCACCTCACCTGAGGGCAAGCGTCTCGGCACACTTCGCCTTCCGCAGCCGCCGGGCGAACCGCGGGAGCAGATCTGTGCGACGAATGTGGGCTTCGGTGATGCTGACGGCAAGGGGCTCTACATCACCGCGTGCACACACGTCTTTCACATCCGTCTCAACTCGCCGGGCGTGAGGCCGGGGCCTTCGCCTCTAATCCAGGCTGATAGAATCCGCAAATGAGGATCCGCTCGCTTCTCGCTCTGGTTTTCGCCGCCTCGGTCGCGACGGTTGCGCTCTCCGCGCAGACTGCCCCACCAGCACCATCGATGCGTGGTGACGGCCCGGCCCCGGCGTCGAAGCCTTTCAACATCACGCGGTCCGATCCGGGGCTCGACGCAGTCGCGGGTTCCGACACCAAGGCCGAACTGATCGCGACTGGCTTCGGGCTCAACGAAGGCCCGGTGTGGGTGCGCGAGGGACGGTCTGGCTACCTGCTGGTCGGAGGCCTGCTCGACAACGTCATTTACAAGGTTGCCGCCGACAAAACGGTGTCGGTGTTCATGGAGAAGGCGGGCTACACCGGCACCGACGTCAATCACACGGGCACGCAGACTCGCAGCGGACGTTCACACGTGCTGCTCATCGGCCCGAGTTGCGCCAGCCTCGACTCGCAAGGTCGCCTGATCTGGTGCGCCGACAACGATCGCAGCGTGATGCGTCTCGAAAAGGACGGCACGACGCGCACCGTGCTGTCGGCGGGTTCGAACGACGGCAAGCGCTTCAGCGGGCCAAACGATATCGTCGTCGCAAAAGACGATGCGGTGTATCTCACGGACAACGATTTCGGCCTGCGTGACGGCGGGCAGAATCCAGACAAGCAACTGCCGAACGGCATCTGGCGGATCAAAGACGGCCAGTCGACAATGGTGCTCGATGCGATGGTGCTGGGCGGCATCCCGAATGGCATCGTGCTGTCGCCAGACGAGAAGTATCTCTACGCCAACGCCGGACAGCGAATGTTTCGCTACGAGGTGAAAGCCGACGGTTCGCTCGGGCCGGGAAGCCCGTTTACGCAGGGGCCGGGCATCGGTGACGGTATGAAGGTGGACACGCTCGGCAACGTCTACTCGACGAGCGGCGCGGGACCGGGGATCGTTCGCATCACGTCGCCGGCCGGGACGCTGCTTGGCTATCTCAATCTGCCAATCGTGGGCGGCGAGCCAAAGCGCCAGATCTGCGCGACCAACGTCGCGTTCGGCGATCCGGACGGCAAGAGCCTTTACGTCACGGCGTGCGACCACGTCTACCGGATCCGGATGAAGGTCGCCGGCGTAATGCCAGGCCCCCGTTAGCTCCTCGAAGGACCAAAAATGCAAAGACGCGAGTTCGTGACAGCAGCAGTGGCCGGAGCCGCAGGCCTCGGGGTTGGCAAATGGGTCTCAGACCGCCAGTCGGGCTCGACGTTGGGGGTGGAGGAGGCGCGAAATAAAGAACTCGAACGTCGCGTCCTCCCCGAGCACGCGCGAATGAGCTTCTCTCAACAGGGCGAGGACATCGTCCTCTTCCACGTCATCCAGGATCTGCTGCGCGTGGAGAAAGCCACCTACATCGACGTCGGCGCCGCCGAGCCTGTGCTGAGCAACAACACGTACCTGCTGTGGGGTGTCGGCCATCGCGGCGTACTGGTCGAGCCGAATCCGGCATTCGCCAAGAAGCTGCGTGATTATCGGCCCGGCGACAAGGTTGTCGAGGCCGGCGTCGGTGTGACCGATGCGACGGAAGTGGATTACTACGAGATCAAGGGCAATCCGATGCTCAACACCTTCTCGCCGGACCAGGTGAAGATGCTGCAGCAAGGCAAGAGCGAAACCGTCGTGGAGCGTGTGCGGAAGATGCCGCTCATCAACCTGAACCGGCTCATCGCAGAGCAACTGGGCAAAGCACCAGACGTTCTTTCAACAGACATCGAGGGGCTCGATTACGACATCATTCGATCCCTCGATCTCTCGCGTTTCCGCCCGGGTGCCATCTGTGCGGAGACGGTCGCGATGAACACCGCTGGCGTCAATTCGGACATCACGACCTATCTGCTCGCCCAGGGATACGTGGTACGCGGTGGATCGACGGTCAACACGATCTACGTCGATTCGAAGCGGCTCCCTGCCTAGACGCCGACCATTTACTGTGTCGGGGCTCGTGCCGCGAGCGTCCGTTGCCAGTTGAGGAAGAGCTCCAGATGTGGCCGCGGAGACTCGGGCTCACTGGTTCGGATCATCATGAAGTGCGACCCATCCGGTGAGACGTCGAAGTCGAGCACGGGGTTGGATGATGCCTCGTTCGTGCGCAGCTTCGAGTGCTTCCGCGATCTGCCTTGCGACCGGCAGCGCTTCGTCCAGAGGAATTGCACCCACGGCCAGGCGATCTTCCAGCGTCGGCCCGTCGACGAGCTCCATCACGAGCGCGTCGACACCGTTCTGTCTTTCGAAACCGTAAACCGCTGCGATGCCAGGATGGTTGAGAGCGGCCAGCACTTCCGCTTCGCGCCGGAACCGGGCGAGACGCTCAGGGTCCAGAGCCACTGACGCCGGAAGCACCTTGAGAGCGACGTGCCGCTTGAGGCGTGAATCGATGGCCCGATACACCTCGCCCATTCCGCCTGCGCCGATTTGAGAAGCGACTTCGTACGGGCCGATGCGGGTGCCGGGCGAGAGCGACAACGTGTGGGTTGATTATAGGCCTTGGTGCTTCAGACTCGAGGCGATCTGAAAGGCGGCGTATGATGCCCATCTCAGGAGGCATCGTCGTGGCGAAGAAAACCGCTCGCATCTCCACCCCAGTGATCACCAGCCGGCGATTCTGCGCCGCGCGATTCCCAGCCCCGCCGAAACTGCCGAAGGACGTGTCACCGCAGCGCGCACGGCTTATCCGCGAAACGGCCAGCCGCTGGCTGAACGGCACCACACTCCGCTACTGGTTCTTTGACAAGCCGACGAAGTGGACCGCGCCGAAGAGAGAACAAGACGTCGTGCGCGCGGCGTTCAAGGGTTGGAAGGCACTGGGCATCGGGCTCGATTTCCTCGAGACGAAGAACCAGGCTGAGGCGAACATCCGCATCGCGTTTCAACAAGACGATGGCTCGTGGTCGTACGTCGGGACCGACATTCGTACCAAGCGCGATGACCCGCGGACAATGAACTTCGGGTGGAGTCTCGTCGAGGATCCGCAGGAAGGCATGGACACGGCGATCCACGAGATCGGGCATACGCTCGGCTTCCCGCACGAGCACCAGAACCCGTTTGCCGGGATCGTCTGGGACGAAGAGGCCGTCTACAAGTCGCTTGCTGCGCCGCCCAACCGGTGGGGCCGATCGACGACATTCCACAACATCATCGAGAAGATCCAGCCCGATAGCGTGAAGGGGTCGAACTGGGATCCGGACTCGGTGATGCACTACCCGTTCGAGCCTGGGCTCATTCTCAAACCAACGCAGTACTCGAAAGGACTCAGGCCAGCTGGCGGGTTGTCGCCGCACGACAAGGAGTGGGTGCAGACGTTCTATCCACCGCTCAAGGCCGCCGACGCGATCGCGCTCGTGCCGTTTCAGAGCGTGCCGCTCAGCCTGAAAAGCGGCCAGCAGGTCGACTTCTCGATCTCGCCAACGATGTCGCGGGCCTATGTGATGCAGACGTTCGGCACCGCGGATACGGTGATGGCGCTCTTCGAGCAGAAATCATCGGGGCCCGTGCAGCTCGCAGCCGACAACGATTCCGGCATCAGTCGTAACGCGCGCATCACGATGGCGCTGAGCAAAGGGAAGCAGTACACGCTGCGCGTACGTATGAACGTGGCCACCGCGAGCGGCGAAGCTGCCGTGATGCTCTGGTAGGAAGCGCCGATGGCTAGCGCGTTCCCAGTTTCTCCTGTTCACGCGCGCCGCGGAGGATAGCCGGCAGGCCGTAGTTTCCTTCGTGGCACGCGTACTCGAACATCGCCTCGCCGGTCATCTTCAGCGGAATCATCAGCGTCCACGGGCGAGACCACACATTCGGATCGTCGAACGTGACGGAGTACTCGAGGGTGTCGTCGGATACGCGGCGGAACTTCTCGGTGGTGCGCAGCTTCTCGGTAGCACCCACACGTGTCGCATTCGGCGTGTAGTTGGCTGTCTCCACGACCAGCGTGTCACCGTCCCACCTGGCGTGCGAGTCGCCGTGGTATTGCCTGATCATCGGAGAGACGTGCGACGTCTTGTCCGTCGAGAAGATGCGCACGTCGTGAATCATCTCGCTCCGCAGTGCCATGACGCCTGGGCCTTGCGTCACCTCGAAGTAGCTCTGATAGCCGGCGCGGATGTTCGGTGTGCCGTAGCTGACGCAACGTGTACCGAGAGATAAGTCACTCGCCTTGTCTGCCGGGCCTCTCCCCTGCAAGGCCGCCGCTTGCGCGCGTGCGCGCTCGGCTGCGCCAGCCGCCAAAGGCGGAATCCGGCCGTCCGGTGGATCGACGATTAAAGAGGTGCGGTTGTCCCACACGCGGTCCGACAACCAGCTCTGGTCGTAGTTGCCGACCTGCGTGTCGGCCGAGCTGAACTTCGTCTGACCCTCAATCGCGGCGGTGAAGAGCTCGTCGGCAAAGAACGCGTCGCCGCCATCCATCATCCGCGCCGCCTTCTTCTGCAGGTCCGCGAGCTCGGCGTCGGTCATGGTGGTGCGCAGCCCGAACTGCTTCGGCCGCTCGAGCGGCGTCATGCCGTTGTTGGCCCACACACCCTGGAGGTCAGGGTGGCCATCCGGCATCCGCGGCACCGACCAGGACTTGTTACCGGACTGGCCGACTACGACTGTGCCCAGGAAGGCAATCGCGATCAGAAGGCTAATCGGGTTCGGTCGACGCATGGCCGCTCCTCCACTCGCCGATACCATACGACACACCGAGGCACAGAGGCACCGAGAATTGTTAGCAATTGTCTTCGCGCTCAACGCCACAGGCCACCTGCAACGCCGGCATGGCTGGCCGCTCGCTCCGGTTCGCCTGCGAGGATCTTTTACCTCTAGACGCTGATCACGGTGCTCACAGTCGCTCGCATCAGCCACGCCGTCGTCGCGGTGGGGGCACGCATCGGATCAGCGGGCGAGCCCGGGACGCGAGCGACCTGTGAGCAGCGTGATCTTGATTTTTGAACGGGAGCCCGCGGTCCGGTCGCCCGCTGAGCCGATGCCACAGCTGCGATCACGGCATGGCTAACATGATCGAAACGGTATCGGGAGCCGGAACCCGCTTGATAGAATCCGGCGTCATGCAGGCCAGCCGTGGAGTGGTTTTTGCCCTGATACTCGCCGGGTTCATCGCTCACCTGGTAAGCGCACAGCAACGAAGTCCCGATTCCGATTGGCCGACCTACAATCGCGACCTCGCCGGAACGCGTTACTCGCCCCTCACCCAGATCAACACGAAGAACGTCTCGACGCTCAAAGAAGCGTGGTCGTATCGTCTGCGTCCCGAGCCGGGCAAGTCAGTGCCTGCGATCGACAAGCCGGCAAGCTCGTTCGAGATCTTTCAAGAGGTCACGCCTATCGTCGTGAACGGCGTGATGTATCTCCCTTCGGGCCATCGCGTCGTCGCACTCGACCCTGAAACTGGCAAGGAGATCTGGCGCTACGAATTGCCCGAAGGACTTGCGTCATTCCGCGGGGTGGCCTACTGGCCTGGCGATTCCAACGTGCGGCCGCGTATCTTCTTTACAAGCCTGAGAAAACTGATCGCGCTCCGCGCCGACACCGGCGCACTCGACAGAACGTTCGGCGATGGCGGCGAGCTCGACCTCGATATTCCGTACAGCGGTGTGCCTGTGATCTATCGCAACGTGATCCTCATGGGCTCCAACTTCTTCGGCCCCGGTGAACGTCACATCGGTCCGCACCTGACGACGAGCAGGGGCGAGAAGGGTGATGTGCACGCCTACGACGCGCGCACGGGAAAGAAGACGTGGACCTTTCACACCATTCCCCTGCCTGGCGAAGCTGGCAACAACACGTGGCTCAACGACAGCTGGAAGAATCGCACCGGCAACAACGTATGGTCGTTCACGCTGACGGTCGATGAGCAGCGCGGACTCGTCTACATGCCGGTGAGCGGCCCGGGCATGAACTACTACGGCGGCGATCGACCCGGCGACAACCTGTTCAGCAACTCGACGATCGCCCTCGACGCCCTCACGGGAAAACTCAAGTGGTACTTCCAGAACATCCGCCACGAGATTTGGGACTACAACCTCCCGCCCGCGCCGGGGCTCATTGACATTCGAAAAGACGGCAAGACCATTCCTGCGCTGGCGCAGGTCGGCAAGTCCGGCTTCATGTTCATCCTGAATCGAGAGACCGGCGCGCCGATTCACGGCGTCGATGAACGTCCGCAAGCGAAGGCAGACGTGCCCGGCGAGTGGTATCCAGCGACGCAGCCGATCCCGAAGAAGCCGGGCCCGCTCGCGAGGGTGAGCATGACGCGAAACGATCTGGTCACGGCCGAAGACACGACGCCTGCGCACGCGGAAGCGTGTCGCGCGTTGTGGGACAAGGTGCAGTTCCGCAACGACGGTCCCTACACGCCGTGGAACTATCGGCCCAATGGCGGCCCGCCCTCGCTGGCATTTCCCGGCATGACTGGCGGCGTGAACTGGGGTGGCACCGCCACCGACCCGCAGCTCGGATACATCTTCGTGAACTCGAAGGACGAGCCCTCATCCGGCTGGATCGCGCCGAACCCGCGCTACAACGAGAAGACGAAGGACACGGAGTTTCCCTACATTCACCAGAGCGGTGGGACGCTCAGCGCCGAAGCGCGCGATGCAGAAGGTAAATCACTCGGCAACCTCCCCTGCTTCCGTCCGCCATGGGCAAGCCTCATGGCGATCAACGCGGCGACCGGCGAGTTCGCCTGGCGCGTGCCGCTCGGCGTGAACGACGCCATGCCCGACGGCAAGAAGAACGTCGGTTCCCCTGGCTACGGTGGACCGACTGTGACAGCAGGCGGACTGGTGTTCATCGGCGCGACGCGCGACCGGCAGTTCCGCGCCTTCGACTCACGCACAGGCAAGGAACTCTGGTCCACTCCATTCGATTACAACGTCACCGCCATTCCGATCACTTACATGGGCAAGAACGGCAAGCAGTACGTCGCCGTCGTCGCGGCAACGAACGGACAAGGCAATAACGAATCGCTGCACGTGTTCGCGCTGCCGTAGATCGAACTGCCGGGGTCCGCACCTCCTTATTGGGTGGCGCACGCCTTGCTCCTCCTTCAGGGATGAGACCTCGTGCGTGGACCCTCGTGCTCTTCCTTGCACCGTTCATTTGCATCGGATGTGGTAGCACGGACGACCCTGCCACGGTAGCGGTGGCCATTCACCAGGTGCTCTCCGAAGAAGCGCCGGCTCAGGTCAGCGCAGCCGCGTGGACTGACACTCAAGAGTTCTACAAACGGGGTGACGACGCCCCAGTGTGGGCGATGCCAAACGACGCGATGCGCGCCGATGCGGCCATGCAGGTCATCGCCAACGCGAAGCAACACGGCCTCGATCCAAACGACTACGGCGACGAGGACATTATCAGGCTGCGCACTCTTCAATCGAGCGAAGACGCGCCCGAGAAGGGATCGCCAGAGCGAACTCGGGCCCTTGCCGAACTCGACGTCCGAATCACGTCTGCCCTGCTCACGCTCGGCCGAGACGTCGCGCTCGGTCGCGCGAAACCCGAGCGCATCGACAAACGGTGGAAAGCTCGACGCGAATCGCCCGATCTCGTCGCGACGCTCGTCGCCGCCACGACAAGCGACCTCAACGCCTGGCTTGACTCGATCAAGCCGCAGCATCCGCAATATGCGGCGCTGCAGAAGGCTCTCCTCGATCCCGCAATGGCCGAGCACGCCGGACAGATCGCGCTCAACCTCGAGAGATGGCGGTGGATGCCGAACGATTTCGGCGCTCGTCACGTGATCGTGAACATCCCGTCGTTCAACCTCGACGCACGTGAGAACGGTCGATCCGAGCTGGAGATGAAAGCCGTCGTCGGCAAACCCGAGCACAAGACGCCGATCTTCAGCGATCAGATGACAACGACGGTGTTCAGTCCTTACTGGAACGTTCCGGACAGCATCGTCGAAGGCGAAACTGCGCCTGCGGCCGCGCGCGATCCGGGGTTCCTCAAGCGCAACAACATCGAGATCCTGCGTGTCACGAAGTCGGGCACCACGGCGGTTGACCCGTCATCTGTCGATTGGGACAGTCCGGAGGAGCTCAAAGCCCTGGCATTCAGACAGAAGCCGGGGGCCTCGAACGCGCTGGGACATGTGAAGTTTCTCTTTCCAAATCCCTACGACGTCTACCTTCACGACACCCCTGCCGATGCGCTCTTCGCGCGGAGTCAGCGCGCATTCAGTCACGGTTGTGTTCGAGTTGAACAGCCTGAGGCGCTCGCGAAATGGGTGCTGAAGGACTCGCCTGAATGGGATGACGAGAAGATCCGCGAGGCGATGAACGCCGGTGAAGAGCAGCACGTCAAGCTCAAGCGGGCAATTCCAGTCCACATCGTCTACTTCACCGCGTGGGCCGATGACGCCGGAGCCGTGCGTCTGGTTCCCGATGTCTACGGCTACGACGCCATCCAATCTTCACACTGACCGTCGAGCTCCAATCGGCGCACCGTCGCGTACACTGAAGAAGGTCTCTAATCAACTTCAGTGCCTGATTCCAAGAACCCTGTCTTGCGGCGATCTCTGCGTGTCTGCGTCGTCGCATTCGCACTCATTTTTGGGGTGAACGAGACGAGCCGAGCGCGCGAAGGCGTGCCTGGTGAGAAGCGCGAGACCGTACCGGCCAAGACGAGTCCATGGTCAGATGCGTCGCTTGGGACCATCGATCGGCACGTATTCGAGCTCGCGCTCGGCGCAACTCGATGCGCCGTGCGCTCGGGCGCGATGCCGGCACCGCCAACGCTCACCGTCATCGACTATTCGAAGCCTTCAACCGAGAAGCGGCTCTGGGTGTTCGATATGGAGTCGCACGAGCTGCTCTACGAGGAGCTCGTCGCGCACGGGCAAGGGAGCGGTGACAACCTCGCGAGCGTCTTTTCGAACGAGCCCGAGACGCATGCCTCGAGCCTCGGCTTGTTCGCGACCGAAGACACCTACGTCGGCAAGAACGGCTACTCACTTCGGCTCAAGGGACTCGACGAAGGCTTCAATCACCGAGCCCGCGAGCGCGCGATCGTGATGCACGGCGCGCCGTACGTCAGCGAGGACTTCGTCAAGGCCCACGGCCGCCTCGGTCGCAGCTGGGGATGCCCTGCGCTGCGCGAAGGCGTGGCGCGCGAGGTCATCGACCGTGTCAGGGGTAGCGGGTTGCTGTTCGCCTACTACCCGAATCAGGACTGGCTCGAATCGTCACGCTATCTTGGAGACTGCGACGCCGC
>Ga0315912_10003492_pt1 | contig 15569 bp, 12 predicted proteins | sample VfabasoilMG_FD_204469 | JGI IMG/M metagenome (GOLD analysis project Ga0315912, IMG submission 204469) | Garden soil microbial communities collected in Santa Monica, California, United States - V. faba soil | ecosystem: Environmental > Terrestrial > Soil > Garden | place: USA: California... | reverse complement strand
GAGTCGATACGGGCTCATCCCACCGGATCATCAGGGTCTCTACGGTGCCGGTGAGACGCTGACCTACGCCGCGCAACGCGTGCTGACATCCGGCCACTCTCTGGCGCGCGAGTTCGACCGAAGTCAGATATCGCCCGTCGCGCAGGTGAATGGCGATCCGCCAACAACCGACAGCTATCAGCGTGATCTCGACAGCGCGTTCGCGAAGTGGAGTCTGCCCATCGATGGTCTCGTGTCTCGACCAACATCGCTCTCGCTCGCAGACCTGAAGAACATTCCGAGCCGCAGCCAGATCACGATGCAGGCGTGCGAGGAGGGCTGGTCGTTCATCGCCGAGTGGAAAGGCGCACCGCTCTCGTCCGTGCTGGAGACCGCCGGAGTCGCGCCGCATGCCCGCTACGTGTTCTTCTTCTGCTACGACGACTGGTTCGAAAGCATCGACATGGCCGACGCGCTGCATCCGCAAACGCTGATCGCGTACGGCATGAACGGCCAGGACCTGCCTCCCGAGCACGGTGCGCCCGCGCGCCTGAAGCTGCCGCGCCAGCTTGGATACAAGAACCTCAAGTACCTGTCGCGCATCACCGTCACCGACACCGTCAAGGGCGTCGGGAAGGGACTTGGGGGTGGCGCACCTGAGGCAGGCTATTCCTGGTACGCCGGCATCTAATCTCCTGAGAGCGACGTCCAACATTACCCGGAGGCCGACATGAAACGGATCCCGGTGTTGTTCCTCATGGTGGTCTTCCCGACGTTGTGGGCTGCCCCACTCGTCAGCCAGACGCCCAGCACTCAGGCTCCGGGCGCAGGCCGTGCCACAGGCGCAACCGCGCCAGGGATGCCGGCAGCTCGCGACAATCGCGGCCAGCAGAAGGGCAGCTCTCGGATTCGCGGACGAGTGGTCGCAGCCGAAACGGGCACGCCGCTCCGCCGCGCGCAGGTGCTCCTCGTCTCGCCGGAAACTCAGTTTCGCCGAGCGGCCACCACGGACACAGAGGGGCGCTTCGAGTTCACCGAGCTTCCCGCAGGGCGATTCTCAGTGACTGCCAACAAGTCCGGATACGTCGGGCTGCAATACGGGCAGCGTCGCCCATTCGAGGCAGGCACACCCGTGAGGGTCGCCGAAGACGAACACGTGGAGCGCATCGACTTCGCGCTCACCAAGGGAGGCGTGATCGTCGTGCGCGTCACTGATGATCTTGGTGAACCACTTGCCGGCGCACAGATCCAGGTGCAGCGATTCCAGTACGGGCAAGACGGAGAACGGCGGCTCACGCAGGCACCGATGGGCATGCCATTCCTGACTATTACCGACGATCGAGGTGAGCTCCGCGCGTATGGCTTGACGCCGGGTGAGTATGTGATCAGCGCCAACCTGCGCAACACGGGCACGCCAGGATTCGCCAATGAAGAAGCACGAGACGGCTTCTCTCCCACGTTCTATCCAGGAACAGTGAGTCCTGCGGAGGCGCAGGCCTTGTCGATCGCCGCCGGCGAAGAGCGCGCGATTCAGTTCGCCATGACCGCCGCACGCCTGGCTCGCATCAGCGGAACCGTCGTCAACTCCGAAGGGTTGCCGGCCGCCGGCGCGCAGTTGCTGGTCATGACACGCCAGGGCAACGGCGGCTCCTCGTATGGCGGTGGCACAGTGGCCGCGGACGGAACGTTCACCATCCCGGGAGTCGCGCCGGGCGAGCATTCGATCAACGTCCGCCCGCAGTTTCGGCCAGGCAGCGACTTCGGCGGCGAATTCGCCTCGATGCCAGTATCGGTATCAGGCTCCGACATCACGGGCGTGCGGATCGTCACCGGCAAAGGAGCCACCATCAGCGGACGCGTCGTGTACGAGGGGACCGCGAAACGCGACGGCGTTCCCACACGGCCACGAGTCATGGTGACGCCGGTCGATCCGTCGGGACAGTTGATCGTCGCCGGTGATCCGCGAACCAACGGTGTCGTCGAGGAGAGCGGCTCCTTCAGAGTGACGGCGGCCTCGTCGGGCCGCGTGTTCCTGAACATGGTGACGCCCCAGGCGTGGGGCGTGAAATCGATCACGTTCGAGGGCGAAGACATCATCGACCGGCCGTTCGATCTCGCCGGACGGCAATCGGTGTCCGGCGTCGTCATCAGGTTGACCGATAAGCTCACGCAGCTGTCGGGTCGAGTCAGCGATGGGCGCGGACAGTTGCTGCGCGACTATGTCGTCATCATTCAACCGGCGGAAGACAAGGAACCGATCGTCGCATCGCGACTGACGCGCACCGCGCGGCCCGACACGAGCGGCCGATTTGAATCGCGAGGCTTGCGGCCCGGCCGCTACGTGGCAACGGCGATCGAGACACTGGAGCAGGGCCGCCAGTTCGCGCCCGAGTTCCGTGAACAGCTTCGCCGCAGCGCGCGCGAGTTCTCACTCAGCGAGGGCCAGACGGTTTCCCTCGACCTCACGCTGACCTCCGGGCTCTAGGCCCCAGGCTCCAGGCTCTCGGCTTCCGTCCCGTATACTCGGCTCACGAGACCGTGCGACGCGTCCCACATGACTGCGCACAGGAGGATTCATGAAGACGTCCCTCGTCCTGCTGGTGCTTACATTTATCTTCGCTGGGCAGGCTTGGGCCCAGGACCGAATGCCGCCCATTCCGACGGAGAAGATGACCGACGCCCAGAAGAAGGCGGTCGCTGACTACAAGGCCCTTCGCAATACCGAACTGACGGCTCCGCCGTGGACGGTCCTGCTTCGTGTGCCCGATCTCGTGGTTCCGTCGTTGCAACTCCGTCTACACAACCAGCAGAACAGCGCGCTCAGCCCGAAGCTCACGGAGATGGCAATTCTGATTGCCGCGCGACACCTGACAAACAGCTTCGAGTTCAACGCTCACCACACGCTGGCCGTGAAGGCCGGGCTGGGCGCCGATGTCATTGCTGCCATCGCTGAGGGACGCCGGCCCGACCGCATGGCGGAGGACGAGGCGATCCTGCATGACTTCTGCATGGAGCTTCTGCAGACCAAAGGCGTCAGCGACGGAACCTACGCGCGGGCTCTGGCGACGTTCGGTGAAGCGGGCGTCGTCGAGGCCGCAGCCCTCGAGGGGTATTACACGTTCCTCGCCATGGTGATGAACGTGGCACGGTCGCCGACGCCAGCCAACGCAACGCAGAAGCTGGCGCCGTTTCCAAGATAGGGCCGCGAATGATCAGCATGATCCGAACGAGCGGTGTCGCGGCGATCGTCGCGCTGTGCATCGTGTTGCCAGGCAGCGCACAGCAGGCGAGCTTCGACCGCTACTTCTCCGACAAGACGATGCGCGTGGACTATTTCCACTCGGGCGGCATCGGTCAGGAGATCCTGGCGCTCGAGCGAGTCGTATCTGACGGCGCATGGCCGGGCAGCCGCACGCGCCTCGTGGACGACACCAATCTTGGGAAGTACTTCTTCGAGGTCATCGACCGCACGACCAACACCGTCGTCTACTCGCGCGGCTTCGCGTCGATCTACGGCGAGTGGGAAACGACCGCGGAGTACAAGACGCTGCATCGCACGTTCCCCGAGTCGCTGCGCTTTCCCTGGCCGAAGAACCCCGTGCAGGTCGTGCTCAAGAAGCGTGACGCCGAGAACGCCTTCCGCGAAATCTGGTCGACGACGATCGATCCCGAATCGCGCTTCGTGAACCCCGCCGATCTGCCGGCTGCGGGAAAGCTGTGGACGGTCTTCGAGAGTGGACCGGCCGCGAGCAAGGTCGATCTGCTCGTCATCAGCGAAGGCTACGCCGCCCATCAGATGGACAAGTTCCATGGCGACGTGCAGCGCCTGGTCGGCAAACTGTTCGAGTACGAGCCGTTCAAGTCGCGCCGCGCGGATTTCAACGTGCGGGCACTCGACCTTCCTTCGTCGAAGCCTGGCGTGAACCGCGCGCGGGCGAAGTCGTTCCGTCGCACACCGATGTCAGTCGAATTCAACATCTTCGACAGCGAGCGTTACGTGCTGACCTACGACGATCGGACGCTGCGCAACGTCGCCTCGGCGGCGCCGTACGAGTTCGTCGAGGTGCTGGTCAACGAGGAGCAGTACGGCGGCGGTGGCATCTTCAACTTCCAGGCGACCGCGTCGGTCGATCACGCGTACGCCGAGTACGTGTTCGTGCACGAGTTCGGCCACCACTTCGCGGGGCTGGCCGATGAGTACTACACCTCCGACGTGGCATATGAAACGGGCGCCGCCGAGCACGTCGAGCCGTGGGAGCCAAACGCAACCGCGATGCACGACCCGGCGCGACTCAAGTGGCGGGACCTCGTGGAGACGGGGACACCGCTTCCTACACCGTGGGAGAAGGAGTCGTACGAGAAACAAAGCCGCGCATCGCAGGCACAACGACGCAAGCTGCTCGCGTCCGGCGCACCGCAGTCAGAGATCGACAAACTGTTTCGAGAGGAAGAAGGCTGGTCTACGAAGCTGCTTGGCGGGATGAAGTATTCAGGGAAAGTCGGCGCGTTCGAAGGCTCGGCCTACGAGGCAAAGGGGCTGTACCGCCCCTCCGCCGACTGCATCATGTTCACGCGCGATCCCGTCGGCTTTTGTGCTGTCTGCCGTCGCGCGATCGAGAGAATGATCGACCTGTACGCGCGTCCCTAGCTGCCCCCGCCGACGACAGGTGCCGGAGTCGACGACTTCGAGTTCGTGCGCTTGGCCGGCTTGGCGCTCTCTGGCGAGAGAGCAGCCGCCATTTCGAGATAGGCGCGCCCCAATTCGGTGTTCGACACTCGCAGGTGTGCATTGCCGAGCGCTGTCAGCAGCTCCCGATTCATGGGGTCTGAGCTCTTCGCCCGCTCCAACACGCGCACAGCCTCTTCGGGGTGCCGCTTTGTGATGAAGACCGCGAAGCGGAGTGCGACATCTACGTCCCCCGGAGCCTCCAGCACGACGCTGCGGTATACCGGCTCGGCAAGATCCGGTCTGCCCATTTGCTCGTGCAGCCATGCGATCCACACGCGAGCATCGAGGTCGCGCGAGTCGGCGGCCGCCCGCCGGCGAAATCCTTCGAGCGCCTCTTTGAAGTTGCCCGCCTGCGCGAGGTCTTCCGGTTTTACAGCCGTTGCCGCAGGCGCCTGTTGGTCGGCGGCGCCGAGCAGTGTCGTAAGGAGCAGAACGGTAAACATCAGATCATTCCTCAATGGCATGCGACTCGATGAGAGCCGCGCCTCTCTGATGTATTCGGCACCGGACGCAGTCGCCGTTAGGAGAGACACACACGGCGAGCAGATCCGTGCAAAGATGTCGCGACCTTTACGCCGGCTGATATTTCGTTGGGAGGCCCGCGATGTCACACGTCTCTCGCGCGACGCGTGCTGCGTGCGTGGTGATCGCCACCGCAGCGCTCACTGGACAACTCACGTTCGCGCAGCCGAACTCGCAGCCGAATCCTTACCGCACGATTGAGAACTACTTCACGCTTCCCGACGGCCGGAAGCTCGGTGGCACTCCTGCAGTCGAAACCGACCGCGACGGCCGCAGCATCTGGGCGTTCGAGAGATGCGGCGGAGATACGTGCGAAGGCTCCGCCGTGGCGCCGCTGCTGAAGTTCGACGCATCCGGCAAATTGGTGAAAGCGTTTGGCGCCAACATGTTCGTCGCTCCACATGGCCTCTACGTGGACCGCGACGGCAACGTGTGGGTGACCGATGGGCAAGGAGCTCAGGGCAAGGGGCAGCAGGTCTTCAAGTTCAGCCCGGAAGGCAAAGTGCTGATGACGCTCGGCAAGCCGGGCGTAGGGGGCGAAGGCCCGGACACATTCAACCGGCCATCCGATGTTCTCGTCGCTCCGAACGGCGACGTCTTCGTGGCCGATGGCCACGGAGGTGACACGAACGCTCGTATCGTGAAGTTCTCGAAGAACGGGACGTTCATCAAAGCGTGGGGCAAGAAAGGCTCGGGGCGTGGAGAGTTCGACACTCCTCATACGCTAGCCATGGACTCGCAAGGCCGGCTCTTCGTCGGTGACCGCGGCAACAATCGGATTCAGATCTTCGACCAGCAAGGAACGTTTCTCGACGAGTGGAAGCAGTTCGGCCGGCCAAGCGGAATCTCCATCGACAAGAACGACATCCTGTATTCGACCGACCACCAGTCCACCGAGCAGACGAACCCGGGATGGAAGAAGGGCATCAGGATCGGAAGTGCGAAGGACGGCCGTGTTACCGCGTTTATCGTCGATCCCGACGCCAACCCCTCGCAGGAGGGCATCGCCGCTGATAACGCGGGCAACGTCTACGGCTCGATGACGGGTGGCCGGGGGATCAAGAAGTACGTGAAGTAAGATGTCCGGCACGACAGGGTAAGCTCCGATCCCCTCCGGTTCACCAGGAGGTATCGATGAAGATGCTCGCCGCTACTCTGGTAGCGATCGCCACCGTCACTGCGGTCGGCGCGCAACAGAACCCGACGTCAGGGGCGCGCCCGCCGCAAGTCACCTTCACCAAAGATGTCGCCCCGATTCTCCAGCGCAACTGTCAGCAGTGCCACAGGCCTGGCTCGATTGCGCCGATGTCGCTGCTGACGTATCAGGACGCGCGGCCGTGGGCACGGTCGATCAAGCAGAAGGTCGCCGCGCGCGAAATGCCGCCGTGGCACATCGATCGCAACATCGGCATCTCGAAGTTCAAGGACGATCCATCGCTGAGCGACGGCGAGATCGCGACGATCTCCGCGTGGGTGGATACCGGCGCACCGATGGGCAACCCAGCGGACATGCCGGAGCCTCGCCAGTTCAGCGATCTCGACTCGTGGTTCATCGGCAAGCCCGACCTCGTTGTCACGATGGACAAGCCGTACGTCCTGCCGAAGGACGGTCCCGACAACATTGTGGACGTGCTCGTCGACCCGGGCTTCACGGAAGACATGTACGTGATGGCGATCGAGAGCAAGCCGGCCGATCCGAAAAGCTTCAAGGTCGTGCACCACTTCACGACGAACCTGGTGGAGGATCCGGAAGAAGATCCCGTCGGCCTCTTCCTCAACGAGTACGCGCTCGGCAAAAACGGGGACATGTTCCCGCCCGATGCGGGACGCCTGATCAAGGCCGGAACGAAGATCAACTTCAATCTCCATCTCAACCCGCGCGGCGAAGAGACCGCCGTGTCCGTCAAGCTCGGACTCAAGGTCTACCCCAAGGGTCGCGTGCCGAAGTACGTGGCGTTCACCCAGCACATGGGCGACGCGTCCGACCTGGACATCCCGGCCGGGCAACTCTCGCGGCACGACGGCTACTTCCGCATGGCGAAGCCGGCGCTCCTGGCGTCGTTTCAGCCGCACATGCACAATCGTGGCAAGGCGCAGTGCATCGAAGCGATCTACCCCGATCTCCGCTCCGATTCGGCTCGACCCGGTCCCGCGCGTGTCGAGACGATCTCCTGCGTCAGCAACTATCAGTTCGGCTGGCACATCACGTATCCGTACGCCGACGATGTCGCACCGCTGTTGCCCGCGGGCACGATCGTTCACGTGATCTCGTGGCACGACAACACGACAGCCAACAAGTGGAACCCGAATCCCAAGAACTGGGTTGGCTATGGTCAGCGGTCAATCGATGAAATGAGCTTCGCGTGGGTGACACTCACCTACCTGGAGCAGGACGACTTCGACAAGCGAGTCGCGGCCCGGCGTGCACAGAAATGAAACTCACAGCCGGGATGCTGATCGTGATGACAATGAGCCTGCAGGCTCAGGCTCCGAACTCGCCCGCGAAGCTTCCGACGGAGCTCTCGAACATCCACTTCAATTCTGGCCAGAGCGTGGTGCCCTACTTCGAAGGGTGGATCAGGAATCCAGACGGCACGTTCGATCTCGTGTTTGGCTACTTCAATCGAAACTGGCAACAGGAGGTTGCCATTCCGGCCGGGGCCGACAACACAGTCGAACTAGGCGGACCAGACGCGGGCCAGCCCACCTACTTCCTCACGCGCCGACAGCGCTTCGTGTACCGCGTGCGCGTGCCAAAGGACTTTGGCAAGAAGGAACTCGTCTGGTCGATCACCGCGAACGGCCGCACGGAGAACGCATTCGGCAGCTTGATCCGCGAGCAGGAGATCACCGAGCGCGTGGTCATGACCAACGGTGGCTACGATCCCGGCCTCAACGATCAGAACAAGCCACCGTCGATCACCATCGCGCCCACGCAGAAAGCAGTCGCAGGCAGTCCGATCACACTGACTGCCTCCGTCACCGACGATGGCCTGCCAAAGCCGCGCGCAACGCCTGCTGCAAAAGCCACGGCGAGCTCTGCGTTCGGTGGACAAGTCAATTCATCGGGCGCCGCACCGCGCCCCGCAGGCCTGACGGTGAGTTGGATGCAGTACGGCGGTCCCGCAAAAGTCAGCTTCGACACCACCGGCCCCATCTCGGTCACGAACGGTCAGGCAACAGCAACAGCCACATTCACCGCGCCGGGCACGTACCAATTCGTCGTCTCGGCCACCGATAGGGCGATGACGACGAGAGTGCCGGTCACCATCGTCGTGCCCGCGCAGTAACACCATCACCGCGGACTGTTCGCCGGTCCAATGGAGGCTACCCATGTCCACGCGCCGTGAGTTCCTGGCGCTGACGGCCACCGCCGCAGGGCTCGCTGCTACGTCGTGCACTCGGACACCATCCGAGGCGCCTCAATCTGCGAGCACCTCGGCACCAGAGGGTCTGGTTGGCGATGGAAGCAAGCGTCGCATCCTCTTGCGCGGCGGTGTCGTGCTCACGCTCGATGCGAAGGTCGGCGACTTCGAGAAGGCCGACGTTCTGATCGATGGAAAACGGATCGCGCAGATCGCGCCCACCATCGCTGCAGACGGTGCGGAGGTCGTTGATTGCTCTGGCACGATCGTCATGCCCGGCTTCATCACGACGCACCATCACCAGTACGAGGCCATCCAGCGCAGCATCATCGCGGACGGACTGCTTGCCGGTGCATGGCCGCAGGAGACGTATCTATCGGTGGTCCAGAACATCTGGACCGCAGGGCGAATCGCCGATCCCGCCAATCCGGGCAAGATCATCTGGGACCTCGGGCGCGTTCCGTACGACCCTGAGGACTGCTACATCTCTCAGCTTGTCGCCTGCCTCAGCGAGATCAGCCAGGGCATCACCACCGGGACCGACACGTCGCAGGCAAATCACTCGTCCGAGCACACCGATGCGATGGTCAAGGGGCTGATGGACTCTGGCCGCCGAATGGTGTTCGCCTACAGCGGCGGGACCGATCGAAGCGGCCAGGGCGTTCCGTTCGAGTTCCCCGGCGCGATGAACGACACGACGAAAGGCATCGGCCGGCTCGCGAAGACGTACTTCAGCTCGAAGGATCAACTGGTCACGCTCGGCTTTGCCGGCGGACCGGTGGCGGCGTTCGACGGTGCGTCATACACCGGATGGCAGCTTGGTCGCGCCTTCGGAGCATCGATGCACAACCACGTTGTCGGCAACCCGATGGGGATCGTCGGTGCCGCAGCCGATGCGAGAAACGGGATGGACTGGTCTGATGTCACCTTCATCCATGCCACCAGGTGGCAGGACACGCCCCAGGCACAGATCGGCGCCCAGGCATCCGGGTATCCGAACGGGAGCCCATCAAAGGCCTGGGAAATCGTTCGCGACCGCGGCGCGCACATCTCGATCGCGAATCTGATCGAGATGCAGATGCGCCACGGCATGCCTCCCTTTCAAGAGGCGCTCAATCACGGCATCCTGCCGAGCCTGAGCCCGGACGTCGACACGAACATGACGACCGATCCGTTCTCGCTGATGCGCGGGGCGTTCTGCCTGCAGCGCGCGCTGGCCAACGACCTCGCATTTCCAGAGAGCAATCCTGGTGGGTTGCCAGTACCCCAACTGGTGACGTCACGTCAGGTGATCGAGATGGCCACGATCGCCGGCGCGGCCTCGAACCGCGTGCTCGACAAGGTCGGCACGCTGACACCAGGCAAGGAGGCGGACATCATCGTGCTCGAGGCGCGCAGCGTCAGTACCTGGCCGATGAACAACGTCCCGGGCACGGTCGTGACCATGATGAACCCGAGTCACGTGCGGGACGTGCTCATCGCGGGGAAGGTTGTGTACTGGAAGCGCCAGCTCGTTGGATGGGACGTCGATCGACTCATGGGTCAGATCGAGCAGGCACGCGACCGGGTGCTCGCGCGTATCAACGCGCCCGCGAAGATCGGTGCGCTTCCCAAAGGCCTGAACAGCTCCAGCAACCCGTACCGCCCGAATTTCCTTGGAGACTGCTGTTTCAAGGGACAGAACACGGCTGCGCCCGAGTACGTATTGCGGCCGTAGTCTGGGAACGGCCCTAGAGATCCGTGCCGTTCAAATTTCTCGGTTCTCAAGTGCTCGGTTCGTGTTCAGGTTCGGTTCCAAGTTCCAGGTTCCTGGTTCCTGGTTCGAGGTTCAGGGGTTCGGGGTGCGACGTGCTCGAGCGAGTGGCGGGACGTCGCCCGCTCGCGTCGAACATGAACACGAACTGAGAAGCGAGCACCGGGAAATTCGAAAGACGGTTCTTCACTCAACTCACGTGAACGACTAGAATCCAACCGCCTTGAACAACTGGGCGCCGATTACGCCGCCAACGAGCGGCCCGACGATCGGGATCCACGCGTAGCCCCAGTCGGAATCGCGTTTGCCCGGAATCGGTAAGAGGAAGTGCGCGATGCGCGGACCAAGATCTCGCGCCGGATTGATCGCATAGCCAGTCGATCCGCCGAGCGACAACCCCACACCGAGCACCAGCCCTCCGACGAGCAGCGGCTGCAGCCCGTTGCTGAAGACAATGGACAGATCGATGTCGCCGGGTTTCACGAGCGTTTGCGCGTTGGCTCCGATGCCGAGCACAGCAAAGACGAACGCCGCGGTCGCGAGCGTCTCCGTGAGCAGATTTGCTGGCAGCTTCCGAATCGCGGGCCCGGTGCAGAACACCGCCAGCTTGAGGTCGGCGTTCTGCGTCACCGCCCAGTGCGGGAGATACATCAGCCACACGAGCGCCGCGCCGACCAGCGCGCCGATCATCTGTGCTGCGATGTAACCGGGAACGTCGGGCCACGGGAACGCACCGATCGACGCCAGCGCCAGCGTGACCGCTGGGTTCAAATGTGCGCCACTCAACCGTCCGACTGCGTAGACGGCAACCATCACTGCGACGCCCCACCCGAATGTGATGACGATCCATCCACTGCTCTCGCCCTTCGAACGTGCGAGCAGCACATTCGCCACGACACCGTCGCCGAAAAGGATCAGCAAAGCAGTGCCGAGCGCTTCAGCGGTGTAGTTGACCATGGTCGCGCGTCCTCCAGTAGAATGCCGCCTCGCTGGAAAGAAACCCCGAGCCCCGAATCCCGAACCCCGGATAAAGAGGCTGAATCATGCCGTACATCCTCGCGCTCGATCAGGGCACTACCAGCTCGCGCGCAATCGTCTTCGACCAGAACGCGAACATCGTCGCCGTCGGACAGCGTGAGTTCCAGCAAATCTTTCCGCGTCCCGGGTGGGTTGAACACGATCCGAACGAGATCTGGGCGACGCAGATCGCCGTTGCGACGGAGGCGCTCGGGCGCGCGCACCTGCGACCGCGGGATATCGCGGCGATCGGCATCACCAACCAGCGTGAAACGACGGTCGTGTGGGACCGCGAGACCGGCGCTCCGGTCTACAACGCGATCGTCTGGCAGGACCGGCGCACGGCCGACTTCTGCGATCGCCTGAAGCAGCACGGGCACGAAGACTTCATCCGCCAGCGCACCGGCCTCGTCATCGACGCGTACTTTTCTGGCAGCAAGGTAGCGTGGATTCTCGACAACGTCCCCGGCGCACGCGCGAAAGCCGAAGCCGGCAAGCTGGCATTCGGAACGATCGACAGCTGGCTGGTGTGGCAGCTCACGAGCGACTCCACCCACATCACCGACGTCACCAACGCGTCGCGCACGATGCTCTTCAACATCAACACGCTGCAGTGGGATGATGACCTGCTGAAGCTGCTGGGCGTGCCGGCCAGCATGTTGCCGCAGGTTCGCCCATCGAGCGCTGTCTACGGTCGCGTGTCGACATCGCTCGGTGTCGCCGATGTTCCGATCTCCGGCATCGCCGGCGATCAGCAGGCAGCGCTGTTCGGGCAGATGTGCCTCTCGCCAGGGATGGCAAAGAACACATATGGAACCGGCTGCTTCCTGCTGCAGAACACCGGTGAACGGCCGGTGATCTCCCGCAATCGATTGCTCTCCACCGTCGCGTGGCAGGTTGGCGGCAAGACGATGTACGCACTCGAGGGCAGCGTGTTCATCGGCGGCGCCGTGGTGCAGTGGCTCCGCGACGGGCTGGGCATCATCGCCAAGTCATCCGACGTCGTCGAGTTGGCCACGTCAGTTCCGGATAACGGAGGCGTCTACCTCGTGCCCGCATTCGCGGGTCTCGGCGCCCCGCACTGGGATCCGTACGCGCGCGGAACGATTGTCGGGATCACGCGAGGAACGACGGCCGGACACATTGCGAGAGCCGCCGTCGAGAGCATCGCGTTCCAGGTGGCCGATCTGCTCTCCGCGGTGAAAGACGATGCGGGAATCGATCTGCCGGAGTTGCGAGTGGACGGTGGGGCTGCGGTAAACGATGGCTTGCTGCAGTTTCAGGCCGACCTGCTCGGCGTCACCGTCGTCCGGCCGAAGGTTACCGAGACGACGGCGCTCGGCGCAGCGTACCTCGCGGGGCTGGCCGTCGGTTTCTGGGACTCCACGGAAACGCTCGCGCGTCATTGGCAAGTCGACCGCCGGTTCGAGCCTTCACAACCCGCGTCACATTCTGCTGTGCGGCGCGCCGAATGGCACGAGGCGTTGAACCGCTCAAGGGGTTGGATCTCCAAAGGGAACTGATCATGCGTCGCTCCGACATGACTGCACGCGTGGACCAGCGCCGCGAGCCCTGGGACATCATCGTCATCGGCGGTGGTGCGACCGGCGTGGGTATCGCCGTCGATGGAGCAAGCCGCGGCTATGACGTTCTGCTCCTGGAGCAGCACGACTTCGGCAAGGGCACATCGAGCCGCAGCACGAAACTCGTGCATGGCGGCGTGCGCTATCTCGAACAGGGCAACATCGCGCTGGTGATGGAAGCGCTCAAGGAGCGCGGACTGCTTCGACAGAACGCCCCGCACCTGGTGAGCAACCTTGCCTTCGTCGTGCCGAACTACGACTGGTGGGAGGCGCCCTTCTACGGCCTGGGTCTCAAGATCTACAACGCGCTTGCCGGCAAGTACGGGTTCGGCGCGTCAGAGATCCTCACGCGCGAAGAGACGCTGGCCCGGCTGCCCACGATCAAGACAGAAGGTCTTCGCGGCGGCGTCGTGTACTACGACGGCCAGTTCGACGACACGAGGCTGCTGATCAATCTCGTCGAAACCGCAGCCGATCAAGGCGCGACGCTGATCAACTACGCGCGCGTCGTCGGGCTGACGAAGGGCTCCGACGGCTTCGTCAACGGCGTGGTGGCAACCGATCAGGAGAGCGGACAGGAGTGGACACTCGAAGCCCGCGTCGTGATCAACGCGGCCGGCGCATTTTCCGACTCGGTTCGCCGGCTGGCAGAACCGGACGCACCCACGCTGATGGCGCCAAGCCAGGGCATCCATCTCGTCTTCGACCAGTCGTTCCTTCCGTCCGAGTCGGCGATCATGGTGCCGCACACGTCGGACGGCCGCGTGATGTTCGCTATTCCGTGGCACGGTCACACGCTCGTCGGCACGACAGACACGCCAATCTCGACGCCCACTCTCGAGCCCCGCCCGCACCGAGAGGAGATCGAGTTCATCCTCGAGACCGCGAGCCAGTATCTACGTAAGCCACCGACACGAGAGGATGTGCTCAGCGTGTTTGTTGGCATCCGCCCGCTCGTCAAGAGCGGCGACGGCAAGCTGACCGCGGCGCTGTCACGCGACCATACGATTCACTTCGACGCATCGGGCCTGCTGACGACCACCGGTGGCAAGTGGACGACGTACCGGAACATGGCGGAGCACGCAGTGGATCAGGCTGCTGACTACGCGCGATTGGAAGAACGGCCGTGCGTGACGCGCTCGCTCAACGTGCACGGGTTCCATTCCAACGCCGATCGGTTTGGCGCGCTCAGCATGTACGGATCGGATGCGCTCGAGATCGAGGGGCTGATGCACGCGACTCCGTCGCTGGCGAAGCCTCTCCACGCGCAGTTGCCATACACGGGTGCTGAAGTCGTCTGGGCGACGCGTCACGAGATGGCGCGCACCGTCGAAGATGTGCTCGCGCGCCGGACACGCGCGCTGTTTCTGAATGCCCGCGCCGCCGAAGCCATGGCCCCCGAGGTTGCGCGGCTCATGGCCGGCGAGCTTGGCTGGGACGCGGCACAGCAAGCGTCGCAGGTCGCGGCTTTCTCGGAACTGGCAAAGGGGTATCAGATCTAGCGTATATTCCCGGCATGAAGAGAAGAGATTTCCTTGCCAGCATGGCCGCCGCGCCATTGGCGGCTGCACCCGCATTCGGTCAGCCAGCGGCGTCGCAGGCCCCAACGGCAGCGCGCAAGCGCGCCCCTATCCGCCAAAGCGTCATGGGCTCGGTGTGGGGAAACGAATCGAAGCTGTCGTTCGAGGAGCGCTGCAAGATCCTGCAGCGGATCGGGTTCAAAGGTGTGGACCTCCCTACACCCGAGCAGGTGCCGATCCTCAAGCAGTACGGCCTCACGCCGGCGATGATGACCGGAGCGGGGACGTCGTTTCAGGACGGCCTGATCCGCAAGGAGCTGCACGACAAGTTCGAGGCGGCCTTTCATGCCGGTATCGACGCCTGCGCCGCCGCGGGTTGCCCCAACCTGATCGCGATGCCCGGGGAGCGTCGCGGCATGCCACGTGAGGAAGCAGCGGACAACGCGATCGCAATCCTCAGTCGCGTGAAGGGCTATGCCGAGCAAAAGGGCGTGACGCTCTGCATGGAGATGACCAACTCGAAAGTCGTGGCCGATCAGCGGACCGACCAGGTCTTCAACCATCTCGACTGGGGCTTTAATGTCTGCCGGAAGGTCAACTCGCCACGGGTGAAACTGGTCTACGACATCTACCACGTGCAGATCATGGACGGCGATGTGGTCCGCACGCTCCGCGACAACTTCGATCTCGTCTGCCACATTCACACTGCTGGCGTGCCGACGCGCATGGAGATCGACGACACGCAGGAGCTGAACTACCGCTATATCGCCAATGCGATCGCTGACCTCGGTTACACCGGGTTCGTCGCGCACGAGCACAGACCTGGTCCCGGGCGCGACCCGATCAAGAGCCTCGAGCAGTGTTACGAGATATTGAATGTGTGAGTGTCGTTCGAATTTCGTGGTTCTCCGTGCTCAGTGCGTGTTCAGGTTCGACCGAACCTGGAACCCCTGAACCGAGAACCGAGAACCGAACCTGAACACGAACTGAGAAGCGAGAACGGAGAAATTTGAACCACAGTCCTCTTGGCCGCCTCGACGCGATTTTTGTGAAGCGCGTACATCGCGGGCCGATGGATCCCGTTGACGAGGCGCAGCTCGA
>Ga0315912_10003491_pt1 | contig 15576 bp, 18 predicted proteins | sample VfabasoilMG_FD_204469 | JGI IMG/M metagenome (GOLD analysis project Ga0315912, IMG submission 204469) | Garden soil microbial communities collected in Santa Monica, California, United States - V. faba soil | ecosystem: Environmental > Terrestrial > Soil > Garden | place: USA: California... | reverse complement strand
TGGCTTGCTCGTATCGCGGGCGCGGAAGCCCGTGATCGTGACGACGTCGCCTTGCTTGATGACCTGCGGCGAATAGCCGTTGCGGATCATGCCGCTCGGCGTGCCCGCCTCGAACGACCAGCGCACGACCTCGCCGTTCTCACCCTCGACGTCGAGGAAGAAATAGGAGTGCGGATTGGTGAGCCGGACGTTGACAATCTTGCCCGTGATCTCGATCGCGCCCGCGGGCGAGGTGTCGTAGGCCGCGGCGAAGGAATGATGCCCTGTGGCAGTGCCAATCCCTACCGCCATCACCGTTGCCGCGACTGCTGTCACTCGGAATGCTCGATTCATCTGAATCTCCTCCTTGGCCCTATTCCCAACCGCGCGGTGAGTTCTCCGGCATCGACTCGAACACAGCCTCGACCGCGTGAACCTGCCCGCCGTAAATCTTGAAGGCTTCGAATGTGACGAGAACCATCTGCGGCGCGTCACCCGCGCCACCGCCACGCCGCCCGCCCATCAGCGAGCCCGGCCCGAAGTCGAGCCGGAGCAGCACGGTGCCGTTCTCCTCGTCGACCGCGACGACGCCGCCCGTCATGCCCGCCAGCGTCGGCAGGCGCTGATTGCGGATGTCATTGCAGCCGGGGATGAAGGTGCATTCGGGGCCCGCCATCATCTGGCCGTTCTCCAGGCGATAGGCTTCGGCCGCGAACGGCACGTCGGAGGTTACGAAGCTGCCGACGCGCAGGCCCTCGGGATAACGCATCGCGATGTCGACCATCTCCTCGCGCGAGTTCAGCTGATCCCGCGGGGGCCGCGCCATGAATGCCGCCGACGGCTGGTCGAGCCGCGCGAGATCGAACAGCATCGCCTCGGCCTGCCCGCGCACGACCATCGTCTCGATCTCGGTTATCTCGCGACCCTCGACCTTGAGCCGCGCCGCGAACAGCACCGGCGTGCCGTTCTCCTCCATGACGGCGTGCACCGCGGCAGTCTGCTCAGGCACGTCGAGATAGTCCGTGCGATAGGCGCCGATCTTCGACGCCGTCGCCCAGAAGCCGCCGCCTACGGCCAACTCCTTTGCGTCCTCGGTGAAACGCACGCCGTCGGCGAGCGGCGCTTTCGACGGATCGTGCGCGACGAGCGATTCGAGGAATTGCGTGACGATGCCGCCGAGGCATTCGCGATCGCAGCTCTGCGCCGCCGCCGGCAGCGGCAGGCCGAGCGCGACGACAACGGCTGCGGCCGTGGCCGTGACGACAGCGGTCGGGCCAAACGCCCCCATTCGACTCATTGAATGTTCCTTATTCCCGGCCGTCCGGCGCACCGCGCGAACCGATGCCGATGAAGAGCTTGGTGCCGTCCTCGAAGGTGATGTCGCGGCCGTTGGCGCGGTTGGCGCCGTCGCGCGCGCGGTAGCCTTCGACGAGAATCACCGTGCCGGGCTTCAGCGAGTTCGCGTCGAAGCCGCGGCGCAGGATCGCGTTCGGCGCTCCGCCCTCGACCATCCAGGCTTCCGTCTCGCCGGCCGCGTTGACGACGTCGATATGGATCCACGAATGCGGGTTGATCCACTCCATCTTGGTTACCGTGCCCCTCAGTGACACGGGCGAATTTGCGTCGAACTCCGCCGAGAACGCGTGGTGTGCGAGCGCTGGCAGCGCGGCGAGAAGCGCGAGGCCGGTCGCGGCCAGTGAAAATCCTTTCAGCAATCGCATGAGATGTCCCTCCCTCTCCGAGACCTCGATGCCTACCTCGCCGCCGATGTCTATTCCTCCGTCGGCTGGTTGGCTTTCGTCAGGTGGCCGTAAATCAGTTCCTCCGAGAACGGCACGCATTTGTACTCGAGCAACTGCGCGCCGGCTTCGGTCCGCCGATAGAGCGGCAGGCGGATTGTCCACGGCCGCGAATAGAGCGTCGCGTCCTCGATCGTCGCCGCATAGTCGATGCGGTCGTCGCTGACCTTGGTGAAGCGCTCGGTCACGACCGTGCTGGTGCTGCGGTAATTGCCGGCGCGATCGAACCAGGCGAGCTCGTTGTTGCCGGTGACCTCGACGACGAGCGTGTCGCCCTCCCAGTGTCCGTTCGAGGTGCCCATCCAGGTCGGGATCACGGCTTCCTCGGCCGGGCTCTCCTCGGTGACCATATTGACCTTGCGGTTCGCCGTTGCGAACTCGTAGGCGAAGAGCATGTCCTTGTTGCCCTGGATGATGTAGAAGGGATAAGGCATGTAGGTGGCGCGCGGGATGCCCGGCATATAGCACTTGGCCTCGGGGTCGGTCGCGGGCCAGCCGGCGCTGTTCGCGTCGCGCTGGACGAGCGCCTCCGGCAGATAAGGAATGGTGCCGCCCTCGACGTAGCTGATTCCCGCGGGAATCCCGGCGATGGCACCGAGTCCCCAGAACGCCGGAATGGCCGCCGCCGAATGCGCTTCGAGATTCCAGTTGGCGGTGCCGTTGGCTTGCCAGAGACCGTTCAGATCGGGCACGCCGTCGAGGCGGGTGAACTGCGGACCTTCGGGGGCGCAGGCCGAGACGAGCGCCGCGGTGATGCCGGCGAGACCGACCGCAGCGGCCCGGAATCCGAGACGCGTCATAAGAAATCCCCTCTCAAGCCCCCGTCGCAGGGCGTCTTGCGCGAATGCCGGCGAGTTTCCACCGCAAGGGCTTGGACTGTCACACCGCCTTGATTGTTGCAGTCGTTGGCCTATGCTTGCCCGCAGAACGCAGCGCCCGGAGGGGGTCGTCATGCAGAACAAATTACGGGCCTCGGGGTTGACCGCTCTCAGCCTCACCGCTATCGCCACGGCTGTCGGCACCGGCGTCGCACTGGCCCAGCAGGCAGCCGTCGACCCGAACTACGAGGTGCCGCGCACCCCTTGGGGCGACCCCGACCTCCAGGGCAAATGGCCCGGCACCGCAATGGTCGGCGTGGGCATGACGCGCGACTGCGCTCTCGGCGAGCGCAACTCGCTGACCGAGGAAGAGTTCCAGCAGCGCGTTGCGCGTGCCGAGCAGCAGGCCGAAAGCGATCTTGCCGAATTCGATATCGAGTCCGGCGCGGACACGCCGGGCGGCGCCGTCGGCGGGCCGGTCTCGCCTCCGCCGCACTGGCTGGAACGCGGCGAGCCGCAATATCAGGCTTCGCTGATCGTCGATCCGCCCAATGGGCAATACCCGCCGACCGTAGATGGCGGGCCGGTCGCCTGCAGTCCTGCACCGGCTGGGGCTGCCGGTGCCGGTGGACGCGGCGGTGGCGGTGGCTTCGCAGGCGGCGGCGGACGCGGTGGTGGCGGCGGCTTCGGCGGCAACGCGGCCGACTCCTATCTCGACCGCAGCAACTACGATCGCTGCATCACGCGCGGCATTGCGGGCTCGATCCTGCCCGTCATCTACAACAACGGTAACGAGATCTATCAGGCACCGGGCTACGTCGCGATCCAGAACGAGATGATCCACGAGGCGCGGATCATTCCGCTCGACGGGCGGCCGCATGCCGATCCTGCGATCCGCATGTGGATCGGCGATTCGCGCGGACACTGGGACGGCGACACGCTCGTCATCGAGACGAGGAATCTCAACGACCAGACCTCGATCGGCTCGAACGGCGGCGGCCGGCGCATCAATCAGGATTCCGTGCTCACCGAGAAACTCACGCGCATTGACGACGACACGATCCTCTACTCGATGACGATCGACGACCCGACGACCTGGACGGCGCCCTGGACCTTCCAGCTCCCGCTCGAGCGTGAGGACGATTACGGAATGTTCGAGTACGCCTGCCACGAGGGCAATTACGCGATGTTCAATATCTTGAGCGGCGCGCGGGCGGAAGAGCGTCGGGCGGCGGAAGCGGCCGGACAGTAACGGGCACTCCATGAACGTCGGATTCATCGGCCTTGGCCGGATGGGCCAGGGCATGGCGGGTCGCATTCTCGGCGCCGGGCATTCGCTCACCGTGTTCGATGTCGTAGCGGCCGCGGCGAAGCCGCTCGCGGACAAAGGCGCGCGCGTCGCGGCTTCGATCGCAGAGCTCGCTCGCGGCAGCGAGGTCGTCGTCTCGATGCTCGTGCACGACGCGGCTGTCCGCGAGGTGGCGTTCGGGCCGCAAGGTCTCTGTGCATCGCTACCGAAAGACGCGATTCATATATTGATGGGCACGCACGGGGTCGCGGCCGTTCGCGAGCTCGAGGCCCGGCATCGTGAAGCGGGACAGACGCTCGTGGCGGCGCCCGTGCTCGGGCGGCCGGATCTCGCGGCTTCTGGGCAGCTCGGAATCGTTGCCGGCGGGCCGGAAGCGGCGGTCGCACGCGTCAAGTCGCTGCTCGATGTCATGGGCCGCAGAACTTTCGCCGCCGGGCCGAAGCCGGAATCGGCGACGGCGATCAAGCTCGCAAACAATGCCGTGCTCGGCTGCGCGATGGTGGCGATGGCCGAGGGGTTCTCGCTGATCAAGAAGTACTCGGTCGCGCCGCAGGTGTTCCAGGACGTGATGACCGAGGGCCTGTTCTCGGCGCCGGCCTACAAGATCTACGGGCAGAAGATGGTCGACGAGAGCTTCGACCAGGTGGGTTCACCGATCAGCGTCGGGCTCAAGGACGCGAAACTCATCGCCGAAGCCGGGACGATTGCGAATGTGCCGATGCCGAGTCACAACGTGTACCTCGACCGCCTCATTGGTGCGACGGCGCATGGGGATGGGGAGCGGGATCAGGCTGTGCTGGGGCGAGAGCAAGCACGGGCAGCCGGTATCGAAGATTAGTGCTCATGCCGCCGCGGCGTGCAGGCGTAACCCCAATGCCTTTGCCACTTTCAACACGGTAGCCAGACTCGGATTGCCGTTCGCGCTCAGCGCCTTGTACAGGCTCTCTCTGCTGAGACCGGTGTCGCGCGCCACCTGCGCCATGCCCTTGGCACGCGCGATATCGCCCAGAGCGCGAGCTACTCCCGCGACATCCTCCGGTGCTTCACATAGCCACGCATCCAGGTATGCGGCCATTTCCTCAGGCGTGCGCAGCTGCTCGGCCACGTCGTACGGAAAGGTTCGGGTTCGGTTTACCTTCAACGCCAGCGCGCCTCCAATTCTGGAAGCGGATTTGCTTTTCCTGGTCATCTTCAGAGATTCCTCGCGAGCGTCATAGCCGTCTCTATGTCGTTTCGTTGCGTAGCCTTATTTCCACCCGCGAGCAAGACGATCAACTCACCACGTTTCCGGGTGAAATAGACGCGATAACCTGGCCCTGAATCAATTTTCAGTTCATCGACACCGCCACCAAGCCGTCGATAAGATCCCGGATTCCCGTGCGCGAGACGATCGATGCGAACCTGGATTCTTGCCCGGCCGACCCGGTCGGTCAGTGCGTCAATCCAGCGGCGGTAGATTTCCGTCATCAGTATCCGCGCAGGCAAGATCGTATCCTATAGACTACACATGTCAAGAGAGCGGCTTGGCCACTCTAAAAGGTAGTCAGACCGATCGACTCGATACGACCGGGATAATCGGTTGATCTGCACAGTTAGCGCACGGCGCTAGAACAGCACATGAGTCGTTCGTGTAATTCATGACCCGTATCTCGGCGAAACGGCTTGGATGGGGCGCATGATCGAGCCATGACAAGCACGCGACGGAAGACAGCGCGGCCATGAAACGGACTTCGTTACCGATGCCGCTGCTGTTGGCCGCACTGCTGACTGGCCAGGTCGCTGCCGCTGCGACGACCGTCGAACTGCTTGCCACCGAGCCCGCCGAGCACGCCGTCACGCTCGGCAGCGGCCAAACCTTCTATATAAGAATCGGCTATTCGACCGAGACCCCCGTCCGCATCTGGGCGCGGCCCTACTTCGACGGGCGCGAGGTCAACGCCGGCAGCAATCCATCGCATCTGTACGAGGGCAAAGGCGAGACCCTCGCCTGGTTCTTCTTTCTCGGCGAACCCGGCCAGCAGGTCGACGAGATCCGGATCTCCGCGGGCGACGGCTCGACTGCAGGCACGGAGGTTCTGCTCAAGCTGCCGGTCCGCATCACGGCTGGCTCACACGCCGCACCCGATGCGTCGGAGCCCGCCTGGCTGACGCATCTCAAGGCCGAGGATGAACGCCTGCAGCGCGAGGACTACGAGCGGCGCATGAGCGAGCCGATCGGCGTCGGCGACGGTCTGTTCGCGATCGGCTTCATGCTCGCCGTCCTCGCAATCGGGATCGGCGGCATCGCACTGCCGGTCCGCGCGATACGCCGCTGGCAGGGTGGCTGGCGCATCGCCGCGGCTGTGCCAGCGCTTTGGGTCGCCTTCGTCGTGCTGCGCATCGTCGTTGGCACCTCGTTCGATCCGACCTCCCACAATCTTTGGCCGTTCGAGATTGCGCAGGCGAGCGCGGTGAGTCTCGTGCTGATTGGCGTGATTGCACTGGCGAAGCACCTGCGCGTCAGTCACCCCTGACTCGAGCCAATGCGGCAACGAATTCCGGCTGCCGCAGCACGGGATCGTTCGTCACGTTTGTCGTCAAGGCCACGAGCACGTTGCTTTCCTCATCGACTTCGTGATTCGCGGCTCTCTCGGCGGCGATTTCGATCCACGCCAGCGCTCGCGCCTGGTCGCCGGTCGCCAGGTAGGCCATCGCCCAGGCACCGGCGCCAGACGGCATTCCAGCACTCGCGGCCTCCTCCATCACCTTGAGAAAACGCTCGGCCTCCGCGGCCCGGCCGGCCCGCGAATAGGCATAAGCCCAGGGCCCCAGGAAGTTGATCCTCAGATCCCCGACGACGAGCATCTCTGCCACCTGGAGCTGCTGGACTGCCGCTTCGGGATTACCCATCGCGACCTGCATATAGGCGAGCCAGTGGCGGTAGATGGCGTTCGTCGGCGACGCATCGATCATCTGCTCGAGCCGCGCGGCGGCCTCTTCGTACCTACCGGCATAGCCGAGCGAAAAGGCGTAGTAACCGGCGTCCGGATTACGCGGATCGATCTCCCGGGCGCGGCTCGCGAGCGCTATGGCCTCGTCGTGCCGGCCGGTCGCGCCCAGCAGGATCACCAGGATCTGCCAGGAGCAGTCGGATGCCGTCGGCGCCAGCCCGATCGCTTTCTCAAGTTCCACCTCCGCTTCTGTCCAGCGAAAGTGCAACGCCGCTTCGAGGCCGAGCGCCGTGTAAGCGAGCGGCGCGTCGGGATCCAGCGCGATAGCGCGCTCGGCATGCTCGCGCACGAGCGGCGCAAACTCCGCCCGACCCTCTTCAGGTTCCGCCAGCCCGCGAGGCGAGTTGATGAAGCTGAGCGCATAACGGAAAGCCAGGGCCGCATGGGCGAGCGCAAAGTCCTCGTCAAGGCGAATTGCCTCCTTGAGCATGGGTATCGCACCGCGGTTATCGACGTCTTCCGCCCGCAGGTAGAGTGCATAGGCGTCCCGCGACCGAGTCGGGACGTGTGCGATGCGGGCCTGCTCCGTCGGGGAGTACCCGATCTCCAGAGCGTTGGTGATCCGCGTCGCGATACTGGATTGCACCGCAAATAGCGAACCGACGTCGTTCAGATCGGCACGGTAGCGCTCGGGGAACACAGTCACGCCGGACGCCGGATCGATGAGCTCGACGGCCACGAGGAGCTCATCGCCAGCGCGGCGGACACTGCATTCGAGAATGAATTGCGCGTCGAGCCGGTCGGCAATTTCCGCAACCGGCGGACGTGTCGTTGGATCGGCATAGTCTGCAACAGACATTCGCGGAACGAGGCTCAGCCCGCTGAGCTTGTCGAGACGGTACTGAATCTCGAAGTGAAGACCCGAAGCGAACTCTGCGTCGCTCGGGTCCCGACTGAGATTCTCACAAGGCAACACCGCCAGCTTCGGCGCGACCTCGGCGTTTGACGGCGCACGGTCGCGAACGAACGAAAGACCAGTGCCCGTCGCCAGCACGAACATGAGCCCCACGCCGAGAAACCCCGTGCGGCGCAACGAAGTTCCCGAATTGCTGCTTTGACGCGATGCCTGACGCAACTCTGGATCAGTAGCTCCGGTCGCCTCGGCCGCCGGAATCAGCCGGTAGCCATGCCCGCGCACAAGGGCGATGTACCGCGCCCGCTCGGCATCGTCGCCGAGCGCATCCCGCAGCATCTTGACGCGCTGCGTCACGGTCTCGGGACTGGTGGCACGTCCGCCCCAGACGTTCAGGACGAGCTCGTCGTGGGTAACGACGTTCGGCGCGCGTCTGACGAGCTCGAGGAAAAGCGCGTAAGTCAGCCGCCCGAGCTCGATCGTCTCGCCGTTGCGAGTCAGCTCACGGCGACCGGCATCGAGTGTGAGATCGGCAATCCGGTACGTGGACATGGCCTGCTCCAAGCGCTGACGAACCCCGGCTGTTTTAGCAAGGAACATTGGTGACGTTCAACTTTGCTCATTCTTTGGCGCGATTTGGGGCTTCCTTCATGCGAGCGCTTGTCGCACGCCCTAGCGTCGAGTCCTCGAGCTTAGAGGCCACCGACAGGAGAGGTAGCGCCGATGAACCGAACGACAATCTTCAATCGCTTTCCCGCAATGACCGCCATCCCCGCAATCTCCGCTCTCGCGCTGGCACTGAACGGCTGCGCTGTCGATCTGTCGGAAATGGAACCACGGGACGTCGTGCTCACCGAGGCGCACGGTTCGGTCTGGGTACCGGCCGATCAGGTCGAGTACCTGCAGTGCAACGGTGGCTTGCTGCTCGTCTGCGACACACCGATCAGCCGGTATTCGGATCGCCTCTGCCGCTGCGTACGCTGAACGCCGTCGCAACGCGGCGGGCCCGGAAAATGTGCCCCGGATTCGGTCAGGGAGCTGTTCGCAACGTTCACAGTTGGTGCATGCGCTGCATTCCCGGGAGGCTGCTCGTCAGCCCGACCGATGCTGCGTGCCCATCGGATATTCCGGCACGCCTTGTGCAAGGAGTCGACAAGAGGTACGACTCCGATGCGTCCATTCGCGATATTCAATCGAAAATCTCTGACGTCCGGATTGCTGGCGACCGCGATGCTCGCCCTGGGCTCGAGCGGCTGCGTTGTCGATGCGGTGCAGCCGCGGACCATCGTGATTGACGAGTCGGACGGCACTCTCCGAATGGCGCCCGACATGGCCGCACGTCTGCAGTGCGAAGATGGACTGCTGCTCGTCTGCAGTACGGGAGGTGGCCGGCTGTCGAATCGTGAGTGCCGCTGCCTCCGCTAGCGGTCGAGGTGCAGGATGAGCGCGGGAATCAGGCGTCCGGCGCGAAATCCCCGCCGAGCGCGAGATGCAGGTTCACGCGTTGCACGCGCCGCTCGCTCTGCACGCGCAGCAACCCCGTGCGCGCCGCGTTGATCGTGAGCTGCTGCTCCTGGACCTGGCGCAGGTCGCCCGCGCCGACGCGATAGCGCGTCTCGGCGAGCTCGAAGGCGCGTTGGGCTTCCCGCACCATCGCCGTCAGGATGACCTCGCGGTCCTCGAGCGCGCGCTCGCTTGCGAGTGCGTTCTCGACGTCGCCGAAGGCGTCGAGCGCAGTATTCACGTAGTTCGCCATCGCTTCCTGCTGCTCGGCACTGCGCACATCGACCTGGGCGCGGAGCGCGCCGGCCTGGAACAGCGGCGCGAAAACGCTCCCGCCGACGCTCCAGGTCGGATCCTCGCGGTCGGTCAGCACGAAGAATTCGCTCGTCAGGTCCGAGACGCTGCCGGTCAGCGAGAAGGTCGGCAGGCGCGCGGCTTCGGCCTCCTGCACGCGATTGAACGCGGCCGCAACACGCTGCTCCGCGGCACGAATATCGGGCCGTCGCTCGAGCAGCTCCGAAGGCAGCCCGGCGGGCGGCACGCTCGCGGGCAGCACAATCAGCGCGTTGGCCGGAACGAGCGCGGCCGCGGGATAGCGACCGACGAGAAGCTCCAGGGCGCGTATCGATTGCCCGAGCGAGAGCTCGATCTGCCGCAAGCTGTCGCGATAACCCTCGATGCTCGCCCGCGCCGAGACGACCTCGAACTCACTGCCGATGCCGATGCGTTGGCGTTCCTCGGCGAGCCCGAGCAGCCGCGTGGCGGTATCCACCATGCTCAAGGCGATCTCGCGCTGCAGCACCGCTTCGGTCGCGAGGAACCAGGATTTGGCGACCAGGCCGGCCAGCGACTGCTCCGCGAACTCGAGCTCGAGCGCTGTCGCCACGTATTGGGCTTCCTGTGCGCGCCGTTCGTAGCGCGCCCGCCCCCAGATATCGAGCTCCCAGGACGCACTGACGATCAGGCCCTCGAGTCCCGAGTTGTCGCTGACCCCGCTGCCCGCGCGACCCAGCGCGTTGACAGCCGGATAGAGCCCGCCGCGCGCAATCCCGAGGTAGGCCTCGGCCTGCGACACGCGCGCAGCCGCGGCCTGCAGATCGGCATTGTGCGCGAGCGCCTCGGCGACGAGGGCGTCGAGCTCGTCGTTGGCGAACGTGGCGAGCCAGTAGCCCGAAACTTCACCCAGACCTGCGCCGGCCGCCGCCCATTGCCCGGGGATGCCGGTTTCGGGAAGCACCGTGATCGCAAGATCTTCCGTCGTCGGCGGATCGGAGAGCGCGCAGGCGCCGAGCACCACGGCCACCGCCAGCGGCGCCAGGGCCTTGCCCGTGAACTCCGGCCGCATCGCCGCCCTGCGTTTCATGTCAATGCAGCTTGACGATCAGGTAATCGAGATAAGCACCAACGCGCAGGATCACCTTGCGCATGATGTGGATGTGATGCCCGTGCTCGGTGTAGATCGCGCCGTGACCGACTGCGCCCGCGGCGAGGAAGAGGTCGCGGTCCGCCTCGGCGATGGTGAGGCGCACGGCGAAGCGTCCCGGCGGCAGCGGCTCCGCTCCGGTCTGCGGGACCGTGCCGTTCAGGGCAATCTGGCCCTGGCCCTCGGCCCAGACGATCGAATCGACCGTGGCCTTGATGATCCGTCCCGGATAGGTCTTGAGCGCGATCTCGGCCTCGTCGCCCGGCTGCACCTGATGCAGCTCGTTCTGCTTGAAGAGGGCGATGACCTGAAACTCGTCCTCGACGAAGCTCATCAAGGGCTGCAGACCGAGCGCCGTCGCGAGCTGTCCGGGGCGAAGCTGCAGATTGATCACGGTGCCGTCGGCAGGCGCGTAGAAGGTCGTGTTGTCGAGCTCCCACTGGGCAATGGCGAGGTCGGCGCGGATCCGCGCGACTTCCGCCTGATCGTCGCCGACCGTCGCGCCAAGGCGCGCGCGGACCTGGGCTTCGGCCGCGACGTTGGCCTGGAGCTCGGCTTCGAGCTGTGCGACGTCGGCCTCGGCCTGCTCGAGCGCGAAACGGTCGCCGGCGCCCTCGGCGACGAGCTCGCGATTTTGCTGGACGCGCAGGCGTCTGAGCTCGAGCTGCGAGCGGACCGAGTCGCTGCGGCTCTCCGCCGATCGCAATTGCTCGTTGAGCTCGACGACCGACCCTTCGGCCGCGGCGAGCTGCGCCGTGAGTGCATTGACCTCCAGCTGGTGCCGCGTCGGATCGATCCGGAACAGCACGTCGCCCTTGTTGACGTGCTGGTTGCCCTGGACCGGCACTTCGCTGACGAGGCCGCGCACCTCGGGAGTGATCTGGACGACGTACCTGATCACGCGAACGTCGGACGATGATGGCGCGACGATGTTCAGCGTGAGGATCAATGCGGTCAGCGCGACGATCGGAATGATCACGACGGTGACCTGGCTAGTGGTATTCCACGGCAGCCACTTGAGCTTGATGAAGATCAACCAGACGAAGAAGGAATAGATGCCTAGCAGGAGCGCTTCCATCAGCCGGCTCCCTCTGCGCTCGCCGGGCTGCCACCGCCGCTACGGCGCGATTCGATCTCGCCGAGCTTCTTGCTCAGCTCTGCTATTTCGGCACGCAGCGCAGCGGCCGTCGGATCCTGTCCGTTGACGACGGCCTCAGTCGCCGCCGCTGATGCGGCCGCAGTCGCGGCGGCCTGCTCCTTGTAATAGTCCTCGTGCAGGTCGGTGCCATAGGCCATCTTGTGGAAGACAGGCTTTGTGAAGGCCCATAGCCAGGCGAGCGGCCAGAGCAGACCGCCGAACACCAGCGAGAGCAGGCATAGCGTCTTGATGGCATCTCGCTGCGGATGGTGGCGCTTGTGCGCGATCTTCTCGGGCAGCACGTGCACCATCCAGAACAGGGCGATGCCGCCGATGGGCATCGCGAAGATGATGAACAGCGCCAGCCCGCTCGCGGCCTTGTCGACGAATTCGCCCGCAGCGAACGACGCGTCGGCGCAGCACAGGGCGAGCACGGCGGCGGCGCGATATTGCCAGGCGCCCCGGGTCCGTCGCGATCGTTCTGGTGCAGGACGTGCTTGGCGCATCTCGCTCTTCTTCTCTAGCCGGTCGCTGCCGACTTCGGTCGTATCTTAGCCTGCCGCCGCCCGGCGACGATAGCAGGGCTAAGGTCTACTCCGCCTCGAGGCTGCGGCGGGCGCGGGCGAGTGCCTGACGCTTGGCCTCGTCGACCACCGGATAGGCCAGATTGAGCTCTGCAATCGCGTCGACGACGGCCCCAGCAACGACCAGCCGCGTAAACCATTTGTTGTCGGCCGGCACGACATACCAGGGCGCGTGCTTCGTCGCCGTGTGACGGATCGCCTCCTCGTAAGCCTGCTGGTACTCACGCCAGTGCTTGCGCTCCTCGACGTCTGAAGCCGCGAATTTCCAGTTCTTCTCGGGCTGATCGAGTCGGTCCATGAAGCGCCGCTTCTGCTCGGCCTTCGAGACATGCAGAAAGAACTTCACGACCACGACCCCGTTTCGCGTCAGATATTGCTCGTAGTTGCGAATGTCCTCGTAACGCCGCTCCCAGATCTTCTTCGTGACCAGCGACGGCGGGATCTTCTGCCGCTCGAGCAGCTCCTCGTGCACCTTCACGACGAGAACTTCCTCGTAATACGAGCGGTTGAATATGCCGATCTGCCCGCGCGCCGGCACGTGGCGCATGTAGCGCCAGAGATAGTCGTGATCGAGCTCCTCGCTCGACGGCTGCTTGTACGAGACGACCTGGCAGCCCTGCGGGTTGATGCCCGACGTGACGTGCTTGATCGTGCCGTCCTTGCCCGCCGCGTCCATCGCCTGGAAGACGAGCAGCACGGCCCAGTGATCCTGGGCATAAAGCATGTCCTGCTGTTCGGCGAGCCAGTCCACTCCGCGCCCGAGCCACTCGGCGGCCTCGGCCTTGTCCTTCGACTTCAAATGCGCCGTGTCCGCAGGATCGATATCGCGGAGCCAGAAATCCTTGCCGTCCGTCACGCGATAACGCGCGATCACGCGCTCGATGCGCTCGCGCAGGATCTTTTTCACTCAGCGCTTCTGCGAAGTACCGCCGAGCTCGCGCTTGCGGTCGAGACGCTCCCTGATCGCATCGACGATCATCTGCGTCTCCTGCGGCCCGATGCGGTCCATCGCCTTGCCGAGGGAGTTGAAGGTCGCCATGACGAGCTCGCGCAGCTTGCGGAAGCCGATCGGGTTCGACTTCGTGCAGACCGTCGCGTCGTTCTGGATCACGCGCTCGACGACTCCGGGCTCGCGCAGGTTTACGCCGCAGACGGTCGTGAGTTTCAGCAGTTCGTCGCCAATCGCGTCGAGATGCCGCTGCCAGGCGGTGTTCTTGATGCCTTTGGCAGGTATCTTTTCGTCGGTCGCCGTCGGTTCTTCATCGCTCATTGTCGTTCTCCGGACTTGGAGCCAGCGCGCCGTCGCAACAAGCTGGGCGTTCGGGCCAGCTTACAGCAGCGCCCCAGGGCGCTCCAGCGACCGGATTGATGCGGGCAACTGTTCGGGTACAGAATCGGCGGAATCCCGGGGGCACGGAGATCGAGACGCATGTTCAAGAAAATCCTGATTGGCACCGGCTTGCTGATTGCAGCCGTCGCGGCAACGGGTGTCGTTCTCTTCGTCGGCAATGCCGCGCCAGCCGTCGCCGCCGTCACGGCGGACGAAGCCGCGGACCCGAGCCGGCCTTTCGTCGTCAAGCTGCACGCGCAGTGGTGCCCGATCTGTCTGATCACGAAGGATGTCTGGTACGACCTCGCCGAAGAGTACGAGGGGCGCGCCAACCTCGTCGTCTTCGACTTCACCGACGAGGCAAGCACGGCGGCGAGCCGGGCCGAGGCCGTTCGCCTTGGGCTCGGGCCGTTCTTCGAGGAGTATGTCGGCATGTCCGGGGCGATCGCTGTCATCGACGGCGGCAGCCGCGCTACACGCGCGCTGCTCGGCGGCAAGCTCCCGCCTGACGATTATCGCGCGTTCATCGACGCCAGCCTCGCGGCCGGCGGCGCGCCGGTGCTATAGTCAGAGCGTCTTCCAACGAGAGGGGGGACTTGATCATGTTTCGTCAAAGACTGGTATTCGTCGGTAGCGCTCTTCTGGCCCTGACTGCGACCTCCGCGGTCGCGCATCACGGCTGGAGCGGCAACAATTCGGCAGTCCAGGTCACCGGCACTGTCGTCACGCCCGTCGATCTTTCGGGGCCGCACGGCACGATGCAGATCCGCGACGCGGACGGCCAGGTCTGGGACCTGACGCTCGCGCCGGCGCCGCGCACCACGCGCGCCGGGCTTGCAGCCGACACACTCGCTGTCGGCACCGAGGTCACGGCGTTCGGCATGCGCAACGACAACACGGAGCGCTTCGAGATCAAGACGGCTCGCGTGTCGCAGGGCGGCACGAACTACGACGTCTATCCCGAGCAGGCCGCGCAGGTCACTGCCGCACTCGATTCCGCGGGCAACTGATTTCCGCAGCCGCTGAATGACGTCGCTCCTGGGCTGGCTCGAGGGCTCGGCTCTCGGTGAATTGCTGCGCAGCTCGGGCGTCTGGACTTACGGCGTCATCAATCTGTTTCACATTGCCGGCGTCGCGACGCTGTTCGGCTCGGTTCTGCTGCTCGACCTCAGGCTTCTCGGCGCCTGGCGCGGCCTGCCTCTCGTAACGCTCACGCGACCGACCGTGCCGCTGGCAGCGATCGGCTTCGTGCTCGCCGCACTCGCCGGCGTCTGCATGCTGTGCTTCAACGCGGGCGAGTACATCGGCAATCCCTTCCTGCTGATCAAATTTCCGGCGATCGGGCTCGGGCTCGCGAATGCCCTCGTCGTCAGCCGCCTGCCGGCCTGGCGCGAGCGGGCCGCGCGCGAGCCGACGCATCGTGAACGACGGCAGCTCGCCGTCGCCGGCGGGATCTCGCTCGTCTGCTGGGTCACCGCGCTTGCGGCGGGGCGCCTGATCGGCTACTGGTAGTCAGTCGCCGCGCGTGCAGAGCGCGAAGCCGTCGTCGAAACGGCCGTTGCTGTAGTAACTCACGCCGCCGGCGAACATGAATCCCCAGTTGTAGGTCTCGGGCGCTCCGCTCTGCGCCGGCAATTGACCTTTGCGCTCGGCCGGGAGCGTTGCAAGGTTCTCGGAGCTCCAGGCGCAGCAATCCTCGAGCTCGAAAGGACCGCGGATCGAGAGCGCGGCGTCCGCATCGTGCAGCGGCTCGAGCTCGGCGAGCGTCGGCAAGCGCCAGTCGCTGAAGCCGCCCGACTCGAGTGTCTCGCAGTACTCTTCAGCCTCGGCCCAGGGCAGCGCGGCGCTCG
>Ga0315912_10003490_pt1 | contig 15580 bp, 15 predicted proteins | sample VfabasoilMG_FD_204469 | JGI IMG/M metagenome (GOLD analysis project Ga0315912, IMG submission 204469) | Garden soil microbial communities collected in Santa Monica, California, United States - V. faba soil | ecosystem: Environmental > Terrestrial > Soil > Garden | place: USA: California... | reverse complement strand
TTTCGGCCAATCCCGCCCTAGGATCACTCGTAGGCCTGCCATGGCGTTTCGGCAGCTTCCGACAGTGTCCCGTCGCATCGGCTTCGAGCTCACCCCGCTCGAGGACATGACGGTGGAGTCGACAAAGGCCGGCGCACGGGTGAAGGGCGCTGCCGGCGAGCTCGAGGTGGAGGTGTTCCAGGCGGCACTCGTGATCGACCGCGATGGCATTCTCGAGGAGAAGCTGCAGAGCGCGATCAATGCGGTACTCGCCTCGGATTTTGGAGCGCGTGTGCTGCAGACGATTCCGATCGAGCTGCCGGGTGCGAGCGGGTATCGCGCCGACGTCGAGCTCGTACGGCCCATGGGTGCTGTGCGACCGGAGCGGCCGTACATGATCGTGTTTGCTGTGGCGCCGCTCGACTTCGGGATCGATGGCGGCGTGATCGTGCGCGTGCGCAGCGCGACGCGCGACTGGGAGCCCGCCCAGCACGTGCTGCACTCGTTACGGATTCTCACTCGACGCGGAGCGACGGCGAACGAGTAAGATTGTCTGATGCGTGCACTCGCGCTCGTCGCGTTGACTGGTTGCACGCAGCTGTTTGGATTATCGGATCCCGGCCGGCGTGACGCGGCAGCCAGCGACGCCAGTGACGGCGCTACGCTCGACATGGCGCAAGATGCGACGGGGGACGCGCCGGGGCCACAAGCGTGCGGCAACACCGATCCCGCGCTGATCGGATGTTTCGACTTCGAGGACAGCGTCGAGAACGTGTCGCCGTACATCCTGTCCGTCGTGGCGTCGAACTACACATTCGGGACGGGCCGGCTGGGGAAAGCCGTGCACATGGACGCGACGACATCGTTCGTCATCGCCGACAATGCGTCGCTCGATCAGGCGTCGGTGACAGTCGAGATGTGGATCTATGTCGAAGCGTTGCCTGCCACCGGGGCGCGGATGGGGCTCTGGGACACGGACGGCCAGTACGGTGTGTTCTTGCGCGATACCGGTGCGTTCTATTGCTCGAACTTGGCGGGCGTTGCGAGCGCGGATGGAGTGATCACCATCAACACGTGGCTGCACGTGGGCTGTACGTCCGACACGACGGCGGTGACCCAGTACGCGAACGGCATCGTGACGGGTACAGGTGCTGGCGGTGTACTGGCGACGGCGCCCGCGACCGGTAGCGCGATCGGCGGCAACGCGCCATCCGGCGATCGCTTCGTTGGCTACATCGACTCGCTGCGCGTTTACAACTACGCGCGCAGTGCCGCGCAGATCTGCGCGTCGGCTGGCTGCTAGCGCGCCCAGCGCGAATCGGACGGATTCGTGAACGCACCCATCATGCGCTTCGGATCGCGCTTCTGGATGCCGGCGTACGCCGTCGCGGCGTCCTTGCGGATCGTCGCGTAGCCGCCACCCTTCGCGAAGGCGAGCACGGCTGCCTCGAGCGGCGCGGCGTTGGAGAATAGAAAGTCGCTCGTCATCAGCAGCGGTACGCGCGTCGCCGCGGACACATCTCGCTTCATGTACGCGGCCGTGTGGCACGCGATCGCGATCGTTCCCTTCGTGTCCTTCGGCGGTTCGGGCCACTTGTACGTGTCGAGGTCCATGAGGCGGTTGTGGCCGACGAACGCGACGATCTGTGCGTCGCTCTTGCCGGACACGGCGGCGGCGTACGCGTCGAGTGCGCGATCGATCTCGCTGCCGCGCCACGCACGCAGCACGAGCTGGATCGCGAACTTCTTCGGCGCACCGTGCTTTTGCCATGCGGCCGGCGTGGTCACCGTCCGCGAGTACTCGATCAGCTCGAGCACGTCCTTGTCGCCGGTGTCCGTCGTCGTCCGCTTCGTCTGTTTCCAGCCGCTGCCCCGCCGCGTGAACCAGTGCCCGAAGCCGGGCGTCGTCGACCAGTAGAGGTTGGTCGCCGGGTTGTCACCATCACCGAGCTTGCTGTTGCCGCAGCGTGTGACGGAGTTGTCGCACAGCGGTACGTGCACCTCGACCACGAGCGGCTTGCCGGCCGCGAGGTCGTCGATGACACGTGTCGTGAGCGAGTCGAACCAGTCGTCGGTGGTCGCGGCGTCAGCGGGGCGGGGCAGCGCGGCGCAGACCAAGAGGAGGCAGAGCAAAGCTCGCATCGCAACTCAGTGACACGGCGATCACCGGGCGGTTGCAGCCCAAGCGTTACGACGACAGCCGGCTGCGTGCTTCGTCGATGGCAGTGCGGACAGCAATTCGCAGGCGGGCGAGATTTGCCAGCTCGTCAGGTGTGGCGTCGTGGTGAACGGTACGCTCCCAGTACGCATCGAGCCAGCGCAACGCGGCGAACGGCGACGCGACGACAACGATCGCCGCAAGCAGCGAGAGCGGCGGCGGAATCAGCGTCAGCGACAGTCCGATCAGGCCGGCCGCCCACAGCGGATACACGACCAGCGCGACGCCTAGCTTGATCGTCGACACGTCGTCGGCCGAGTCGCGTGCAGTGCGCTCCGCGACCAGGCGCGGGATCCAGTACGGAATGAAGTAGAGAACGAACCCGGGGACTGCGAGCGGCGCGAGCGCAGCACGCGACAGCCACCGCGATGGGGGCTTGGTGACCGATGCCGTCGCCGATGCCACTTGCGCGTCGGTGCGGCCGAGCCGCGACAGCTCGTCGTAATAGAGCCGCAGTTTCTCGCGCACCCGGGCGACGAGCGTCGGGTCGGCATCGCGCAGTGTCACCGCGGCGTCGTCGACCTGGCGGCCGATCGTGCTCCAGCCCGACAGCGTCGCGTCTCCTGCGTCGTTCGCCAGCATCTCCGCGACGCGCGCGATCAGACGGCGCTCTTCGTGCGTATCGGCAGCGACGAGCATGTCCTGGAGATCCGCGGCCATCTGCGCCGTGATCGCCTTCACTCGCTCCTCGCCGTCGCCATGCACCGCTGCGAGCGAACGTACGGGACCCCACAACACGAGGCAGCGCGAGCGGAACCGGTCGCGCTCGTCGAACTCGAGGCCGACCGCTTGATACGTCAGCGGTGCGCCCGACTTGTCGGCGGCGAGCAGCATGCGCGCGGCGCCGGTGCGCAGCGGGGCGAGGTGCGGCTCGCTGTGACTCGTGCCCTCGGGGAAGATGAGGATGTTGCCGCCGCCGGCGAGATGGTCGGCGATCTTTTCGAAGATCTTGTCGTTTGCGCTCGCATCCTTGTTTGCGTCGTCCTTGCGGCGATAGATCGGCACGGCGCCGGCGCCGTCGAGGATCCACTTGAGCCCGGGAATCTTCCACAGCGTCGATTTCGCGATCGGCGAGATCTCGCAGGCCGCGTCGGTGAGCACCAGGATCGGGTCGATCAGCGCGTTGTGATGATTCGACACGAACACGCGCCCGCGTACGTCGGCGGCGGGCGGGTCACCGACGCGCTCGATCTGACGGAAGTACAACCGAATGATCCCGCGGAACGTCGAGACCAGCACGCGGCGCACGACACCCATGCTGGGATGGTACCGCGACTTCAGCGCAAGTAGCTGCCCTGTCCACCACTCCACGACGACACTGGCGAGACATGGGCGTGCTTGACGACGTGGTCGTCGCAGAACCAACGGTCGCCGCCGCTGTCCTCGCGGAACGCCTCGCAGGCGTGGCATTGGGACATGTCGAGCGCTGGCGGCATACCGACGACGAGTGTCGCGCACGGCGCGTTGGTGAGCACGCGGTTCGCGATGCCACGCTTGTGCAGCCCGAATTGACCGACGACGATCATGTCGGCAATCACGTCGGCGGCGAGTCCGGCGATCTGCTGGTCGGGCTTGCCGCGCCGCACGTGCAGACGCGCTCGCCAATCGGCAGCGTGCTGGTTGAACACCTGGAGGGCGGGGTAGACCGCCCCGGAGAGGTACTCGTTGAGCTGGTCGGTCGTGCGCTTGCCGCGCTCGTCGACGTACAGGAAGTGCAGCTCGGGCAACTGGTGGCGCGCGGCCTGATCGAGTGCGTGCTCGATGACAATCGTCGAGTACTCGGTGAGGTCGACGCCAACAACAATGCGGTACCTGCGGATGCTCGCGTTCATGGCGCCGAATAAGTGCACCAGGCATGCCCGCCTGCCGCCTGGCGTAATCGAGCGCTCGCGCCCGGTGTGCACTGGCTCCAGCGATTGAACGAGGTATCCCGCCCGTGCCAGTCTCACCCTGTGGGCCAGTCCACCCGGGAATCTGCGACCGAGCTGCGCGCGATAGCTGCGCTCGTCGTGCTCGGGGAGGGTGCGCCTCAGCTCGTCGGCGCCTGCACGCTCGTAACTAACGGCAAGCAGACGATCGCGTTCTCGAGCGCGGATTTGCTGCGTGAAGCAGGGGAACCTCTGGCGATCGCGCTCACGTTCGATGGCAAGCAGACGCTTCCCGTCGCCTCGTGGACCATGAGCCGCTCACCCCGAATGGGCATCATCGACCTGCGCGATACGTTCCCGACCGGCAAGCAACTCGACGTTCAGCCGCTCGCGCTCGGATCGGTCTCCGCGTCCGTCGAGACGCGCGGCGCGCCCTCGGCGATGGTCGGCGTGCAGCCGGGAGAGGGCAATGTGGTGTGGTCGCGGCGCGTTGTGCCGTGCCACGTCGACAGCTTCGACGGTGGCGGCATGTCCGATGACGTGCTCACGCGCGTCGCGAGCCCCGACGGTGCGCTCGATATTGACGCGGAGGTCGACGGCGCGGCCCTGTTTTCGTGGATGCCGGCTGACCCCGTGCTCGGTCGCCCGCCCGAGACGGTGCTCGTCGCGTTGTCGTGCAAGTACGACGACCGCACGTTCAAGCCGCGCGAGCTGCCACCGATCGCCGAGCTGTTCGGACTCGCCGATCTCGGTCGCGCGCTGCCAATTCACGTCAAGGAGCCCGTCGGCACGAACGAGCTCGGTCAGGTCGCCGGCGAGATCAAAGACGAGCCGAGCGCCAGCTTCGACATCGACATGGACAGCGACGATTAGCGCCTCTTGCGCCTGCGCTTGTATCCAGACTCTCGCTGTGCCCGGACGGCGAGGATAAAGATCGTGTCGATGAGTGCGACGTGGCGGTACAGCGCGACATACCCATGTGTGCCCCTCCCGATCACGAGCTCGCGCTTGCCGGCGCGGACGGGGCGCCCGATTTCGGGGCTGCGAGGACATCGAGCGCTCCGATCAACTCGTCGACGCGATGCTCCGAGGCCTCGACGCCGAGCGCGATCATGTGCTCGACGAATCGGTCCAGATCGTCGAGGACCTGCGGCGCGAGCTCGATGCGCGCCACCCGTCAACGTCCGAGCTTGCGTGCGCGTGGTCGCCGCGCTGCCGTGCCCCGTGCTTTGGTCCGCAGATAGGTTCGCGTCGGCCCAGTCGATGGTCTTGCCGGTCGTGATCAGGGCCGTCCAGCGCTCCTCCGCGAGCTGCTCGAGCTCGTCGAGGTGCTCTGCGCGTTCGAGCGTGTCCGAGATGGCCTCGAGGATCAGGGCATGCGGTGTCTTGCCAGTCCGCCGAGCGGCGGCCGATAGCCTGGCCTTTAGCGCCGGGTCGAGGCGGATCGTCGTCGTGCTCACATTCTGCACGATGTGCTACACGGCTAGTGCGCCGATGGATCGACCGGATCGGGGTCGGTCGCGTCGGGAGTGCCATCGGCGTCGAAGTCGGCGACCGGCGGCAGCGTCATGCGCACGAGGGGCGCCTGGCCGGCGAAGTACGTCGCGAGGATCTCGGCGACCTGGGCGTGGGTCTCGTAGATCGGATTCGTCAGCGTCACGGGCTTCGGCAGCTTCGGAAACCGCACGTCGCCGTCGTACGGGAAGTCCGGCATGTACTTGATCGTGCCCCTCTCGGAGCTCCAGTTGCCGCCGTGAGTCGCGGGGGAGTACTGCACGAGTAGCTGAGTCTGACCGTCGCGATTGCCAGCGACGGGCGAGCCAATCTCGACGAGGCCGTCGGGGAGGATCAGCTCCGGCGCCATCACGTCGAGCTTCAGGCCCTGGGCGAGGGCGTGGGTGCCCGCATTGGCAAGCACCTGGTCACCGACGACCTCGATCGCGACGAGGCTCTTCGGCGGCTGCGGCGCGCCGGCAATCGGGAACCGGTCGGCGAGCACGTGTGGCGCGAAGCTGAGTGGATCGGCGCCGTCGATCACGGCCTGCATCATCGAGATGAGCGGGTTCCACTGATCGAGCGGGAGGAGGTTGAGATAGACCGCTTCGATGAGCGGCATTGCGGGGCCGCCGATCTCGGGCGAGGCGGGCAGGATCGTGTCGAGGATGCCGCCGCCCGGGACATCGAGGACGAACAGGCCAATGCCGGGCTCGAACGACGCGAACACGGTGCCGACGACGGTGCCGAACGACTCACCGAGGTAGGCGATGCGCGTGGTGTCGAGCTTGGGAATGGCGGCGCCAGGGCCCGCGAGCGCAGATAGATCGATGTTGGTCCGCAGCATCTGGGTCAACCGCGACAGATCGAGTGCGGACTGGCGGATCGAGTCGCGCACCGCGCTCACGCCGAGGAAGCCCTCGAAGAAGTCGAACTGCGTGAGCTGGCCGGTCGTGTCGCCGAAGCCGTCGGGGATCGCGTTCTCGCCGGAGAAGTCCCTGAGCTGCGCATCCATGTTCGCGAGCTGATCGGTCGCGAGGAAACGCGAGCCATGACCGGTCATGTCGATGCCGACGATCGCGTAGCCCTTCGAAGTGAGCGGCTCGGCAAACGAGAGCAGCTGGTCGCGGCTCGCGCCGAGGCCGTGTCCATAGATGACGACCGGGTAACCACCGGCGGGCATCGGCGCCGCGGGAAGGATGAACGTGACGGGGATGTCTTCGAGGCCAATGACACTCGGCGGATTCGTGAACGTCTCGTCCTCGGCGTCGTTCGTGCCGGAGTCCGGGCGGCGAAACCGCGCGCTCGTCATCATGCCCGAGCCGATCACGCCGACGTGCTCGTGAGCGATACCGGTCGGATTGTCGTTGCCCCAGCGTTCGAGGCCGGTGCGCGGACCGTCGGTGGCACGCGTGGCGACGCCGATGACGCGATCGAGGTCGGCCGTCGAGTTGAAGATGACCTCGGGGCGCGGAAACGTCAGCGTCGACGGCTCCAGCGTGGCAAGCACGTCGCGCGCAGCGACGAGCGGAGCGGTCGCGTGCTGGGTCGTGAACAGCGTGAAGCCGGCGATGTCGTTTCGGCCTAGCGCACGAAATGCTTCTGCGGTCGTCTTCCAGCGCGCCTTGCCGCCGAGATCGTCGAGCGCGCCACTCTTGCTCAGTGCTGCGCCGCCCGCATCGTGCACGCCGGTCGTGACGAACGCGACGTGCGCGGTGCCTTCGGCGAGAAGCTCGCCGCTGATCGGACGGCCCTGGATGACGAGGCGGTCCGCGTCGAAGCGCCACTGCATCCCGACCTCGCGCCGCGACTCGAGCTCGAGCACGTGCGCATTACCAGCGAGCGTGTCCGGATCGATCGCGCCGGTAACCGGAAACTCGATGAGCGGACGCAGACCGAAGCCGTCGAGCGCGGCGAGGTGACCGGCCACGACATGCGAGTTGCGCTCCATCAGCGACTCGAGGCCGCTCACGGCGACGAGGTGGTCACCATCGCGGAGCGCGTCGGTCGGGAATGGGGTCGTACCGTATGCGGGCGCATCGGCATCGGCGCTCATCACGACCGTGGTCGCGGGATCGGAGCACGCGGTGAGAATCGCGAAAGCTAGTAGCGTGCGCATCAGGTCCGCTCCCTCGGCAAAATGGCGCGCGCCACAGCGAGGAGCTGCGCGCGCAGTTGGTCGATGTCGAGCTCGTCCCACACTGCCCACCGCACGAACTGCATCTCGAGTGCGCCAACCAGCGCCCACGCAGTCGCAACGGGGTCAGAGACCTCGATGCGGCCTCGCGTGGCGAGTGCCTTCAGGTAGTGGGCCAGGAACGCGACCAACATCGCGTAAGACTTCTTGCGGCTGGCTGCGGTCGGAGCGACCGAGCCCATTTCGGAAATGACGAGCCGGACGAGCGGCCGGCGTGGTGCGAACTGAGCGCACAGGATCTCGATGCCGCGCTCGATGCCGTCATCGAGGTTCCTGGCTAGCGGCATCGCCTTGGCGGCCTCGCGCTGCAGGTCGTTAAATAGCTGCTCGCTCAGCGCGTGAAGGACGGCGTCCTTGGAATCGAACCGCGCGTAGAACGCAGTGGTCGAGATGCCCGCCGCCGCGATGAGCTGGCGCAGCGATACCTCCCCGTAACCCTTGGTCGCAAACAGCGCCTCGGCGGCGGCGAGGATGCGATCGGCACTGGGACGGAGAGCGCGACGGGCCACGACCAAGTGAATAGGCCAGGCAGGGGTTGGAGATCAACGATAAAACAAACGTTCGTTTTTTATCTGGTGAAAAACTTATAATTGCTCGGTTTTTTAGGGACCATTTGTTTTGGGGGACCGTGCTGCGACCACTCGTCGTTTCCATCCTGATCGGCCTGCCGCTTTCTGCGGTGGCCGGCGAGCTGCCGATCATCACGCTCGGCGACAACGGGCCGGATCAAGAGGTACCGACCGACCGATCGTTCTACGTGCGCGGTGACGTCGCGCCGGGAACGCTACACGCGCAGGCGATCATCGTGCGCCGCGGATCACCGAGCTTGTTCGGCGATGCCGGACCGAATTGCCAGCAACTGATCGCGAACCTCGACATCGAGTCGACGCGCTCGATCGGTGGCGATGACGACGATGACGATGACGACATCGAGTACGTCCCGTCACCGCGCTACGACGCGGGCATTCATCGCGCGTTCGAAGTGTTTCCGACATCGACCGGCGTGAGCCGGCGTGCAGACGTTCTCGTCACTGCTGCGTGGCAGCGCAAGTCTGGCGACGAGCGGCAATTCAACGTGCTCGTTCCGTTCGACCGTCAGTTCTTCTCGGCGGGCTACGGCTACTGCATGGTCGTCGTGACGACCGAGCACGAACAAACTCTCGACGACCCGCGGCTCAACGAGCTCGTCGATGGCGTTGCGAGCAAGATCGTGGCGTGTGGCGATAAGGCGTCGTGCGACGAGGATGCGCTCGCCGACTACGAGACGCAGGTCGCACGCTCGCTCGCCGACGCAGGTTTGATGAAGCGTGCGCCGGGCAAGTTGTCCGAGCTCGCCTCGCTCGTCACGGATGCGGCGCGCACCGAGCTCGGTAACGCGACGACGATCGTCGAGGTCGTCGGGCACATGAGCGATCGCTTCTTCGACAAGACGAGCGCGATGCCGCCCGTACCGACGGGCGTGTGGCTCGACGTCGCGACCGATCCGTTCGCGCACGCGGTCGGCGACCTGCTCGCGCGTGCGGGCGTGTTGCTACCGCAGATTCGTGGCAACACGACCGTGCTCTACACGAGCGATGGCAAGGTGCAGGTGAAGGCACTGCAGCTGCTCGAGGACGGCCGTTCGATCCGGGTGGCAGCGTCGAAGTCGCCGCGCGGAGATCAGGCGAGCGTGCTCAACACGACGACGGATGCGGTCGAGATCGCCGACGAAATCACGCTCTACGACATCATCCAGCTCGGCAATCGGCGCATTCGGGTCGATCAGGAGTGGATCACGCTGCGTGACCTCGGCGACGGGCTCACGCAGATCGGCTTCGAGCAATGGACGTCGCAGGACACCCAGTTCCTGACGAACGCGCTCTCGCAGATGCAGCGGCTGTCAGACTTCGTCGATCTATCGACGAGCGGCGTCACGTGCGGCAAGGCGGGCTCGTTCGACAACTGGCTCGCGTGCCACAAGGTCGATAGCGCCGCGGTCGAGACGATGCGCGAGCAGCTCGCTGCGCTCGTTGCCGCCGACCAGGAGTGGCGCGCGACCAAGGAGAAGCTGGTCACGCGTACGCGCCGCATTGTCACCGTGACCTCGACGATGCCTTCGCCGTTGCGGCTGCAGTTCGAAGCGTCGACGTGGGTGTTCAGCTATGTCACTCCGATCGTCGGCTACGCCGGCGTGCTGCGTCCCGACGAGTCCTTCGGACTGTTCTACATCGGTGCCCAGATTCACCTCGATCCGAACCCGGTCAACGACCCGCCGTGGCGCGATGGGATCACGCTACGCGACTTGCGTCGCTCGGTTGCCCTCGAGCTCGGCTTCGCGCCGTACTCCAGCTCGTTCGGTCCGGACACGCGCTACGACGGTCCGGGCGAATTACCGCCGCTGTTCATCGGTGCGGCGGTGCACGTGTTGCCCTACACGAGCCTCACGCTCGGTGGCGCGATCGTCGAGCGACGCAACAGCACGCTTCGCGAGGAGATGCCGCACACAGTGTTCTCGCCGTACGTCGGCATCACGATCCAGCTCAACGTGCCCGACCTGGTCCGCCAGGCGCTCGGGCCCCGCACCGACACGACGGTGAGCCGATGAAGACCACACCCATTCTCTTCCTCTCGCTGATGCTCGCGGCCTGCGAGGATGGCATCACCACGGACGCGCAACCGATCGTCTCCGTGCTCAAACAAGACGGCGGGTGTTTCGCGCTGATGGCCGGCGCGCAGCTCGAACCGACACTCGGTGTTGCGGGTACGTGCCCGTATCGAGGCACGACCCAGCTGACCGCGGGTGTCGACCTGATCGAGGTCGTCGTCGATTATGGACCCGACGTGCCGTTCTCCGGTACGACGATGGCGCCGCCGCCGAACGTCGTCGTCACCGTCGATGGCGTCGATGTACAGGAGCCGGTCACGCTGTCCGACGAGTTCCGGGTCGGCGAGCGCGCCTACTACATCGCGACGTTTCGCGCGCCGAAGGGAACAGCGTCGACCGACGTGCGCATCAGCGCGAGCGTCAACGCGGGCTTTCAAACCCTCGTTCCCGAGGTGCTGACGATCAGCAAGCCGAAGGTCGAGCTCGTGCTGCTCGAGTGCGAGACGGGGCCCTGTGATGTCCCCGGTGCGACTGGAAGCGTGCACGTTCACCTCGCGGTCGCTGGCACCGTCACGCAGTACGTGACGATTCACTCGACGCTCGATGGTATTCCGCAGCCCGATCCGGTGCCGCCGATTCGCACATTCGCGATCAACAACCGCACCGAGAACACGAGTGCGATCCCGACTCCGGCCGCCCCCGACGGCACGCTGTGGACGATCTCCGCCCAGATCGAGGACGGCCCACTGACCGAAGCCGACGCACACATTCGCGCGCCCGAGATCACGACGGAGCTCACGTGCGGCACTGCATGCGGTCTCTCCGATGGCAATCCGGTCGGCCTCGAGATCGTCACGGCGGCTGGCATTCGTCCGCTCGAGGCGCTCGTGACGACGCGTCTCAATGGTATTCCGAGCCTTGTCGACGTGAAGGTTCCGCTGACCAAGCTTGCCGACGGAACCGCACACGGCACGCTCGGCATGATCGCGCCGGGACCGTCGGGAACGTGGCAGATCGACGTGACCATCGCAGGCTACTCCGCCGACACGATCGTCACGCAGGTCCAGTAGTTCGTGCTACACGCGGTCGAGTGAAGATCGCGACCTGGAACGTCAACGGAATCCGTGCGCGATCCTCGCAGGTCGCCCACTGGATCGACGGCGAGGCGCCGGACGTGATCTGCTTGCAGGAGATCAAGGCCGCGCCGGCGCAGGTCCCCGCGCCACTCGACAAGATCGCGGGCTATCACGCCCACTGGCATGGTAGCGGCGGCTACTCCGGTGTCGCGCTGCTGCTCAAGGAGAAGACGTTCGGCGACCGCCCGAGCTTCATCCACCCACCATTTGATCTCGAGACCCGCATCGTCGTCGCCGAGGTCGGCAACTTCGTGTTCGGTTCCGTCTACGTCCCGAACGGCGGCAAGGACTTCAAGGCGAAGATGGTCTTCCTAACCGAGCTCGAGGCGTGGGCGGGTGCGCTCGAGCAGGCGGGCAAGCACCTGGTCCTGTGCGGCGACTTCAATGTGGCGCGCACCGAGATGGACGTGCACCCGACGCTGCGCAAGGACATGGTCGGCCAGTCGTCGCCGGAGCGCGATCTCATCGAGAAGTTGTTCGCGCGTGGTCTCGTCGACCTCGGTCGCTATGTCGACCCCGACAACGATCGCCTGTTCACGTGGTGGGCGCCGTGGCGCAATCTGCGCCAGCGCAACATTGGTTGGCGGCTCGACTACGTCGCCGCGCATCACTCGCTCGTCGACGAGTCGTGCACGTGCAAGTCGTATCGCGAGGTCGGCTCGAGCGATCACGCGCCCGTGATCGCGCACCTGCTCGACACGCCGATTTGAGAACGAGTCGCGCGGACTACGGTCCTTTGCCGGGATCGAACATCGGGCGCACCTCGCACTCACCCTCGAACTCGGGCCAGTGCACGCGGTGCAGTTCCATGAAAGCGCTCGCGGCGCGCACGGCGTCTTCGTGGGTTGCGCAGTCTAGGATCGCCCAGCCGCCGATCACCTCGTTGGTCTCGGTGAACGGGCCGTTGGTCACGCGCAGGTCGCCTTGCTTGAGGCGGATCTTGAATCCGTCCTTGCTCGGCAACAGGCCGCCCGTGTCGACGAGCGTGCCGTCTTGCTTCGACTTCGCGACGAACGCGCCCATTGCCTGCATCAGGGCGGCGGGCGGTGGACCTTTGCGGTAATTCTCCGAGTGGCGGATGAACGTCAGGTATTTCATGGCTTCTCCTGCTGAAACGACGAACGAGCCGCGCGCGATCCGACAACGATCGTACGAATCTTCAAACCGCTGTCATTTCAGTGCCGTGCGAGGATCGTGACCGCGAGCGCGGCCGCGGCGGGCAGCGCCTGCACGAACAGGATCTGCTTGGCGGCGGTCGCGGCACCGTACAGGCCGGCGATCACGACGCACACGAGGAAGAACACGCGAATCTCGAATCCCGCCATCGCGCAGTACGACCACACGAGACCGGCGGCGAGAAAGCCGTTGTAGAGGCCTTGGTTCTGCGCGAGCGCCTTGGTCTCGAGTTGCTGCTGCGCGGTGCGCTTGAACGTCTTCTGGCCGAACGGTGTCGTCCACAGGAACATTTCGAGCACGAGGAAGTAGACGTGCAGGAAGGCGACGAGCCCGGTCAAGATCTGTGAAGCGGTAGCCATCAGCGGTCTCCGATCTGAATGTCGGTGTGGACAGGATTGATGCGCGTGAACATCTCGCGCTCGAGCGACAGCACGATGTCGGTTGCTTCCTCGGCGTACTCGCGACCGGCGGCCGACGTATCGATGGTGTAGCCGAGCTTCTCGAACACACGCTTGGACGCGGTGTTCTCTGGAACGACCGACGCGTAGACGCGCACGAGTGACAGACGCGAGAAGCCGAATGCGTGGATCATCGTCGCGAACTTGGTGCCGAGGCCTTTGCCCTGCGCCGTCGGCGCCGCGATCATGAACGCGAACTCCGCAGTAGTGCCTCTGAAGTTGCGCAGGTCGCCGTCTCCGGCGAGCGCGCCGTCGACGAATAGCAAGAATGCCCGCATGCCGGCGGCGATCGACTCGGTGTAGCTCTCGACGACCTCGGCGGGTGAGATGTCCTTGGTGTGGCCCATCAACGTCGCGTTCGCCGGATGGTTGTAGCCGGCGCTGAGTGCGGGCGCGTGCTCGGCGAGCTCGGCCTGCGTCGGCTCGATCGCGACCAATTCCATCCCACCGACCCGCCACTCGATGCGAATCATTCGAGCGGACCGACCGTGCTGAGCTTGCCGCGCTCGCGATACATGCGCTCGATCGTCGAACGGAGCAGCGCCTCGTCGATGTCGACACCGTTCGCGCCGGCGACATACGCCGCACGCTCGCACGCGACCTTGATGAAGCCGCCCGTGAGCTCGAAGCTCTCCGCGAGCTCGTCGTAGTCGATCTTGCCCGTGTTCTTGCTCGGCAGCGCGCGGCGCCAGAGCTCGGCGCGCAGCTCGGGCGGCGGGAACGTGAAGTACACGTCATACGTGAAGCGGCGCTTGAATGCCTGATCGATCGCGCCCGTGAGGTTCGTCGTCAGCACGGTCAGGCCGTTGAACCGCTCGAGGCGCTGGAGCAGGTAGTTCGTCTCCATGTTCGCGTAGCGGTCGTTGCTCGATTTCACGTCGCTGGTGCGCTTGCCGAACAGCGAGTCGGCCTCGTTGAACAGCAGCACTACGTGGCCGGGCTCGGCGGCGTCGAACACGTCGGACAAGTTCTTCTCCGTCTCGCCGAGCCACTTCGATACGACCTGCGAGAGATCGATCTCGTAGATGTCGAGGCCAAGCCGCTTCGCGAGCACGGTCGCCGACATCGTCTTGCCGACGCCGGGATGGCCCGAGAACAGCACGCTGATGCCCTGGGCGCCGCGCAGCTTGAACTGGTCGCGGATCTTGCGGCGTTCTTTGGCTGCGGCGGCGATTTCGACGAGCGCGGCGCGCGTGTCGTCGTCGACGATCAGGTCTTCGAGGTCGAACGGCGTCGGCAGCTTCTTGCCGAGACGCGAGATGCGCTGGTGCAGCTGAGCGGCGACCGCGTGATCGAGGTCGGCATGACCGGGCGGCGGCGAATCGGGCATGCGTCCCGCTTCGGCGGCCTGGGCGGCGGCGACGATGATGCCGCCCGGAATGGCGAACCGACCCGAAAGTCCGTCGGCGTCCTGCGCCGTCAGCGACGGCACGACCTGCTGCCACATCTGCGCGCGCACCGAGAGAGGCGGCACCTCGAGCGACAGGTGCACGATCGGCCGCTGATGAATACGCGGCATGCGCTCGCGGTTGATCGTGATCGCGACCGGACCGGTCCACTCGTCGAGGAACAGGTCGAAGAACGCGGGCATCGCGTCGCGGTCCTCTCCGATCACGACTGCGTCATCGACGTCGGCAAACGCGGGCAGGGCATCGAGCAACATCAGCTCGCGCACGAGCGCGCGCGTCGTCTGCTGCTGGATCTGCAGGTGCTGCTGGGCGAGCCGCTTCGAATCGATCACGAGCAAGCGCTGCTTCCAGTGCTGTGCCGCGAGCTGCAGCAGCAACTTCTTGCCGAGGCCGCGCTGTCCCTGCACGGCGAGCACGACATCGTTGCTTCGCATTGCAGAGGCGGCGCGCTCGACGGTCACCGCCGGAAAGTGTCCGGCCGCCATGCCGCCGCGCACCTCGGCGAGCTCGGCCAGCTCGGGATCGAGCTCCATCGGTCCGCCGTCGAGGATGTAGACGAGCCGCGGCGCAGCGCGAATGCGCCGGAACATCAGCGAGTCGCCTGGCTGACCGAGCGTGCCGACATCGAGCAAACGGTACTGGATCAGCGGAGACGTCGCCGACAGATCACGGGCCATCATCGACCGCGTCTGCGGCGTGTCGTAGACCAGCTGCGCGAGCAGGCGACCATCGAGGCTGCGACAGTTCGGATCGCGCGCGAGGTAGCGATAGCCCTGCACGAGGTTCGGATCGATGTCCGGCATCAACGCGAACACGAGCGTCGCCCACTGGCGCTGCGTCAGCTTGAACGTGCGGATGATGTCGACGAGCGGCGACTTGATGCCCGCCTCGATCGTCGCCTTGATGCGCGCCTCGGCTGCCTGATGCGCGGCGAGCCACTGCTCGAGCACCTGCTCGGCGCCGGTCTCGCCACCGGCCTGGGCCGCGCCGCGCGCGTTCGCAAACAAGGAGCCCATGTCTTCGGGCCCGACGACGTCCTCGCCAACAAGCCCGGTCTCTTT
>Ga0315912_10003489_pt1 | contig 15581 bp, 14 predicted proteins | sample VfabasoilMG_FD_204469 | JGI IMG/M metagenome (GOLD analysis project Ga0315912, IMG submission 204469) | Garden soil microbial communities collected in Santa Monica, California, United States - V. faba soil | ecosystem: Environmental > Terrestrial > Soil > Garden | place: USA: California... | reverse complement strand
CCTTCGCTGATGTCGTCGTTCGGGAGCAGCGCCGACACGTCCACATCGAGCGCGAACAGGTCGCGCATCGCGTTGGCGTACTCGGCGCGATTCAGCCGGTGAATGCGCACGTTGCCGGGATTCGGACGCGCGGCGGCCGCATTGTCGAGCGCGGTCTCGAGATAGGTCGCCAGCGCCTGCGCGTCGGCCACCGGGGGGCGCGGCGCTCCGGGCGGCGGCATCATGCCGCCGCGTACCTTCCGGATGGCGCGCTCCCACGCAAGCGCGTCCTTCTCGGGACGCGCGAGGTCCAGCGTATCGAGCTCCAGCTTGGCCGTCTTCAGCCTCTGGTTGTGGCAGGTGACGCAGTACTTGTTGACGAGCGCCTGATGCGGGTTCGCGGCCGGAGTGGCGGCCGTCTGCGCGTCGGCTCCTGCGGCAACGAGCGCGAATGCGAGGCCGAGAACGGCAACCTTCATGACTAGACGATGCCCCCGAGCTCGCGCGCGTGCAGCCACAGCCCGCGATACGCGCAATACAGGAACGTGGCCGCATTCCCCGGCATCACGTCCTTGAACTCGTCCGCGGCCTTGGCGTCGATCATGTTCTGCGCGCCCTGCCCCTTCTTCATCAATGCCACCAGCTTCTCGCGAATCTTCGTGATCGTCGCGTAGCTGGCCTGCAGATCGGCCTTCGACATCACCGGCCCCATCGCGGGCACGATCTTCGTCTGCTCGTCGGCACGGTCCAGCAGCGCCTTCTGCGCGGTCTGCATGCCGCCAATCCAGCCGCCGCAGAACCAGTCGAGCGTGGGGAGCCGTCCGGGCTGCACGACGTCGCCGACCGCGAGTACGTTCGCGTTGCGGAAGTGCACGAAGATGTCGCCGTCGGTGTGCGCCTGCGGCAGCAGGCCGTATTCGATCCGTTCGGCGCCAAACGTCATCTCACCCGTCGTGGCGCGGAACGATTCGGCTGGCAGCGCGGCCTTGGAGCGCGGTGGAAACACCGTGCCGGCTTCGCCACCTTCCCAGTCGCGGTTGATTTCCTGCGTCATCCACAACTTCGTGTTGATGTGCGAGACGATCTTCGCGCCGCTCTTCGCCAGGGCATCGTTGCCGCCGGTCGACTCCAGGTGGTAGTGCGTGTTGAAGACGGTGCTGACCTTGCCCGCGAGCGTCAGCACGTCGGCCGCGTGCGCGGGGTCGCCCGCGTCGACCAGCAGGCTTCCGCCATCGCTTGCGAGCGCGATCACGTTGTTGCCGGCGCCGGTGATCAGCGTGACGCGGTCGGTGACCTTGGTGGCCGACGGTCCGGCCTGTGCCCACGCCGCGCGCGGAAGAGTGAGCGCCGCCGCCCCTGCCCCCAGCGCTTCGAGGAACTGCCGCCGCCCCGGCCGGTCGAGAGTCATCGGCGCAATTCTAGGGGCTAAAGGGCTGGGGGGCTAGGGGGCCGGGGGAGTCCCCTCTTCGGGCGGCGGAGGCGCCCCGGCGGGCGCCATCCGGCCCGCCTTTCGGAGCGCTTCGCGCAGGACGAACTCGACCTGCGCGTTGAGGCTGCGCAGGTCGTCGTTGGCCCACCGCTGCATCGCTTCCAGGACGGTGGCGTCGGCGCGAAGAAGGAACGATTTCCGGTCGGGCACGGCCCAGGGGCTCCCTTACTGGTAGATGGTCCCGGTGTTCACGACGGGTTGGGCCGCCCGCTCGCCGCACAGCACGACAAGCAGGTTGCTCACCATCGCGGCCTTGCGCTCTTCGTCCAGGTGCACCACGCCGCGCTTCGAGAGGGACTCGAGCGCCATCTCCACCATCCCGACGGCGCCTTCGACGATGCGCTGGCGCGCCGCGATGATGGCCCCCGCCTGCTGCCGCTGCAGCATCGCGGCCGCGATTTCCGGCGCGTAGGCCAGGTGGCTGATGCGGGTCTCGATGACTTCGACGCCCGCCTTCTGCAGCCGCTGCTGCATTTCGTCCTTCAAGTGGTCGGCGACCGCAGCGGTGCTGCCGCGCAGCGACATCACACCGGGTTCGTCGTGCGAGTCGTAGGGGTAGGTGGTGGCCGCGTTGCGCAGCGCCGACTCGCTCTGTACCTTGACGAAGGTCTCGTAGTTGTCCACTTCGAACGAGGCTTCCGCGGTGTCGATCACCTTCCACACCACGATCGCGCCAATCTCGATCGGGTTGCCTTCCTTGTCGTTCACCTTCAGATGCGCGCTTTCGAAGCTCCGCACGCGCAGCGAGATGCGCTTTTTCGTGTAGAACGGCACCAGCCATTGCAGCCCCGTCTTGCGGGAGGTGCCGACGTAGGTCCCGAAAAACTGCAGCACCCGGCCCTCATTCGGGTTCACGATGAAGAAGCCCGTGAGCAGGAACAGCGTCAGCAGAACGCTCCCGACGGCGGTGAAAAAGATGAACGGCGGAAACGCTCCCTCACCGATCAGGCGGACCACGTTGAGGACAAGGCCAACGGCAACGGCGAGAACCAGGAGCAGCATGGGGACCCCGGGGAACCCATCACGAAGACGTTCGCGGACCATATCTCTCGCCTCCAGTCGATTGCGTGACGATATCAAATTGAAATCATATACGTAAACGCTGGGCCGGCAGGTTCCTAACATCCCGCGACTGGGCCACACTGTGCACGACGGTGCACCCATTGCCCCTAACCCATTGGCTCTGGCCGGGTTTCTGGCCGCCAGACCTCTGCCAGACCCTCCGCGGCGAGATGGACCTCGGCGCCTCGGACCCGGCCGAGATCCTCGAGGACACCGTCGAGTACCACGAGCACATCCGGCGCACGCTCTCAATTGAGGTGCCCGACCCGACGCTCGAATGGGTCGAGCGGGATCTCGAAAACGCGCGCGACCGCCTCGCCGAGCTGTCGGGGATGACGCTCGGGGTCCGCGAGGGGTGCGGCTTCCTGCGCTACTTACCAGGCGGTTTCTATCTGCCGCATCGGGACAGGGGCGACCTGCCGTCGTGGCCCGGCGCGGCGCAACGGCAGCTGGCGGTCGTGGTGTTTCTCGCGACCGCGCGCGATGCCGGCGACCCCGAGGGGTTTACGGGCGGCGTGCTGCGCCTTTATTCCGAAGAGAGCGAGCCGATCGACATCGTGCCCGTCGAGGGGACGCTGATCGCCTTCCCGGCCACGACGCTGCACGAGGTCACGCGCGTCGGCGACGCGGTGCGCGACGCGGTGGTGGACTGGTTCTATTGAACCGCGCTTTGCCAGTCCACCAGAGCGCGGATTTCGGTGGGCGGCGCGGTCTGCACGGGAAGGATCGCAAGTAGCCGATCGCTGCGATGCGCGGTGTCGAAATCACGAAGGCCACGCGCCGGCGCTACCGTCGCTGGTGCCGACACCGAGAGCGGATCGCGCGTCAGCGTGACGCGCACGAGCTCGGCGCCGCGAACGAAGAAGAGCGAGCGGCTGTCGCGTCCCCATCGCGGACGGCTGCCACCGGCGCTCGACACGCGGACGCGCCCGCCGTCCGGCCACGGTTGGACGAACACGTCCGGTTGCCCGAACTCGTCGGACACATAGGCGAGGCTGCGGCCGTCCGCCGACCAGCGGCCGTCGGATTCGTTGAAGCCCGAGGTCGCGACCGCGCGGCTGGTTCCCGCGGCGCGATCGAGCACGAAGATGTCCGTATCGCCGCGCGCCGTCGCGGCGTGAGCGAGCACACCCGTGCCCGCACGCCAGTCGCTCGGAACGGTGGAGGGCTCGGCAGGCACCGGATCGATCCGCACGCCTTGACGTCCGGCCAGGCGCGAGTAGAGCCGCGGCGCGCCGCCCTGCAGCGATCGAAAGAGGATCGACGCGCCATCGGGCGACCACACGGGATCGCTGTCGGCCGCGAGCGCCAGCGACACGCCCATCGTGACGCTTCCCGGCAGGAGCGGCACGGTGTAGACGTCCAGCGTGCGCAGCTGCGGCTCGAGCAGCGTGACCGCGGCCGCGCGATCGTCAGGCGCCACCCGCACCTGCCAGTAATCGCCGTGATCGGATGCGGCTGCGCCGCGGGTGCCGTCCGCCTCGATCCACACCAACTCCCGCGAGCGGGTTGCAGGCGGTGAGACGAGCAGCAGACGGGGCGCTGCCGCGACGAGCGCCCGCCCGTCCACCGTGCCGGCCGCGGTGACGAGCGCGGTGGCGCGGCCGGTTGGTGCCGCGTCTGCGTCGAGGCGCTGCGCGAGGAGCGCTCCGCCGCGAACGTGGAGCAGCACGGACCCCACGACGCGGGCGTCGCCGTCTGTAACGCCCAGATCCCGAGTCGTGCCGTTGACGCTGCGGCGAATCACCCGGCGGCCATCGGTGCGGACGGCGATGTAGACGAACCCGCCCGGACACGGCGACGGCCAGATGTGCGCTTTGTCGCCCGGGCTCAGGGCGGTGGCGGCCGTCTGCCGGCCGTCACGGTGCAGCGTCAGCGTGGGGGCTGCTGCCGTGCCCACCACCAGAGCGCCGTCGTCGAGCCACGCCACGCCGCTGTCGTCCGCAGCGTCGCCGATCTGCTGGATCGCGCCGGAAGCGATCGTCAGCTGTTTCAGGCGGCGCCCGGCCACGAACGCCACGCGCTGGCCGTCGGGACTCCACGCGGGATGCCGCGCCCCCTCGGTGCCGGCCAGCACCGACGCCTGCTCGGCGTCCACGCGGCGCTGCCACAGCTGCGCGGTGCCGTTCGACGTGGCGACGAACGCGATGACGTCGCCGGCAGGGGAGATGGCCGCGTCGAGGGCGTCATCACCCGCACCGAGCTCGGATCCGGGCGGTGCGGTGAACGGGACGCGGACGACAGGCGGGGGAGGTGGCGGCGGCTCGCGATACCGTTGACTCAGTCCCCACCCGAGAAGAATCGAGACGATGGATAGCGCTAACGTCGCGGCCCGCCATCCTCCAGCCACGCTAGACGTCCTGGAGGTCCCGTTTCCTTCCATTCACTCTATTTTCTGCCGGGACCTGCAGGACGTCTCGCCCCGCCGAAGGCGGGGCAAGGAATGTAGGTTCTAGCGAGGCGTAGCCTCGCTAGAACTTGCGGCTCCACGTGGACGGCCAGCGTTCGACCACGACCTTCTTCTCCGTATAGAAGTCGATGGCGTCACGGCCTTGCGCGTGCAAGTCGCCGAAGAAGCTGTCCTTCCAGCCCGAGAACGGGAAATAGGCCATCGGCGCGGCCACGCCGACGTTGATGCCGATGTTGCCCACCTGCGCTTCGTAGCGGAACTTGCGCGCCGCCGACCCGCTGCTCGTGAACAGGCATGCCTGGTTGCCGTAGGCGGCGCCGTTGACGAGCGCGATCGCGTCGTCCACGGTGTCCACGCGCATCAGGCTGAGCACCGGCCCGAACACCTCGGTCCGCGCCAGCTCGCTCGCGGGATTCACATCGGCCAGCACCGTCGGGCGCACGAAGCTGCCCGCCTCGTAGCCTGCGATCTTCGCGTTGCGCCCGTCCACGATCGGCTTGGCCCCGGCGGCCACGCCGGCGGCGATCAGCCCTTCGATCCGTGCGCGGCTTTCGGACGAGATCACCGGCCCCATCTCAACGCCGGTTTCGAGCCCGTAGCCCACCTTGCGCGCGCTCGCGATGTCGCTGATCTGCTGCGTGAAGATCGGCGTGGCGTCGCCTACCGTGATGGCGATCGAAGACGCGAGACACCGCTGGCCGGCGCAGCCGAACGCCGAGTCCGCCACGATCTTGCCGGTCATCTCGAGGTCGGCGTCCGGCAGGATGATGACCGGATTCTTGGCGCCGCCCTGGCACTGCACGCGCTTGCCGTTGGCGGCGGCGCGGCTATAGATGTAGCGCGCCACCGGACTCGAGCCGACGAACGAGATGGCGCGCACGGCCGGGTGGTCGAGCAGCGCGTCCACGGCGTCCTTGCCGCCGTGCACGAGATTCATCACGCCGGGTGGGAAGCCGGCCTGTTCCGCCAGCTGGAAGATCTTGGCCATCGTCATCGGGGTCTTCTCCGACGGCTTCAGCACCAGCGTGTTGCCGCAGGCCACCGCGTACGGCAGGAACCACAGCGGAATCATCCCGGGGAAGTTGAACGGCGCGATGACGCCCACCACGCCCACCGGCTGGCGAATCATCAGCTCGTCGATCCCCGACGCGATGTCCTCGAGGTTGCTGCCCATCATCAGCGACGGAATCCCGCTGGCCACTTCCACGTTCTCGATACCGCGGCGCAGTTCGCCCTCGGCTTCGCCCAGCGTCTTGCCGCATTCCTGCGTGATCAGCTTTGCGACCTCGGTGAACTGTGCGTCGAGCAGCGCCTTCAGGCGGAAGAGCGGCTGAATGCGGTCGCCGGCCGGCGTGCGCCGCCACGCTGGCAGCGCTTTCTGCGCGGCCTCGACGGCCCGCGCCACCGCGGCGCCTTCCGACATCGGCGCCGACGACAGCACCTCGCCGGTGGCGGGGTTGTGGACGGCGACGTTCTCGCGCGCATCCGCGCGCTGCCAGGTGCCGCCGACGAAGTTGAGCAGAGTGCCTTGATCGATCATGGACGGAACCTCAGTGACCTTTGACCTTGGGCCTTGCACCTTAGGGAACGACGATGGCGCGCCCGACGATTTCGCCCTGCGCGAGCAACTTGTACGCTTCGTCCGCTTCGGTCAACTTGAAACGGCGCGTGACCATCTCCGCGGGGCGGAAGACGCCTTGCGCGGCGAGGCGGATGATGTTCGGCATGTCGGTGCGTGTGCGCGCACCGTACGATCCGATGATGTGCAGGCTGCGCCGCACGAGCCGCGTGATCTCGATCGGCGCGGCGGCCTTGCCCGCGGCGATGCCCACGCCCACCATGCGGCCGCCGTCGCGCAGGCTCTCGTAGGCCTGGATGAACGTTTCAGGGCGGCCGAGCACCTCGAAGGCCACGTCCACGCCGACACCGCCGGTGAGCTCGCGCACGGTCTTCACGGCGTCCACCTTGGTGGAGTTCACGACGTCGGTGGCACCTACTTTCTTCGCGGCCTCGAGCTTGTCGTCGCGGACGTCCACCGCGATGATCTGCGAGGCGCCGAACGCCTTGGCGATCTGCACGATGGTCATCCCCACGCCGCCGGTGGCCACGACGGCAATGCGCTCGCCGCCGCGCAGGTCCGCGTTGCGGACGGCGCCGTAGCCCGTGAACACGGCGCAGCCGAGTACGGCCGATTCCTCGAGCGGCAGGTTGTCCGGCAGCGGGAACACGTCGGTCGCGGGCACCACCGAATACTCCGCCATGCCCGCCATCGAGTACATCGCGACGGGCGTGCCGTCGGCGCGGCGCAGCCGGGTGGTGCCGTCGAAGAGCGTGCCCTTGAGGCGGTTCATGCCGAAGAAGTTGTCGCAGAGGTCGTCGCGGCCGGCGCCGCAGGCGGGGCAGAAGCCGCACGGCATCACGAACGCCGACACCACCTTGGTGCCGACCGCCGGCCCCTTCACGCCCGGGCCCAGCGCGACGACCGTGCCCGACACCTCGTGGCCCATCACCGCCGGCGTGGGAAACGCCACTTCGGCCTTCATCACGTGCAGGTCGGTGTGACACACGCCGCACGAGTGCACCTTGATCAGCACCTCGTTGGCGAGCGGTTCGGGAATCGGGAGCTGCTCGATCTGAAGGCCGCCAGGCGCGCTGTTCAGCACCGCTGCGGTCATCGTCTGCGAAGACATCCGAAGACTATATCTGAGGGAAGGGGGCCGGCGTCGGAGAACTGCTCTGGGGATCCGACGCCGGTTGGGAGGAGCTTGTTGGGACTGCTGGAGAACCGAACCTGACGAAACTATTTGAAGACGACCGCGCCACCCAGCGCGTCGTCGATCGTCGCGCCATCCGGGCGCATGTACAGGATGCCCTGGGTGTCGATCGCAAACGATCGCGCGCCCGTGGTGCCGATCGTGACGGCATGCCGTTCCCCGACGAACCCGCTCATCGCGTCGGCGGCCGAGCCGTTGCAGGTCGCATTCTTGCTCAAGATGACGCCGGCGCCGTTGGCCGCCATCAGACTGGCCGTATAGCCCTGCTGCACGACGCCATTGGCGGTGTACGGCTCCTGCACGAATCCGACCGTGCTTCCCATCGCCGGCTTCGAAAGATCCTCGAGCGTCTGCGCGTAGCCACCGGATCCACAGGAGGACGCAAAGGCGGCCTGCGCTGAATGAATGGTTCGCAACGACGCCACCGCGACGCCCTCGTTGGAGCTGATACGGGCCCGCAGCAGAATCGGGAAGGCGATACTCGCCAGCACCGCGATCATCGCCACCACGATCAGCAGCTCGATCAGCGAGAACCCGGCGTGGCTCCGGGCCCGGGCGGTGCGTGCGACATGGGGAGAAAGCGTAGTCATCTGCCGTTCCTGTCGCAGAACCAAGAACAAGAACGTTGCCATCCCGCGGATGTGCAGCAGTAGTCAGGGTTGTGACCCCGGGACCGGGTTTCTGCACCGTCCTGCACGGGGCAGCGGGCCATTAATTGTCAGTGGTGCCAACAAAGGTCAGGTAGAACCCTGGGCCGGGTGGGCCGGGTGGGCCGGGTGGGCCAGGTAGGTCAGGTGGGTCAGGGCGGGTATGATTCACGGTCTGTCACTTCGCCAAGGCGGTTCATGCATCCAGAGCTCCAGGAAGCGGTCGATCTCCACCACGCCATCGTCGCAGAAGCCGGCAACGCCCTGGTCGGGTACGCAACGGAAAAGGCTCTCGCCAACGTCGTTCTCCTTTCGGAGATTCCGACCACGTACGACAAGGAGCAGAACCGGCAGGTCAACGCGGGCAACCTGCTGCTGAGAGGGGTGCCGGGCGTCGGAAAGACCTTCTTCGGCGTCATCCTGGCGGCGATCAGCAACGCCAAGTTCGCGCGCCTGCAGGGCCGCGCCGATCTGCAGCCCACCGAAATCGTCGGGTTCCAGATGATCAACCCGGCGACGGGCGAGTTCATCACCGAGTTCGGCCCGCTGGCGTCGGCCGAAGTGATCCTGCTCGACGAGATCAATCGCATTCCGCTGAAGTCGCAGAGCGCGTTCCTCGAGGGGCTGCAGGACCGCACCGTCACGGTGGGCAAGGCCACTTACGTGCTGCCGCCCTTCAGCTTCGCCATCGCGACGATGAACCCGGTGGAGCTGGGGCAGGGCACCTTTCCGTTATCGGAAGCGGCCGCCGACCGGTTCGCCATCCTCGTCAACGTCCCGTACCTCTCTCCGGCCGACGAGGAGCGGCTGGTGAGCTTCGACTTCAAGCGGGTGGACTTGAAGCCGCTGATGTCGAAGGAGCGCATCATCGAGCTGCGCGCCGTGATTACCCAGGAGGTCTTCCTGCACGAGTCGCTGGCCAAGTACATCCGCCGGCTCGTGGGTGCCACGCGCCCGTTCAACGCCGAGACCGACTGGCGGACGCGCTCGCCGTCGGAGCTGGTGGAGACGTGCGTGGACCTCGGCGGGTCGCCGCGCGCCACCATCTGCTGGGGCCGCCTCGTGAAGGTGTGGGCGCTGCTGATGCACGGACGATCGGAGGTGTATCCCGAGGACGTGCAGGCGCTGGCACGCTATGTACTCGGCCACCGCGTGTGGCTCGGGCCGCACGCCGCCAGCCACGGCGTCACCGTCGAAATGGTCATCGACGACGTGGTGGACCGGGTACCCGTGCCGTGAGTAGTGCCCCCGCCGAGACCGGGACGGTCAATCTCCGCGAGATCGCCGAGATCGAGCTGTTCATCCTGCGGCGGATGAAGGAGCTGACGCTCGGCGACCACGCCAGCGTGTTCAAGGGGCCCGGGTTCCATTTCGTCGGCGTGCGCGAGTGGGAGGCCGGCGACCGGCCGTCGTCGATCGACTGGGCGCAGTCGTCGCTCACCAACTTCAGCCCGCTCATCGTGCGCGAGTTCGAGCAGGACAGCAACGCCGCCATCGTGGCGGTGGCGGACGCGTCGATGTCCACGCGCTGCGGCGCGCACGGCGCCACGATCGAGACGGCGATTGCGCGGGCGGTGGCCGCCGTCGGCCTCTCGGCGGTGTTCTTCCAGGACATGTTCGGCCTGGTCACCTTCGACGACCGGTTCGAGCAGCTTGCCGCCGCGCGGCCGAAGATCGGCCGGTCGCACGTCATCTACTGCGTCGAGCTGTATCAGAACCGAAAGGCGCTCGACGTGCCGGGCGGGGTGCGCGACGTCACCACGGCCATCGAAGGGCAGCTGCGGCGAGCGTCGCTCGTGCCCGTGATTTCGGATTTCCTGTTTCAGGACGCCGAGCGCGTGGTCCAGGAGCTGGCGCTCCTGAACGCCGTGCACGACGTGTTCCTGCTGATGGCCGACGTGCGCTTTGCCTACGAGCTGCCCGCCATCTCGGACGGCTGGGTCGAAGCGTTCGACGTGGAGACGGGGCGCACGCGGGTGTTCTCGCGGCGTGAGCTGTCGAAGCTGGCCCGCCGCGTCACCGAGTGGCAGGACCGGGTGGCGAAGCAGGCGCGCGACAAGGGCTTGGACGTGGTGCGCGTGGGACTCGATCGATGGGAGATGGAGACGGCGCTCGTGGAGTTCACGGCCGAGCGCAGGCTCCGGAAGACGACATGAAAAAACTAGTCCTTGGTCCTTCGTCCTTGGTCCTTGGGCCTTGGGCCTTCGTCTTTGGGATCGCGTTCGCACCGGCGGCGCTCGCACAGACACCCGCTGCGGCTCCAGCCGCGACGGCGAAACCCGCGCCCAAGCCGGCCGCGCCGAAACCCGCGGCGCCGAAGCTGCCGCCGCGGGCGGGGCAGGTGGAGTCGGATCCGATCCGCTGCTGGTGGAAGACGGATCGTACGTCGGTGCGCGTGGGCGAGGCGTTCGGGCTCACGCTCACGTGCGGCGTCATCGAAACCGGTCCGATTGCCGTCGTGCCGGCCCTCACGCAGCTCGAGGGCGGCGCCATTCAGCTCACGCCGTTTGAAGTGGTGAGTGCGACGCGGCGCGGCGACGTCGTGGTGCCGCCGTGGCGCTACGTGCAGTTCGAGTACTCGGTGCGGCTCCTCAACGACGGCTTCTTCGGCCAGGACGTGAGCCTGCCGGCCGTCACCGTGACCTACAACCTGAAGAGCGCCGGCGCGGACAGCGCCGGGCGCGACCAGAGCTACGTCCTGCCGACGCTGCCGATGCGCATCCTGTCGCTCGTGCCGAAGGCGGCCGGCGACATCCGCGACGCTTCGCAGCTCACGTTCGCGGAGATCGAATCGCGCCGCTATTACGCCACCGCGGCTCGCGTGGGGGCAGTGATCGCGCTCGTCTTTGCCGCGGTGTTCGCCGTGCTTGCCGTGCTGCGTTTCGCACAGCGCTTCACCGTCCGCACGCCGGCCTCGGCGCGTCCGGTGCCGGCGGCGTCGGCCCTGGCGGGCTGTGCCGCGACGCTGAAAAACGTCCAGCGCGACGCTCGATCCGCGGGCTGGTCGCCCGAGCTCGCGCGACGGGCGTTGCCCGCCATGCGCATCGCGGGCGCCTCGGCGATGGGCCGGCCAATCGCGCAGCAGTACGTGTCGGGCGACACGGCGACGCGCGAAGGGCAGGTCGTCGTAAAGACGGGCGCGCTCGGACTGGGGCGCGCGGTCATCTCGGCGGCGACCACGGCGCCGGCGATTGCGACGGCGCTCAACGGCGGCGGCTCGTCGCATGGGGGCCGCGCCCGCGGCGCGATGACGCAGCTCGGCGAATCGCTGCAGGCGTTCGGCCGCGCCGCCTACGGGCGTCAGAACGGCCAGAACGGCAGCAGTCCTGTGGACGGGAGCGAGCTCGATCGCGCCATGGAGAACGCGCTCGAGGCGGTGCAGCGGCTTCGCATCGGCGCGCTGTGGCCGATGCGCATGGTGCAGACCGTCACCCGCGGAGTCATGGGGGCGTAAAGGTTGGTCCCTGATATCCGCCTCCTGCCGTCGGCCATCCGCGGCACCCTGGACGAGTGGTCCAGGACGCGGTGGGAGGATCTGCGCTTCACCGACGCCCGGGACGCCGTCCTGCTGTGCGCGGCGCTGCTGGCCATCGTGCTGCTGGTGCTGCTGATTCGCGCCGTGCAGGGCCGCCGGCCGGGCGGCACCCACATCGCGCTGCCGGCGCTGCTGCCCCTGATGCGAATCTCGCACCTGTCGGCGGCGCGCCACCTGCCGGTGCTCCTGTTCTGCACCGGCGTGCCGCTCTTCGCGATGGCGCTGGCGGACCCGCATACCGGCTTCACCCGCGAGGAAGTGTCCTATCCGGGGCGGCGCATCGCGCTGCTCGTGGACGCGTCCACGAGCATGGTGATGAGCTTCAAGTCCACGACGTTCAAGACGCAGGGCGAGTCCACGTTCTTCACGGCCGTCGCCGGCGCCGAGTCGTTCATCCAGCGGCGCATGAAGGGGCCGTATCGCGACGTCGTGGCGCTCATTCAGTTCGGCAACCAGGCCTACGTGGTCACGCCGTTCACGACCGACTACGAGAACATCCTGCTCAGCGTGCGCCTGATCAGCGACCCGCGCGAGTGGGGCCGCTTCAGCGACTGGGGCACGACGATCATCGAAGGGATCGATCAGGCGACGCAGCTCTTCAAGTCGTTCAACTTCATCAACGCGTCTGGCAACCTGATGGTGGTCTTCACCGACGGGCGCGATTCGGAGCTCAATCGCGCCGGCAAGCCGCTCGACAAGCTGGTGAACGAGGCGCGCACGCTGAAGATTCCGGTGCACATGATCCGGACCGCCTACAACTACCGGTTCGGCGAGGTGCCGCAGGACAAGATCTGGAAGCCGACGGTGGAGCGCACCGGCGGGCGCTTCTACGCCGCGTACGACGACGAATCGCTGTCGCGCGCGCTGGTGGACATCGACCGGCTGTCGCCAGGGCGCATCGAGACGCGCGAGTACAGCGTGCAGCGCCCGCGGTTCTCGGCGTATGCGCTCGCGGCCGTCGCGCTGTGGCTGCTCGCGGCGATGCTGAAGTTGTCGATTCCGGTGTTTCGCACGTTTCCGTGACGTACGTAGAGGGCGGTCTTTAGACCGCCCTGGAGAGAGCTATGAAGGGAACGATTGTCTGGGGGATTGCGGCCGTGGTTCTGGCGGTGGCTGGCGTCGTGTTCCTGCGTATCGCGACGGTCGAGCGCTTGGTGGCCGACGCGCAGCGGGACCTGGCCACGCTCAACTACGCCCGCGCCGAGACGAGCCTGGCCGAGGCCGAGAACTCGATCGGCCTCGCGCGGTGGGTGCCCGGCTTCGGCTCCGGCGTGAGGGACGAAGTGCGGGCACGTCGCGGTGCGTTGCAGTACTGGCAGCACAAGTACGACGCGCTGCTGCCAGAGGGGGCCGACCCGGTGGCGGCGATCGAGGAGGGCAGCATCGACCTGAAGCTTGTGACCGCCAACGCGGTCTACCGGCAGAACCAGGCGCGCTACAAGGATCGCGAGGCCACCAAGCAGGCGCTCGAGGAATCGGCCGCCGCTTATTTCGCGGTGCTGAAGAACAGCGCGTGGCGCGAGGACGCCGCCTACAACTACGAGTACATCATTCGCCTGCGCGATGAGCAGGCGAAGGGTAAGCAGCCGCCGGAAGGGGGCGATGCCTCCAAGGGCGACATGGGGCAGGGCGGGCAGCCGTCGGAAGCGACGAGCCAGAAGGGCTTCCAGATCTACATCCCGCTCGAGAGCCAGGAGAAGCCGCTCGGCGGCGACGCCGGCAAGGCCCCGTCGAAGGACAGGAAGGGATGAAGCTGCCCACGCTCGACGTCAGCACGCTGCGGTTCGGTGAGCCGGCTTATCTGTGGTTGCTCGCCGGCACCGCCGCGCTGCTCGTCGTGTGGGTGTGGCGCGTCATGCGCCGCCGGCGCGACGTGCGCCGGATGCGCAATGGCCGCATCCTGCCGTTGCGCGAGCGTTTCAGCCTGTTCGGCGACTTGGCGTTCTGGCTGTGCGCGCTCATCGCGGCCAGCCTGGTCATCGTGGCGCTCGCGCGGCCGCAGGCGCTCACGTCTATTGTCCGCCGCGGCAGCGCGGACATCGTCATCCTGCAGGACGCCTCCGCTTCGATGTACGTGAGCGACGTGCGCCCCGACCGCTGGCGCCGCTCTGTGCTGTTCCTCCGCACGTTCGCCGAGTCGCTCAGCTGGCAGGGCGACCGCGTGGCGCTGGCGCTCTTCGCGCAGCTGGCGGCGCCGCAGGTGCGGCTCACGAAGGATCCGAACTCGCTCTTCTTCTTCATCGATCACCTGGGCGAGCACTCGCCGTTCCCGCTCGAGAACGCGCCGACGTGGGACACCAACATCGAAGAAGGGCTGCGCTGGGGGCTGCGCCTGGTCGAGAAGGACGAGGAGCTGTTCGGCAAGAGCGGCAACCCGAAAGCGTTCCTCGTGATCTCCGACGGGCAGGCGTGGACCGGCAAGGTGGCCGAGTCGCTGCAGGCGGCGCGCCAGCGCCAGATCCCGGTCTACGTGGTGGGCATCGGCACGAGCGTGGGCGGGATGATTCCCGAGCCGCTGCAGGCCGACGGCACGCGCCCGCCGCCCGTCGTGCGCTCGTCGCTCGACCGCAATTCGCTGGTGCAGATTGCCGTCGCCGGCGGTGGCGAGTACTTCGAGCTCGGCGACGAGCCGGATCGTGTCGTGGCGTTCCGCATCGTCGATCGCCTGCGCCGGCAGGCGCCGCCGGCCGAACCCGTGGAAACGGTGGAGGAGCTCTACAAGCGCTTCCTCATTGCCGCCGCGGTGGTGCTGTGCGTGGGCGGTCTTCTCGTGCGCAAGCCGATCGAACTCGCCTGGCACGCGGCGGGGGCCGCCGCGGCCGCCGGCGTGCTATTCAGCCTGATGTCGTAGCGTCGCTTCCACCGGGGGCGCCGCGCCGACCGTGCCGGCCGCCCGGCGCGAGGCGCGCACGATGCGCCGCGCGCCGAGGAACGCGCCGATCGCGCTGGACGCGAGCCCGCCGAGCAGCAGCACGATCATGCCGATGTCCCACAGCGGCCGCCGCGAATACCAGAACTTGAAGTCGAGGCTGTGCAGGCCGTTGTACAGCCAGCGCTCCACGCGCGCGAGCTTCGGCACGGTGCCGAGAACGCGGCTCATCTCCGGGTCGACGTAAATCCACGTCTGCGCCGCGTCGGCGTACTTGACGCGCAGCACCGGCAGCGGCGTCTGGCCGCCGCGCGAGTAGTAGTAGTCGTCGTATTCGGTGAGCAGCGTCTGCTCGACGGCGTTCTCGTCCGGCAGCGCCGTCTGCAGCCGCGCCATCAGCGACTCCACGCTGAACGGCTCGTCGCGCACGCGCATCGTGTCGGCGGCGACGAGCAAACGATGGCGTTCGGCCTTCCCGGTGATGTAGTACGGCTGGTGCAGCCGCTCGGCGCGCAGCTTTTGCGGCGGCGTGTCGAGGTGCACGACGTAGTAGGCCTGGTCCTGAATGCGCGCCAGGTCCACTTCCTTGACGGCGCGGTTGTCTGCGATCGACGCCCACGTGGCGGCGTCCGCCGTCTTGTACTGTGCCAGCTCGATACCGCCGCCGGTGAAGGTCTCGCCGTCCACCTCGAGCCCGCTGGCGTTGGTCCACTCGAACGGTTCCATCGAGAGCAGGCCGCTGTAGGCCCACGTGAGCGCGAACACGCCGAAGACGGCGCCCGTGATGTAGTGCCAGCGCATCCAGCCCGCATACGG
>Ga0315912_10003488_pt1 | contig 15582 bp, 14 predicted proteins | sample VfabasoilMG_FD_204469 | JGI IMG/M metagenome (GOLD analysis project Ga0315912, IMG submission 204469) | Garden soil microbial communities collected in Santa Monica, California, United States - V. faba soil | ecosystem: Environmental > Terrestrial > Soil > Garden | place: USA: California... | reverse complement strand
TTCGAAGGCCGCATGCCTGTCGACGGCGAATGGGCTGGACGCGTCACCGGAGTGCGCGGCCAGCGCCTCGAGATCGCCATGCTGCGCACCCCCGACGGCCGCAGCCGACTCGAGCTCTCGCGCTTTGACGCCCCGGCCATCGCGTCCGATCACCGCACAGCCCCTCGTGAACTCGTTGGGATACCTGCGCGTCATGTTCGCCATCGAGGACATCGACGACACACTGTCCGGCTCAGCAAGCTAGGTGCGACGGTGGTCGATGAAGTCGTCAACTACCAAGACATCTACCGGCTCTGCTACATCCGGGGTCCCGACGGGATTCTCATCGGGCTTGCCCAGCAGTTCGGGCAGCAAACCTCTGGAGAGAATCTCCTGGAAGGCGCGCGGTGAGCGACGGCTTTGACCCTTTGGGCGCGCTGATTGAAGTCCAAGAGTCTGGATAGCGGGGTTGGTCAAACGACTGCGATCGAGCAACCAGATCGATCCCGACAGTTGAACGGCAGCTTTCCGTCTACGAGTTTCGGCCGCGCAAGTTCCGCTGTGGGTCGCGAAGAGCCGATCGCCTTGGCAGGGAGGAGTCGTTCGGCCCCTCGCCTGGCCCATCGCTGTTGAGCGGCTGCTGCCGAAGGTGCAGCGGTCGGTTGCCTCGCCTGACGATGAATGGCAGGTTCCGGCGGCGGCTGTCGCTGGACCGCGAATTCTGGCCGACCGCACCCAGTCAAAGCTCCAGGTCGTCGTCGCGTCGTCACCAGCATCTTGGTGGCAGCCACCAGCACGACATGCAACCCGGCGACGCGGGTCTACGGCATGTCCGGCGGGCAGCGATGACAGCGTGTGACCACGAGCGGACTCAACGGCTGGCGATGGGCACCTGGCAACGGCGCGGCCATGACGTGGTCTGCGCGATCGAGGTGCAGCCACGGTGCTGCGAGGGCCAGGCGGCGTCGCTCGTCCGCGTGGCGGATGTGGAATGCCTCTGCGAACTGTCGCTGGTACCAGGCTTCGTCCATCGTCGAGCCGGGCGGGGACGGGTATCGGAGTAGTCTCAGGCCCACGCGCCGCAGCGCTCTTCTCGCCAAACGCGCATCGCCCGCGCTGCCCTTGCCGAACCTATCGATGAGGAGACTCAGCGCCGCGATGTTCCAGGGCCACGTCACCTCGCACAGCGAACCATCGGGGTGGCTTCGGAGGATCCCGCCATCGCGGTTGTAGTCCGGCAGGATGACGCCTGCCGCCCTCAATGCATCGCGTGCATCGCCCCACGCGCTCGTCAAGTCCAGGCCTTCGAACTGGTACACCTTGTTGATGTCCCGCCGGACTTCCAGTGTCGTGTCCGACGGCGGCATCAGAAACGCCGCCTTTGACGCATGCAGCTTCATGACGTGCTCGACCTCGCGCACCAGGCTGGGTGAGTCGTCCGGCACGATCAGGATCGCCCTTGCATGGACGGCCAGGGCTTTCATGGCTTCGAACCAAAGGTCATCGGGCGCGTGGACGAGGCGCAGCACACCGCCGAGAGAACTTCCGTTGGACACGCCAACGAACGGCAGTTCATGTTGGTGGCGCGCCTCGCCAAGGAAGGTGAGCAATGTGAGATCCGGCCGCGGCTCGCCGAGGTCGAGCCGCCGCCCCAGGAGGCCTTCCAAGCCTTCGCGCTTGAGGCGCACCTGCGGATCGCGGCTCAACTCGAGCATGTCGATCGGCCGCCCCGTGCTGTCAAAGACGATGCGTCGTATGCGACGGCCGATCGCCATGCGGTTCGAGAACGACCGAAGGACGAGCACGTACGGGCCCTGCACGCTTCGGAAGGGTGCCGAGCGGAAGTAGATGTGACGCTGGAACCAGTGCCGCAGTTTGCGGGCACAGTCCCGCGCGACCCGGTACAGCACGTAGACCGAGGCGCCGAGCCCGTACAGTGCGAATTCGAGGGGTTCGCGCACGGATGTCAGCCGGAGGCGAGCACTGCCGCAAAGTATGAGGCAGTTCGAGGCTCGGGTGGTTGCCTTGAAAGGGGCCGAGCCGGCATTCGCACAGGAGGTGCTGATGGCTTCGATCAATACGCAGAACAAGCGCACGTCGCGTGAACGCGCCGCTGCAAAGCCCGGCGACGCGGCGTTGTGGCGCTACAAGCGCGAGCAACAGCGGGCGTGGCTGGCATCCGGCAGAGATGGTTCGTGGTTCACCGGCGGCATAGCGCGCCACCTGAAACTGATCGACTCGCCTTATTGACACCCGTTCTTTGTGTTCTGATCGTATGCGGAGGTCGCCGAAGGTGTCGTACAACAAGGACCAGTGGATCGAGTCGTTTGAGGGTCAGCTGGCAGTCTTGCGGCCGCATCTGACCGAGAGAATCCTCACCACGATGGGCCTGTCTGCCTGGCATGCGCATGGCCGTAAGGACGAAGATCCGATCGAAGCAGCCAGGCAGTGGGCGAAGTCGCTGGACAAGCAAGCTCCATCGGGAAGTTCGAAGCGATAGGCGATCAGCCTCAGGCCCGAGCCCGCGGAAGTTCATCCAGCCGAGTGGTGTAGCGCGGCGACATGCGCTCGCGCTTCGAATCGTGGCGTGCCGTCCGGGCCTGCCGCACCGCGCTGGCCACGGCCACCGCGTTGCGCCCGAAGCGCTGGTTCAGCGCGTCCACCGCACTCATCAGGCTGGGGCGCACCGGCTCGGGTTCTACTTCTGCCTCCTCGGCAAACAAACCGAGTTCGCCTTGCGTGCTGCCTGGCTGGCGCAAGTCCACCAGCAAGACGCCGGCCTTGACGTAGTTGAACCCCGGCCGGTAGATCGCGGCCAGTGCTCGCAGCGCCGCGGCGATCAACACGCGGGTGTCGGCGCTCGGCCGGATCAGCGGCGTCGTGGCACGGGGGCTGTATTGCCTGTCGTGCCTGCGGTAAGGGCTCGTGCTGATGAAGACCTGCACCGATGCGGCCAGGCTGTGCTGGTGGCGCAGCTTCTCGGCCACGCGCGAGGCGAACTGGCTGATCATTTCACACAGCGCGGGCAGTTCGGTCACCGGTTCGCCGAAGGAGCGCGAGCACAGGATCTGCTGATTGGGCGCGGGCGCGTCGTCGACCTCCAGGCAGGGCGTACCGCGCAGCTCGAGCAAGGTCTTCTCCAGCACCACGCTGAACTGGCGGCGCAGCGTGGCCACGTCGGCGCTCAGCAGATCGAACACGGTGTGCACACCGCCTTCGTTCAGCCGCGCGCTCATCTGCCTTCCGATGCCCCAGACGTCGCCGACTGGGGTAGCGCGCATCACCTCGTCCAGTGCATGCCGGCTCATTCGGCCGAGGTGGCACACCTGCGCCAGACCTGACGGGTACGAGCCGGGCTTGCGTTCAGCGGTCTTGGCCACATGGTTCGCCAGCTTGGCCAGGGTCTTGGTGGGTGCCAAGCCGACGCTCGTGGGCAGACCGGTGCAGCGCAGTACGGTGGCCCTGAGGTCGCGGCCGATCTCGACCAGGTCACCGCGCACACCGTCGAAGTCGAGGAAACACTCGTCGATGCTGTAGATCTCCTGGCGTGGCGCGTACTCGGCGGCCAGCGTCATCATGCGGCCGGACATGTCGCCGTACAACTCGAAGTTGGCCGAGAGCGCAATCAGTCCGGCACTGCGCTGCAGATGGCGCACCTGGAACCATGGCTGAGCCATGGTGATGCCCAGATCCTTGGCCTCGTTGCTGCGTGCGATGCAGGCGCCGTCGTTGTTCGACAGAACGACCACTGGGCGGCCCGCCAGCCGCGGCTTGAAGACGCGCTCGCAGCTGACGTACATGTTGTTGACGTCGACGAGCGCCAGCATGGTGCTTCACACCACGAGCGACTTGATGGCGGTGGTGACCACGCCCCAGATCTCCAGTTCAGTCTCTTCCTGCGGAACGATGTCGGCCACCGTTGCGTCGCAGGCGCACAGACGAAGTTCCCCGCCTTGCATGTGCAGGCGTCGGCAGACGAAATCTCGATCGACGACGGCAATGACCACCTGGCCGTGGGCCGGCGTGATCGAGCGATCGACGACGGCGATGTCATCGGCATCGATGCCGGCGTCGCGCATTGCGCTGCCGACGATGCGCATCAGGAAGGTGGCCTGCCCATTTCGGATGAGGATGTCGTTCAGATCAAGACGGGTGATGCCGGAGTCGTCGGCCGGGGAGCCGAAGCCGATGACGACGCTGGCACGAGGTGGTGCCGTCGGCGCGGTCGGGTTGCGGCCGGTACGAGCCAGTCGGTGCGAGGCTGAGCTTTCGTCCACGAGCCGTTACTCCCGTGCGCGAGGCGGTGCAAAAGGCTCGACGCGCTGGCCGTTGACGTAGACCACGCCTCCCTTGACCTCAATCAGCATGGCACCGAAACGGCCCTCCCAGAGGTAGCTCTGGGCAGAACGGGCGGTGGGTGGCTCGGAAGGCTCGGGGGCGGCGGTGCGCAGGACGGCGGGCAGGAGCGGGGCGTTCATCGTGGGGCGGGTGGATGCTTGTGATACTGTACATACATCCAGTATTCTTTTCAACGGAAGAAGCTACGCATCGACCACCACAATGGGCCGCTTCCCATGCGGCCGGCACGGCAGGCGCTGGGACACGACCTATCCATGCTGACCTGGACTCACCTCACCCTGCGCCGTGCGAGGCAAGAGCGGCTGCCCCAGATGGCGGGCAGCCTGACCTTCACCACGGTGCTGTCGATCGTGCCGTTCATGGCGGTGAGCTTCGCTCTGTTCGCGCGCTTGCCGATGTTCGACCGTTTCGAAGCGGCGCTCGAAGCGCATTTGTGGAAAGGCCTGCTGCCAGGGGAGCTCACCCGCACGGTGGTGAAGTACCTGCATCAGTTCGCCGCGAATGCGAGCGGCCTGACCTGGGTGGGCTTGTTGTTCGCGCTGGCCGGCGCCATGGCGATGCTGCTGACGGTGGAGAACGCGTTGAACCAGATGTGGAGCGTGAAGAAGAGACGTCCGTTGCTCAAGCGAGTGAGGCTTTATCTGCTGGTGCTTGCCGTGGGGCCTGTGGTTCTTGGCGGGAGTCTTTGGGCCACATCGCTTGTGCTGCAGGCGTCGATGGGTCTGATTGGCGCGTTGCCACCGTCGGCCAGATTTGTCCTGACGCTTGGCCCAGTCGGGCTGATCTGGGCAGGCTTGGCATGCCTGTTCTACTTCGTGCCGAACACAAAGGTGCGGCGTCGCGATGCCATCGTCGGCGGCCTTGTCGGCAGCGTGCTGCTCGAGTTGGGCAAGCGCGGTTTCGCGAGCTACCTGCTAAACGTTCCGACCTACAAGGCCGTGTATGGCGCCTTTGCGGTGTTCCCGATGTTCTTGCTGTGGGTGTACTTCTCATGGCTGGTCACCTTGGCGGCGGCGCTGATCGCTGCGCGCCTGGCCCGCAGCGGCTCAACAAGGTCGGCAGCGCGGGCCTAAGAGCGGGATTGAATGAGCGCTGGATGTGGGGTCTGTGTTGCAAGGTCGGACAGCCTGCGACACGTCCCTCACACCGTCTCGCGAAGTGGCAAAGCTGGTCGCCCCCGGAACGAACAGCCTTTGGCGGAATGCGGCGGAAGGCTGGCCTGGCCAAGTTGCGCGTCACGACACCTCTTAAAGCGTGATCGCACCGCCAGATCCATAGCGGCTGTTAGTCCGACAGGTTTGTCGTCACCTATGGAAAGGCGCCTGCCATAGGACAAGCCCGACAGCTTCTATTCCTGCTGGGCAGCGTGTGCGCGCCGCGCTGACGCAAAGCGGTTTCCCTTTTCCGCACAACAAGCGCATCACCGTCAACCTGGCGCCGGCCGACCTGCCCAAGGAATCCGGCCGCTTCGACCTGCCGATCGCGCTGGGCATCCTGGCGGCGGCGGGCCACGTCGACGCGGCGCGGCTGGAGGGCTACGAGTTCGCCGGTGAACTGTCGCTGGCCGGCGAGTTGCGGCCAGTGCGCGGCGCGCTGGCGCTGGCCCTGGCGGTGCGACGCACCCAGGCCTCGCGCCGCCTGGTGCTGCCGGCGGACAGCGCCGTGGCTGCGGCACAGGTGTCCGGGCTGGACATCCGTGCCGCCCACAACCTGCTGCAGGTGGTGCAATCGCTGCAGCCGGGTGAGGACGCGCCAGCGCTGCCGCACGCCCAGCCGCTGCCACAGGTGACGGCCGCGGCAACGACCGACCTGCGCGACGTCAAGGGCCAGACGGGCGCCAAGCGCGCGCTGGAGATTGCTGCGGCCGGGGCGCACAGTCTGCTTTTCGTCGGTCCGCCCGGCACCGGCAAGTCGATGCTGGCGCTGCGCCTGGGCGGCATCCTGCCGCCGATGGACGAGGCTGAGGCGCTGGCCAGCGCTGCACTGCAGGGCCTGGCCAGCCAAGGTTTCGAGGCCAGCCGCTTCGGCCAGCGGCCCTTTCGTGCGCCGCACCATTCGGCCAGTGCGGCAGCACTGGTTGGCGGTGGTTCACCGCCGCGTCCCGGCGAGATTTCGCTGGCGCATGGCGGCGTGCTCTTTCTCGACGAACTGCCCGAGTTCCCGCGCGCCGCCCTCGAAGCGCTGCGCGAGCCGCTGGAGAGCGGCCTGATCACCATCTCGCGCGCCGCACGGCAGGCGGCCTTTCCGGCGCGCTTCCAGCTGGTGGCGGCGATGAACCCCTGCCCTTGCGGCTACCTCGGCGCCTTTGCCGCCACCGGCAAGACCTGCCGCTGCACGCCCGATGCCATCGCGCGCTACCGGGGGCGGCTGTCGGGCCCGCTGCTCGACCGCATCGACATGCAGGTCGAGGTCCATGCGGTCAAGCCGGAGCAGCTGATGGCCCAGGCCGACGGCGAGGACTCGGCCACGGTGGCGCAGCGTGTCGCCGCCGCGCGGCAACGCCAGCTGCAGCGCCAGGCCACGCCCAACGCCGCCATCGAGCCTGGACGGATCGACGCCCTGTGCGTGCTCGACGACGCCGCGGCGCGCTTCGCGCAGGCGGCTGCGCAACGGCTGAACTGGTCCAGCCGCAGCCTGCACCGTGCACTGAAGGTGGCGCGCACCATTGCCGATCTGGCTGGCGCCCACACCATCGCCACGGCGCACGTGGCCGAGGCGCTGCAGCTGCGCCGATCGCTCGGGTAGTGACGATCCGTCGCGTCAGAGCGAAGGGGCCAGATGGCGGCGCGCCACCGCCAGGTCCAGGGCCTGACGCCGCGCCCAGTCCGCGGCCTGGTCGTCGCCGATGCGGCCGACGTTGAAGTACATGGCCTGCGGATGCGCGAGGTAGAAGCCGCTGACGCTGGCTGCCGGCGTCATCGCCAGGCTGTCGGTCAGGCCCATGCCGATGCCTGAAGCCTGCAGCACGCGGAACATGTCGCGCTTGACGCTGTGATCGGGGCAGGCCGGATAGCCTGGCGCGGGGCGGATGCCGCGGTAGCTCTCGGCGATCAGTTCTTCCAACGACAACGTCTCGTCGGGTGCATAAGCCCAGAGCTCGCTGCGCACGCGCTGGTGCAGCCGCTCGGCAAAGGCCTCGGCCAGCCGGTCGGCCAGCGCCTTGAGCATGATCGCCGAGTAGTCGTCGTGGTCGTCGGTGAACTGCGTCTCCTTCTTCTCGACGCCCAAGCCCGCGGTCACCGCGAACAGCCCGATGTAGTCGGGCTTGCGTCCCTTGGGCGCGATGAAGTCGGCCAGGCATCGGTTCGGCCGTTTCACACCGTCGATCACCGGCCGTTCGGTCTGCAGCCTCAAGGGGGACCAGCGCAGGGCCACCTCGCTGCGCGACTCGTCGCTGTAGACCTCGATCGTGTCGTCGTCCACCGTGTTCGCCGGCAGCAGCGCCAGCACGCCGCTGGCCTGCAGCCAGCGGCCTTCGATCAGCCGGTGCAGCAGCCGCTTGCCGTCGCTGAACACGCGCTGCGCCTCGCTGCCGACGACCTGGTCGCGCAGGATCTCGGGGAAGCGCCCGGCCAGGTCCCAGGTCTGGAAGAACGGACCCCAGTCGATGCACTTCGCCAGTTCGGCCAGGTCGTAGTTGCGGAACTCGCGGCGGCCCAGGAACTTCGGCTTCGGCGGCGTGTAGCTGTCCCAGTCGATGGGCGTCTTGTTGGCGCGCGCCGCGGCCAGGCTGACCAGCGGTGTGACCTTCTTCTTCGCATGCTGCTCGCGCACCTTGGCGTAGTCGGTATTCAGCTCGGCCACGTAGCGCGCCGCGCGGTCGTCGGACAGCAGCTCGGAGCACACGCCCACGCTGCGCGACGCATCGGGCACGTAGACCACCGGCCCTTCGTAGTGCGGCGCGATCTTCACCGCGGTGTGCACGCGGCTGGTGGTGGCACCGCCGATCAGCAGCGGGATCTTCTTCACGCGGAACCAGTCGTCGCGCTGCATTTCGGCGGCGACATGCTGCATCTCCTCCAGGCTGGGCGTGATCAGCCCCGACAGGCCGATGATGTCGGCGCCCTCGACGCGTGCCTTCGCCAGGATGTCCTGGCAGGGCACCATCACGCCCATGTTCACCACTTCGAAGTTGTTGCACTGGAGCACGACGGTGACGATGTTCTTGCCGATGTCGTGCACGTCGCCCTTGACGGTGGCGATGACGATCTTGCCCTTGGGCCTGGCCTCGCCGCCGGCATCGACCAGCGCTTTCTTTTCCTCTTCGATGTAGGGCAACAGGTGGGCCACCGCCTGCTTCATCACGCGCGCGCTCTTCACCACCTGCGGCAGAAACATCTTGCCCTGGCCGAACAGGTCACCGACGATGTTCATGCCGGCCATCAGCGGACCTTCGATGACATGCAGCGGCCGCCCGCCGCCGGCCTGCACGGCCAGCCAGCATTCTTCGGTGTCGGCGACGATGAAGTCGGTGATGCCCTGCACCAGCGCATGGCTCAGGCGTTCTTGCACCGTGCCGGCGCGCCAGGCCAGGCGCGCCGAGTCGTCCTTGGCCGCGCCCTTGGCGTTCTCGGCGATCTGCACCAGCCGCTCGCCGGCATCGGCACGGCGGTTCAGCACCACGTCCTCGACGCGCTCGCGCAGCTCGGGGGCTAGCTGGTCGTAGACACCGACCATGCCGGCGTTGACGATGCCCATGTCCATGCCCGCCTGGATGGCGTGGTACAGGAACACGGTATGGATCGCCTCGCGCACCGGGTCGTTGCCGCGGAAGCTGAAGCTCACGTTGGACACGCCGCCCGACACCTTGGCGCCGGGCAGGTGCTGCTTGATCCAGCGCGTGGCCTCGATGAAGTCCACCGCGTAGTTGTTGTGCTCCTCGATGCCTGTTGCGATGGCGAAGATGTTGGGGTCGAAGATGATGTCCTCGGCCGGGAAGCCGACCTCGTCGACGAGGATGCGGTAGGCGCGCGCGCAGATCTGGATCTTGCGTTCGTAGGTGTCTGCCTGGCCGGTTTCATCGAAGGCCATGACCACCGCGGCGGCGCCGTAGCGGCGCACCAGCTTCGCGTGATGCCTGAACGCGTCCTCACCTTCCTTCAGCGAGATCGAGTTGACGATGCCCTTGCCCTGGATGCACTTCAGCCCGGCTTCGATCACCTCCCACTTGGAGCTGTCGATCATGATCGGCACGCGCGCGATCTCGGGCTCGCCGGCGATCAGGTTGAGGAAGCGGACCATGGCGGCCTTGCTGTCGAGCATGGCCTCGTCCATGTTGATGTCGATGATCTGCGCGCCGTTTTCCACCTGCTGCCGCGCGACGGCCAGCGCCTGTTCGAACTCGCCGTTCAGGATCATCCGCGCGAAGGCCTTCGAGCCTGTGACGTTGGTGCGCTCGCCGATGTTGACGAACAGCGAGTCGGCGCCGAGGGTCACCGGCTCCAGGCCGGACAACTTCATCGGCAGGACGGTGGCGGCGGGAGCGGTAGCGTTCATGGGTGCGGCCTCATCGCAAGGCCGCCGAACTCACCACGGCCTGAAGGACGGGTGAGCGCGGTTGAACACTGAAGCTCCCAAGCCTGGCAGCCGGCTAGGCTGTCGCAGCGCTCCTTGGGAGGGCCGATTGTAGTGAACTGCGGCTGTTCAGGCCGTGACCAGGTCGCTGAACAGCGCGCCGTGCCGGCAGCGCGGCTTGTAACGGCCCACGTGCGCGGCAATCTGCGCGATGTGCTCAGGCGTGGTGCCGCAGCAGCCGCCGGCGATGTTGAGGAAGCCCGCCTGCGCAAAGCCTTCCATCAGCCCGGCGGTGACGTCCGGCGTCTCGTCGAAGCCAGTCTCGCTCATCGGGTTGGGCAGCCCGGCGTTCGGGTAGCAGCTGATGAAGGTGTCGCCGGCGACCTTGGCCAGTTCCTCGATGTACGGCCGCATCAGCGCCGCGCCGAGCGCACAGTTCAGGCCCACCGCCAGCGGCTTGGCGTGACGCACCGAATGCCAGAACGCACCCACTGTCTGCCCCGACAGGATGCGGCCCGAAGCGTCGGTCACGGTGCCGGAAATGATGACGGGCAAGCGCTCGCCGGTGGCTTCCATCAGTTCGTCCAGCGCGAACAGCGCCGCCTTGGCATTGAGCGTGTCGAAGATGGTTTCCACCAGGAACAGGTCGCAGCCGCCTTCGAGCAGCCCCGAAGCCTGCTCGTAATAGGCGGTGCGCAGCTCGTCGAAGCTGACGTTGCGCGCCGCCGGGTCGTTGACGTCGGGGCTGATGCTGGCGGTGCGCGGTGTCGGGCCCAGCGCGCCGGCAACGAAGCGCGGCTTGTCGGTCGTGCTGTACTTGTCGCAGGCCTGGCGCGCCAGCCGGGCGGCGGCGACGTTCATCTCGCGCGCGATACCACCCAGGCCATAGTCCTCCTGCGCGATGCTCGTGGCGCCGAAGGTGTTGGTCTCGATGATGTCGGCGCCGGCCGCCAAGTACTGCTCGTGGATCTGGCGCACCACCTCCGGCCGCGTCAGCACCAGCAGATCGTTGTTGCCCTTCAGGTCCTTCGGATGGTCCTTGAAGCGCTCGCCGCGGAAGGCGTCCTCGGCCAGGCGGTAGCGCTGGATCATCGTGCCCATCGCGCCGTCGATGATCAGGATGCGCTGCTGCAGCAGCGCCGGCAGTGCCGCGCCGCGGGTGTGGGTGGGGCTGGGGACGTTCATGATGGAATTGTCCGTCACTTCCTTTGCCGTCGCAGCCGCCACTACGATCACGCCTTCGCACGAAAGCACGGATCTGCGCTCGGTCCACGCGTGAAAACTCGCAACATCACCCCGGAACTGGCCGTCAGGCGCGCCCTGCATGCACGCGGCCTGCGCTTCGCGCTGCGTCCGCGCGATCTGCCCGGCCGGCCCGACATCGTGCTGCCGAAGCGAAGTAGCGTGATCTTCGTGCAGGGCTGTTTCTGGCATGGCCACGACTGCCCGGACGGCCGCGCCGCTCCGAAGTTCAAGGTCGGCGCCTGGGCCGAGAAGATCGCTGCCAACCGCGCACAGGGCGAACAGCAGCGCGCTGCACTGCGTGCCGCCGGCTGGCACATCGAAACCGTCTGGGAATGCCAGGTCGAACAAGCCGGCTTCATCGACCAACTGACCGCCCGCCTGCGGCAGCGCTGAACCCCGCTACGACTTCACGAAGCCGATGCCGCGCCGCTGCCGCACCTCGGGCTTGACGCGGTGTTCGCTTTCCAGCTGCGACAGGAACTCGTCCGGCTCGAAGGCCTCGCCGAGGATCTCGACCTGACGCTTGACCGCGGCGAAGTCGCCGGCCGTCAGCTGGTCCAGCGCCGCCAGGCGCGCGCGCTGCTCGTCGCTCAGGCGCTGCGCGTCGCCGCCCAGCGCCTCGGCGACGAAGATGCGCTCGCGCTGCTCGCGCGTCAGCGGGTGGAAACGCAGCTTGAAAGTGAAGCGGCGCAGCGCCGCCTCGTCCAGGTCCTCGAACAGGTTGGTGGTGCAGACAAACACGCCGCCGAAGCGCTCCATGCCCTGCAGCATCTGATTGACCTCGGTCACCTCGTAGTGGCGCTCGGCCATGCGCCGGCTGCGCAGGAAGCTGTCGGCCTCGTCGAGCAGCAGCACCGCGCCTTCGCACTGCGCTTCTTCGAACATGCGCGCCATGTTCTGCTCGGTCTCGCCGACGTACTTGCTGGCGATGTCGCTGGCCTGGCGGATCATCAGCGGCCGCTGCAGCGTCGCGGCAATGTGTTCGGCCAGCGCCGTCTTGCCGGTGCCCGGCGCGCCGTGGAAGCACAGGCTGCCGTGGCCGCGGCGCTTCAGCGCCTCGATGATGCGCGGCAGCTCGAAGCGCGATTCCACGTTCAGCAGCCCCAGGTCATAGGCCGTGACCACCGGCCGCGCACCGCGCTCGCCCGCACTGCCCAGCGCCTGATCCGCGTTGCCGAGCTGGCGCTGGATCAGAAGCTCGAAATCCGTGCCGCCGTCGTGCGCCAGCTGCGCGAAGCGCACCGCGGTGCGGATCTGCGCCGGTGTCAGCGCACGGCGCTCGGCCAGCTTCGCGGCGAAGCCCTCGCCCACCGGCGCGCCGGCCAGCGCGCGCGCCACCAGCGCCTCGCGCGCGCCGGGCGGCGGGCTCTTCAGCAGCAGGTGGTACTGGAAGCGCCGCCTGAAGGCCGGGTCGATCTGCTCGATGCGGTTGGTCACCCAGATCACCGGCACCGGGTTGGTCTCGAGGATCTGGTTGACCCAGGCCTTGCCGCTGACGCTGCTGTTCATGTTGCCAGGGCTGGCGTCGGCGCTGTCCAGCCGCGCGATCAGCTGCGCGGCTTCGGTGGAGATCGGCGGGAACACGTCCTCGACCTCGTCGAAGAGCAGCGCGACATCGGGGCTGCCCTTGAGGAACACCTGGCTGATCTGCAGGCTGCGGTAGCGGTCGCGGCCCGACAGCGAGTTGCCGTCGCGGTCGGCGTATTCCACCTCGTACAGCTCCAGCCCGGCGGCGGCGGCACAGACCCTGGCCAGCTCGGTCTTGCCGGTGCCCGGCGGGCCGTAGAGCAGCACGTTGACGCCGGCCTCCTTGCGCGCCACGGCGTTGCGCAGCAGCGCGCACAGCACGCCGGCATCCTCGGCGACGAAGCCGAAGTCACCGAGTGTCAGCTCGCTCTTCGTCGCCGGACGCGTGAACACCGCCATCAGATCGCCGGGCTGCGGGTACTCGCGCATCAGCACCGGCGGCAGTTGTTCGCTGACCTTCATCAGATCGGCCAGGTCGGTGATGTTGTGTTCGGAGATCAGGTTCTCGACCATGCCGACGCGTTCCAGCCGCGAGCCGGCGCGCAGCGCCTCGGCCACGTCGCGCGCATCGACGCCAGCCACCGCGGCGATCGCCGCATAGGCCTCCTGCGCGCTGGAGACCTTGAACTCCACCAGCAGGCCGCGCAGATCCCGCTGGTAGCGCGCCAGCGTGCCGTACAGCAGCAGCGCGCGCTCGGCCGGGTTCAGCTGCAGCAGCCCGGCCAGCGCATCGATGTTCTTCTCGACCAGCGTGGCTTCCTTCTTCAGCCGGCGTTCCAGCCAGTCGCAGCTGGCGCCCAGCACCGCCAGCAGGTCCTTGGCCGCGTCCTTGACGTATTCGTCCAGGTAGAAGAACAGGCTGCCTTCTTCGTAGGCGCCGCGCCAGGCACCGTGACGTTCGACGAAGGCCTCGTCGCTCAAGGCCTCGTGCCCACGCCAGGCCTCGTTGCCCTTGCAGCGCAGGCGCAGATAGGCGCGCAGCCGCGCCAGCACCGCCGGCGGCCACACCAGGTGGCGGCCGGTCAGCGCCAGCAGGCTGTTGCAGTCACGGCGCAGGTTGAAGCGGCCGGCCTGGCGCAGCGTGAGCGTCAGCACGAAGTGCGAGCACAGCCGGTCGAGCACCGGCGCGTCTTCCAGGCCGGGTGACAGCAGCCAGCGCGCTCCGGCTTGGGCTCTGGCCATGACACCTCCCGCCGCGGTTCAAGATGCGCGGCATCTTGGCGCAGTGCGGGGGTGGCCGCAAGTCCCTGGCGTCAGTGCAGGTGCATCGGCTGCTGTGCCAGCGTGGTGTAGCCTGCGATGTACTCGTCCAATGCCTCTTCGGTGGGGCCGCTGTCGATCAGCGCCTGCACGCCGTCCTTGAAGCTGCGCGCCACCGCACCTTCGATGAAGATGCCCTTGCGTGCGAACTTGTCGACGATCTCGTAGCCGCCACGGCTGCCGCCTTCGACTTGCGCATCGGCCAGGCCGAACTCGATCTGCAGCACCGCAAAGCTGTCCGAGTTGTAGAGCATCTGCATGGTGGACCTCCTGCGGCACTACCTGGGTGCGGCCGAGCCGATTTCAAGCTCCGACTCGGCATGCGCCAGCTCCATGGCCAGCGGCTGGCCGCCCGGCAGCGTGGTGAACACCGCACGCACCGGCAGGTGCTGGCGCGCCGGGTCGAGCCAGACCTCGACGCGCGTGTCGTAGGGCCGTGTCGGTTCGCGCTTCAGGCGCAGCGCCTGAGGCACCTCGCCGGCCGGCAGCAGCAGCGCTTCTGCGCCCAGCACCTCGAAGCGCCAGGGCTCGGCATCGCCACGCGTACCGACGACGAACAGCGTCACGCTGGCGCCGGCACGCGCCAGTGCGGCATCGGCCTCGACCACGCCGGGCAGCTGGATCATCCAGCTCAGCCGGTCCTGCGCGCCGGGCGGCAGCGCGTAGGCCAGCTGCGGGCCCGAAAAGGTGATGCGCCCGGCCTCGCGCTGGAAGTTGGCCGCCCGCACCTCGCGCGCGCGGCGCAGCTCGGCATGGCGCACCGGCGCCACGCCCTCGGCGTCGATGAGCCCGCGGCTGGCCGAACCCGCCGCCGGCTGCCCCGGCCAGGCGGTGTCGAGCCGCAGCAGATAGTCGCCGGCCTCGCGCTGCCACTGCAGCCGCGCGGCACCGACGGTCTCGCCGCGCTGCAGCCGGTAATGCAGGCTGGCCGCAGCGGGCAGACGCGTGGCATACACCGGCAATGCGGCAGCCTCGACAGCGGGTTGCTCGGGAGCCGCCGCTGGCGTCGGCGGTGCCGGCACGGCACGCGGCCGCGGCGCGAGCGGCCGGGGCGTGGGAGCCGCCACCACGCGCGGCACGGGCTCGGCTGCACCCGGCACGATGAGGCGCAGCGCGACCACCGGACCCCGCGCCGCCACCGGCGCCAGCGCGGTCGAGGGCGGTCGCAGCGCGTGCAGCAGCAGCCCATGCGCCAGCAGAACCGCCAGCACCAGCAGGGCCCAGGCGGCGACACGCGGCGCGCGGCGCAGGGAACGCATCGGACAATGGTGCCACCAACCGGGATCCTCCATGAAACTCGCCACCTGCAAGGACGGTTCGCGCGACGGCCAGCTGGCCGTCGTGTCGCGCGACCTGCACAGCGCCCATTTCGCCACCGGCATCGCCACGCGATTGCAGCAACTGCTGGACGACTGGGACTTCCTGTCGCCGCAGCTCGAGGACCTGTACCAGACGCTGAACCAGGGCAAGGCACGCCATGCCTTCGCCTTCGACCCCCGGCGGTGCATGGCACCGCTGCCGCGCGCCTACCAATGGGCCGACGGCTCGGCCTTCGCCAACCATATCGAGCTGCTGAGCCGCGCGCGCGGCGCCGAGGCGCCGGCCGACTTCATGCATGACCCGCGCATCTACCAGGGCGGCAGCGACGACCTGCTCGGCCCCTGCGACGACGCGGTCTTTGCCGACGCGGCCTGGGGC
>Ga0315912_10003487_pt1 | contig 15583 bp, 16 predicted proteins | sample VfabasoilMG_FD_204469 | JGI IMG/M metagenome (GOLD analysis project Ga0315912, IMG submission 204469) | Garden soil microbial communities collected in Santa Monica, California, United States - V. faba soil | ecosystem: Environmental > Terrestrial > Soil > Garden | place: USA: California... | reverse complement strand
TCGATGTCGTGCGAAGAATCGGACTCGAGCCTTTCAAGGAGCAGGTCTATGGCAAGGCTGATCAAAGGTCGCCGCGCCGTCAGCGAGACGCCGCCGTCGCCTGACGAGAAGGTCGTCCGGCTCGAGCCCGCCGACGATCCGGCCGCGGTGGCGGGCGAGCTCGCCACCGCGTCGCGCGTCGAGGTGAACTTTCCCAAGTTCGGCGATGGCCGCGGCTTCAGCACTGCGCGCCTGTTGCGCGAGCGCTACGGATACAAAGGCGAGCTGCGCGCAGTCGGCCAGATCACCCGCGACCACCTCTTTTTCCTCGAGAGCGTCGGTTTCGACGCCTACGAGTTGCGCGAGGGTGAGAATGCCGAGGAGGCCGTCGCTGCTTTCGGCGATTTCAGCGAGTCCTACCAGGCCAGCGTGACGCGGCCGCTGCCGCTCTTCCGCAGACGATGAATCCACTGGAAAAAAGCCTGAGCGCCATCGCCGGGGAGCTTTCGCCAGCGGTGCTGGCGCACAGCCTGCAGGCCGAGGACATGGTGCTCGCCGACGTGATCGCCCGCGCTCGCCTGCCGATCGAAGTCTTCGTGCTCGACACCGGCCGGCTGCACGCCGACAGCCACTATCTGATCGACAAGATCCGCCGCCACTACGGCATCGACGTGCGCGTCTACGCGCCCGACGCCGGCGCGGTTTCCGAGTATGCGCGCCGCCATGGCCGCGACGCCTTCTACGGCAGCGTCGAGCTGCGCAAGCGCTGCTGCGAGATCCGCAAGGTCGAGCCGCTGGCGCGCGCGCTCGCGGGCAAGCGCGCCTGGATCACCGGCCAACGCCGCTCGCAGGCGGCGAGCCGAGCCAAGCTCGCCGAGCGCGAGTTCGACGCCACGCACCGGTTGGAGAAATTCAATCCGCTCGCTTCCTGGACCGAGACCGATGTCTGGGACTACATCCGCGCGCAACGCGTGCCGTACAACCGCCTCTACGACCAGGGCTATCGCTCGATCGGCTGCGCCCCCTGTACGCGCCCCGTGATGCCGGGCGAGGACCTGCGCGCCGGCCGCTGGTGGTGGGAAGAAGCGGGGCACAAGGAGTGTGGCCTGCACATCACGCCCGATGGCCGGGTTGTCCGCGCCAAGGAGACCGCATGAGCGCGGTCCTCGAGCGAAACCCGGTCGCGCTGCCCACCCGCACCCACCTCGACTGGCTGGAAGCCGAAGCGATCTACATCCTGCGCGAGGTGGCGGGGCAGTGCCAGACGCCGGTGCTGCTCTTCTCCGGCGGCAAGGACTCGGCGGTGCTGCTGCGCCTCGCCGAGAAGGCATTCCGTCCCGGGCGCTTCCCGTTCCCGCTGATGCACGTCGACACCGGACACAATTTTCCCGAGGTGACCGACTTCCGCGACCGCCGCGCCGCCGAGCTGGGCGAGCGCCTCATCGTTCGAGGAGTAGAGGACTCGATCCGTCGGGGTAGTGTGGTTCTGAAGCAGAATCAAAGTCGAAATGCAGCGCAGTCGATCACCCTGCTGGAGGCGATCAGCGAGTTCTCGTTCGATGCCGCGATCGGCGGCGCACGGCGCGACGAGGAGAAAGCGCGCGCCAAGGAGCGCGTCTTCTCGTTCCGCGACGAGTTCGGGCAATGGGACCCGCGCAACCAGCGTCCCGAGCTCTGGAATCTCTACAACGCCCGCGTCCATCCCGGCGAGCACGTGCGCGTCTTCCCGATCAGTAACTGGACCGAGCTCGACATCTGGCAGTACATCGCCCGCGAGCGGCTCGAGCTGCCGTCCATCTATTTCACGCACCGTCGACCGATCGTGCGCCGCCGCGGCCTGCTGGTGCCCGTGACCGAGCTGACTCCGGCGCGTCCCGGCGAGCAAGTCGAGCAAATCTCGGTCCGCTTCCGCACCGTCGGCGACATTACCTGCACCTGCCCGGTCGAATCCACTGCTTCTGGTGTTCAAGAAATAATTTTTGAAACCATCGGCGCTACGCTCACCGAGCGCGGCGCGACGCGCATGGACGACCAGACCTCCGAAGCTTCGATGGAGCGTCGCAAGAAGGAGGGCTACTTCTGAAGCTGAGGGATCTTCCGGTGGAGGATCGCGGCGTGCTGCGCTTCGTCACCGCGGGTAGCGTCGACGACGGCAAGAGCACGCTGATCGGGCGGCTGCTGTACGACTCGCGAGCCATCCAGGAGGACCAGCTCGCTGCCGTCGAGCGCGCGTCGCTCCGCCGCGGCGTGGGCGAGATCGACTTCTCGCTGCTGACCGATGGGCTGGAAGCGGAGAGGGAACAGGGCATCACCATCGACGTCGCCTACCGTTACTTCGCTACGCCGCGCCGCAAATTCATCATCGCCGACGCGCCGGGCCACGAGCAGTACACGCGCAACATGGCGACCGGGGCGAGCACCGCGGACGCGGCGGTGCTGCTGATCGACGTGCGCAAGCGCCTCCTGGAGCAGACGCGGCGGCACCTGCTGCTCGCCCGCCTGCTCGGCGTGCGCCATGCCGTGGTGTTCGTCAACAAGATGGATCTGGTCGGCTATTCGCAGGCGATCTTCGAGGGGGTGCGCGACGAGGTCACCGCTTTCGCGACGCCGCTCGGCTTCGAGACGCTCGACGTCCTGCCAGGCTCTGCTCTGCGCGGCGACATGGTGGTCGGCCGCGGTGCCGAGCTCGACTGGTTTGCGGGAGGCACGTTGCTCGAGCGCCTCGAGAGCCTCGATTCGGGTGTCGAGCAGGCGGCGGCAGGCCCGTTCCGACTGCCGGTGCAACTCGTCTCCCGGCCACAAGGCGAGGCGGCGCGCGGCTACCTCGGTCGCATCGAATCCGGAACCATTGCATTGGGCGACGAACTGCAGATCCTGCCCTCGGGCCGGCGCACGCGCGTGCGCGAGATACGCACCCACGGCGGGCTGCTCAACGCCGCCGCCGCGGGCGATTCGATCACCCTGGTGCTCGCCGACGACATCGACGTGGCGCGCGGCGACCTGATCGCTGGCGTGGAGCAGGCGCCGCGCGAGGCGCGCGCTCTCGACGCGACCCTCGTCTGGCTCGACGCCGAGCCGATGCGGCAGAACGCGCGCTATCTCGTGCAGCAGGCGAGCCGCCGCACGCTCGGCCGCGTGCAGGAGGTGCTCGCGCGCCTGAGCGTGCATACGCTCGAAGAGCAGCCGCCGGCGGCCGCGGTGCAGGTGAACGACATCGTGCGCTCGCGCATCGTCCTGCAGGCGCCCCTTTTCATCGACGGCTACGACACCGTGCGGGCGACGGGCTCGTTCATCCTCATCGACGAGGCCACCAATCGCACCGTCGCGGCGGGAATGCTGCGATGACCGGAACCGTCCATCTCGTCGGCGCCGGGCCGGGTGCAGCCGAACTCCTCACGCTGCGCGCGGCCCGGCTGCTTGGCGAGGCGGACATCGTCTTTCACGACGCGCGGGTATCGAAGGAGATCCTCGCTTTCGCCGCCAGGGCCCGGCTGGTCGCGGTCGGCAAGCGCAGCGGACGCTTCGCGACGGCGCAGCGCTTCATCAACAAGCAGCTGCTCGATGCGGCGAAGCGCTACTCGACGGTAGTGCGGCTCAAGGGTGGCGATCCGATGCTGTTCGGTCGGGCCCACGAGGAGATCTCTTTTTTGAGAAGAAATTCCATTGCAGTTGAAATCGTGCCCGGTGTTACTGCCGCGCTCGCCGCGAGCGCCGAGCTCCAGGTCTCGCTGACGCGGCGCGGCGAGGCGCGCAGCGTTGCCTTCGTCACGCCGCGCGTTGGCGCGGGCGAGCGGGAAAGCCGCTGGGTCGATGCCGCGCTCGCCGCCGATACTGCGGCGATCTACATGGCGGCGGGCCAGGCCACGATGATCGCGCAAGCCCTCATCGACGCCGGAAAGCCGGCGCGCACGCCCGTCGCCGTCGTGGAGCGCGCATCGCTGCCCGATGCGAAGGTTGCTTTCAGCACCCTGGGCCGGTTGCGCGCTCTGGAAGCGCCGGCCGCGCCGGCGCTGATCTTCGTCGGCGAGATCTACCGCGAAGCGGCCGCCGCTACCATCGCCGGCGAGCCCGTCCTGCGGATTCCCAGCCAGAGCGCGTAGAGCGCGAGCACGACGAACCAGACGAGCGACCACTCGGCGATCGACATGCCGACGAAAGTCCAGTCCACCTTCGCGCATTCGCCGCTGCCCTGGATCAGCTTCTGCAGCGTGGTGCCGAGCGGGAAATTCTCCAGCATGAAGAACAGGTCCGGCCCGCACTGCGGCACCTTGTCGGGCGGCAGGTGCTGCAGCCAGACCTGGCGCGCAGCGGCCGCGACGCCGCCCGCGGCGAAGAGCGCGGTCAGGACGCCGTAGACGATCGCGGCGGTGCGGCGCGGCCCGTGCGCGGCCGCGAGAATAAAGACCGCCATCACTGCGTAGAAGAAGCCGCGCTGCACATGGCAGAGCGGGCACGGCTCCAGGCCCCGCGCGTACTGCAGGTAGTAGCCGAAGCCGAGCAGCGCCGCGCAGGCGGCGGCGCCGGCGGCGAAGCCCGCCCGCCCGGAGAGTTTCTCGATCATGAGGGCCGCATCTTAAGGCGGATTTTCTGGCAAAGTGCAGGCCCGGGGAGGGAAAACCAACATGGTCGTAAAGCAACTTTTCGCCGCCGCCGCGGTCGCGCTTTCGCTCGGCGCGCCGCTGGCGCAAGCGCAGCAGAAGTACGAGATGAAACTCGCCTATTTCGTCGGCGACCAGCACGCCATGTCGCAGTGGCTGATCAAGTGGTCGGAGCAGCTCGAGAAGGGGTCGGCCGGGCGGCTGACGGTGAAGCGGTTCCCGTCGGCGCAGATGGGCCCGACGCCGGCGCACTACGACTTCGCGCGCACCGGGCAGGCCGACGTCTCCTGGTTCCTGCACGGCGGCACGCCGGGACGCTTCCCGCTGACCGAGATCATCAACCTGCCGTTCATGGTCGGCAGCTCCGAAGTCGGCACCAAGGTGCTGAACGACAGCCAGCTGCGCGCCAAGTACCTCGACGCCGAGCACAAGGGCATCAAGGTGCTGATGCTCTTCACGCATCAGCCGGGTGGGCCGCACACGACCAAGAAGGCGATCCGCACGCTCGAAGACTTCAAGGGGCTGCGTCTGCGCTTCGCCTCGCCGACGGTGCGTGACCTGGTCGGCGCGCTCGGCGCGACACCGGTCGGCGTGCCGCCGACCGAGATCGCCGAGCAGCTCGGCAAGGGCACGATCGACGGCGCCTTCATGGACTACGGCGGCGTCGGCATCGCCTTCAAGCTGGGCGGCACGATCAAGTATTCGACCGAGCTCTACGCTTACGTGACGAGCTTCGGCCTGGGGATGAACGAGGACTTCTGGGCGAAGCTGCCGCCCGACCTGAAGAAGCTGGTCACCGACACCGTCACAGGCAAGGAAGCCGAAGTCGGCCAGGCTTGGGACGCGCTCGACGTGCCCGGCAAGAAGGCGGTGATGGACGGCGGCGGTGAGGCGATCCGCTTCTCGCCGGCGGAGATGGCGAAGGTGCGCAAGATCGGCGCGGAAGTGTCCGAAGCCAAGATCAAGGAGTACGAAGGCAAGGGCATGCCGGCGCGCGACATCTACAACGCCATGCGCCAGCTTTCCGAGCGCCACGCGAAAACCTCCAAGAACTTCTGGAACTGAAGAGCTGGCGTAGTCGCGTCGCCACCGCCTGCGGCGCAGCCGCGGGCGTCTTCCTCGTGGCGATGATGCTGCTGACGGTCGCCGACGTTGTGCTGCGCGCGGTCAGCAACCGGCCGATCCGCGGCACCTTCGAGCTGATCGAGCTGCTGCTGGCCTGCACGTTCTTCATCGCCCTGCCGGCGGTGTTCCTGCGCGACGAGCACCTGGTGGTCGACGTCGTCGACCCGATCGCGCCGCGCTGGGTGCCGCGCCTGCGGCGCTTCGCCAAAGTGATCGCCATTCCGGTGCTCGCGCTCATGGCCTGGGAAGGCTTCAAGGCGGCGCGCGAGACGCTGGTGTTCAACGACGTCACTTCCGACCTCGAGATCCATCGCCTCTGGTACTGGATCCCGGTGCTGATCGGTCTCATCGGCGGCGCGATCGCGGCGGTGTGGATGCTGGTCAAGGGGGACGAGAAATGAGAGACGACTGCGCATGAGCGTCGGCGCGGTCGCCGCGCTCGGCGTGCTGCTGCTGCTCGTCCTCATTTTCGCCCGCGTGCCGATTGCGATCGCGCTGGCGGCGAGCGGCTTCATCGGCTACGCGGCGCTCGACGGCTGGGGGCCGGCGCTGAAGATGTTCGGCCGCGTCCCGTTCACCCTGGCGAGCGCGTACTCCCTGTCGGTGATTCCGCTCTTCATCCTGATGGGCGCGGTTGCTTCGCGCGGCAACATGGCCCGCGAGATGTTCGATGCGGCGAACGGCCTGTTCTCCGGCGTACGCGGCGCGCTCGCCAACGCGGCGATCGGGGCGAGCGCCATGTTCGGCGCGATCTGCGGCTCGTCGATCGCCACCGCCGCGACCTTCTCCAAAGTGTCGATTCCCGAGATGCGCCGCCACGGCTATGAGCCGTCATTCGCCGCGGGCGCAGTGGCGAGCGCCGGTACGCTCACGGTGCTGATCCCGCCCTCGGTGCTGCTCGCGATCTACGCCATCGTCGCCGAGCAATCGCTACCGCGGCTCTACGCCGCGGCGTTCATCCCTGGCTTCCTGCTCGCGGGCCTGTATGTCCTCGTCGTCTATGTCGTGGCGTGGGTGAAGCCGCAATGGGTGCCGAGGGTGCCGGGCATGCGCTTCGGCGAGCGCGTGCGCGCGGCGGTGGGAATGTGGAAGCTCGGCATCCTGTTTTTCTTCGCGGTGTTCGGCATCTACCTCGGATGGTTCTCGCCCACCGAGGCGGCGGCGCTCGCCGCCTTCGTGGCGATCATCATCGCGATGGCGAGCCGGGCGATGGGCTGGCGCGGGCTGTGGCAAGCGGTGCTCGAGACCGCCTATACCACCGCGTCGGTGTTCTTCATCGTGGTGGGCGCGTTCATCTTCTCACGCTTCATCGTGCTGACGCAGATCCCGACCGAGCTCGCCGGCTGGGTCAAGGCGGCGGACCTCGGGCCGGCGTGGGTGATGCTGATGGTGATGATGCTCTACTTCCTGCTTGGCACCTTCCTGGATGAGGTCAGCACGATCCTCATCACCGTGCCGGTGACGCTGCCGCTCGTCCTCGGCCTGGGCTACGACGGGGTGTGGTTCGGCATTTTCGTTACCGTGATGTGCACCATCGGGCTGATCAGCCCGCCGACCGGCATGACGGTGTTCGTCATCCAGGCGCAGCACCCGGACATCCCGGTCGCCCGGATCTACCTCGGCACGCTGCCCTTCCTGGTCGCCGATCTGGTGCTGGTCGGACTGCTGGTCATGCTGCCGGGGCTGGTTTCCTGGCTGCCGGCCGTGCTGAAGATCTGAGCCGCACATAGATCGGCGTGAAGTCCGGCGCGGTCTCGTGCATCAGCCGCTCGAAGGAATCGATGACGAAGTAGGTTTCCTGGTAGCGGTCGATGACGTATTCGCTGCGCATGACCCGCTCGAGCTCGAACGGCAGTCGCCGCGGCCGCGGATCATCGACGCAGTAGGCGAGCTCGCCGCCCGAGGAGAGCAGCCCCGCGCCGTACGCGCGCACGCCTTGCTTCGTCTTCATGAGACCGAACTCGATCGTGTACCAGTACAGGCGCGCCAGCCATTTCACCGCGTCCAGGCGCATCGCCTTCAGGCCCCCCTTGCCGTACTCGTGCAGATGCTCCGCGTAGACCTGGTCGAAGAGCAGCGGCACGTGGCCGAAGAAATCGTGGAACACGTCGGGCTCGACGATGTAATCGAATTCCTCGGGCTTGCGCAGCCACACCGTCACCGGGAAGCGCCGGTTCGCAAGGTGGGTGAAGAACGCGTCGTCGGGGATGAGCCCGGGAACCGCGACAATCTCCCAGCCCGTTGCATTTTTCATTTGCCTTGAGATTTTGCCAAACTCGGGAATGCCGGAAGCAGCATCCAGCTTCGCGATCGCCGCGATCCATTCCGGACACGCGTATTTCGGTACCAGCTTCGACTGGCGCTCGAACAGGCGGCGGTAGAGCGCATGCTCTTCGGCGCTGTAGCGCCCCCAGTCCTGCTCGACCGAATAGTCCGGCGCGGCGCGGCTGTAGTCGCCGCGCAAGGTACCGTTCATCTTCGTGGGCTTCGTTTAAAGCCATCCCACACTTCGTCGTAGTCGCGCTGCAGCTCTTTCGCCTTCAGCGCCGCGGCGGTCGGCCGGAACACGTAGCGCGACTCCCACATGAAGGCGAGGCTGTCGCCCGTTTTTTCCGGCGCCAGTTCTTTCTTGATGTTTTTTTCATAGGAGGCGAGGTCGGGGCCATGCGCGCTCATGCAGTTGTGGATCGAGATGCCGCCCGGCGCGAAGCCTTCGGCCTTGGCGTCGTACACGCCGCGCACCAGCCCCATCAGCTCGCTCATCACGTTGCGGTGGAACCAGGGCGGGCGGAAGGTGTGCTCGGCGACCATCCAGCGCGGCGGGAAGATGACGAAGTCGCAGTTCGCCACGCCCGCCTGCCCCGACGGCGAGGTGAGGACGGTGAAAATCGACGGATCCGGATGATCGAAGCTCACGGTGTTGATCACCATGAAGCGGGCGAGATCGTATTTGTAGGGCGCGCAGTTGCCGTGCCAGGCCACCACGTCGAGCGGCGAGCGGGTGTAGTCCGTCGCCCACAGGTTGCCGAGGAGCTTCGCGACCACCTGGCACTTGCGCGACTTGTCCTCGAAAGCGGCGACCGGTGCGAGGAAATGCCGCTTTTGCGCGAGGCCCTGCGCGCCGATCGGCCCCAGCTCGGGCAGGCGGAAATGCGCGCCATAGTTCTCGCACACGTAGCCGCGTGACGGCGCTTCGAAGTCGACCCTGAACTTGATGCCGCGCGGGACCACCGCGATCTCTCCAGGCTTGACTTCGAGCACGCCGAGCTCCGTGAAGAGCGAGAGCGCGCCCTGCTGCGGCACGAACATCAGCTCGCCGTCGGCGTTGGCGAAGTAACGGTCCTTCATCGAGCGGTTGGCGCGGTACACATGCACGGCGATGCCCGACTGCGACGCGGCATCGCCCGAGCCGGCGACAGTGAAGAGTCCATCGATGAAATCGGTCGGCTTGGACGGCATCGGCAACGGATCCCAGCGCAAGCGGTTGGGCGGCGTCTCGGCTTCCGCGAACGGCCCCGAGCGCAGCAGGCCGTTGGCGATGCGCCGGTACGGTGCGTGCATCGCCGACGGCCGCAGCCGGTAGAGCCACGAAGATAGGTTCTCCGCGCGCGGCGCGGTGAATGCCGTGGCGGACAAGACCTCGGTGTAGAGGCCCTTGGGCGCCCGCTGGGGGGAGTTCTGGTCGCGCGGCAGGGCTCCCTTCACCGCTTCGCTGGAAAACGTGTTGCCGAAACCGGACTGGTACTTCATTTGTGACTCATCTTGCAAGCGTGCCGCGGCGCATCTGGTCGAGCTCCATCGACTCGAACAGCGCCTTGAAGTTGCCTTCGCCGAAGCCTTCGTCGCCCTTCCGCTGGATGAACTCGAAGAAGATCGGCCCGAGCTGGTTCTCGCTGAAGATCTGCAGCAGCAGCTCGCCGGCCTTGCCGTCGACCAGGATCTTGCGCTTCTGCAGCTCGGCGACGTTCTCGCCGTGCCCTGGGATGCGCTGGTCGATGAGCTCGTAGTAGGTGTCGACGGTGTCGAGCAGCTTCATGCCGCTCGCGCGCATGGCGTCGACGGTTTTGAAGAGATCCTTCGCGCCCATCGCGATGTGCTGGATGCCCTCGCCGTGATACGTGTCGAGGTACTCGGTGATTTGCCCGGGCTTTTCGTTGCCTTCCTCGTTGATCGGGATGCGGATCTTGCCGCAGGGGCTGGTCAGCGCCTTGCTCTTCACGCCCGTCACCTGTCCTTCGATGTCGAAGTAGCGGATTTCGCGGAAGCCGAACAGGCGCTCGTAGAAAGCCGCCCATTCCTTCATCCGGCCGCGGTGCACGTTGTGCGTCAGGTGGTCGATATAGAGCAGGCCGTGCCCGGTTGGCGCGAGCGTCGCGCCCGGTAGCGGCTCGAAATCCACGTCGAAGAAGCCGATGTTGCCGATCGCGCCTTCCTGGGCGCCGTTCTTGCCGCGCCAGCGGTCGACGAAGTAGATGAGCGAATCGCCGACGCCCTTGATGGCGGGGATGTTGAGCTCGCCGGGGCCGGCGTGACCGGCGTAGCCCCAGGCGCCGAGCGAGATGGCGCGCTCGTAGGCCGCCTTGGCGTCGCGCACGCGGAAGGCGATCGCGCACACGCTCGGGCCGTGCAGGCGCGCGAAACGCTGCGCGAACGAATCGGGCTCGGCATTGAGGATGAAATTGATCTCGCCCTGGCGGTAGAGCGTCACGTTCTTGTGGCGATGGCGGGCAATGGCGGTGAATCCCATGCGCTCGAACACTTCCGCCATGGCGGCGGGGTCCGGGGCGGCGTACTCGATGAACTCGAATCCGTCGGTTCCCATGGGATTGTCCCAGGGCGTGAACTTCATATCAGTCGATCTTAACGCTCACCGGCAGCTTGCGAAAACCGCGAAAGCGGATGCGGCGGTCGCGCTCGGGCACGCCGGCCGCAGCGATCCGGGGGAAGCGCTTGAACAGCGCGCCGAAGGCGATGCGCGCTTCCATGCGCGCGACATTCATGCCGGCGCACGCGTGATCGCCGTGGCCGAAGGCGACGTGGCGGTTGGGCTTGCGGCCGACGTCGAAGCGGTCGGCGTCGGCGAACTGCGCCGGGTCACGGTTGGCGGCGCCGATGCCAAGGGTAATGAACGTCCCCTCGGCCAGGCGCTTGCCGCCGAGATCGAGGGCCGCCGTGAGGCGACGGTTGTTGAGCTGGATCGGCCCCTCGTAGCGCAACATCTCCTCGACTGCGCTCGGGATCAGCCCCGGGTCCTTGCGCAGCCTCAGCATTTCCGCGTCATGGCGCAGCAGCAGCCACATGCCGTTGGCAATCAGGTTGGTGGTGGTCTCGTGCCCCGCGTTGAGCAGGAAGATGCAGTTATGGTGGAGCTCGGCGGCGCTCAGCCGCGTGCCGTCCTTCTCGCCTTGAATGAGGCGGGTGAGCACGTCCGCGTCGGGATCGCCGGGATTCCTCTTTCTTTCCTCGATGAGGTTTTCCAGGAAGGCGACAAAGTCGATCACCGCCTGGTTGCCGCGCTCCAGCATCTCGGAGGTCGGCCGGGGTTCCAGACCCGAGAGGATGGCGATCGACCAGGCACGTAGCGGGCCGCGCCCCTCGCGCGGCACGTCGAGCAGATTGCCGATCACTTCCACCGGGATGCGCGCGGCGAAGTCTTCGACGAAATCGACCCGCGTGCGCTCCGCCATCTCGTCGAGCAGGCCTGCGACGAGCCTCACGACGCCGGCCTCCATGCGCGCGATGGCGCGCTGGTTGAGCGCGCCCATGATCAGGCCGCGCACGCGCGTGTGCAGCGGCGCATCGTTGAATACCAGGCTGGTGGTGTGATGCTGGTAGAGCGGCGAATCGCCGAACTTCGGCCTGAATTCGATCTTCTTGTCGGAGCTGGCGCGTGCGTCGCGGTACAAAGCAACGACGTCTTCGTAGCGTGTGAGGAATACTGCACCATCTTCGAGCTCGAGCATCGGAGCTTGCTCGCGCAGCGCCGCGTAATAGCGGTAGGGATCGTCGAAGAAGTCCGGCGGCACGCTCGTCAGACGGAATCCGCGCACATCCATTCGGTTATTATCGCGCCATGCCACGCACACCTCTGGCGGACTTCGAGCCCGCGATGAAAAAGCGTCTCGAAGATCTGTGGGGCACGCCGCCGAACCTGTACCACTGCCTCGCCAATCATCCCGCGCTGGTCGCGGCGTGGAGCGACTTCTCCAAGGCGTTGCGCCACGGGACGCGCACGCCGCGCGCGCTGCGCGAGCTGGTCATCCTGCGCGGCGCGCAGTTGATGCGCTCCGAGTACGAGTGGGCGCAGCATCTGAAGATGGCGCGCAAGGCCGGCGTGCGCGAAGCGCAGATCGCAGCGCTGCCGTCGTGGAAAACGTCTGCCGAATTCGACGCGAAGGAGAAGGCCGCGCTCCTGCTTGCCGAAGCGGTGACGCAAGGCAAGGTCAGCGACGAGGTCTACGCCGAGGCGATGCGGCACTTCGACCACCACGACTATGTCGAGCTGTCGATCACCGCCGCGTTCTATGCCATGGTCGGCCGCATGCTCGACGCGATGGGCGTGCAGCTTGAACCTGATTTCCGCGATTTCTCTCCGCCGTTGCCGCGATGAGCGCGGTCCCGCCGCCTCGTCACTACCGCTACTACGATTTCGTGATGGTGGCATCGGTTACGGTGCTGCTCTGCTCGAATTTCATCGGCGCCGCCAAGCAGACCACCATCGACCTGCCACTGCTCGGCGCGACTACGTTCAGCGCCGGCGTGCTGTTCTTCCCGATTTCCTACATCTTCGGCGACATCCTCACCGAGGTTTACGGCTACGGCCGCGACCGGCGCGTGGTCTGGGCAGGCTTTGGCGCGCTGGTCTTCGCCTCGTTCATGGCTTGGGTCGTCGTCAGCTTGCCGGCCGCGGGCAGCGATTTCATGAAGAGCTACCAGGCGAGCCTCGAGGGCGTGTTCGGCAGCAGCTGGCGCATCGCGGGCGGGTCGATCATCGCGTTCTGGTGCGGCAGCTTCGCCAACGCCTACGCGCTGGCGAAGATGAAGCTGTGGACCCAGGGCAAGTGGCTCTGGACCCGCACCATCGGCTCGACCATCGTCGGCGAGCTGATCGACTCGTCGCTGTTCTACTTCATCGCCTTCTACGGGATCTGGGCGACCGGCGACATCGTCAAGATCGCGATCGCCCAATACGTGCTGAAGACTTCATGGGAGATCGTGATGACCCCGATCACCTATCGGGTCGTGGCGTTCCTCAAGCGCGCCGAGAGCGAGGACTACTACGACCGGCAAACGGACTTCAATCCATTCACGTTGCGTAGTTAGCAACCTCCGCCGCGCCGCGCCGTTAATCGCTTCAACGAGCCGTTCGTCGGGTGGCGGATGACGCGCTCACGCCGACTTGTTTCAACCTGATGACGTATCCGCTTGAGCCGAAAAGCCAAATTATCGTTTCGTCCGTGGTGCATCGCCGCACTGTTAAAAAAAGCGCTAAAAAATAGACACTTCTGAAATTTACTGACACGTAGGGAACACTCGGGTCCGGGCGTTTCGGATACCATGCATCCCGAGGAAGTAATCTGTAGGGGATAATGATTAAAAATCAATAAGAAGAACGCGATTCTAGATGTAGATTGAGAGAAAAAATTTGGCCCAGGTTGATTTGGGGAGATTCGCTGCAGTGGCACTGTGCATCGGCGCGTCGGCTAGCGCGCTCGCACAAGTGCCGCCCGACGCTGGCAGCATCCAGCGAGACTTCGAGCGCGGCCGCGTCCCGCCGGCTCCGCCGCGCACGCCCGCAGCGCCGCTGATCGAGCAGCCCGAGCGCCCCACGCTGAAGGCGCCCGAAAGCGCCCGCTTCCTCGTGAAGGGTTTCCGGATCACGCGCAACACGGCTTTCAGCGAAGGCGAGCTGCTTCCGCTGCTGAAGCAATTCGTCGGCAAGGAACTTTCGCTCGAGGATCTCCAGCGCGCCGCGGACGTGATCACGCGGCACTACCGCGATCGCGGCTACTTCGTCGCGCGCGCGTACGTCCCGGCTCAGGAAATCCGCGACAACATCGTCGAGATCACGGTGCTCGAGGGCCGCCTCGATCGCGTCAGCGTGAAGCCGATCGGCGAAACCCGGCTTCGCGCGAGCGTCGTGGAATCCGCGCTGCAGAATTCTCTTCCGTCCAGCGGATTGATCCGCGAAGACGACCTCGAGCGCGGCTTGCTGCTGCTCAACGATCTTCCGGGCATCGACGTGCGCTCGGTGCTCCAGCCCGGCGCGACGATCGGAGCCTCGAACCTGACTGCGGCGCTCGGCGAGGGACCGCTTCTTTCGGGTGAAGTCGACTTCGACAACTACGGCAACAAGTTCTCCGGCCCGTACCGCCTCGGCGGGACGCTGAACCTGAACGATGCGTCGGGCTTCGGCGATCTGATGAGCATCCGGCTGCAGACTGCCGAGGGCGCAAGCTATGCGCGCCTCGGCTACGCGGTTCCGGCGGGCTCCTCAGGGCTGAAAGTCGGCGCGGCGTATACCGGCACGACCTACGAGCTGTGCTGCGAATTCGCCCCGCTCGGCGCGCGGGGCGATGCGCAGACGGCGACACTGAGCGCGCTCTACCCGGTACAGCGTTCGCGCGACGCGAGCTTCTATGTCGCCGCAACGTACGATGCGCGTCATTACTTCAATGCGACGGTCGCCGGTACGACGAGCGACAAGAGGGCGAAGGTTGGCACGCTCGCCGGCTACGGCGACTTTCGCGACTTCGCCGGCGGCGGGGGGCTCAGTAACTACAGCGTCGGCGTCACCTTCGGCCGGCTCAACCTCGACGGCTCTCCCGATCAGGCGGCCGACGAAGCAACTGCCCGCACGGACGGCAACTACACCAAGGGCGCGTACTCTTTCACGCGCCTGCAGCGGCTCGGCGAGACGCTGGCGCTCTACGGGGGGCTGGCGGGCCAGTTCGCGTCGAAGAATCTCGATTCATCGGAGAAGTTCGTGCTCGGCGGTCCGTTCGGCGTGCGCGCCTATCCGACAGGCGAGGCGACCGGAGACGAAGGATTCCTCGTCAACCTCGAGCTGCGCCACGATTTCGGCCAGGGCTTGCAGGTTGGCGCGTTCCTCGACCACGGCCAGATCCGGCTGCACCGCAACGAGTGGGACGGCTGGCAGGGCGCGAACACGCGAATCACCAACCGCTACGGCCTCTCGGGCTACGGGCTCGGCCTGAGCTGGAGCCAGCCCGGAAGCTTCTCGGTGCGCGCGAGTGTCGCCCAGCGGATCGGCGACAACCCGGGACGCGACCTCAACGACAACGATGCCGACGGCACCAAGAACCGCACGCGGTTCTGGCTGCAGGCGATCACGTACTTCTGAGGCGCCAACGGTGACTCGCGCCCGCGACCAGCGATCCCTGCCGCGCCTCAGCGTGCTGACGGCGAGCGTGCTGGTCGCGTTCGGCGTAGCGCCCGCGTACGCGCTGGACCCGGCGGCGCTTCCCACCGGGGGACAGGTCGCCGCCGGCAGCGCGACGATCAACCAGTCGGGCGCGCGCATGGACGTGAACCAGGCGACCCAGAAGGCGATCATCAACTGGTCGACCTTCAATATCGGGTCGGGCGCGAGCGTCAACTTCGCGCAGCCGAACTCCTCCTCGGTGGTGCTGAACCGGGTGATGAGCTCGTCCGGAGGTTCCGAGATCCTGGGGCGCATGACCGCCAACGGCCAGGTATTCCTGGTGAACCCGAGCGGCGTGCTCTTCGGAAGAACTGCGCAAGTCGACGTCGGCGGACTGGTCGCCACCAGCCTCAACATTTCCGACTCGAACTTCCTCGCCGGGCGCTATGCCTTTGCGAGCACCGGGTCAGCGGGAAGCGTGACAAACGAGGGAACG
>Ga0315912_10003486_pt1 | contig 15590 bp, 12 predicted proteins | sample VfabasoilMG_FD_204469 | JGI IMG/M metagenome (GOLD analysis project Ga0315912, IMG submission 204469) | Garden soil microbial communities collected in Santa Monica, California, United States - V. faba soil | ecosystem: Environmental > Terrestrial > Soil > Garden | place: USA: California... | reverse complement strand
TTGTCGCCCTGCCGTGCGCGGGTCCTGGTCCGAAAAGATCGCGCGCTGAAGCGCGCTCCTACATCACACGGAAGGGCGTCGCGAATCGAGACGCACGAGGGGAGACGTACTGCGCCTGTGATTCCGCTCGCATCCCCTTAAACCTTCTCCCCCCGACCCGCAACGAACCCAGACGCGCCACCGGCGCGCCCTGGGGAACCCGCATGTCCAGACCCGCAACGATCGGCCTGCTGATCGCCGTGTTCTCGCTGTCCAGCGCCGTCGGCGCCGATGCGCCCGTGCCGTTCGACACCGCCGCCCTCGTCGAACGCCACCGCCACGCGTTCTCGTACGCGGACGGCGCGCTCTCCGGCGATGGTGCGACGTTCCTGAAGGCGGCGACGGCCGAAAGCCAGTTCGTGCTGTTCGGCGAGTCGCACTACCGGCGCGAGGTGCCGATCTTCGCCGGTGCCTTGTTCCGAATGCTGCGCGAGGCCCACGGCTTCCATCACCTCGTGGTGGAACAGGATGCGCTGGCGATCGAGGAGGCGTTGAAGCCGGGTGTGCGCGGCGATGCGGTGGCGATCGCAAAGGTGGCCGCACGGTATCCGAACCTCTACGAGTTCGGTTCCGACCAGGACCTTGGCCTGCTCGCCGAGGTGGGTCGGCTCGAACCCGGTCCCGCGGCGATCTGCGGCGTCGAACAGGCGACGGGTCCGGTGCGCTACCTGGACGAACTGGCCACGCTCGCGAAGGACGAGGTGGCCCGCGTCGAGGTCGCAAGCCTGCGCGCGCTCGCGCTGAAGATGGATGCCGAACCGAAGTACAGCGTGAACTTCCTCGCGCGCGATCCCGAGGTGCTGCCGCGGCTCGAGCGGCTGCGCGCGGGCTTCGGCGCGACACCGGGCTCGCGCGCGGACGAACTGCTGCTCGCGCTGGCGAAGTCGGCGGAGATCTTCGGCTACTACCGGCGCGCCGAAGCCGGCGAGCCCGTGGGCCTCTACAACAACACCGTGCGCGAGGCCTGGATGAAGCGGCAGTTCATCGCGTGCTATCGCCGGGCATCGACGGCGGAGGCACTGCCGAAGATGCTGTTCAAGTTCGGCGAGAACCACCTGTACCGCGGCAAGAACCCGACCCAGGCCTACCCGATCGGCAACTTCGCGCACGAGTTCGCGATCTGGAACGGCAGCCGTGCGTACGGCATCAGCGTGCTCTCGCTCGCGGGCGAGTCGCCGTACCAGCATGTCCCTGCCTGGCTGCGCGTGCTGCTGCCGGTGGAGCCTCCGGCCGTGCCGACCGTGATCGACCTCGAAGGCATGCGTCCTCGCCAGCGCGCGTTGCGCGAGCTGGTGAAGGTCGAGGAGCAATGGATGTTCCGCGACTTCATCAACGGCTTCGACGCGCTGGTGATCCTGCCGAACGATCGCGCCGCGGACATGTCGCTCAGCGGATTGAAGATGCTCGAGTGACCCGTCCCGCGCGGGCCTGTAGCGCGGAGTGCGCCCCCGGGCGCTCTCCGCGGCTCTGGACACCCATGGATGCAAAGCGCCGGAGAGCGCCTGCGGCGCACTCCGGCCTACGACTCTGGCCCATGTCTGTCGCGCGGGCCGTCCAATCCCCGTAGCCCGTAGCGCGGAGTGCGCCCTCGGCGCTCTCCGCGGCTCTGGACACCCATGGATGCAAAGCGCCGGAGAGCGCCTGCGGCGCACTCCGGCCTACGACGGCGTGGGGTGGAGTCCGTACGGGTTCCGTCCTGCGCGCTGCGGGCTGGCATTCCTCCGCTGCGCGTTCAAGGACGAACCTGCCCAGGTTGCGCGTGGCGGGCGCCGGATAGAGGCTAGTCGAAACCGTCCCGGAACAACGCCGCGTCCTCGACGGCGCCGATATCGGCGCCGTCGCCGCCCGCGCCGTTCGCGACGCCGCCCTGGTCGTTCGGCCGCACCGAGCCTTGCTGGTCGGCGCCCGAGCCCGAGCGATTGCCCGCGTCGATCGCCGGGCTGCCGGGCATCAGGGCATGGGTACGCGTGGCGCCGCCGTTGTCGGCCAGCGGGCCGAGCATCGCGGCGGCGTTGACCTTGTCCGTGGCCTTGTCGAGGAACTGGCTCGTCGGATCGTTGCTCAGGTTGAAACCACGCGAATCGATCACGCCCGGGATACCGGTGCTGCTCGAGGTGGCGAGGTTCAACGGCGGGTTGTTCGCCACGATCGAATTGCGCAGGGTCGCCGTCGCGCTCGAGGCGGGATCGCCTTGGACCTGCACCAGGAGTCCTCCGACCAGGCTGCCGGCATTGTTCGCCACCGTGCTGTTGCTCAGCTCCAGTCGTGCCTCGGTTCCGGCACCGCTCACCACCGCGATGCCAGCACCCACCTGCGCGGTATTGCCGCTGATCGTGCTGTTGACGACACGCAGCACGTTGTCGTTGCCCTGCAGTTGCAGCCCACCGCCGCCGAGGCCCGCGGCATTGCCGCTGATCGTGCTGTTCCGGATGGTGCCGTCGGAGAAGGCCAGCGCCAGGCCGCCGCCGCCGAATTGCGTCGCGGTATTGCCGACGATCGCGACTTCGGCCAGCGACAACCGGCCGAAGCTCAGGATGCCACCCGCGTCCGTGGCGCGTCCGTTGGCGAGCGTGATGCCGCTGATCCCCAGTTCGACGAGGTCGGAGACGTTCGACACGATCCGATAGTCGCCCCCCGTGTCGCGCCTGAGCGTCAGGCGCTTCGCGCCGGGCCCGACGAGATTCAGGTAGGAGGTGATGTTCGGCAAGGCCGATTGCAGGTTGATCGTGCGCGGGACGGCGAAGAAGTCCGCATCGAAGAGGATGTCGTCGCGCAGGAAGGCGTTGTTCGCGTTCGCGTCCAGGATGGCCTGGCGCAGGCTGCCCGGTCCACTGTCGTCCACATTGCCGACGATCAGTCCGCGCATCTCCACCGCGCCGATATCGGCTGCCGTACCGTCCTTGTTGGGCACCGAGGGGATGTCGAAGCCACGCCCGCTGCTGCGCGGATCGCTGCGGTAGCCGGAGTATCGCCCACCATCGAGCGCAGGGCTGCCCCCCATCAGCGCACGGCTCTCCATCGACCCACCGTTGTTGGTGAGCGGACCCAGGCGCGGGTCGGCGTTCAACACGTCGCTGGCCAGATCCTGCGCGGTGAGCGCTGCGTCGTCGCTGAGGTTGTATCCCTGGGAGCGGACCTCGACGCCACCACCGCCGGCGACGATGGTCCGGATGTTCGGCGTGCCGTTGCGCGCGACGATGGTGTTGCGCAGGAACACCTGGGCCGACGAACTTGCGCCCGCCTCCGCGGCGATCACGACGCCGCCGCCGTCCGCGCTGTTGTCGGCGATCGTGTCGTTGACCAGCTCGACGCGCGTCGGCGCATTGGAGGCACGCGCGAACAGCGCCGCACCGGCAAGCGCGCGGTTGCCGCTCAGCGTGCTGTTCGCCAGCCGCAGCGAGCGTCCGTCGGTGCCGAAATAGTAGATGCCCCCGCCTTGCCCCGCCGCGTTGTCGCTGAAGGTGGTGTTGACGAAGTTGCCGCTGCCGGCCACCAGCGCAACGCCACCTCCGATCGAGCTGTTGCCGACCCGGTTGCCCACCACCGCCACCGATCGGAGCACGAGGTTCCCGATGCAGTTGATGCCGGCTCCGGACTGTCCAGCCGCGGTCGTGACGCCATCGCGGATGGTCATTCCCATGAGCGTCACGTCCTTGCCCGAGGTCGCCTCGAACACCCGGCTGGCGAAATTGCCCGAGATCGACAGGAAGCTGGCACTGGGCCCGCTGATGGTGATGCTCTTGGTGATCGCGATGGGCGTGCCGCCGAGCGTGATCGTCTGCGTGCGGTTGAACAACTCCGAGAAGACCACCAGGTCGCCGTCGTCGGCAGTGGCGACCGCTTCGCGCAGGGAGCAGTCGCCGTCGCACACGCCATCGTTCTTGTCGACGGCGGTGGTGACTGTCCGCACGTTGGGCGTCGTGAGCTCGACGGTCCAACCACCCGCGATCGAGCCGCCATCGGCGTCGGGATAGTCGTCCGAGACGTACAGGCGCCAGTCGCCGTTGGCAAAGTTGGTGACATTGAATGCGTCGAGGTCCGCGGGTTCGAACTCGGCCACGCCGGGTCCGATCGGGAATACGTCGGTGTAATCCTCCGCCTGCACGTCGTTGACGTAGTTCGCGGGACGTACCGTGGCGGGAACGCCGAGCACGCCGGTCTGCGAGGCCGCGAATGTCGCGGTCGCCGAGAACGTGACGTCGACCCCGGCGACCCCGATGCCCCCGCCCGCGTCGGACAACAGCATGGCCCTGGTGCTGCCCGTGGGCGAGGACAGGAACACGTTCAGATCGGCCGGATAGCTGTGTGTGACGCCTTTCAGGGTGACCACGACCTTGGTGGCGATTCCGCTGGCAATGCCGCTGCTGGTGACGATGGAGGGATAGAGCGAGGTGGCACCGCCGACCGGCAGCACGATGGGGGTGGGGTTGCTCCACGACATCGTCGTCGACTTGCCCTGCAGGGGCGCGAGCGGGTCCGCGGCGAAGGCTGGAATCGTCGATCCGGTGATCGCGAGCAGGGCCCAGGTCCTGATGAAGCGGGGTTTCGAGGAGGCGCGACGCTCGCCACGGCAGCACGCAATTCGACGGCTGGCCATGGAAACCCTAGCAGGACGCGAGCGTCGATCGTAGCGGCAATTCCGGATGGGGCGCGGTTCGACGCACAATTCAACCTTTGCGACCCGTTTCGCCGGCGAGGCGGTACGCTGGCGCCACGACCAAAAGGGGCCGACCAAAAGGGGCCAGAGTGAATTAGCGTTTGAATCGCCATGCTGTCGAACGGGTGGCCGCAAGCGTTGATTCAAACGCAAATTCACTCTGGCCCCTTTTGCGCTTTTGCGGTGCGAACCTGCGGGAGTCACCCATGAACACCATCCTGGTCACCGGCGGTTCCGGCTTCATCGCCAGCCGCACCATCCTGCAACTGCTCGAGGCCGGGCACTCGGTGCGCACGACCGTGCGCAACCTTTCGCGTGCCGACGACGTGCGCGCGCTGCTCAGGACCGGAGGCGTCGAGGCCGGCGACCGGCTTTCGTTCGTCGCCGCGGACCTCGAGCACGACGCCGGCTGGAGCGAGGCCGTCGCCGGCTGCGAGTTCGTGCTGCACGTGGCCTCGCCGTTCCCGCCGGGCCTGCCCCGGCACGAGGACGAACTGATCGTGCCCGCGCGCGAGGGCGCGCTGCGCGTGCTGCGCGCGGCACGCGATGCGGGCGCGCGACGCGTGGTGCTCACCTCCTCGTTCGTGGCCGTGGGCTACGGCCTCGCGCCCCGAGCACAGCCGTTCGACGAGACGAGCTGGACGGACACGAGCGGCCCGGGCGCTACCGCCTACGCGAAATCGAAGACGCTGGCCGAACGCGCCGCCTGGGACTTCATCGCGCGCGAGGGCGGCACGCTCGAACTCGCGACGGTCAATCCCGTGGGCGTGTTCGGTCCCGTGCTCGCGGCGGACTACTCGACGTCGATCCTGGTGGTGCAGCGGTTGATGGACGGCGCCCTGCCGGGCTGCCCGAAGCTGCAGTTCGGGGTGGTGGACGTGCGCGACGTGGCCGACCTGCACGTGCGCGCGATGACGCATCCGGCGGCGAAAGGAGAGCGCTTCCTCGCCGTCGCCGGCGATTTCGTCACGATGCTGGAGATCGCGCAGGTGCTCAGGCGGCGCATGGGTGCGGCCGCGGCGCGCGTACCCACGCGCGAACTGCCGAACTGGCTCGTGCGCCTCGCCTCGCTGCGCGATCCGGCCGTGAAGCAGATCGTGCCCGAACTCGGTACGCGCAAGAACGCGACGAGCGCGAAGGCGACGCGCATGCTCGACTGGCGGCCCCGCTCGAGCGAGGACGCGCTCGTGGCCACCGCGGAGAGCCTGATCCGATTGGGATTGCTCAAGCCCTAGCGCGTCCGACGCAACGCGTTCGCGGCACCTCGTCGACGTTGCCCCTTTCGACTTGTCGCGAGGGTGGCGGGCGTGCGGCGTGCTCGCTTAGCATCCCGGGGATGGAAATCTCCTCGCGCTCGGTGCCCTGGATCCTCGCCGCGGTGACGCTGTTCTTCCTCGGCGTGATCGCCGCCGGCTTCATCGACGGGTCGTTGACCGTGCCGACGAAGGGGTTCCACACCACGTTGAAGCGCGCGAGCAATCCCGCCGGGTTCTACGCGCTGGCGGGGTTCTATGCGGTGCTGGCCGCGGTCACGGGTTGGCTGCTCGTCGCCGTGCTGCGGGCCGATCGCGGCAAGGCGGCCAGGCCGGTGCGGACGGCGCGCGCGACGCACTTCCCGGGCAAGGTCGGGTTCGAGCAGGACGGTCGGGAAGGGCGGGTGGTGGTCGAGCTCGCCAGCGGGCGCCATGCGTTCTACCGGGAGTTCGGCGGCGGCGACTGCATCGCCATCGTCTCGGTTCCGACGGCGGCCGAATGGCCCACGCTTCCCGCGCTGGCGCCGCATCCGCGCGAGGCGTTCCTGCTGGCGCTCGCGCAGGAGATCGGCGCGCGCCAGTGTCCGGGTGCGCGCTACCGGATCACGGACGACGCGATCCTGTTCGAGCGGTAGCGCCGCGCGATCGTGCGCCCGTCCATCCTGGCGCGGACCGGATGGACTGCGATCGCGTTCACGCATGCTTTCCGGGGCGCGACTAGAATCGACCGCCATGCGCACCCTGGTGGCACCGGCGCTCGCGCTCCTGATCGGCCCTGCGTCCTGCGCCGCGGCCGTGGTGGAGCGCGTGTTCGAGGACGGCTACGAGCCGCCGTGCTACGGCATCGCGAACGATCGACCCGGCTGCGTCGTGCTGCCGTTCAAGCAACCGCCGGTAACCGCGACGCTGGCGGTCTCGGGCCAGGCCGGCTGGGACCGCGTCGATGTGTACGTGCTGCTCGACCGATCCGGATCCATGATGGACGAGATCACCGCGCTCAAGGCGAGCCTGGCGAGCACGGTCACGGCCGCGAAATGCCCGCCGTTCGGGACCGGCAATCCTGCGCAGTGCCTGAACGACCTGTGGTCCGGCGCCGGCACCATCGGCTATGGAGACAGCGGCGTGGATGCGTACCGGCACGCCGTGGACATCCAGTCGAAACCGGACTTCACGAGCGTGCCCACGGTCGAGCCGGCCACGTCCACCACGCAGGAGGCGACCTGGCTCGCGCTTTCGAGCACGCTCACCGGCCTCGGCGGTTCCGCGTGCGCGGTGCCGGCGTTGCCGGCGCGGAGCAGTTGCGCGACCTCCCCCGTCGGGGCCTCGGGCACCGGCTATCCGTGCCTTCGCCCCGACGCCGGCACGCTCGTCGTGCTGGTTACCGACGAGCAGCCCAGCACCGGCTTCCTCTGCCCGAACTGGACCACGCTGGTGAAGCCCGAATACCTCGCGCGGGGCACGCGCCTGGCGAGCATCGTGGGGAGCGGCGCATTGGCGGCCACGTCCAACGAGTTGCGCGCGTACGCCGTCGATACCGGCGCCATCGACTCGCAGAATGCCGGCGAACCGCTGGTGTTCGGCGGCTCGGGCACGGCCGCCACCACCGCGTTCGCGTCCGTCCTGCAGACCCTGCGCAACGGCGTGCCGATGTCGGTGCGCGCCGAACTGGTCGACGGCCCCGGTGATGCGGTGGACGTGGCCCAGTTCGTGGACCGCATCGAGGTGATCAACGACGACAGCGGCGGCTGCCCGAACGGCGCGAGCGTCGCGGATACCGACGGCAAGCCCGGCGCCGATACCTTCCTGGGCGTGATCCCGGGCAAGACGGTGTGCTTCCGCCTGTTCGTCAAGGAGAACGCCACAGTGGAGGCGACGGGGCAGATCCAGTTCTTTCCCGCCACGCTGCGGCTGGTCGGCGACGTGCGCATGACCATCGCCACGATCCCGCTGACCTTCACGGTGCCCGCGAACTGACGCGGCGCCCGGTGATCGTCCGGCATCGCGCGCCGAGGGCTAGCGGTCCACCGCGTCGGGTTTCCGCGCGCGCCGGTTGCGCACGATCATGCCCACGACGGCGCCGACCACCATCGGCGCTGCCACCGCCGGCAGGAACATCGCCGACAGGCCGAAGACCCAGCCGAGCGTCGCGCTCTCCAGCACCGAGGCGAACACGATGCCCGCGATCGCGAGCACGAGCGCACCACCGAGGAATACGAGCAGCGCGACGATGCGACCGAAGTATCCGCAGGCATAGCCGATGCCGGCGAGGGCGGCGAGGACCAGGACGGGGACGATGGATTCGAGCATGGACGGCTGGGGTGGATGGGACGCGGTTCGCTCTGGCGGACGGAGCCGGTGCGTCGTCGGGGACGCACCAGCTGCCGCTGCGGACTACTCGAAGCCGTCCGAATACACCGCCGCCTGCACGAACGTCGGCCCGCCCTGGAACAGGATGGTGTCGGAATCGGAGCGGAAGTTGCCCTGCGCGTCGGCGTCCAGCGTCAGTCGCCAGGTGTCGGTGTCGAGCTTCGCCGCGTTGGCGAATGCGTACCAGCCGATGCTGGCGTCGTCGCCCGGCGCGCTCGGGCCGTAGTTGCGCCAGGTCCATCCGGCGGCGCTGAAATCCTGGCCGAAGAAGGTGATGTCGACGATCGCGTTGGAACAGCGCGGCAGTTCGAAGCGCACCACGCCGTTGCGCTCGTGGTCGGTGCCGCCCTGCGGGTCGGGCGGCAACCTGCCCAGGCCGATGGTCTGCGCGTTGTTGACCTGGTTGCAGCCCACGGCGGCCGCCGGCTTGACCACGATGCTGACGTAGGACGGCAGCGGTGCACCGCCGTCGCCACGCGCGAGCGTTGGCGGCGTGGCGAGCGGCAGCGTCGCGGTATCGGGGTCGAGGCGGTCGGGCACGGTGTCGCCGTCGGCATCGGCGGACGAGCCGTTCGGGCCGGTGCTTTCGGTCAGGGTGGAGGCGCTGTCCACGTCGGCGTCGGCGAGCTGGGAGAGCGACCAGGTACCGGCCACGGTGCCGGCGTAGATGCGCGAGGGATCGGACGGGTCGCGCGCGAACGAGGTCGCGGCATCGGCCGGCAGGCCCACGCTGATCGAGTTCCAGGTCACGCCGCCGTCGGTGGTCTTGAACACGCCGCCGGGATTGGTGGAGCCCACGCCCGCGCTGCCGGCGTAGACGGTGTTGCCAGTGGCGTCGCTGGGATCGACGTAGAGCGCGCGGATGTCGCTGCCCGCGATGCCGTTGCTGAACTCGGCCCAGGTCGCCGCGCCGTCGGTGCTCTTGAAGATGCGGCCCTGCTGCGCGCCGGGCGTGAACAGGTTGCTGATCGCCGCGCCGGCGTAGATCACGCCCGGATTGGTCGGCACCAGGGCGAGCGTGAACACGTCGAGATTGGAGCTGCCCACGCCGGGATAGCTGGCGATGCCGGTGCTCGAGTGGCTCCAGGTGGCGCCGCTGTCCACCGACTTGAATACGCCGTTCTGCACCGTGGGCACGAATTCGCCGCCGGGAAACGAGACGAAGGTGCCCAGGTACATCGTGCTCGGCGTGACCGGGTCGATCACGATGGGGATCACGTTCACGGTGGCGGTGGTGATGGACGGGCCCGGGTCGATGTCCTGCGGCAAGGGCAGCCCGGTCTCCGACGGCAGCCACTGCGCACCGGCATCGATGCTCTTGTAGATGCGCGCCGAGCGGTACGGATTGCCCACCGGCGGTGCGCCCGCGCGTCCGCTGCCGCCCACGAACACGGTCTGCAGCGGCGTGGTGCAGGGCAGGACCTTGGGTACGCAGGAGGTGGGATCGAGCACCACGGTGCGCACCGTGCCCATGTCGGGGCGTGAGGCGGGCCCGGTCGGCGGCACCAGCGCGATGCCGGTGTCGATCGTGCTCCAGGTGTCGCCGCCATTCGTGCTCTTGTAGATGCCGCCGTCCTTGTTCGCGAACGCGGGCACGGGATCCGAACGGCCGGCCGCGTAGACGATCGTTCCGGCGAGCGTCGGCGGACTCGTGGGATCGATGGTGATGCTGCGGATCTGCTCGGCGTTCAAGCCGGTGTTCGCCACCTGCCAGCTCCCGCCGCCATCGACCGAGCGCCAGAGCGTGGCCGAGGTGCCGAGCAGCACGTCGCCGTAGCCGGAATAGATCAGCTCGGCGTTGTTGGGATGCACGCCGAGCGCGCGCACGTTGGTCGATTCGAGGCCGGCGATGGACTCGGTCCAGGTGCTGCCGCCGTTGCTCGAACGGTAGAGGCCGCCGTACAGGCTGCCCACCCACATCGTGTTGCTGGTGGCGAAGTCGCGGTCGAGCACCACGGTCTCCACCGCGATGGCGTTGCCGGTGCCGTTCGCGCTCAGCCCGGTGCTCATCGGCGTCCACGCCGCGCCTCCATTGGTGCTGTGGAACAGGCCGTCGCGGCAGCCCAGCCACAGCGACTGCGAATCGGCCGGATCGATGGTGATCGTGCGGGGGGCGCCGAAGCCATTGGTCGGGCAGCCGGCCGGGATCGGGAAATTGCTCCAGCTCGCGCCGCCGTTGGTGCTGACCGCCGCGCCGAAGCCGTTGCCGTCCACGGCGTAGACGGCCAGGTCGTCGGCCGGCGCGGTGCGCAGCACGGTGACGCCCTGCACCGCGGTCAGCGACTGTCCGGTGGGGAGCAGGAGATCGGCCGTCGCGGTCCACGAGGCACCGCCGTCGGTGCTCTTGTAGACGAGCTTGGTGGGATCGGAGGCGACCTGCTGCAGCAGGCCGGTGTAGATCGTGGTCTGCCCGTAGTGCACGCTTTGGAGCGACACGTTGGAGCCGGTCGGCAAGCCACTCGCCGTTCCCGGCCCGGTCCAGGTCAGTCCGCCGTCATGGGTGACGTAGACCCCGGAGTCGACCGCGACCGCGACATCGTCGTTCGACCCCGGACGCACCGAGATCGCGAACACGTACTCGGTGGGGCCCGGCGTCAGCGCCGTGACGCTCCAGGTCGCACCCGCGTCGTTCGAGCGGAACACGCGGTTGGCGCCGAAGCGGTCGAGCGCGACGTAGACCACGTCGCCCTGCGCCGCCGCGATCGCGATCGCGGAGGCGGTCTGGGGCAGGCCCACCTCGATGCGCGACCAGTTCGCGCCGCCATCGAGGCTCTTGAACACGCCGCCGCCGCCCGAGGCGTACAGGATCGATGCGTTCGTCGGATGCTGCGAGATCGACGGCGCCGAACCGCCGTGCGGCCCGCTCGTGGTCCAGGCGCCCGGCCCGGCCCAGGCGGCAACGCACGCGAACGCGAACACCAGCCCCAGGATGGAGCTCCCCAATCGCTTGTGCATGGCTATCCCCTGTGTTGTTCGTCCATTTCGCCGCGGATCGCGGCTTGTCCTTGGGATCGGAATCCCAACCGTGCTGGCGGATTATCGGGGCAAGAATGACCTGGGATCGCGCTCGCGGCTCAGGGCGCCGTCTCCGGCAGCCTCGGCACGCCGTGCTGGTCGCGCACCTCGGGCACGGCCACCGGCGCGAGGAAGTCCTTGCGCGAGGTGCCGCCGAGCGCGGCGGGGCGTTCGCCCCGCGCCACGGCCACGGCATTGGCGAAGGCGCGCGCCGCGCGTTCGGCGTCGCCCTGGTCGAGGAAGGCGCGGCCCAGTTCCTCCCAGGCCGAGACGCCGGCGCCGAAGGCGAGCGCGCGGTGCAGGTAGTCCTCGCTCTTGCCCCACAGGCGCACGCGCCGGCACAGGCGGGCGAGCGCGAGGTTGAGCGCGGCGCTGGCCGGATGCGCGGACAGCCAGCCCTCGGCGATCTTCAGCTGCGTCTCGGGCACGCCGCCGGTGAGGCGGCCGTAGGCTTCCACGGCGGCCTCGCTCCACTGGCGCGCGATCAGCGCCTCGAGTTCGGCGCGCGCGAATTCGGAGCGGTCGAACTGGCCGGCGCGCTCGGTGAGCGCGAGCACGGTGGCGGCGCGCCGCTTCCAGGCGCGCGGCAGCTCGCGCCACAGGGCCTCGAGCGACTGCGCATCGCTGGCCTGGGCCAGCGCCTGCGCGGCGATCGAATCGCACCACAGTTCGAACTCCGCGGGCGAGAGCGGAGGGCGCTGGCGCAGGGCCAGCGCGTAGGGCACGGCTTCGCGCGCACGTCCGCGCGCGGCCAGGGCATCGGCGAGCAGCTTGCGGCCCAGCGGCGGGATGCGGCCGCTGCGCTCCAGCGGCTGCAGCAGTTCGATCGCGGTGCCGGCGCGGCCCTCGAGCAGCTCGCGCTGCGCGTGCAGGGCCTTGGACAACGCCATCGCGTCGGGTTCGTTCGCGAGCTTCGCCAGCAGCTCGCCCGCGGCGCGCGCGTTGCCGGCGGCCTGTGCGGCGCGGTAGGCGGCGAGCAGCCCGGGGATGCGCAGCGAACGCAGCCGGCTCGCGGCCAGCAGCAGGCTGCCCGCGCGCTGCGGCCGGCCCTCGGCCAGCGCGATCACGCCGCGCACGTGGCGCATGCGCCCGCGCCGGCGCGCGCGCGCCTCGGCCGCGCGCAGCGGCCAGGTGGCCAGGCGCACGAGCGCCACGCCCAGCGCGATGGCGAACAGCAGCGCGAACAGCGCGAACACCGCGGAGGTCTCCAGCGCCCAGCCGTGGAACTCGACCAGCACGTAGCCCGGATCGCTGCCGATCACCGCCGCGAGCGTGGCGGCCAGCACGGCCGCCAGCATCAGCACCAGCAGGGTGCGATAGGCGCTCACGGGCCGCTCTTGGCCTTGCCGCGCACCTCGATCGTGAGGTTGTGGGCCGCGCGCAGGTTGGAAAGCTCCGTGAGGGCCTTGCCGATCGCGGGCGGGGCGGTGGCGGGCAATCCCTGCGAGATCGAGGCCAGCGCGTCGGTGAAGGCCTTCGCGCGCGCATCCTCGCGCGGCAGCCAGCGCTCGGCGCGGCGCGCCGCACCGGCGAGCACGGCGCGCGCGCGGGCATCGTCGGAGGCGGCGATGGCGCCCTGTGCGAGCGCGAGGTCGAGCGACAGCGTCTGGCGCGCGAGCGCGGCCTGGGACGGGCCCAGCATCGCGGCCTCGGCCGTGGACACGCGCCGCACCCGCACGGTATCGGCGAACGCGGCGCGCACGCGCGACCACCAGTCGGTGCGCACCGGCGCCTGCACCGGGCGCAGCGGCGCATCGCCCAGCGGAAGGTCGCCCAGCGTGCCCTCGAGCGCGTCCAGGCGCGTGATCAGGCCGGTGCGGTCGGGCTGCGGGCTGTGTTCCAGCGCCGCCAGTTCGGCGGCCAGGGTCTGGCGCACGCCGGCATAGACGGGATCGCCCAGATCGGCCAGCACGGCATCGGCGAGCTGGTAGGCCTGGCGGGCGGCGTCGGCGTCGCGGAACAGCAGATAGCGCTCGGTGCCCAGGCGCAGCAGGTACTCGGCCTCGGCCAGGTGCAGGCTGGCGTCGCCGTCCTGGCGCCGCTCGGCGAGCTTGCGCACGGCATCCTCGAGCAGGCCCGCGCGCTCGCCCAGGCCCAGCGTCTCCTCGCGCATGGAGCGCGCGAGCGCGTCGAGGTCCGACCGCCGCTGGCTTTCGCTGTCGACCTGGCGCTTGAGCGCCTCGATGCCCGCGGCCAGGCGCGTGGCATCGCCGCTGCGCGCCGATTCGGTCTGGCCCTGCGCGCTGGTGAGCTGGGCGACCTGCGCGGCCGCGCCATGCGCCAGCCACAGCGCGTAGGCGCCCGCGGCCAGGCCCAGGGCACCGAGGATCAAGGCCAGGCCGGCGGCACGCGGCTTGGGCACGGAGGGGGCAGGGGTGGGATCGTCGCTCATGTGGATATCGCGCTGTCTGTCCCTATGCTATCGGATCGTCCGCCGCTTCCGTGTCGAACCCACGTCAAGTTTCGCGTTCGACGCCGCCGCGGCCAGCGTGCGGAGCATCGCCGCGGGCATGGCGGAACCGGACACCAGCACGCGTCGCACGCCCTCGGCGCGCAGCAGCGCCGCGATGCGTTCGCTCGGCGCCACCGCGACGGCGCCGGCGAGCCGCGACCAGCACTGGGGATCGGCCCAGCCGCGCACGGCCGCGACCGCCTCGGCGCTCGAGACCAGCCAGGCGAGCGCGCCGCGGGCCCAGAGCAGCGCATCGCGATGCCTGCGCGTGTAGCGCGGCGCGACGCGACGGTAGACGTGGCAGGCCACCACGCGCGCGCCGTGCCCGGCCAGGGCCGGCGCCAGCAGGCCGCGCCCGCCTGGCGCGCCGACGAGCGCGATCGCGAGTCCGCGCACCTGGCGGAACGCGGCGAGCGCCAGCACGCCTTCGCTGTCGTGCCGGCGGTCGGGCGTCACCGCGCGCACGCCGCAGCGTGCGAGCGCGCGCGCGGTGCCCGGACCCACCGCCACCACCGTGGTGCCGCGCGCCGCGCGCCAGCGCGGCTGCAAGCTGAACAGGCAGCGCACGGCACCGGGGCTCTGGAATACGACGATGTCGGCGTGGCGCGCGTCGGAGAGGGCGCGCAGCAGGTCGGCGTTCGCGGGCTCGGCCACGATGCGCGCGCCCGGCAGCGAGAGCGCGTCGCCGCCCTGCGCGCGCACCGCACGGGCCAGCGCCCGGTGCGCGCCCACCGGACGCGTGATCACCACCGATCGGCCTGCGAGCGTTCCTGCCGCCATGCGCCGATGCTACTCGGCTTGCGCCCCGTGCACCCCGCGGTCAGACTGCGCCGATGTCGCCGCAGGCCCTGACCGACGAACTCGAACGCACCGTGCTGCGCGGCATCCCGCTCGCGCGCGCGATGCAGTTGCGCGTATCGGACTACGACGGCAGCCGGCTCGCCCTGAGCGCGCCGCTGGCGGCGAACGTGAACGACAAGGGCTGCGCCTTCGGCGGCTCGCTGGTCAGCCTCACCATGCTCGCGGCCTGGAGCCTGGTGACGCTGAAGCTGGCGGAGGTCGGCCGCACCGCGCAGGTCTACGTGCAGGACTGCTCCGCCGAGTACCTCGCCCCGGTCTGGGACGAGCTGATCGCCGAGGCCGCCGCCGCGCCGGACGAATCCTGGGAGGACTTCCGGGGCGCCCTGGCGCTGAACGGCAAGGCCCGCATCCGCATGATTGCCGAGGTGAACGGGGCCGACGGCGGCCTCGTGGCCCTGCGCTTCTCGGCGCGCTTCGTGGCGAAGGAGGAGTCCACATGACCAGAACGACGACCGTGCTCGTGGCGATCCTGGTGGCGCTCGTCGCCACCGGCTGCTCGAGTTCCAAGCGCTCGGCCGACAAGCTGCTCGACGCCACGCTGCTGCAGTACGCCAAGACCATGCGCTGGGGGGAACTCGAGAGCGTGGTCAGCTACCTCGATCCCGACTACGTGGAGAAGCACCCGATCACCTCGCTCGAACTCGAGCGCCTGAGGCAGCTCAAGGTCGCCAGCTACCGCGCGCGCGCCATGCAGCGCGTCGACGACGGCCATGTCACCCAGGACGTGGACATCGAGGTGGTGAACATCAACACCCAGCAGGTGCGCGTCACCGTCGACCACCAGGCCTGGCGCTACGACGAGGAGGAGAAGCGCTGGTGGCTGACCTCGGGGCTGCCGAACGTGAGCGAGCCCAAATAGCGGGGTTGCGCCGCCCGCGTCCTCGCGATGCGGCGCGGAATCCTCTGTAGGAGCGCGCTTCAGCGCGCGATCTTTTGAAGCGTGCGC
>Ga0315912_10003485_pt1 | contig 15597 bp, 12 predicted proteins | sample VfabasoilMG_FD_204469 | JGI IMG/M metagenome (GOLD analysis project Ga0315912, IMG submission 204469) | Garden soil microbial communities collected in Santa Monica, California, United States - V. faba soil | ecosystem: Environmental > Terrestrial > Soil > Garden | place: USA: California... | reverse complement strand
TCCAGTTCATCCGACAGCTTCTCGCCGCTGTTGTCGAAGAACTTGATGCCATTGTCCTCGTAGGGATTGTGCGAGGCGCTGATCACCACGCCCAGCGTGTCGGCTGTGCGACGCGTGAGCACCGCCACTCCGGGCGTCGGCATGGGCCCCGTGAGCCACACGTCCACGCCTGCCGCGACGAAGCCCGCCTCCAGGGCGGACTCGAACATGTAGCCCGAGACGCGCGTGTCCTTGCCGATGAGCGCCTTGCCGCCATGGGGTGCGAGAACCCGCGCCGCGGCGCTGGCCAGGCGAAGGGCGAATTCCACCGTCATCGGCTCATCGCCCACGCGTCCCCGCACGCCATCCGTTCCGAAGAATCTGCGCGTCATCCGCTTGAACTCCCCTCTTCACAATGGGTCACCGCCCAGGCCACGTTCACGGCGTCCAGGGTTTCGGCAACGTCATGGCAGCGCACGATACGCGCCCCGCTGGCCACGGCAAGCGCCGCCAGCGCCAGGCTGCCTGCGAGCCGCTGATCCACCGACCTGCCCAGCAGCTTGCCCAGCATGGACTTGCGGGACAGCCCCACCAGCAGCGGATATTCCTGCGGCAGTTGGCGCAGGCCGCGCAGCAACTGCAGGTTGTGGCGCAGCGACTTGCCGAAACCGAAACCCGGATCCAGCGCGATGCGCTCCGCAACGATGCCGGCGGCGGCGCACGCCGCGGCGCGCTGCGAGAGGAACTCTCCGACCTCCCGCACGACGTCCACGTAGTGCGGATCCTCCTGCATGGTCCGGGGTGTGCCCTGCATGTGCATCAGGCATACCGCGGCGCCGCTTTCGGCAGCAGCCTGCATCGCCCCCGGCGCCTGCAATGCCAGCACGTCGTTGATCAGTCCCGCGCCGGCCGCCACGGCGGCCTGCATGACAGAGGGCTTCATGGTGTCGATGGACAGCAGCACATCACTGTCCCGGCGCAGCGCCTCGATCACAGGCAGCACCCGGTCGAGTTCCTCCTGTTCGCCCACCGGCTCGGCTCCGGGCCGCGTCGATTCGCCGCCCACGTCGATGATCGAAGCTCCCGCCTCGGTCATCGCACGGGCATGGGCCAGCGCCTGTTCATGGTCGCGATAGCGCCCGCCGTCAGAGAAGGAGTTGGGCGTGATATTCAACACGCCCATGACCACCGGCCGCGACAGATCGAGCACGCGGCCGGCGCACTGCAGCTTCACGGGAATCGCGGGAAGATTCAGCCCGCGTTGCGGGTGGCGCCGAAAGCCGGGCGCGGCTGCGGATCGCTGCCGCCGCCCGACGGACCACTCAGACCGCTGTCCCAGCCCGGCGGCGGAGTCGGCGGACGACCGGCCATGATCTCCCTGATCTGGGGATCATCGATGGTTTCGTACTTCATCAGCGCATCGGCCATGGCATGCAGCTTGTCGAGGTGCTCCTCGAGAATGCCCTTGGCGCGGTTGTAATTGGATTCGATCACGCGCCGCACTTCCTCGTCGATGGCATGCGCCGTCTCGTCGGAAACCTGCTTGGTCTGCGTGACCTGCCGGCCCAGGAACACCTCACCCGATTCCTCGGTATACGTCAGCGGACCCATGCGGTCCGACAGGCCCCATTTGGTGACCATGTTGCGCGCCAGGTCGGTGGCGCGCTCGATGTCGTTCGAAGCGCCCGTCGTGACGGAATCGCGGCCGAAGATCAGCTCCTCGGCGATGCGACCGCCGAACAATGTCGCGATCGCGCTTTCGATGCGCCGCTTGCTCATGGAGTAGCGGTCCTGTTCCGGCAGGAACTGCGTGACGCCCAGCGCGCGGCCACGAGGGATGATGGTCACCTTGTATACGGGATCGTGCTCGGGCACGGACAGGCCGACGATGGCGTGGCCCGCCTCGTGGTACGCCGTCATGCGCTTCTCTTCGTTGCTCATGACCATGGAACGCCGCTCGGCGCCCATCAGGATCTTGTCCTTGGCCTTCTCGAACTGCTCCATCGACACCAGGCGCTGGTTGGCACGCGCGGCGAACAGCGCCGCCTCGTTCACCAGGTTCGCCAGATCCGCGCCGGAGAATCCCGGGGTACCGCGCGCGATCAGCGCGGGCTTCACGTCATCCGCGATGGGAACCTTGCGCATGTGCACGCGCAGGATCTGCTCGCGGCCGCGCACATCGGGCAGCGGCACCACCACCTGGCGGTCGAAGCGGCCCGGCCGCAGCAGCGCCGGATCGAGTACATCGGGACGATTGGTGGCCGCGATGACGATGATGCCCTCGTTGCCCTCGAAGCCATCCATCTCCACCAGCAGCTGGTTCAGCGTCTGCTCGCGCTCGTCATGACCGCCACCGAGGCCCGCGCCGCGATGGCGACCCACCGCATCGATCTCGTCGATGAAGATGATGCAGGGCGCATGCTTCTTGGCCTGCTCGAACATGTCGCGCACGCGCGAGGCGCCGACGCCGACGAACATCTCGACGAAGTCGGAACCGGAGATGGTGAAGAACGGCACCTTGGCTTCACCGGCGATGGCGCGCGCCAGCAGCGTCTTGCCCGTGCCGGGCGAACCGACCATCAGCACGCCCTTGGGAATCTTGCCGCCCAGCTTCTGGAACTTGCCCGGGTCCTTGAGGAAATCGACGATCTCGCCCACTTCCTGCTTGGCCTCATCGACGCCTGCCACATCGGCGAAGGTGACGTTGACCTGGTCCTCGCCGAGCAGGCGCGCCTTGCTCTTGCCGAAGGACATGGCGCCACGGCCACCGGCCGCGCCCTGCATCTGGCGCAGCATGTAGACGAACACGAGGATGAGGAGCAGCGCCGGCGCGAGCTGCAGCAGCAGCTGGGTCAGGAAATGCGGCTGCTTGGGCGGCTGGCCCTCGATGCCCACGTCGGCCTTGTGCAGCGAACCGATCAGCGAGGTGTAATCGGTCTCGGGGTTGTAGACCCGGAACTGGGACTTGTCCTTGCGGTTGCCCTGGATGATCTCGCCCTGGAGGATGACGTTCTCGACCTGCCCGGCCTCGACCTCATCCAGGAAACGCGAGTAGGTGATTTCCTTGGCGGCGGTGGCAGGCGGCATGAAGCGGCTGAAAAGGAACAGCATGGCCCCGACGACCACCAACCAGATCAGCACCTTGCCAGTCATGTCATTCAAATCGGCAACCTCTTGCCCGGAAAGCCTTTTAGGGCAGGTTTCGGGATGACGCTACACCATCCGGCGACCGCTATCCAGCAAGTACGGCGCAGGATTCCGCGGTCCGGAGGCGGGCTCTGGAGTCCTTCATGAGGGCGCCGCCGACCGGCTTCAAGACACCGCCCCCGCCGGACCGCTAAAATGATGAATCCATGGAACTTACCGAAAAACAGCGACGCCACCTGAAAGGCCTCGCGCACCCCCTCAAGCCCGTGATCCTGATGGGAAATGCCGGCCTGACGAATGCTGTAGTGGCAGAAACCGGGCGGGCTCTGTCAGACCATGAGCTGATCAAGGTCCGCCTGCCCGGGCTGGACCGGGTGGAGCGGGATGCGGCGCTTCGCCAGCTGGCCGAGCAGACCGGCAGCGTCATGGTGACCCGCATCGGCCATGTGGCCGTACTCTACCGGCCCAATCCCGAACTGCCCCGAATCGTGCTGCCGGGCACCTGAGCAGCAGGAACCGGGTGTCGAACAGCCCAGCAGCCAGATGCGCTTGAGCCTCATTAGGCTGGCCTCCGGACGTTAATAAACCGTTACCAACCGTTCTTTCCGTGACATGCCGATCCCTGATCGGACTAACTGCATCGGTACCGCGAGTCTGCTCTGGGGGTCCGATGCCTGCGCTTCGTTCATACGCCTTCCTTGCCCTGCTTGGCCTGGCGGCCTGCCATCACGCTCCCGAGTCCCATTCCGCACCGGTGGCCGCGGCCCCGCCTGCCGTCATGCCCCACCCCCAGGCCAGCCTCATCGAGCTGATGTCGGGGCTGGTGGCGCCGACGGCCGACATCATCTGGAATGCGGTGGGGACCACCTCGGGGCCCAAAGGGCCTGTTGAGATCAAGCCCACCACGGACAAGGACTGGGCCGAACTGCGTCGCCAGGTGATGCTGCTCGCGGAAGGCAGCAACCTGCTGGCCGTGCCCGACCGGACGGTCCTGCTGCCCGGCCAGAAGCTGGCGAACCCTGCCGGTCCGGGCGACCTGACTCCGGAACAGAGCGGCGCGAAGATCAAGGCCGAGTGGCCCACTTTCCTGGCCTATGCCCAGACGCTGCAGAACGCGGCATTGGCCACCTTGAAGGCAGTCGACGCCCGTGACCTCGATGCCTTCACCGAGGCTGGCGGTGCCATCGATGAGGCCTGCGAGCAGTGTCACAAGCGCTTCTGGTACCCGGACGCGCCCACCCCTCCCTGATCTGATAGACGGAGTGATTTGCTGATGATCCGACGACTACTGTCGCCGGCCGGTGCCTTTGCGCTGGCCTGCTCCACCGCCCTTCCTTCCATGGCGCTTGCAGCGGCGCCGGAGTCTGCAGACAGAGATCTCGATGAAGTGGTCGTCTTCGGCCGTGCCGAAGAACAGATCGGAGTGGCCGATGCCGCCAGCGAAGGCGTCGTTGGCGGTGCCGACCTCCTGGTTCGTCCCATGCTCCGCGTCGCGGACCTGCTCGAAGCAGTGCCCGGCATGATCGCCGCGCAGCACTCCGGCAGCGGCAAGGCCAACCAGTACTTCCTGCGCGGTTTCCAGCTCGACCACGGCACCGATTTCACCGCGCACATCGACGGCATGCCCTGGAATTTCCGCACGCATGGCCACGGCCAGGGATACCTGGACGTGAACGGACTGATTCCCGAAGTGGTCGACCGCATCGAATACCGCAAGGGACCCTATCGCGCGGACATCGGTGATTTCGCTCTGGCCGGCGCTTCGTTCATGTCCACCATCGACCGGCTGGCCGCACCGTTCATCGCGGTGGAAGGCGGCGAATACGGCTGGGGCCGTGTGGCTGGTGGCGGCACGATGTCGGTCGGCGGCGGCGATCTCACGCTGTTGGGTCAGTACAAGACCTACGACGGACCCTGGGAGCTGCCGGAAGATCTTCAGCACTATTCGGTGTGGGGAAAGTTCGTGAAGCCGCTGGACTTCGCCACGCTGAAATTGTCGCTGTCGGGCTACCGCGCCACCTGGCATCCCACCGAACAGAGCCCCGAGGAGTCGATCGGCACCAGTGCCTGCGCGGATGTGTTCTGCGCGCTCGACACCACGGCGTTCGGCAAGACGCTGCGCTGGATCGGCACGGCGCAGCTCGAGGCCGAGCGATGGAAGGCGTCGGCCTATGCGCAGTACTACGACTGGCACATGCTCTCGGATCCCACCTACGACTTCCAGATCGACCAGTTCGATCGGCGCTGGACGCTGGGCGGGCGCTACGAGAACCGCATCGTCGACCAGGGTGCCGTCGAGGTCACGGTGGGCGCCGAGACACGCTATGACCACATGGACAAGGTGGGTGTGAATCACACAGAAGACGGCGTCTTCGTGGAGAACACCAGCGACAACACCGTGGACGAAGCCTCGGTGGCGGCATATGCCGAAGCCACCTGGAAACCCACGGACAAGCTGCGCCTGATGGCGGGCCTGCGCGCGGACGCCTACGACTTCAATGTAGATGCGCGGGCGGATGCCGGCCCGACCACAGCCGCCGGCAACGCCGATGACCAGCTGGTCTCTCCCAAGCTCGGCGCGGCGTACCGCTTGGGCACGCACATGGAGCTGTACGCCAACTGGGGGCGTGGCTTTCATTCGAACGATGCGCGCGGCGTGGTCAATGAGGCGACGCCGCTGCCGGGCCTCGCCAAGGGCGAAGGGTATGAAGGCGGCATCCGCTATGAAGCCGGCAGCTTCAACATCACGGCCACCTACTGGTGGGCAGAACTGGGCAGCGAGCTGATCTTCGTCGGCGATTCCAATGCCGTGGAGCCGCGGGACGGCTCGAAGCGTGAAGGCTATGAGCTGGTCGCCTTCTGGCGCCCGGTTTCCTGGCTGGGCCTCGACGCGGTGTATACGCACAGTCGCGCGCGCTACACCGGCATCCAGGATGATCCGGACTATGATGCCGGCGATCCCGCTCTCGACCAGCTGCAGGGCTACTACGTGGAAGGCGGGGTCGAAAGCGCCGGCGAGTTCGGCGCCGCGGCGGTCAAAGGCAAGTGGGAAGCCAGCGTGCGGGTCCGCTACCTGGGTCCCTACGCGCTGGTGCCGAGCAATACCAAGCGCGCCGACGCGGAAACCATGGTGAACATGCGCCTGGCCTACAAGCCCGGCAGATTCACCATCTACGGTGAGCTGCTCAACGTCTTCGACGCCAAGGGCAAGGACATCGAGTACTACTACGACAGCTTCATTCCCGGCGTTCTGCCAGAGGGGGAACAGGCCGCGACCAGGATGTCGCGTGCCGAGGAACCCCGCACCCTCCGCATGGGCGTGAAGTACTCGTTCTGATTCCCTGAGCACCGGCAGGCGGCCTGACGGCCGCCTGCCCCTCTTCCCCTGCCGCCGAGCCTCTTGCATTCCTTTTCTCGCCCTGCTACCTTTGCATCACAAGGTAGCTTCCTGAAACCTTCACCCCTTTGGCAAAAATGGATCTAAGCGAGAAATTCGGGCCGATTCGCAAGGGACTGCTGGAATTCGCGGTCCTGCGGGTCATCGCCGGCGAGAAGCTGTACGTGGCGGAGATGCTCCAGCGCCTGGCCGACACCGAGTTCGCCACCCAGGAAGGCACCCTCTACCCCCTGCTCAGCCGCATGCGCCGCGAGCAGCTGGTGGACTACGAATGGCAGGAATCCGAGGCGGGCCCGCCCCGCAAGTACTACCGCCTCACCGATCCAGGACGCCGTGCTCTGGAAGAGCTGCAGGGCTACTGGAACCACCTCAACGACACCCTCACCCGTCTGGGACACTGACATGCGCAAAGTCACGACGATCAATCTCAACAACAATGCCTACCAGATCGACGAAGACGGCTACGAGGCGCTGCGCCGGTACCTGGATAACGCCGTACGCGCGCTGGCGGGCAATCCCGACCGCGAGGAAATCCTCGCCGACCTGGAACAGGCCATCGCGGACAAGTGCCGGCTGACACTCGGACCGCACAAGTCCGTGGTGAGCGCGGCCGAAATCGACCGCATCCTGAAGGAGATGGGGCCGGTGGCCGGCAGCGCGGAGGATGCACCTGCCGCGGCGGGCGCCACTGCCGGCGAGGCGAGCCAGGGCGCGCCGCCTGCCGGCGGCACCTGGCGCACGCGCCGGCTGTATCGCATCCGTGAGGGACAGATCTGGGCCGGTGTTTGCACGGGCCTCGCGGCCTATCTGGGCACGGATGTCGTGTGGATTCGCCTGGCGGCCATCCTGATCACGATCTCCACGGGCTTCTTCCCGGGCTTCATCATCTACGTCTCGATGGTGCTGATCGTCCCGGTGGCCATGACGGCAGAGGAGCAATCTGTCGCGCATGGCCAGCCCTTCAACGCGCAGGAACTCATCGATCGGATAAAAAAAAAGCACGATGATCATCGCAGCGCGTGGCGCGCGCGCCGGATGAACCGGCACGCCAACTGGTGGTCACCGCCGGTGACTGCGCAGCCCGCGCCGGGCTATGCGGCACGCGTCACGGGCGGCGTGATGCTGCCGGTGCTGACCATCCTGTCCGCGGTGTGGTTCGCCGCCATGGCGCTGGTGGTGTACTCGATCTGGTGGGGCTACAGCCACGCGGGCTTCGAACGCTGGCCGCCGGGACTCTTCCATGGAGACGCCGATGTGCCGCGCTGGCTGGCCATCGTCGCGGTAGTTGCCGTGTATGCGCTGGTGGCCATTCCCATCGGCGCAGGGCGCAGGGCTTCGCTTTATTACGCCAACGGCGGACGCCTGCATGGCTGGGCCGATGCATGGTCCGGATTGCTGTGGGTGGCCATCGTGGCGGTGATCTTCCTGGCCGCCACGTACCAGCTGCCGCAGCTGCACGACTGGCTGCGGACCATCACGGGTGGTTCGGGTCCGAATTTCGCACTGAACATGCAGTCGCTGCCGATGCTGCCGGCGGACTGGTGGATGAGCTCAGACGTACCGGACTGCGATGATCTCGTAGCTGCGCTTTCCGCCCGGCGCGGCGACGTCGACGCTATCACCGTCCTGCTTGCCCACCAGTGCACGGGCAATCGGTGAGCCCACGGAGATGCGGCCGGCCTTGATGTCGGCCTCGTCCTCGCCAACGATCTGGTAGGTCACCTTCGCCCCGCTCTCCTCGTCTTCCAGGTCGACGGTGGAGCCGAAGATCACCTTGCCGGTGTTTTCGATCTGCGTCACGTCGATGATCTCGGCGTTCGAGAGCTTCGCTTCCAGTTCCTGGATGCGCCCTTCGATGAATCCCTGCTGCTCACGCGCGGCGTGGTATTCGGCATTCTCGGACAGGTCACCGTGCGCCCGCGCCTCGGCGATCGCCTTGATCACGTTCGGCCGGTCTTCGCTCTTGAGCTTCCTGAGCTCCACGCGCAGCGCTTCGGCGCCACGCGCCGTGATGGGCACGCGCTTCATGCGCCCAGTTCCCGGTGCAGGTCCTGCAGGCGGTTCACGTCCTGGTCCTCCAGGTGGTCCAGCGCTTCGCAGGTGGCGAGACCGGCGGCCAGCGTCGTGAAGTAGGTGACGCGGCGGCTGACCGCCTCGCGACGGATGGCCATGGAGTCGCGCGTGGCCTGGCGGCCCTCGGTGGTATTCACGATCAGCGCGATCTCGTCGTTCTTGATCATGTCGACGATGTGCGGCCGGCCCTCGCGCACCTTGTTGACACGCTTGCAGGCCAGTCCCGCGGCGACAATGGCCTTGGCCGTGCCGTCGGTGGCCACGATATCGAAGCCGCGTGCGATCAGCCGCCGCGCCATCTCCACGGCGCCGGGCTTGTCCCGCTCACGCACGCTGACCAGGGCATTGCCCTTGCGCGGCAGCGCAGTGCCCGAAGCGGCCTGCGACTTGGCGTACGCCTCGCCGAAGGTGCGGCCCGTGCCCATCACCTCGCCGGTGGACTTCATCTCCGGCCCCAGGATGGGATCGGACTCCGGGAACTTCGCGAACGGGAACACGGCTTCCTTGACCGAATAGAACGCAGGCACGATTTCGCTGGTGGCGCCCAGTTCCTTCAGCTTGCGGCCCGTCATGACCTGCGCGCCCAGCTTGGCGATCGGACGGCCGGTGGCCTTGGAGACAAATGGCGCCGTGCGCGAGGCGCGCGGATTCACTTCCAGCACGTACACCACACCATTCTGGATGGCGTACTGGACGTTCATCAGGCCGATGACGTTCAGTCCCAGCGCCAGCTTGCGCGTCTGCTCGCGCAACTGCTGCTGCAGCTCGAAGGAAAGGCTGTTGGGCGGCAGCGAGCAGCTCGAGTCCCCCGAATGCACGCCAGCCTGCTCCACGTGTTCCATGATGCCGCCGATCAGCACGTCCGTGCCGTCGCACACCGCGTCAACGTCCACCTCGATTGCCTGGTCCAGGAAGCGGTCCAGCAGCACCGGCGAGTCGTTGGAGACACTGACGGCCGTGGTCATGTAGCTCTTGAGGTCCTCTTCGGCGTAGACCACTTCCATGGCGCGTCCGCCGAGCACGTACGAAGGACGCACTACCAGCGGATAACCTACTTCCTTGGCCATGCGGATGGCCTGTTCCTCGGTGCGCGCCGTGGCATTGGCAGGCTGCCGCAGGCCCAGGCGCCGCACCAGGTCCGCGAAGCGCTCACGGTCCTCCGCGATGTCGATGGATTCAGGCGTGGTGCCGATGATTGGCGCGCCATTGGCCTCGAGCGCGCGGCACAGCTTGAGCGGTGTCTGGCCACCGTACTGCACGATCACGCCGATGGGCTTTTCCTTCGCGATGACCTCCAGCACGTCCTCGAGCGTCAGCGGCTCGAAGTACAGCCGGTCCGAGGTGTCGTAGTCGGTGGACACCGTTTCAGGATTGCAGTTGACCATGATGGTCTCGAAGCCGTCCTGGCGCAGCACCAGCGAGGCGTGCACGCAGCAGTAATCGAATTCGATGCCCTGGCCGATGCGGTTGGGCCCGCCTCCCAGGATCATCACCTTCTTCCGGTCCGTGGGCGCGGCCTCGCACTCCTCCTCGTAGGTCGAGTAGAGGTAGGCCGTGGAGGTGGCGAACTCCGCCGCGCAGGTGTCCACGCGCTTGTATACGGGGATCACGCCGAGCTGCCGCCGCCGGTCGCGGATGGTCTTTTCGGTCTGGCCCGTCAGGCGACCCAGCCGTGCATCGGAAAATCCCTTGCGCTTCAGTTCCCGAAGGCGCGTCGCATCAAGCGACGGTAGTCCCTGAGAACCCACTGCATGTTCTTCCCGCACCAGGTCCTGGATCTGCACCAGGAACCACGGATCGATGAAGCTCAGCTCATGCACCCGCTCCAGCGTCCAGCCGGCCCGGAAGGCGTCGGCCACCTGCAGCAGGCGATTGGCGCCGGGATGACGCAGCTCATACGCAAGCTGCTCGGCGGCATCCTCACCCGTCAGTGGCAACGTGGTGACGCTGCCCAGGCCGTCGAGTCCGGTCTCAAGGCCGCGCAGCGCCTTCTGCAGGGATTCCTGGAAGGTGCGGCCGATGGCCATCACCTCGCCCACGGACTTCATCTGCGTGGTGAGTTTGGCGTTCGCAGCCGGGAACTTCTCGAAGGTGAAGCGCGGGATCTTGGTGACGACGTAATCGATCGACGGCTCGAACGAGGCCGGGGTTCGCCCACCGGTGATGTCGTTCTTCAGCTCATCGAGCGTGTAGCCCACGGCCAGCTTGGCCGCGATCTTGGCGATGGGGAAACCCGTGGCCTTCGAGGCCAGCGCCGAGGAGCGCGACACGCGCGGGTTCATCTCGATGATGAGGAGCCGGCCATCCTGTGGATTCACGGCGAACTGCACATTCGAGCCGCCGGTCTCCACGCCGATCTTGCGCAGCACCGCCACCGACGCATTGCGCATGCGCTGGTATTCCTTGTCGGTCAGCGTCTGCGCGGGCGCCACGGTGATCGAATCACCGGTGTGCACGCCCATGGGATCCAGGTTCTCGATCGAGCAGATGATGATGCAGTTGTCGTTGCGGTCCCGCACCACCTCCATCTCATATTCTTTCCAGCCGATCACCGACTCTTCCAGCAGCACCTCGCTGGTGGGCGAGGCATGCAGGCCGCGGGTCACGATGGTCTCGAATTCCTCGCGGTTGTACGCGATGCCACCGCCGGTGCCACCCATCGTGAACGACGGGCGGATGACGATGGGGAATCCCAGTTCGGCCTGCGCGGCAAACGCCTGCTCCATGGTGTGCGCGATCAGCGAGCGTGGGGATTCCAGGCCGATCTCGGCCATGGCGTTCCTGAACTTCTCGCGGTCCTCGGCCATGTCGATGGCTTCACGGCTGGCTGCGATCAGCTCCACGTTGAAGTGCTTCAGCACGCCCTCGCGCACCAGGTCGAGCGCGGTGTTCAGCGCTGTCTGTCCGCCCATGGTGGGCAGCAGCGCGTCGGGACGCTCCTTCTCGATGATGCGCGCCACGGTGCGCCAGTTGACCGGTTCGATGTAGATGGCGTCGGCCATCTCCGGGTCGGTCATGATGGTGGCGGGATTGGAGTTCACCAGGATGACGCGGTAACCCTCCTCGCGCAGCGCCTTGCAGGCCTGGGCGCCGGAATAGTCGAACTCGCAGGCCTGGCCGATGACGATGGGGCCGGCCCCGATGATCAGGATGCTCTTGATGTCTGTGCGGCGTGGCATGGGCTCAATTATCTGTGCCGGACGGGCGCGGCCGTCCCAGCAACTGTTGCTGCAGGCGCTTGATCATGGCCTGCGTGAATCGGTCGAACAGGGGCAGCAGGTCGTGGGGACCCGGGCTGGCCTCGGGATGACCCTGGAAGCTGAACGCAGCTTTATCTGTCAGCTCGATTCCCTGCAGCGAACCATCGAACAGCGACATGTGCGTGGCGCGCACATTCGAAGGCAGCGTGGCCGGATCGATGGCGAAGCCATGGTTCTGGCTGGTGATCATCACCTTGCGCGTGGCCAGGTCCTGCACCGGATGGTTGGCGCCGTGATGGCCGAACTTCATCTTGACAGTCTTCGCACCCGCCGCCAGCCCGAGCAGCTGGTGTCCAAGGCAGATGCCGAACACCGGCAGGTCGGTTTTCAGGAGATCCTGGATGGCCTCGATGGCGTATGTGCAGGGTTCCGGATCGCCTGGGCCGTTCGACAGGAAGACGCCATCCGGATCCAGTGCCATCACCTCCGACGCGGGCGTCTGCGCGGGCACCACGGTCATGCGGCAGCCTGCATCGGCCAGCAGCCTCAGGATGTTGCGCTTGATGCCGAAGTCATAGGCCACCACGTGCAGCCGCTGCTGCGGCCGCAGCGTGGCGCGACCCTCGTTGCGCCAGATGCTTCCGTCATTCCACTGGTAGCGCTCGCGCGTGGTCACGACCTTGGCCAGGTCCATGCCGGCGAGTCCCGGGAAACGGCGCGCCGCGTGTACAGCGGCATTCGAATCGATGTTCTCGCCGGTCATGATGCAGCCGGCCTGCGCGCCCTTTTCCCTCAGCACCCGCGTGAGCCTGCGCGTATCGATGCCGGCGATGGCCACGATGCGGCCGCGCTCGAGGTATTCGCTGAGGGAGATGCTGGAGCGCCAGTTGCTTTCCAGCAGGGGCAGATCGCGGATCACCAGACCCGCGGGCGCCACCATCGAGGATTCCTGGTCTTCCGGCGTATTGCCGGTGTTGCCGATGTGCGGATAGGTCAGCGTGACTATCTGCCGGCAGTAGGACGGATCGGAAAGAATTTCCTGATAGCCCGTCATGGCGGTGTTGAAAACGACTTCGCCGGTAGTATTTCCTTTCGCTCCGATGGAAATGCCGTTGAAGACGGTTCCATCTGCCAGAGCCAGAACGGCGCTCACACTCACTCACCAACCTCCGCTGTCACGTGGCGGGTTGTCATCATCATCGTCTTACCGGTTTTCGAGAGGCGGATGCACAAAGCGGGAGGAGTTCTTGTGGAACGCCCTCCCGCCTTGCGCGGACTAAACCCGAAACTGGATGTATCGGATTCGGCCGAAATTCTACGTTCCGGCGGCCTGCCCTGTCCATGCGTACTTGCCCCGAAAAGGCGCGCGGCAGGCATTGTGCCTGCCTGCGCAACAATTCCTAGATCATTGTTTTTCAAAAAGAAAATCGGCCATTTGGTAACTGTTAGCTGGACGTCCAAACAGCCACAGCGCTGCCGCCAGAGCGCCGCGGGCGAAGATCGCCCGGTCGGTGGCCACGTGGCTGAGCCGCAACCGCTCGCCCGCACCGAGAAAGAGCACGTCATGCTCCCCCACCACGTCGCCACCCCGGATCACGGAGAAGCCGATGCCCGCTCCCCGCGCGCCTGGCGCGGATCCGGTGAGGCTCACCGGCCTCGTCAGCGTGGCGCCTCGCCCGGCCGCCGCAGCATCACCCAGCACCAGCGCGGTACCTGAGGGGGCATCGACCTTGTGGTGGTGATGCGCCTCGACGATCTCGATGTCGTAGGTGTCCGGAAGGGCCTGTGATGCGCGGCGCACCAGTTCGAGAAGCACATTCAGTGCCAGGCTGGTATTGGCCGACACCAGCACGGGAATGCGCTGCGAGGCCTTCTCGATCCGCGCGCGCGTCTCCGCAGTCAGCCCGGTGGTGCCGATCATCAGCGCGACGCCGGCCTCCGCACAGATATCCGCTGTGGCACCGACCGCGTCGGCACGCGAGAAATCGATGACCACATCGAGGCCACCGATCACGGCACGCAGGTCCGCACTGATGGGAACTCCATTGGCGTGACGCCCGACGAGCGTGCCCGAGTCCTTGCCGATGGAAGAACCGCCGGGCCGGTCCACGGCCGCGGCGAGTACCGCGCGTCCTTCGGTACCGACGGCTTTCACCAGTTCGGCACCCATCCTGCCTGCCACACCGACTATGCCGACCCGCGTTGTCATGCCTGACTAACTCTCCGCGCCCGTGAAGAACCGCTTCACGCCCTCGAAGAACCCTTCTTCGCGCGGCGTGTGCCGACCTTCATCGGTCTTCAGCGACGCCTCGAATTTTCTCAGCAATTCCTTCTGTTCGCCCGTGAGTTTCACGGGCGTCTCGACCATGACCTTGCAGAACAGATCGCCGCGCGCGCCGCCGCGCACCGGCTTCACGCCCTTGTCCCGCAACCGGAAGATGCGTCCGGACTGGGTCTCGGGCGGAATCTTCAGCGACACCTGGCCGTCGAGGGTGGGCACCAGCACTGAACCGCCCAGCGCCGCCGCGACGAAACTCACCGGCACCTCGCAGGAGAGGTTCTCGCCCTCTCGCTCGAAGATGTCGTGGGGACGCACGTGCACCTCCACGTACAGATCTCCCGCCGGGCCGCCATTCCGGCCGGCCTCGCCTTCGCCCGTCAGGCGGATGCGATCCCCATTGTCCACGCCGGGCGGAATCTTCACCGCCAGCTTCTTGGTGCGGCGTATCCGGCCCTGGCCCAGACAGGTGTCGCAGGGGTTCTTCACCACCTTGCCGCTGCCGCGGCAGCGCGGACAGGTCTGCTGCAGCTGGAAGAATCCCTGGGTAACGCGCACCTGGCCGCTGCCGTGGCAGGTCTCGCACTGGATAGGATTCGAGCCCTTGGCAGCGCCGCTGCCATGACAGGTCTCGCACTCGGCCAGCTTTGGCACTTCGATCTCGATGGAAGCGCCAAACACGGCCTGGTTCAGGTCGAGTTCCAGCTCGTAGCGCAGATCGGCACCGCGGAACACCTGCGAGCGGCCGCCGCGACGGCCACCACCGAAGATGTCTCCGAACACATCGCCGAAGATGTCGCCGAAGGCCTCGCCGGGATTGAAACCGGGACCGCCGCCGCGCTGCGCATCCAGTCCCTCGTGACCGTGCTGGTCGTAGACCGCGCGTTTCGAGGCATCGGAAAGCACTTCGTAGGCCTCCTTGACCTCCTTGAACTGCTCCTCGGCCGCCTTGTCATCCGGGTTGCGGTCGGGATGCAACTTCATGGCGAGGCGCCGGTAAGCCTTCTTGATGTCGGCTTCCGGCGCGTCGCGCGCTACGTCCAGGACCTTGTAGTAGTCACGTTTCGCCATGCAGTGGTTGCAGCCTTCGGGCTCCTCAGCCCTTGCGGTCCTTGTCGCGGACTTCCTCGAACTCGGCGTCAACGACATTGTCGTTGCCACCGGCATTGCCGGCCTCCGGCTGTGCGCCCGCGCCGGCATCCGGACCGGACGCCCCGCCGGCGGACTGCTGCGCGGCAGCCATCAGCCCCTGCGAGGCCTTGGCCAGCGCCTCGGCCTTGCGGTCGATCTGGTCCTTGTCATCGCCCTTGATGGCGGTCTTCAGGTCGGACAGCGCGGACTCGGCCGAAGCACGGTCGCTGCCGGACACCTTCTCGCCAAGCTCGGACAGCGACTTATCGGTGGCATGCACCAGCGCATCGGCACGGTTGCGGCTTTCCACCAGCTCACGGAACTTCTTGTCCTCGGCCGCATGCGCCTCGGCATCGGCCACCATACGCTTGATCTCGTCCTCGGACAGGCCG
>Ga0315912_10003484_pt1 | contig 15600 bp, 11 predicted proteins | sample VfabasoilMG_FD_204469 | JGI IMG/M metagenome (GOLD analysis project Ga0315912, IMG submission 204469) | Garden soil microbial communities collected in Santa Monica, California, United States - V. faba soil | ecosystem: Environmental > Terrestrial > Soil > Garden | place: USA: California... | reverse complement strand
GGCGTCAGGCACGTCACCACGTCGAAGGCCAGCCTCGGGCCACTGAAAATCTCAGAGCAGTTCGGATCGCGCTACACGATCCTTCGACAGCTTGGCATCGGCGGGATGGGGGCGGTGTATCAGGCGTGGGACGCCGAGCTGAACGTCGCCGTAGCGCTGAAGGTCATTCGCCCGGAGGCCGCGCAGGACCCGGACGCGGCGCAGGACATCGAGCGGCGCTTCAAGCAGGAGCTGCTCCTCGCCCGCCAGGTCACCCACAAGAACGTCGTCCGGATTCACGACCTCGGTGAGATCAACGGCATCAAGTACATCACGATGCCGTACATCGAAGGTGCGGACCTGGCCACCGTTCTACGCGACACACCAAGACTGCCGATCGCCAAGGTCATGGCTATCGTCCGGCAGATCGCGGCAGGCCTTCAGGCTGCGCACGAAGCCGGCGTCGTCCATCGCGACCTCAAGCCCGCGAACGTGATGGTCGAGAACGAGCACGCGATCATCATGGACTTCGGCATCGCGCGCTCGACGTCTCGTGTCGGATCGATGCCCGCGCCGAAGGCGCCCGCCACGTCGCCTAGTGCGTCGATCGACGAAGCGATGACGCAAGCAGCAGCAACCGTCGTCGGCGCCGTGATCGGCACGATTGAGTACATGGCGCCCGAGCAGGCGCGCGGCGAGCACGTGGATCACCGCGTCGACATCTACGCGTTCGGGCTGATCCTCTACGACATGCTGGTAGGCCGCCGCCGCATCGAGCATGTGCCGAGCGCCGTGTTCGAGCTGCAGAAGCGAATGAGCCAGCTGCCGCCGCCCATCCGTTCGATCGTGCCGGATGTGCCGGAGGCGCTCGATAAGTTCGTCGCGCAGTGCATCGAGCCGGACGCCGCGAAACGCTTCCAGACTGCGGCGGAGATGGTGGTCGCGCTCGATCGCATCGACGATCGCGGCAAGCTTCGGCCGATCAAGAAAGTCATCGGTCTTCCCTTCGCGATGGCAGCCGGGCTGGCGCTGCTCGCACTGTCGGGAGGCATCTGGTACTACACGCGACCGCCGGTCCAGCACGACCCGATCGCGGTTGTCGTTGCCGATCTGGAGAACCGCACTAACGACCCGAAGCTGGATGGCGTGCTCGAGCCCGTCCTCAAGATCGCGCTCGAAGGCGCCGGGTTCATCACGGCCTACGACCGCAACGCGATCCGTCGCAACCTGGGCGTGCAGCCCCCCGAACAGTTCGGCGAGGTTGCCGCACGAGAGCTTGCCGTCAAGCAGGGGCTTGGCGTTGTGCTCTCCGGAGCCCTCGAGCCTCAGGGGCGTGGCTATCGGATTTCAGTCAAAGCGACGCAGGCCGTCACCGGTAACGTCATCACTGCCTCGACCGGCGTGGCAGCAAGCACCGATCAGGTGCTCGAAGCAGCGACACGCCTGATGACCCGCATCCGTAACGGACTCGGTGACGATGAGTCGGAGTCGTCGCAGATGTTCAAGATGACGAGCATCACGGCCACGTCGCTCGATGTCGTGCGCCTGTTTGCGACGGCGCTCGAGGCCTCGTCGAACAGCAAGTTCGAAGAGGCGCGCGACAGTCTGCTCAAGGCGGTCGAACTGGACCCGAAGTTCGGGATCGGCTATCAGAGCCTGGCAGTGGTGTCGCGCAACCTTGGCCAGACCCAGGAGGCGCTGGGCCAGATCAAGGAGGCGTACCGAAACATCGACGGCATGACCGAGCGCGAGCGATACAACACGCGCGGCATGTACTCCAGGCTGACGGGCGACTACCAGCAGTGCGTCAAGGAATACGGCGAGTTGATCGCCCGCTACGAGGCTGACGTGGTCGGTGGGAATGGGATGGCGCTGTGCCTCACGAAGCTACGGCGATTTCCCGAGGCGGTCGCACAGATGCGCCGCGTCGTGCGTCTGCTGCCGACGCTCCCGTTGTTCCGCACGAACCTCTCGTACTACGCCACCTACGCGAGCGATTTCCAATCAGCGGAACAGGAAGCGCTCGCTATTCAACCCGTCGACCGCTTTGCTACACAGGCTCTCGCCTTCGCGCAACTGGGACAGGGACGCATCGCTGATGCGAAGGCCACATACGAGCGGCTGAACACTTACGGACCTCAGGGCGCGTCGATGGCCGCGTCCGGGCTCGGCGACCTCGCGGTGTACGAGGGACGCTTTTCGGACGCTGCGCGCATTCTGCAAGAAGGCGCCACAGCCGATCTCTCCAGCAACTACGGCGAAAGGGCGGCCATGAAGCTGGCGCTCTTGTCGCAGGTGCACCTCGATCAGGACGACGCCCGTGCCGCGGGCGCTGCCGCCGATCAGGCGTTGATGCACAGCCAGGCAGTGCCGATTCGGTTTCTGGCCGCGCGAACGTTCGTCGAGACTGGGAACACCAGCAAGGCGCATGAAGAAGCAATGACGCTTGCCGGCGAGCTCGAGGCCGAGCCGCAGGCCTACGCAAAGATTATCGAAGCTGAGATCCTGCTGAAGAGTGGCGATGCCAAGCGCGCAGTCGTGCTCCTCCAGGAAGCGAACAAGCAGTTCGACACGTGGATCGGCCATTTCGATCTCGGTCGCGCATACCTCCAGACGGAAGGCGCTGAGACTCGTGCCGACTCTGAGTTCGATGATTGCCTGAAGCGCCGAGGCGAGGCGCTTTCACTGTTCATCGACGAGGAGCCGACCTTCGGCTATCTCCCCGCCGTGTATTACTACCAGGGGCTTGGCCGCCAGAAGATCGGGACGGCAGGCTATCGCGATTCCTATAAGCAGTATCTGTCGATTCGCGGGAACTCTTCTGAAGACACGCTCGTGAAGGAAGTCCGCGCCCGGGCCGCGAACTGAAGGCGTTCCGGTTTCAGCACGGGCCCCCTCGAAGGGGGCCCGCACTCCTTGTGATTCCGACTATCAGGGGTTGGGCACGTCGCTGGGCGGTGTGCCGTCCGTGACGATGATCGTGACCGTCGCCGTGTTCGACTTGGGACTCATCGGCACACTCGGATCCACCGACCACACACCGTCGTCCGCCTGATAGGTGAAGCTGTCTGATCCGAGGAAGCCAGCCTCGGGCGTGTAGGTGAATGTGCCGTCGGCGTTGAAGACCAGCGAGCCGTGCTGCGTTGCCCCGACGAGCGTCGCTCTCAGCACGGACCTGGCGCTGTCCACATCCGTGTCGTTGTTCAACACGCTTGGGAACGTCACAGACGTGTTCTGCGCCATCGTGACGGTATCGTTGTTGGCGACAGGCGCGGAGTTCACAGCTGTCACGAAGGCGAAGTTGGAAAGGCTTCCGAACTTTCCATCAACCGACGCGCGCACCCAGTAGATGAATCGCTTCCCGTTCGGCAGGTCGGTCGGGTCCACGAACCTCGCTACCGGCCCCGACGTCACTCCGGCAATCGTCACGACGCTGTTGAGAGCGGGCTCGACTGCCTCGTTCGTCGGATCCCAGACGCGAGACGCTTGATAGAAATTCGGCGTACCTACCGCCGGAGCCTCCCAGCGCAAGAGTGAGTGATGGAACGGGTCGGCCACACATCCGGGTACCGTTCCAGCCACGCACGCCGTGAGCGCCTTCGGAGGCGTTGAGCCACCGGGAGCAATCGATTCACTGACGATCTCGTAGGTGATCTCCACGTCAGCCTCGAGGCCGCCGAAATCGAGGCCACCAAAGTCGAGGCCGCCGAAATCGAGACCACCGAAGTCGAGCCCGCCGAAGTCGAGGCCACCGAAGTCGAGACCGCCGAAGTCGAGCCCGCCGAAGTCGAGGCCACCGAAATCAAGACCGCCGAAATCGAGACCGCCGAAATCGAGGCCGCCGAAATCGAGACCGCCGAAGTCGAGGCCGCCGAAATCGAGGCCTTGCGAGAAGCCGGCGATATTGAATCCGGCGCCAAGCCGATTGAGCGCGATGCCGTCCCACTCGTTATACCCGGTGAGGAGCGACGCTTCGCCGTTCTTCTTGCCGTCGAAGTTCACGTCCTGCACTTCCCCGGAGGCCGCACCGTTGCCGGCCCAATCGATCGATCCATTCGCGACTTTCAGGTCGAGCCGCACGGTGCCAACCGCTGGATCCGTCGCGAGCAGCGGGGTGCCGTCACAGTGCTTCGTGGCCGCCTCGAGGCTGAACTTGGCACCAAGCGACCCCGGTGCTTTGGGCGCATACCACGATGTGAATGGCGCGTCGGGGCTGGCCATGAACAACGGGCTGTCGATCAGGCTCTGCTCGTTGAGCGCGCCAACCACTTCACCCGAGAAGCGCGCGCGTGCAACGCCGGCCGCGTCGGCCACACCGGTCGCCTGAAACAGATAGCTCATGATGCTCAGGTGATTCGGTTTGCAATTGGGCTGGACGAACACGTGAAGCCCGCGCGAGGTATTGGTGAACTGCGGTTTGCCGCCGCCATGCCAGAGATCGAGGTTGTGCCCGAGCTCGTGCAGCGTCGTGTAGGCCTGCATGTCTCGCGTGCCCTGGTGGTTGTCCCAGAGCCCAAGCGACACCATGAAGAACTTGCCGGGCAACTCGGCAACTCCAGACACACTCTTGGGTACGTAGTACGCCGGGTTCGCAGCGAAACTGCAGTGCCCGGCCGTCTCGTTCGGCGCTTCGTTCCCGTTCTCGAGGAGGCAGGGCGCATTCGACTTCGGGACACCGCGCGCGTGCACGTAGGTCCCGAGGTGGAAGATTCCGTGACGATTCAGGTCGAACCGTCGTCGACACGGGAATGACGCGCCGCTCGTCAAACACGCGCCCTCGTTGATCTGCTCTTCCGACAGCTCCTCGCCGTTCTTCCCGACGGGCGCACTTGCCAGCACTTGCAGCGCAGAGTTCCAGCTGACGGTGCCAGGGAAGTTCGGGAATCGAACCGACGCTTGCTCCCGAATCTGTTCGCCACCGACGGCACCGGTCTGGATGATGTACTGCTCCGCCTCCTGCGAGGCATACGGTGAAGCCGTTCCGTTGTGCACATCAGGATCGATCAGCGCGTGATAGGCAGCGGGCGGCCCCACGTCGAAATGCACCGCGATGGGTTGTTTCCCGACGGGCGGGTTCGCAAGCGCGTCGCCGACCTGCTTGAGCACGAACGGCGTGGGCATGTGGAGGTGGCCGTCGGCGTCTGTGACGGTGCCCACATACGGGGCCTTGCTGACGCCGTAGGTCGTGTTGGCCGGTGCCCACATCGCGTTGACTTCAACGAAGAGATCACGACGGTCCTTGTCTGCGCCCATCGCGCGGATGTCCGGGTACGCGATGCCTGTCGGGTTCTTCAGCCCACTGGTCTGCTCGAGTTTGTCCGGAAGACCATCGCCGTCGGTGTCTTGCGTCCTGGTGCTGAAAATCACCGCGCCCGTCGTGAGACAGTCATAGAGTGACAGCGGCGTGGCGTGCGTAATCGCCGTGATCGCTTGTTCGCCGTAATCGCCACCGTTCTCCGCCCTCCATCCTCCTGCAGCAATGTTGTATGTCGGGTTCGTCCAGGCGCGGGCACTGATCGCGTTGGCTGCTGGGAACGGGTTCCCGCTATCGAGTCGGCGGTCCGAGATGAACACGCGATCGGTGGTGTTCGACGGCCCGCTGCCTCCGATGTACGTCAGCCTGGCAGCACTCCCATCCACCGCATCAATGAAGCCGCGAATCGTCAACTGCGTGTCGGCGCCGGGGGGCTGCACGTTGAGACCGTCGTACACGACGATGCTGGTCAATGGTGTCGCAGCGCTCGGGTCCTGATAGACAACGAGAAGCGAAGCGCCGGCGCTCTGTGGAACAAAGTTGACGCTGCCGGAGTCGGGCAGCGTCACTGTGTGTGGCCCCAGGTTCCTCGCCGTCAGCTCTGCGTCGTTCACGACTCGTCTGCCGGTCACTGATCCGTTCTCGTCCAATTGCAACGGCAAGAGTCGCAGCACGTCCGCGCGCATGATCGAGAGCCACTCGCCATTGCCGTTCACGCGGCAACCCGCCGTCAGCGGCTGCGTTGTGCTCTTGATCGCCGTGACCTCCTTGCCTCTGAACTTCACCTGCCCGCGCAGCCCTTCCAGAACTTCGGGCTGTCCGCGCCACATGGTTTCCCAGTAGAGGAAGGCGGCGAGAATCTCCGCATTCGCAGGCACCTGGTTACCCATGAGAATCTTGCGCGTTCGGAGACCGTTCTGGAGCGACAGGGATACCAGGTCGACACCACCAACCGCATAGTTGCCCGGGATGTTGTAGGTGTGGAACCAGGGCAACGTCGCCTGTTGCACCGGGGTCTGCGCCGCGGCCGATCCGGCGGAGAGCAGGATCAGACCTACTGCAAGGAGAGCGATGGGCATCCGGATCGATGTCCGAACGAGCCCTCGCATCTGCGAGCACGATTGAAAGATAGCCACTCTAGTCTCCTTGACAGCTTTCGAGGGAAGGACTGTGCGCATGACAGGACCTGCGTCGACTAACAACGTTCTACGGGAAGGAGCAGAACATCCGAAGCCGGATTATTTACTCGAGCTCATGCGCAGGCAAGCCCAAAAGCGATGAAATTCAACGGCATCAACAAGTTCCGCGCCGGGACGACATTTGTTCCCGTTACGACGGCCTTGTGGGGTAACTGCGCGGCGGGTTGACGAGCGAGGTGTGCGTGGACGGGGCGTTACTGACACGCCCCTTCGACGCCATGAACGCGGACGACTTTCAACTCGGGCGTCCCATCAGGCAGATTCGAAGTGGCGCCAGAGTGGCGAGCGATGGATTCTTGCGCGGGATCAAGCGCACCGGCCTGGGCCGCAATATTTGGTGACGGCCAGAGCCCGGTCTTGAAGCGAAGGCGCTTCGTTGATGGATCACCCACCAGACGCACACGCTGCCCCGCGTACTTCTTGAGGTTCTTTCCGTTCAGTCGATACGTGCCACCGCTCGCGCTGTCGATAAACGCGTACTGACCGCCTGAGGCCGGCGACACACTGACACAACCGGTGAGCTCGATCGTCGTCGGCGTCTTCGACTGATCCTGCGCCGCAGCTGGCTTCGATTGGTCTTGCGCACCCAGCGTCGCCACTGAGACGATCATGAGTGCTGCGCCGAGTGATGCCGGGAAGTGGAGTCTCATCGTGCACTCTCGCGTAACAAGCCATTGTCCGCAGAACGGTCGCGTTCACTCAAGCGAAAAGAATGCACCTCGCCCTCTACGTGTTGCTGTGCCTGATCTGGGGATCGACCTGGCTGGTCATCAAGGTCGGCTATGGCGGGCTTGGCCCGTTCAATGTCGCGGCCGTGCGATTTCTTGTGGCTGGCGCCGTCATGATGCCGATCGTGCCGCTGATGCGGGCGCGCTGGCCGGCGGGACGCACCGAATGGCTGCTGGTCACGTGGGTCGGGCTGGTCCTGTTCGCAGCGGATTACGGCCTCATCTACTGGGGGGAGCAATTCCTCGATAGCGGCCTGACATCGATTCTGTTCGCGCTGCTGCCACTGGTCACGATCGCCTTCGCACACATTTACGTGCCCGGCGATCGCATCACGTCACGAAAGCTTATAGGTAGCGTCCTGGCCTTTGCCGGCATCGTCGCGCTGTTTGGCGATCGCGTCCGCATCGATCCCGCGGGACTCTGGCCGATGCTGGCGATTGTCGTCAGCACCGTGTGCGCGGCCGCCGCGGGTGTCGCGACCAAGCGCCACGGCGGCGCCCTTCATCCGGCCGCGCTCAACGCGCCCGCGATGATGATCGGTGCTGCGGCTCTCAGTGTCGTATCGCTCGCGGCGGGAGACGGCTTGCAGATCCCGCATGACACTCCGACGTGGGCGGCGATCGGCTATCTGGCCATCGCGGGAAGCGTCATCACATTCCTCGGGTACTTCACGCTGCTCAAGACGTGGACGGTGACGAGCCTCAGCTTCATCAGCGTCTTCACGCCGGCGATCGCATTGCTACTTGGATTTGTGTTTCTCGACGAGCGGCCGACGTTCACGAATGGAATCGGCGCCGTGCTGATTCTGGGAGGGGTTGCGCTGGCGCTCAGTGAACGAACGCCAGCGCACTGAATCTACTTCTTCTCTCCGGGTGTTCCGCCAGGCGCAGAGCCACCAAGAAACAGACGCGAGCCGTCAGGCAGCACGAAGTTCCTTCCCACCGCCTTCAGACCACCATCCTTCGCGCGGTAGCCTTCGATCGTCAGTTCCGTTCCAATGGGCACGGTGTTCTTGGTCACGCCCATGCGAATCAGCTGATTCGGGCTGCCACCTTCGATCAACCACTCGGTGACCTTGCCGTCTGGTTCCTTCACGGCCACGTGGAACCACGAGTGCGGATTGACCATCTCCCACTTGATGAGCGAGCCCTTCAAGGTGAGTGGCTTGTTGACATCGAATTCGGCAGCGAACGCATGATGCGCCCGCACCTGACCGACCGCCAGCAACACGGCGGCGCAGGCAATCACAACTACAAGCTTTGCTCGCATGTCAGTTCGACCCCTTCTTTGCCTGCTCGGCCTTCGTCTTCTCCTCGGCCCGCGCACCGGCGAGGATGTTGGGAATTCCGTAGTTGGTCTCGTGGCACGCGAACTCGAAGATCGGTCCTTCGGTCTTCGCCAGCGGCGCTTCGGCCGTCCACGCCCGATCCCACGTCGCCGGGTCCTCGACCGTGAACTTGTAGTCGATCATGTCGTCAGCGGTGCGCGTGAAGCGCTCGGTGACCTTCAGATTTTCGCTCGCGCCGCGGAACGGATTCTTGCCGTTGAAGTTCGTCGTCTCGACGACGAGCGTGTTGCCCTCCCAGCGCCCGCGTGAGAGCCCTGTCCACTGACGCACACCCTGCGAGGCCACCGCGCGATTGTCGATCGGGATAATGCGCGCGTCATGAATCATCTCGGTGAGGATCATGACGTAGCCGGGCGCCTGCACGATCTGGTAGTTCGCGTTGTAGCCGGCATTCATCATCGGGGGTCCCGACCCGCCCATGATGATGCAGCGCGATCCGATCGGCATGTTCTGCACTGAATCGTACTGACCGCCTGCCTGCTTCCTTGCCGCTGCACGATCGGCCGCGCGCTTCTGTCCCTGCGCGTTGACCGGAGGCATCTTCCCGTCTGCAGGATCGATGATCAGCGAGGTTCGCAGGCTGGCCGCAAACTTCGACTGGCTGCGATCGAGCCCGAACTGGCTGAAGTCGTAGTGCACGTCAGCAGTCGTACCAGGCTCGGTCTGCTCAGCCTCTCTGTCCGCCGCCGCTTTGATCGCGGCCTCGGCCTCGGCTGGTGTGTAGACCTCCTTCGTCACGCCCTGCGGCCGTTCGAGCGGCACGTACGTGGAGTTGGTCCAGAAGCCTTGCAGGTCCGGCTGACCGTCAGGAGTCTTGGGTGGCGTATACGGCTTCCCGGTTGGCGCTGCCGCTTTCGCCGCGGGCGCAGGTTTGGCCAGAGGCGCCGGCACCTGCGCGGCAATCGTCGCCGTCAGGAGAACGACCGCTCCCAGGACCATGGCTCCGATCGAAACGAGAGATCGACGATTCATCAGACTCTCCATTTCACCGCGGGGGCTGAGGCCCCCGCTCTTCGAATGAGGGCGCTTACTGGCTCGGCTGTTTCCGCAGATGTCCGTACAACAGATCTTCCACGAATTCGACGCATCTGAACTCCAGAATCTGCGCATTGGGCTCCACCCGGCGGTAGAGCGGCATGCTCATCTTCCAGGGGCGCGTAAAAACCTTGGAATCCTCGACTGTTACTTCGTAATTGAGGGTATCGGCGCTGCGCGCGGTAAAGCGCTCGACCACGTGTAGTGCATCGCTGTGAAAGTTTCCCGAGCGATCGAACCAGCTCAAATCGTTGAACCCCTTCGTGTCAACGACCAGCGTCTCCCCTTCCCAACGTCCGTTCGACCATCCCATCCAGCTGTCAGCAGGGGCTTCGGTCTGATCGGCCATGTAGATCGTCCGCACCGCACCCGCGTACTCGTGCACGAGCATGATGTGCTTCTGGCTCTGGATGATCTGAAATGGATACGGCATGTAGGTGCCGCGCGGCACTCCCGGCAGGTAGCACTTGATCTCGGGATCGAGCTTCAGCCGATTCGCGCGATTCTCGTTCCGCTTTTTGAGCGCCTCCGGCGTGTATGGCAACGTCCCGCCGTCGACAACTCCGAGACCAGCAGGCACCGCACCCGCAGCACCGAGCTCCAGTACAGGACTCGGCGCGGCCGAGTGTGCCTCGATGTCGTAGTTGGCGGAGTTGATCGCCTGCCAGATGCCATTCAGATTTGGCTTGCCGTCTTTGTCACGCGGCGCGCGATAGCCTGGCGCCTGCGCGGTGACGATCGCAACAGCCGTGGCGATGCACATCGCAATGGCGGCGACAGTGACGCGAGTAAAGAACCGGTTGCGCATCTACTTCGAGTCCTTTTTCGCCGCGCCGGCGGCCTTTTGCTGCTCTTCGAGCCTGGCGCCAACGAGCGTGTTGTAGAGACCGTAGTTGCCTTCGTGGCACGCATGCTCGAACAGCGGACCGTTCGTCTTTCGCATCACGGCCTCCGCCGACCAGGGCTGCGCCCACATGCTCTTGTCTTCGACCGTGAAGTTGTACTCGATCGTGTCGTCGGCAACGCGCCGCAGACGCTCGATCACTTTCATGTTCTCTGTCGATCCTCTGAGCGGATTCTTTCCGTTGAAGTTCGTCGTCTCGACGACCAGCGTGTCACCTTCCCACCGGCCCCGCGACACCCCCATCCACTGGCGCACGTTCGACGAAGGCTGCGGTCGTCCATCCAGCGGAATGATACGCACGTCGTGAATCATCTCGGTGAGAATCATCACGTAACCTGGCGCCTGAACGATGTGGTAGTTGCTGTTGTAGGCGGCATCCATCATCGGCGGCCCAGGCCCGGCCATGATGAGGCAGCGATCGTCGAGCTGATTGCTCTGCGCCGAGTCCCATCGGCCGCCGAGCCGCTTGGCTTCTTCAGCGCGCGCCGCCAGGATCCTCTTCCCTTCTTCCGTGATCGGCGGCAGCTTCCCGTTCTTCGGGTCCACAATCAACGATGTGCGCAAGCTTCTCGCCAGCGTCGCCTGACTGCGGTCGAGCCCGAACTGCGAGAAGTCGTAGTGCACGTCCGCGACAGTGCCAGGCTCCGTTTCAGCCGACTCACGAGCCGCGGCGGCTTTCTCTGCAGCCGCTGCTTCCGCCGGCGTGTAGAACTCTTTCGTCACCCTGTCCGGCCGTTCGAGTGGCGTATACGTCGCGTTCGACCAGAAGCCCTGTAGATCGGGCTGTCCGTCGGGTGTGCGCGACACCTTGTAAGCCGGAGTCTGCGCAGACACCGCAATTGCGGCAACACCGACGATTACAATCGTGCCAAGCAGTCGAGTCATCATTGCCCCTGAGGCAGCGCGTACGCGAAGAGCGCGCTTCCCGCCGCAATCGTGACGTATTGCCGCCCACCAACGGAATAACTCATCGGGCCGGAGTTGACCTGACCACCGACGGACGCCTTCCACAACAGAGCTCCCGTCCGTGCATCGAGTGCGAAGAAATAACCTTCTTTACCACCGCTGAAGAGAACATCACTCGCGGTCGTGAGCACACCACCCCACGTGATGTCGTTCATGCGGTACTCCCACTTCGGTTCGAGCGTGCTGGGGTCGTACGCTCTGACCACGCCGTACGCTTCTTCGTCGTTGTTGTAGAACTGCTGCAGATTCACCTGGCCCATCGTCGTCTGTCGCGTGTTGACGCCGACCGGACGCGGGCTCAAGCCTTCGGTGACGATGGTGCCGCTGTTCTCCCAGTGCGCGACGTAGAACCATCCGGTCTTCGGGCTGAACGAAGGCGGCGCCCAATTGGTTGCGCCATGCACGTGCGGTTGGATCAGCGTGCCTTCGGGGGTCGGGATCTTGCCGGGAACACGCTTCGGCCTTCCCTTGTGATCGAAGCCGTCCATCCAGTTGACCTTCACGTACGGCTTCCCGAGCAAGAACTCGCCCGTCTTGCGATCGAGCACGTACATGACACCGTTGCGATTGGCCCACAACATCACCTTGCGGGGCTGCCCGCGGAACGTGACGTCAGCGAGGACCGGAACCTGCGTCGAGTCGTAATCGAGCTCGTCGTGCGGAGTGAACTGGTAATGCCACTTCAACTTGCCGGTGTCGGCGTCGAGCGCAACCACGCTGTCGCTGTACAAGTTGTCGCCGAGACGATTGCGACCATCCCAGTCCGGCGCGGGATTGCCGGTTCCCCAGAACGTCAGGTTCGTCTCCGGGTCGTAGGCACCGGCGTTCCACACCCCGGCCCCGCCCGTCATCCACGAGTTGCCCGACCACGAATCGTTGCCCGGCTCACCCGGACCAGGAATCGTGTGGAAGCGCCACACTTCCTTGCCGGTCTTGGTGTCGAACGCGGCCACGATGCCGCGGATGCCCATGTCACCGCCGGCCGTGCCGACAATCACCTTGTCCTTCACGACGAGCGGCGAATGCGTAATCGAGTAGCGCTGCGCAGAGCTCGCAACTGTGGTGTCCCAGATCAGGCTGCCGCTCTTGGCATCGATCGCGAGCAGATGCGCGTCGATTGTGCCCATGTAGAGCGTGTCGCCCAGGATCGCGAGCCCACGATTGACGCGGCCGCAACACGTTCGCGCATCAGGCGCAGGCTGATGCGAATACGTCCAGAACACGCGACCAGTCACTGCGTCGAGTGCGACAACATCATTGGGCGCCTGCACTGTATAGAGCACGCCATCAACGACGAGCGCGGTGGCTTCGAACTTCTCGAGCGACCGTGCCTGCCAGACCCACTGCAGTTGCAGGTTCTTTGCGTTGGCTGGCGTGATCTGCGTCAGCGGACTGAAACGCTGATTGAAGAGCGTGCCGGAGTAACTGAGCCAGTTCTGTGGCTCGCGCTCGGCGCCAAGAATGCGATCGAAGGTGACTTGTGCCTGCAGCGACACCGCCGCAAGAAAAACGATAACGCAGGTCCGCGCCATCATGGCTTGGCCCTGCCTTTGAGCGACGCGAGATAGCTGACGACGTCCGCTGTTTCCTGCGCGTCGAGCGTGCTTCTATACGAGGGCATCGACGTCGGTGCGAAGCCGAACTCCTTCAGATCCGCCTTCACGAACGAACGGAGTTGCTCTTTCGAGTCGAGCATCTGCACCGTGAAGGTGTCGTGATTCAGCAAGCGTCCGAGGACGGTGGCGCCGTCGCGTGTCGTGACGTGATACGAGCGATTCGCCGGTAGCACTTCGGCGGCGGGCTCTATCAACGACTGCTCGAGCTCGATCGTTCGGCGCACTTGTCCGATGCGACTCAGGTCGGGCCCGACGCGCGAGCCGCTGCCGTTGACGCGATGACACGTTGCGCATGAGCCCTTGCCGTCGAAGATCGACTTGCCTCGCGCGGCATTGCCGCTGGCGGCAACACCTCGGCGCGACTCGGCGAGCGATCGCAGATACGCAACGATCTTGACGGCCTGCGCTTCCGAGACGTTGTTCGCCGGCATCGGCGTGTTCGGAATGCCGTTTCGAATGATGCCGACCAGTTCCTGATCCGTCAGCGTCCGGCGAAACTGGCCACGCCCGAGATCGATACCGGCAACCTGGTCCCCGTCGGGCCCATGACAGTTCGCGCAGGTGTTTCTGAACGCGCGACCGCCATCTTCGATGTCAAAAGCTGTGGCGTGTTGAGCGGAAAGGGCTCCGCCCGCGGCAAGAAGACCGGCAACAACGAGCACGACAACCGCGGAGGAGGACCGCATAAGTCCTAGCGTCGCGGCATCTTAACTGCCGTGTAGCGTGAGATCAACTGCCCGAATACAGGTAGCTGGGTCGCTAGGTTGCTGGGTGGCTGGGTGGCTAAATCGCTGGGTAGCTGGGGTTTTCCCTCGCAACCCAGTTACCCAGCAACCCAGCTACTTCTTGTCGAACGTCACCCGCTTCTTTTGATCCTCGAGGACAGCCTTCTTGTCCCCCGGATACCAGTACTCAAGGTGACAACTTTCGCAGGCTTTGTCGATCTTGTCGCCGACGTTGAAGAGCCCCTGTGCGTCGCGCGCCTTAATCACCTTCAGCGACTCGAGGGCGGCATCTTTCAAACCGTCGGCATGCTTGCCCCAGAGGGCCGGATCCTTTTTGATCTTCGCTTCGATCTCGGCAGGTGTCAGTTCGGGGCCGCCCGGCGCCTGGTTCAGCGACTGGTCTCCGGCCGGCACCATCGTCCGCGGCATCTTCAGGAGGTTGGCGGACTCCGCGAGGATCAGCGCGCCGCGCTCGACGCGTGTCCAGTCTTCATCGGTAAGCGGAAGCGTCTCGACGGTTCCCTTATCGCTTACGTCGATCACGGCCGCATCGAAGATCCAATCCGCCGTCGGGTCGACGATGTGCTCCATCAATTCCTTGACGGAGAGGACTGGAGTCAACGACGGCGCTTCAGCAGCGACCGGAGTCGCTGCTGGTTGCTCGCAGCCAGAAAACAGCACTGGCGCTATGAGCAGTGAACCGGCCGCGGCAATGGCGGACGCCCTGCGCATCAGCCTACTGCGTGCTCGCCGGGACGGGAGGAATCTGCTCGTTCGGGTACCAGTACTGACGATGGCAGTTCTCGCAGGCTTGCTCGATCTGCTCACCCACCTCGAAGACCTTCTGCGAATCCTTGGCATCGACTGCTTTGATCGCTTCGAGTCCGGCCTCATGCAGCTTCGTGGCGCGCATCACCCACGCGGCGCGATCCTTGTTGATCAGGTCTTCCATCTCTGACGGCTCGAGCTCGACGCCAGGCGTTTCGGACTTCTCGCCCGGTGCGGCAACGTGGCGTCCCGGCATCATAAGCAGGTTCGCCGCTTCCGACAACGCCACTGCACCCTTGCGGACGTTCTTCCACTCTTCGTCGTTCTTGGGCGCGGTGTCCACGGTTCCCTTCGAGCTCTGCACCGTCGTGACAGAGAGCCACACGACGTCGGCGTTGGGATCCACGATCGACATCATGATGTCCTTGATCGTGGCTGTCGGCTGATACGCAGGCACGGCGGGTGCGGGCTGGGGAGCTGGAGGTGGCGGTGCACTCTGACATGCGCTGACCGTGAAGAGAGCGCCAGCAAAGATGACGGCGCTCAGGAGAAGAAACCAGCCACTCTTTCGCATTGATAGACCTCTCGTGTCGCACGTGACGCGCGACCCACTGCTTGGCAGTGTACCCGGCTGAACCTGAGGCCTTTCTGAAGTCTAGATAAATTATCGTTCAGATTTCACAGTGCTCGATCGCGCGGGAAGTGCGCACGCACGCGACAAGTGATATCGATTGTCGGCAAATGCGCGATACGCCCAGTCGAAGAGATGGCGCAGCAACGGGGTCACTGATGCAAGGTAGAGAGGGTACGCCCACCAGATCCGCCGCATCACATATCTATATGCGTCTGCACCGCGCAGCTGGAGACCGCTGGCGAGGAGGACGCGAAAGTCGCGAAGGAGATCCTCCTCATCCGGTGACCCGAGTCGCTCTCGAGGCCACGCGTCTTGTAGCGGCGCGATCTCAAAGCCGCGCTTCCGCAGCGTGTTCGCCCAGTAATGGACCCAGCGGCTACAGAACCCGCATGAGCCATCGAATAACACCCACCCGATCGGACGACTGTGACTCGCGCTCATGG
>Ga0315912_10003483_pt1 | contig 15607 bp, 16 predicted proteins | sample VfabasoilMG_FD_204469 | JGI IMG/M metagenome (GOLD analysis project Ga0315912, IMG submission 204469) | Garden soil microbial communities collected in Santa Monica, California, United States - V. faba soil | ecosystem: Environmental > Terrestrial > Soil > Garden | place: USA: California... | reverse complement strand
TTCCGAGAATCCGGCGGAAATAACGATGGCCGCGCGTGTGCCTTTGGCATGCGCTTCTTTCAAAGTGCTCAACACGTGGTTATACGGAACGACCACTGCGACTACATCTGGTGTTTCCGGCAGGTCGGTGATGCTTTTGTACGATTTGACACCGAGAATTTCGTCGTACTTGGGATTTACCGCATACACATTGACGCGGCCTTTCATCTTCAGTGCAGCGTTCAACATGCGTCCGCCGTACTGCTGGCGTGGCGTCGCACCGACAATGGCCAGTGAGCGTGGGTTTAGCATCGTGTGTATCGATGCCATCTGGTCTTTGGTCCAGATTGTCATGAGTGTTTCTCTTGTGTGGATGGAGGAAAAGCTGCGGTGTAGCACAGCCGAGCCACAATGTAACGGTGCGCACGTGCGCGCGCAAGTCTACGCGTTCCGCACAGTGGAATGGAGTAGACTTTCGCTGGTGCTAGTCTATCGTTGATCAACACACGGAGGTTGAAAATGGAAAAGAAATTCATTAACCCGCAGGGACTGGTAAAACCAGGTGTCTACACCCCCGCTATTAGCGTGCAAGGCGGTAGAGCGATATACGTCTCAGGGCAGGTTTCACAGGACGCCGAAGGCCATCTCGTAGGAAAAGGCGATCTGCTGGCGCAAACCGAGCAGGTCTACAAGAATCTTGGCATCGCACTGGCGGGCGCGGGTGCCACGTTTGCCGATGTGGTGAAACTCAATGTCTACGTCGTCGGCTACAAGCCCGAACACCGCGCCGTGCTGCAGTCAGTCCGGGAAAAAAACGTATCGAAAGACAATCCACCCGCGAGCACGTTGATAGGTGTGCAGGCGTTGGCACGTGCGGATTTTCTGGTGGAGATTGAGGCGGTGGCGGTGGTCAATTCATGATGTGTCGAAATGCAATATTTTCGTAGAATATTCATGGGTTGAAAGCGGCACGAATGTCCCGTGGGTAATAACCAACATCAGAAATCGTGAAAATCGCCATAGTTGGCGGCGGGATCGGCGGCCTGGCTGCTGCCCTGGCCCTGATACAGGCGGGCTTCACGGTCACGGTGTATGAACGTTCGGCGCAACTGATCGATCAGGGCGCGGGTATCACGCTTGCGCCGAATGCAACGCGCGTGCTGTATCACCTTGGCCTGGGGCCGGCGTTGGAAGAGACTGCCGTGACGCCACCGCATACCGAATACCGGCATTACCGTACTGGTGCCGTCATTATGCGCATGATGACGAAGGATTTCCGTGCCCTGTATGGTGCACCCTATCTGCGGTTGCACCGATGGGATTTGCAGCATGCGATGATCACACGGCTGTCGCGCGTTGCGCCGAGTGCGCTCCGGCTCGCATGCCACGTTGAAAGACTTGGGTCGCGCAGCGCGGATGTTGAGTTACGTTTCGCCGACGGTCGTGTGGAAACTGCGGATATCGTCGTCGCCGCGGACGGCATCCGTTCGTCGATACGGGAAGCCTTGTTCAATTCCGCGCCTCCGGTGTTCAGTGGTTTCGTCGCCTGGCGCGGTCTGGTCGATACCTCCAATCTGCCGCCGCGCTTGTGTGAATCGGCGGTCGCTTTCGGACAAGGGCGGCACATCAACCGATATCTGGTGCGACGTGGTGAATTATTGAATTTTGTCGCCGTGGCTCACAGGGAACGTTGGGAGGCAGAAGGCTGGAACATTCCGGCGCCGCTGGATGAATTTCTGGATGAATTTGCAAGCTTCGACGAGGGTACCCGCACGGTCATTTCACAACCGGTACTGGGACAGGTATTTAAGTGGGGTTTATTCGGCCGTCCGTGGCTCGAACAATGGTCTTCCGGCCGGATCGTGCTGTTGGGCGATGCGGCGCATCCGATGCTGCCGTTTCTGGGACAGGGCGCCGCCAATGCCCTTGAGGACGCGATGATCCTTGCGCGCTGCCTGACGGCGGAATCCACACCCGAAAAGGCCTTTATGTTGTACCTGCAGACTCGTGGACCACGCGTTCAAACCGCCACCGAGCAGGCGGCGCGGCGCGGTAGGCGTTATCTGGGAGAACCAAACGCAGACAGTCTGAAAGGCAATGAGCCGGGCGCGGAATATGCCTACGACGCGGTCGCCGGACCGCTGGGCGCGTAACCGCCGTATTTGCTGGAGAAGTTAAAACGCGGCACTGCGTTAGGTAGCGTCAGTTCTTGTACGACGGGTCGAGGCGTTCAGCCAATCGCAAACAAGCCGCCCAGTCGCGGCTTCCGCGCCTTCCGCCTCGCTTGATCTGGCTGTGGGCGTATTCGCAGGCTTCCTTGCTTGGCAAAGTGTAATTGCCTTCGCCAGCCGCCAGCGCCGCGACCTGCCCCTGGCAGGCCATCTCCAGAAAGTGATTCGTGACCACACATTCGGCGACGCTATCACCGCACACCAGCAGGCCGTGGTTGCGCAGGATCATCACTGACCCGCCATCGAGATCGCGCAGGAGTTTGGGCGTCATGTCGTGGTCGAACTCCAGTCCTTCAAATTCATGGTATTTCACTTCGCCATAGAATCCCATTGCGTGCTGGTTGATCGGCAGCAAGCCAAACTTGTGCGACGCGACGCCCATGCCGTTGACGGTATGCGTATGCAGGGTTGCGTTGAGATCCGGGCGGTTCCTCAGCAGACCGGCGTGGATGATCAGCGCGCCTCCTCTGATTGTGCGCACGTCCGTATCGGTCACGACATTGCCGTCGAAATCGACTTTCAACAGCGACGAAGCCGTCACCTCGGAAAACATCCAGTCGCTTCGCTTGATCAGCATGTGCTGCGGTTCACCCGGCACGCGTAGACCGAAATGATTGTAAGTCATGTCATCGACCCCGTAATGCGCAAGCACACGATGACCAGCCGCGAGATCGACACGGGCTTTCCATTCCCCGGGGCTGACCTGATCGCGGATTGATTTTTCCTTTGATACGAGCTGAACCGCCATGTCGTTGTCTCCTGTGAATGCGATACTCAATCTGCCGGCATGCCATTACGCAGCAAATTGCGTGCGATAAACCGGCGATGAACCACGCCGGGGCCTTTGTAGATGCGCACGACACGGCTGGCGCGGCTAATGTATTCGAGGGGCATGTCCTTGGTTATGCCTATTCTGACAAACGTTTGCATCGCGCGATCCGCCAAGTGATGACCTCCATCATAGCAATTGCGCTGGTTATCGTGAACACCTTCTTGACACCTGCGTTCCCATATCTGCAGAAAAATCAGCATTGGGGAGGCTACGGGCCTACCTCGAACGCCTCAATCGCTTTAAACTAGCACGCCGGAAGAAAAGGATCACTTTAATTGGAGAAAATCATGGGTAGTGAAGAAATTGGTGTCAGCATCGAAGGTCATGTCGCAACGGTCGAGCTGAGGCGTCCGCCGAATAATTTTCTCGATGTCGGCCTTATCGGCAATCTGGCATCGGCACTGGAGGAACTGGACAAGGACGCCAATTGCCGCAGCATCGTACTGGCGGCAGCAGGTAAGCATTTCTGTGCCGGCGCGAATCTGCAGAAGCGTCTCAACGAGGAGGAGGCCGGCAAGCAGCCAGCCGGGTGGCCGCGGCACTTGTATCACGAAGCGCAACGCCTTGTGCAGACCAGGAAGCCCATCGTCGCCGCAGTACACGGCAGTGCAATTGGCGCCGGGCTGGGGCTTGCGCTGGTGGCGGATTTTCGTGTGACGTGCAAAGAGGCAAGGCTTGCCGCAAATTTCTGTGCGCTTGGTTATCACCCGGGCTTCGGCATGACTTACACGCTGCCTCGCGTGGTTGGAAATCAAACCGCAAAGTGGTTGTTTCTCACGGGAAAGCGTATTCCGGGTGAGGAAGCCGTTGCGCTGGGACTTGCCGACCGCCTCGTGGCACAGGACCAAGTGAGGAAGGTTGCACAGGAGATGGCTGCTGAACTCGCGAAAGCGGGCCCTTTGGCGGTGCAGTCCGCACGCGAGACGTTGAATGGCGATCTTTACACGTCGTTCCGTGCCGCGACCGAGCGCGAGGCTTTCATGCAACAGATGTTGCGCGAGACGAACGACTTCAAGGAAGGCGTTAAAGCCGGGTTTGACCGGCGGGAGCCGGTGTTTACCGGAACTTGAGATTACTCCGCTACCGGCACCGTTATTCCGGCGCAGGCCGGAATCCAGGTTGGTTTATTCCGCGTAACAGTTGAAATTAGCGTCTTCGGTGCGCGCTACGCACTGGATTCCAGCTTAAGCTGGAATGACGAAACAGCGTTACGCCGCCAGCAAACCCAGCACGCTCTCCAGTCTTTTGCGATGAACCTTGGGTGCGCCCAGGCAGTGATAGAGCGAGCGCGACATTTTGGTGTGCAGCGTCAATCCGTATTCGCGCATCACACCGATTCCGGCGTGTACTTCATGCGCAAAGTCGCACGCACGCATATAGCTTTCCGATGACACGGATTTTGCGACGTGGATGCTCGCCGCCGCATCCATGTCGTTGTCGAGTTTCCACAGCGCCTCATAGGTCGTCCAGCGCGCAGAATCGACATAGTTGACCATGTGGATGATGTGATCCTGCACGCGTGCAAAACGTCCGATGATCTGGCCGAATTGCGTACGTTCACGGGCATAGTTCACGGACAGGTCATACACGGTCTTGCACGCTCCCACTTTGTAGGCGCACAGCACCGGCGTCGCCGCCAGCGTTGCACGCTCCAGTGCCTCCCACGCGTTGCTGACCACATCACCGCTGTTCACCCGTACCATGTCGAAAGTGACTTCGCTCATACCGGTGATAAATCCATCGAGCGCGCGTATGGCCACGCCCGGCGCCTGGGCATCGACCCGAAACAGACTGACGCCGGCATCGCCCTCGATGCGCGCAGCCACCAAAATGTCAGAGGCAAAAAGGGCATCATGGACGAAAACCTTGGTTCCGCTCAACAGAAAATCCTTGCCGTCGCTTTTAGCCTTTAGCCGAACGCTATCCGCCGACCAGCCGTATTGCGCTTCGGTCAGTGCAAGCGCAAACACCCGTTCTCCGCTTGCAATGCGTGGCAGCCAGGATTTCTTCATGTCTTCGGCGGCAGCCTCAAGCAGTATGCGCGCGCACAAAACCGCAGAGGAAAACAAAGGGCCGGGCACTGGGCCGGCGCCGAGTTCTTCGAACAATACGGCTACGTCGGTCATGCAATTGCCGGTGCCGCCGTATTGTTCGGGAATCGCCATGCCGGTCCAGCCGAGTTCTGACATCTGCTTCCAGATGCCGCTCATGATTGCTGCGGGATCGCGATCAAGCTTTAGCAACGCGTCGCGATTGCATGCGCCACGCACGAAGTCGCGCGCCGAATCCTGTATCAGTTGTTGAGTGTCGTTAAGTGACAGATCCATGTTTTCTCCTGGCGCTAGCGAAGGTTGGCGGCTTTTTCGCGCTCGCGTCCGCCGATGCCGATGCGCCGCGCCATGATGACGCGCTGAATGTCGGTGGTGGCGCCGGGATGCAGCGCCGTGATGGCGTCGCGCTGGAAGTATTCGATGGTACCTTTGAGCGGCCCCCAGCGCTTGTCCTTGGTCAGCACCAGCGGTCCCGCGATACGCAGCATCTTCTCCGACATATCGAGGCCAGAGAGCTTGCGCCGCAGACTGTATTGCGAGCCTTCGTAGGTGCGCGGCTGACCGGAATGTGCAAGCCAGTGGTTACGCAGCGCAAACAACCGCGTAATCTCCGCTTCGATGTAGAGATCGACCAGCTCCGCGCGCGATGCCGGGTCGTCGGTGATCGCCCAGCCATCCTGCCGCTCTTTGCATAGATTGATAAAGTCATAAATCACGCGGCGGTCGGCGAGACGCCCCATGCCGCCGTGTTCGACTTCCAGATGCGTGGTCGCCACCTTCCAGCCATTGTTTTCGCCACCGACGAGGTGATCCGCTGGCACACGTACGTTGTCGAAGAACACGGCATTTTTCACGCCCGAACCGCTGCCGCCTTCGCCGCCGGTAGCCAGCAGGTCCATCGGCGTGACGGCGATACCCGGCAGATTCATCGGGATCATCAGCCACGACAGGTTTTTGTGGCGTTCACCCTTGGGATCGGTGACGACAATGGTCCACGAATAATCGGCGCCGTGCGAACTACCGACAAACATTTTTTGTCCGTTCACGACATAAGCATCACCATCGCGGATGGCAGTGGTCTTGATGCCGGCGAGATCGGAGCCCGCACTCGGTTCGGTCAGCAACTGCCAGGTACGTACCTCGCCGCGGCAGATCGGCGGCAGAAAACGCTGCTTATGTTCGGGCGTGCCCCACACCAGTATGGTGGGCGCGGCCATGCGTCCTCCGGCGTCGTAATACGGCGGCAGGGCCAATCCGATACGCGATAGTTCGTCGTAAATTATGGCGACTTTCTCCGCAGAAAGATCGCCGCCGCCGTATTCCTTCGGCATGGACGGATAGAGCCATCCTTTCGCACCGAGCTTGCGGCCCAAGTCGCGCCGCAACTGATATTGCTCGAACGACATATCGCAAGGATCCACCGAATGCTCCAGATTTGGCGGAATGTTTTGCTCGAAAAACTTGCGCACTTCGGCGCGAAATGCACTTTGTTCGGCAGAATCTTCAATTGCGAAATTCATGGCGTTACCTTTTGAGTTTCCCGGTGCGACGGTGTGAATTACTCAGTCGGAATCTTCGCGTCGCGGATCACTTTTGCGAAGCGGTCGTTTTCGGATTGCCAGAATTTTCTGAATTCCTCCGGCGACTTGCTGACGACAATGCTGACGCCGCTGTCGGTGAGGCGTTTGATGACATCAGGGTGTTTCATGGTCTCATGCCCGACCTGGAAAAGTTTTTTGACAACCGGTGCGGGTGTACCTTTGGGCAGGTATATACCCTGCCACGAGCCGACGACCATGTTCTGGCCCTGCTCGCGCATGGTAGGTACGTCGGGCATGGCGGGAATGCGCTCCGGCGATATCGTCGCCAGCATGCGCACCCGTCCCTGCTTCGCATAGTTGATCGCCGAGGAGAACGTGACGAACATCGTTTGCACTTCATTTGCGAGCAGGCCGATCATCGCCGGCCCCGCACCGCCCTTGTAGTTGACTTGCGTCGCTTTGGTGCCGGTGGCGGCGAGAAACATCAGCATCTCGAGGTTGTTCGCACTGCTCGGCGCCGGCGAGCCATAGTTGAGCTTGTCGGGATTGGCTTTGAGATAGGTGATGAACTCCGCGACGTTTTTGACCGGGATGTTGGGATGGACGACGAGGCAGCCGGAAACATCCACCACTTGCGTTACGGGTATCAGATCGTTCAACGGCTTGACCGGAAACTTGGTGAACATGTTGGCGTTGATCGCCATGGTGCCGATGTTGCCGAGCAGGAAGGTGTGGCCGTCGGGATTGGCTCTCGCCGCGACTTCCACCCCAATGTTGCCTGCGGCACCCGCGCGGTTGTCAACCACGACTTGTTCCTTGAGCAGTTCAGCCATGCGCGGCTGCAGAATGCGTCCGACAAAATCGGAGGCCCCGCCCGGCGCGAACGGCACCACCATACGCACCGTGCGGCTCGGGTAATCCTGAGCGGTTGCTACGTTCGTTGCACAGAGTATAAATACAGTAAGTATTTGTTTATAAAAACTACTTTTCATTTCATTTCTCCTCGTTTAATTATGGGCGGGGCTGGGTGCAACAGATGCTCACGCGGTCATCTTCTCATCTTCTGGCGTGATCGGCAGCTTTACCGGCCGCTTCAATTTCGCCGACAGATCAATCGCTTTCGTCAGCATCAAACGATTGTGGCCCTCGCGCGCAGTGGCGTGTTGCGTGGTTACGCCGAGCGAAACGCGATTGAGCCACGAGTTGGTTTCCTCGCGCATAGGGCCACGTAGTTCGCCCAGCGCCATGTCGCCCACCGGGTAACTCGTGAGGAAATCGACGTGACGCCGTTTGTCGGGGGCATAGCCTTCGGCCTGGATCAGATTGGTGGCGAGCACCATGTCACGATGCGTATCGTCGATGGTGAGCACGCCTTCGGTGCCAACCGCGCCGACTTCCAGTGAATACACCGCGCCGGGCCAGATTTCAGGCAGCGCCCACGAAATCACACCGTGGTAAATCGCTCCGTCGTCGAAGCTGATGGTGTAGCCGGTACCGTCAACGCCCTGCCATGTCGGGCCGAGCGCCTTGTTCACCGAGCGCGCGTAGACTTCGACCGGCTTCTTGGCTTCCATCAGCCACATCACCACGTCGAGCGCGTGCGTGCCTGAAATTACCATCGGCGTCACTTCAGAACGGTTGTCGCTGCGTTTGTAGTTGTCGATGGCGACCAGCCGATTCATGAACGCGCGCGAAGTCACCATGGTGACTTCGCCCAGCGCACCGGATTTGACTTTTTCCTTGGCCACCAGCCAGCGGCGGCGGAAGCGTTGCGTGTAACCGACGACAGCATCCACACCGGATTTTTCGATGGCCGCCAGCGTTTGTGCGGATTCGGCCAGATCGGTCGCCAGCGGCTTTTCGATCAGCAGCGGCAAATTACGCTCGGCGGCAAGGATCACCGGATCAACGTGCAGATGCTCATCGGTGGAAACCATTACTGCATTGACTTCGGGTCGCGACAACAGCTCGCGGTAATCCGTGGTGACGAAATCTGCGCCGCATTTTTCGCGCACGATTTCGCCGCGCTCCGGGTTTTTTTCCGCTATGCCGATCCAGCCGACCGACGGATGGCGTGCCGCTAGTTCGCCTCGGATCAGGCCGACACGGCCGGCGCCTATGATGGCGAGGCCGATTTTTTTGGGGTTTTTAATCATCGCACCGCCGCTACCGCAGGACGCGATTCCGGCAACGGCAGATTCACCGGCTCGTGGCGTTCCGCCGAAAGGTCGGCAGCGATATACACCTCCATCACATCCCGTGCCTCTTCGCCGGTGACCAGCACCGGGCGGTCGCAGGCGACGGCTTCAATAAAATGCACGGTCTCGGCAGCCATCGGGCCGGCGTAGGTATGCTCGACAGGCTCTCCGGGCATGGTGGACATCGGGTGCACGATGCCGGATTTCATTGTCGTCAACTGCGTGTCGCGATGTGTGTCGTCAATGATCAGCGCGCCTTCAGTACCTATCATTTCGATCCACGTCATCGAGAAATTGGGATACGCCGGCGGCAGACTCCAGCCCGCGCATACCACGCACGACACGCCGTTGTCGAAAGTAACCGTGATGTACTGCGTATCGGGTATGTCGGCGCCGGTGGATTCCCTCATTGCGCCATAGTTCACTGTTGAATACACACGGATCGGTCTCGCCGGTTGCAAACACCACATCACGAAATCGAGATCGTGCGTGGCTTCCATCGCGGCAGGGGAGAGTTTACTGCGGCCGGTGATTTTTTTACCGAGGCCGCGGCCGATATGGCGGCTCACCAGCGCGCTCACCGGCTTGCCCAGTGTACCGTCGCGCAGCGCTTGCTTCACATAGGCGAACTTGGGATTAAAGCGCTGCGAGTAGCCGATGCTGAATTTGAGCTTGTTCCTGGCAGCAAGGTGATTCAACTCGTCGGCTTCGTGCAGTTCCAGGGCGATCGGCTTTTCCAGAAACACATGCTTGCCGGCCAGCAGCGATTCGCGCGCCATCGGATAATGCAGCACTTCGGGCGTTGCAGAGATAAACAAAGCATCCACGTCGTCGCGTTTAATGATGTCCTTGTAGTCGGTGGTAGCCGATTTGGCATTGGTTTTTTTTGCAATTTCGGCCAGCCGTTCCGGACGTGTCTCGACGACGTGTGTGTCCTTTATCAGCGGATTCATCGCGCAGGTTTCCGCGCGGATGCCGCCGCACCAGCCGGTGCCGACAATGGCTACATTGATTTGTTTCACTAAACATTCCTTGAGGATAAACAGACGGGAGCACAACTTTTGCAGGCGCGTATTTTAGCGTATCGTGGTGACAGGCTGTGCAAAGAATGTTGCCATTGCCGCATCATAATAAATTTTAAGTATATGTTTTTATTGCATAAATGAGTTTCATTCTCGCGTTAGATCAAGGCACTACCAGCTCGCGTGCGATGGTGTTCGATCACGCGGGCGCGGTGCGGGCCATGGCGCAATGCGAGTTCCGGCAAATTTATCCGCAGCCGGGTTGGGTCGAGCACGATCCGAATGAGATATGGGATACGCAGCTTGCCGTCGCACGCGAAGCCCTGGCAAAAGCGAAACTGACCGCGCGCGACATTGCCGCCATCGGCATCACCAATCAGCGCGAAACTACGGTGGTGTGGGACCGCAAAACCGGGGTGCCCATCCACAACGCCATCGTGTGGCAGGACAGGCGCACCGCTGATCATTGCGCGGCGCTGAAGGCGGCGGGCCATGGCGAGGACATCATGCGCCGTACGGGACTGGTGCTCGACGCCTATTTCTCGGCGACGAAGATACGCTGGCTGCTCGACAACGTAACCGGTGCGCGCGGACTTGCGAACGCGGGACGGCTTGCGTTCGGCACCATCGATGCGTGGCTGTTGTGGAAGCTCACCGGCGGGGCGACGCACGTCACAGATGTCTCCAATGCCTCGCGCACATTGCTCTACAACTCGCGTGAAGGCGCATGGGACGGCGTTCTGGTTGAGCGTTTCGACGTGTTGCATAACCTGCTGCCGACTGTGGGACGCTCCAGTGCGATCGTCGCTGAAACTGCGCGCGGCGTGTTCGATGCGCCGATCGCAGTTGCCGGCATCGCAGGCGACCAGCAAGCGGCGCTGTTCGGGCAGCGTTGCGTCAAGCCGGGACTGGTGAAGAATACCTATGGCACCGGCTGCTTCATGTTGATGCATATCGGGGAGCGCATCATACAGTCGCAACAACAACTGCTGACGACCTGCGCCGTGCAGCACGGCGCAGTGCGCGAATACGCGCTCGAAGGCAGCGTGTTTATCGCGGGCGCGGTGGTGCAATGGCTGCGCGACGGATTGGGCATCATCAAGTCCGCATCCGAGGTTGAGGCGCTTGCTGGGAGCGTTGCGGACAACGGTGGCGTCTACCTCGTGCCTGCATTCGCAGGTCTCGGCAGCCCGCACTGGGACGCATACGCGCGAGGCAGCATCAGCGGACTTACAAGGGGAAGCACGTCTGCGCATATCGCACGCGCCGCGCTCGAAAGTATTGCCTACCAGACCGCCGACGTGCTCGACGCCATGCAAACGGATTCCGGCATCAACATCACCGAGCTGCGGGTCGATGGCGGTGCCGCAAGCAATAATTTATTGATGCAGTTTCAGGCTGATGTGATGGGCGTACCCGTGGTGCGTCCGCGCGTTACGGAAACCACTGCGCTCGGAGCGGCGTACCTTGCCGGTCTTGCGGTGGGCTACTGGAAAAGCGCAGAAGAAATCGATGCGCAATGGCAGGTTGAGCGGCGGTTCGAGCCGCTAATGAAGCGGAGCGAGGCGCAGAAACTGCGCGTTATCTGGAAGCGGGCGGTTGAGCGCGCACGCGCCTGGGAGACGGGTTCGTAGGTTGAGTTAAGGGCAAGGGTCATCGCGCGCAGAGGCGTGTCTTAATCGGGACGCCCCGCACCGCAGTTCCAGCATTCGGTGAACTGGCCCTCCAGTGTTTCGCCGCAGTGGGTGCAGGCCCATGGCGCGCCGGCACGTAAGGCGGCAGTGCCGCGCAGGAATTCGCGTACCAGTTGATCCGCGCGTTCGTACGCTGCATCGTCTTCGAGCCAGACTGCGCAAATATCTGCCGGCAGCTCGCCAATACCGCCGGTGAGAAATTCTCCGCGCACAATGGCAGTGATGCCGTGCGATTCGAGATAGCCACGCACTAAGTGTGCTTCCGCCGCGTGACGCGCGTTGTGTACTCGCTTCATGGGCTTATCTTAAACTGCCGCCAGCATAGGCGCGCATTATTGGCTCGCTGGTCACAGTGTGACCGCGTGGTAAAATCTGCCACTTTTCGGAGCACGCATGGACAGAGCGTTAAGAGTCGGTATTCTGGAAGGTGACGATATCGGACTCGAAGTCGTGCCGGAGACGATAAAAGTCATGCGTGCGGCGGCGGCGAAAGCGCAGCTCGCCATCGACTGGCATCCGGTGCCCATCGGCCGGAAGGCGTTCGATGAACTCGGCAACACCATGCCGCCGGGCACGCTCGACAAGCTCGACACGCTGGACGGCTGGGTGCTGGGGCCGATCGGCCACCAGGCGTATCCAAAGAACAATCCGAATTCGATCAATCCACATCCGATTTTGCGCAGGCATTACGATTTGTTCGCGAACATCCGTCCGTCGAAGTCGTATCCCGGCGTGCCGTGCATTTATAAAGACGTCGATCTTGTGCTGGTGCGCGAAAACAACGAAGGCTTCCCGCCAGACCGCAACGTGCATCTGGGCTACGGCGAGTTCCGTCCCACACCCGACATGACCATCGGCATACGCGTGATTACGCGTGCGGGGTCGGAGAAGGTGGCGCGCGCGGCGTTCGACATCTCGCGCACGCGTAAACGCAAAATCGTCACTGCCGTGCATAAAGACACAGTGTTCAAGATGGCCTGCGGCATGTTCGCCGAGGAATGCCGCAAGGTTGCGAAGGAATATCCCGACGTCGCGTTCAATGAAGTGCTGGTCGATACCATGGCGGCAAAGCTGATCATGAAGCCGCAGCAGTTTGATGTGATCGTTACCACCAACACGTTTGGCGACATACTTTCAGACGCGGCTTCGGCGCTGGTGGGCGGCTTGGGACTTGCGCCTGGATTGTCGGCAGGTCCGCAGCGCGCGATGGCGCAGGCCACGCATGGTTCTGCGCCGGATATTGCCGGCAAGGGCATCGCCAATCCGTACGCGATGATCATGTCAGGGCAAATGCTGCTGGCATGGCTGGGCCACAAGCACCAGGTGCCCGCGGCACTGAAGGCAGCGGATTTGATGGAGCGCTCCACTGAAAATGTGGTCAAGGCAGGCAAGGTGCTGACGCGCGACATGGGTGGCACCGCTTCCACGCGCGAGATGGGCGACGCTATCGCAGCAGAAGTGAGGGAAATATAATAAGTATATGATTTCATTAAATATTTTAAGCGCAGGGGCAGCGCAGGCCGTGGTGCAAAACGCAATCGCCGATTTCAAGCGCGATACGGGCGCCGATGTCGCCGGCGAATTCGGAGCGGTTGGCGCGATGAAAGCCAAAGCGCTGGGCGGCGTACCGGTGGATGTGATCGTGCTCACCAGCACGATGATTGATGAATTGATTGCGTCGGGCTTCGTCGTGGCACAGCGCTTTGACCTTGGCAAAGTCGGCACCGGCGTGGCAGTGCGTGCGGGTGCGACCAAACCAGATGTTGCAAACGCGGACAGTCTGCGCAATGCATTGCGTGTCGCGAGCGTGATTACCTTTCCCGATCCGGCAGTGGCAACAGCAGGCAAGATCGTCATGCAGTGCCTGGAAAAGCTCGGTATTGCCGATGAAGTGAAGGATCGGTTGAAATTTTTTCCCAATGGCAACGCCGCGATGAACTGGCTGGCGGTCGAAGGTGACAAAACAGCAATCGGCGTCACGCAGAATACAGAGATACTGCCGATCAAAGGCGTAACGTATGTGGGGCCGCTGCCGGAGAAATTCCAGGCCAAGACCATTTATTCCGCCGGCTACACCGTGCAAAGCAAGTACGGCGCCGAGGCGAAAGGCTTTATTTTACGTTTGACATCACCTGCGGTCAGGCCGATGCTGGCTGCGGCGGGTTATGAGTTTTGAAGCGGAATTCTAAGGAGATCATCATGGATAGTCGCATCGTACATCTGGCGTTAAAAGTTGAAAATCTGGAAGAAACCACGGCGTTTTATCAAAAAGTATTCGGCTTCTGGGAAGTTGAAACACGCAAGACGCGTGACCATCTGTCGCGGCATCTTACCGACGGCGCGATGGATTTCACGCTGATTAAGTACGACGATGGCACGCAGTCGGCGGAATCCAAAGCCTCCGGCGAAGGCCCGTGCATTCATCACTTTGCGATTGAAGTGGATGACATCGAAAAATATACCGATCAGATCAGAACGCAGGGCTGCGAGATTATCAGTGATCCCGGGGTAATTCCGGTTAAATTCCGCGCGCCCGGCGGCACCACTGCCGAACTGGTGCCGATCGGCCGCTACAAAAAAACGCAGCGTCCGGCGGCGGCGTGATGGCTTCCGGCCAGGTGAATCGCGGCGACATTATTTCCGGCGCGGTACTGGCGGGACTCGGCGTATTCATCATTGTCGAATCGCGCAATTGGGAGTACAGCGGAATTGACGGGCCGGGACCAGGATTTTTCCCATTGTGGTATGGCATCGCGATGGTGGCGCTGTCGCTGTTGCTGATCGCTGCATCATTTTTGCACCGCACCGAAAATGCAAAACGCAAGCCGGTAAACTGGCGTGAAGCGGGCAATGCACTGCTGGCGTGGCTCGCGTTTGCGCTGTGCGTGGGCCTGCTGAAGCCGCTGGGCTTCGCTCTGAGCTTCGCACTGCTCACGTTTTTCATTGTCGCGGTGCTGTACCGTAAACCGCTGGCGACTGCAGCGATCACAGCCGTAAGTTGCACCGCGGGTTTTTATCTGGTGTTTCCACTGGCGCTCAAGGTGAGCCTGCCAACCGGAATCCTGGGCTTCTGAGATGGAAGTTATCAGCGGTTTGATGCAGGGTTTCGCGGTCGCGCTGACTCCTGGCAACCTGATGTGGTGCTTTGTCGGTTGTTTTCTGGGCACCGTAATCGGTATTCTGCCGGGGCTGGGGCCGGCCGCCACCATAGCGATGTTGCTGCCGCTGACTTTCAAAATGCCGGCAACCAGCGCGGTCATCATGCTGGCGGGCATTTATTACGGTGCGAAATATGGCGGATCAACAACCTCGATTTTGCTCAATGTGCCGGGCGAGTCGGCATCGGTGGTAACCTGTCTTGACGGCTATCAGATGGCGCGCAAAGGCAGGGCGGGCGCGGCTTTGGGCATCGCGGCCATTGCATCGTTTATCGCGGGTACGGTGGGCGTGGTCGGTCTGATGCTGATCGCACCCCCGCTGGCAAAGTTCGGCCTGCAGTTCAGCTCGCCGGAATATTTCGCGCTGATGGTGATGGGGCTGGCGATGGTGGTGCTGCTCGCGGGTACGTCGATGGTCAAGGCGCTGCTTGCGATGCTGGTAGGCCTGTGGATCGCCGGCATAGGCACCGATTTGTTCACCGCGGAATCCCGATTCACGTTCGGCAACAGCGAGATGCTGGACGGCATCGATTTTGTCGTCGTCGCCATAGGTCTATTTGCGCTTGGCGAAGTCATCGGCAATATGGAACGGCGTGAAGAGGGGCAACTGTTGCCGGTGCCGAAGGGTTTCCGAAATCTGTTTCCGAGTTGGGAGGAACTCAAGGCCTGTCGCTTTGCGTTCATCAACGGTTCGGTCGTTGGCTTTTTGATTGGCGTGTTGCCGGGCGCGGGATCGACCATAGCCTCGTTTCTTTCCTATGGTCTTGAAAAAGCAGTTTCGAAGCATCCGGAAAAATTTGGCACCGGCGTGCCCGAAGGTGTTGCCGCGCCCGAAGGCGCCAACAACTCAGAAACCGGCGGCGCAATGGTGCCGTTGTTGACACTGGGCATACCGGGCTCG
>Ga0315912_10003482_pt1 | contig 15610 bp, 12 predicted proteins | sample VfabasoilMG_FD_204469 | JGI IMG/M metagenome (GOLD analysis project Ga0315912, IMG submission 204469) | Garden soil microbial communities collected in Santa Monica, California, United States - V. faba soil | ecosystem: Environmental > Terrestrial > Soil > Garden | place: USA: California... | reverse complement strand
TCCGCGGCACGGACGTCCGCCTGCGCGGCCTCCGACTCGGACGCGCCCTCGAGCTGATGCCGCGAAGGTTCGGCCATCGAGGCTAAGCTTCGAGTATGGGGACCGCGCCCTCCGATGACAAGCGGTGCGGCGCGTCCCTTGTAGGACGAGACCTGCGTTGCCGGTCTCTAGCGCGGTTTACAAGGTAGGGTGTTGTGGTCTTTTTCGACCAGGCTGTGGCCGGATCCGACCGCAGCCCCGAGGGCGTTTTCGAGCGAGGCCCGCCACGGTGCTCGAGGGGCGAGCCTCGCAGCTGGCATGTAGGTTGCTGCGACGGTCCGACCCTTGGCGACCAAACAGGAACGCGAATCTTGGCGAGCACCGGCCCACCTCGTCGGCCCCGTCCTCCTGGTCGACGATGAGCCACTCCTCCTCAAGAGCGCCGAGCGAATGCTATCGCTTCGCGGCCTGCGCGTGCTCGGCGTGCCCGACGGACCGAGCGCGATCAGGGAAGCGGACCGGGCCGGAGAGCTCGAGCTCCTGGTGACCGATATCTGCCTGCCGGGGATGGATGGCACCGAGCTCGCCGAGCATTTGAGGGGGGGCCAGCCGCGGCTCCGGGTTCTTTTCATGTCGGGGCTCGATGCCGGCCCGAGCCGGGTGACGCTGCCGGACGACGGGACGTGGGCTTTTCTGCCCAAGCCGTTCACCGGCCGCGACCTCGACCAGCGCCTCCGGCTGCTCCTCGGGCCGGCCGGGGAGGGGTCCCCCGAGCGTTCGGGGTGACGGCACGCTTCGGGATCGATATATTCCCCGCGCCCCGGGCTTGGTCGGGGGCGAACCCGTCACACGAGGAGATCATGCGAAAGCTCTGCTTGGCAACCATCGTGCTCGCCACCGCGTGCGGAGGCGCCGCCGTGCCCCAGGAACCGCTCACCTCAGCGAAGGCTGCCGTCGCGGGGGCGGAGGTAGCCGGCGCCGCGGCAGAGCCGAAGGCGGCTCTGCACTTGAAGCTCGCCAAGGAGCAGCTCGCCAAGGCGGAGAAGCTCATTGCCGATGGCGACAACGAAGAAGCTGCTCGCGAGATCGATCGCGCGCAGGCGGACGCGGACCTCGCGTTCTCGCTCGCCAAGGAAGCCGGCGCCAAGAAGGAAGCCGCAGACACCCAGGAGCAGCTCGATCGGCTGCGGAAGCGCTCCAAGTAGGCGCCGCAGCACTGCCCGCAGGAGAGACCCATGAATCGCTGGTTCAAGATCGGTTGGTTGCTCACCATTCAGGCCCTTGTCGGCTGCAGCACGCCGCTGCCCCCCCAGGAGCTCTTGCAGGCGCGTAGCGCCTACAATGCCGCGTCGAAGAGCGCGGCCGTCCAGCTCGCTCCGGCGCAGCTCGACACCGCCAAGCAGTCCCTCGAAAAAGCCGAGGCGAACTTCAAGGAGGAAGGCGACGATCAGTCCACGAAGGACCTCGCCTACATCGCGAGCGTGCGAGCGCAGGTCGCCGTGGCCGAGGCCGGTCGCGAGCAGGCGGTCCGCAACAAGGCCAAGATCGACCACGACTTCAGGAACTCGCAGCTCGACGCGCTGGACTCCAGCAAGAGCCAGCTCGAGCAGGAGAAGGCCGCGCGAGCGAACGCCGAGAAGGCGCGCCTCGCAGCGGAAGCGAGCCTGAAGGAGCTCGCCAACGTCAAGGAGGAGTCGCGCGGCGTGGTGATCACGCTGTCGGGCTCCGTGCTGTTCGCGACGGGCAAGAGCATGCTTTTGCCCATCGCGCAGAACAAGCTCGCCGAAGTCGCCAAGGCGCTTTCGGACCAGGGCTTCAAGAGTCTGCTCGTCGAGGGTCACACCGACTCTCAGGGCAGTGTCGACAAGAACATGGCGCTCTCGCAGGAGCGCGCTCAGGCCGTGCGGTCGTACCTCGTCTCGCAGGGCATCCCGTCCGACAAGATCCGCGCGGAGGGCATCGGTTCGAGCCGCCCCGTCGCGGACAACGGCACGGCGGAAGGGCGCGCGAACAATCGCCGCGTCGAGATCGTCGTCGAGCCCGAGCGCCGCAAGTAGCTCGGGGCCTTCAGCCGAAGTCCAGCAGGGCCAGGCGCGCCGCCTCGGGTGAGGTGCGCGCCACGATAGCGGCGGCGTCTGCGTCGGACGTCGCCGCGAGGCGCCCCACGAGCGCGAAGTAGTCGCCCTTCTTGCGCAGCAGGTGGGTGAGGCGTGCGGCCGGAGCGCCCTCGACGCACCACTGTCGCGCTGCGAGGGCGAACAGGCGCCGGTAGGCCGGGGGCGCGAAGCGCAGCGCCACGTGGTCGAGCACGAGGTGGGGCATGCCCGCCCCTGCCACCCGGCCGAGCACGGCGTTCACGACATTCATCGCGAGGGCCTGGTTGCAGGCGCGATACGGGTGGAGTCGTACGAAACGCTGGTGAAAATCCGCCAGCCCGTCGAGCACCGCGCTCTGGTCGTCCTTCGCCTGGGCGCGGACGGCGCGGCGGAGCGCCCCGAACAGGCTTTCGGCGTGCGCGAGCGTGAGCGGGCGCGGCGGGCAAAACCAGGGTCCAGCGGCCGCATCGCCCTCGGCACGCCCCGTCACGACGCGTCCCCAGTCGAGCCCCTCGTCCGTGTGCGACCGGCTGGGCAGGGTCGCCTCCGGATCGCCCGTGAGCTCGGCGAGCAGCTCCGCGTAGCCTTTCCCGCCGATGAGCGGAGCCTGCACGCGCGGGCCCGCGAGCAGGCGGGTCCCTTCCGAGGTCTCCTCCGTGCGGGAAGCGGCGTGCCACAGCGCGCCGGGCAAGAGGCCACGGCGGACGACGCGGCTCTGGGGTCGATAGAACGAGCGCCCGTCCTCACCGACCAGGGCGACGGCGTGGAGCTTCGAGAGCTCGCTGAAGCTCCGGCGTGCGTCGTCGAGGCATGCCTCGAGCTCGCCGAGGCGCGCCCGCACGGCCGCCATGTTCGCCCAGTAGCTGCGCTCGATCTCGTACGGTGCGCCGGGGAAGCGCACGATCTCGGCACCCGAGACGGCGCGTTCGAGCGCCGTGACGGCGTGGGGTGCGAACAGGGCGATCCCGAACGCCGCCTGCAGGAGCGCCCGCTCGGCGTCCCCAGCGAGCCGCGTGCGCTCCCGTGCCTCGGCGAGTGTGGCGTTCCCGTCGAGTGCCGCGAGGAACGCGGCGACGCGCTCGTGCGGAACGCCCGGCACGACGACGGCGCGCGGCAGCGTTCCGCCCGCGAGCACGGCGCCGGCGGCCGAGTCGCTCACCGTCAGGCGGGGTGGGGCGAGGAGCACGTCGTCGTCGCGTGGCTCGAAGCGCACGCGCGCGTCGGTGCGCAGGTAGTCGTCGCCGTTTTCGGGCACTTCGCACAGAAAGCGCTCGTACGCGGCGCCGGCAGCGCCGAGCTCGGGCTCGGGAAGAGCGAGGGCCTCGGGCATCAGCCGAGCGCCTCGGCCACGCCGGCAGCGGTGCTCGGGACCACGTGCAAGGCCTCCGGCCATTGTCCGACGGCGAGCGGGTAAGCGAGGGGCATGAGCTCCGCCACGATCTGCTCGAGGTTCTCTTGCAGCTGACGCGAGCTCGGGTCGAGGCGCCGCACGATGACGAGCCCCGAAGGGGGCGTGAGGATGGTGCGAATGCGCAGGTCGGGGCGGTGACGCGCGAGCGCCCAGGCGGCCTTCCAGGTATCGCCCACCCAGAAGCGCGTGGCGCGCTCGCGGCGCGCGGCGACGGGAGCCACGGGCAGGCAATCGTGCAGCACGATGGTGCTTTCGGGGCCGGACCACCCCTCGGCGCCGACGAAGTCGGCGAGCGCCGCCTCGAACAGGTGGAGCCCGTCGATGAACGTGAGCGCCACGGGGCGCTCGCCGAACAGCTCCGCGCGGCGGCGCTCCGCGAAGAAGGCGGCGCTTGGCTGGCGGATCACGCGCGCCCCGGGGGGTAGCGGGCGCTCGAGCGGCGCTGCCACGGGATCCACGCCCACCGCCAGCTCCGAGGCCGTGGCGAGCGCGAGCGTGGCGCCGCCGGCGACGCCGATCTCGAGGTACGTCTTCGGCGAAAGCGCCGCGTGGATGGCCCGGAGCACGTCGCGATACGACGGCCCCGGCATCAGCAACGCGGCGAGCGTCGAAAAGGCGCCCGGGTAGTCGGGGTAGAGCTCGATGAGACTCGTCAGCGCTTCGACCGCGCCGCGCGTGTTGCCGGAGCGAGCGCGCATCTCGGCGAGCACGGAAAGAGCATTGTCGTCGTCGGGCCGCGAGCGGGCGAGCGCGGCCACGCTGCTCTCGGCGGCGCTCTGCTCGCCGGAGAGGAAGCGCGCCACGGCCAGCGTGAGCGCGAGACTCGGATCGCCCGCGAAGGCGGGACCGAGCGCTTCGGCGAGCGCCAGGACCTGGTCGTAGCCGCCACGCTCCAGGCACTGGCGCGCGAAGAAGACCAGCTCGGCGGCGCTCTTGCCGGCGAACGCCCGGCGGAGCTCCTCCGGCCCCGGCACGAAGGAATCCGTTCGGACGGTCACAGGGCCGAGATTACGGCTGGTTCAGAGATCTCGCCAAGCGCTGCCGCGGAGGTGGTAGGTAAACCGCCTCGGCATGCTGAGCTTCTCAGGCGGCCCCGCGCTCACGCCCTTCCGTCGCCAACAGCTTCTCGCGGCGCTCACCGCTGCCGCACCTCGGGTAAGCGGCCTGACGGCGACCTATCGCTACTTCGTGGACGCGAGCCACGACACCCCCGAGCTACGCCGGCGCCTCGGGGAGCTGTTGCCGCTCGGGCCGGACGAGCCCGCTCCGGGCGGGCGCGTGCTCCTGGTCGTGCCGCGGCTCGGGACGCTCTCGCCCTGGGCGTCCAAGGCGACCGACATCGCGAGGAGCTGCGGGCTTTCCGAGGTGCGCACCCTGGAACGCGGCGTGCTCTACCACCTCGCCGGCGAGGCGAGTGATGCCGAGGCTCGCGCCGTCGTTCCGCTCCTCCACGACCGCATGACGGAGAGCGTGCTCACCCAGCTTGGCGACGCGGCCCACCTGTTTCGCCGCGATCCGCCCCGGCGGCTCACGCGCGTCGCCGTGCTCGACGAGGGGCGTGCGGCGCTCGCGCGGGCGAACGTGAAGCTCGGGCTCGCCCTCGACGACGAGGAGATCGACTACCTGGAGGCGAGCTTCGCCGCGCTCCGGCGCGACCCGACCGACGTCGAGCTCATGATGTTCGCGCAGGCGAACAGCGAGCATTGCCGGCACAAGATCTTCAAGGCGGATTTCGTCGTCGACGGCGTGGCGCAAGAACGCTCGCTGTTCCGCATGATCCAGAACACGCACGAGCGCTCGCCCGAGGGCACGCTCTCGGCCTACAAGGACAACGCGGCGGTGGCGCGCGGCTTCCCGGCGCGGCGTTTCTTCCCGAATCCCGCGAGTGGGCGCTACGAGGTGGTCGAGGAAGAGACGGCGCTCGTCATCAAGTGCGAGACCCACAACCATCCGACGGCCATCTCGCCGCGACCGGGTGCGTCCACCGGCAGCGGCGGCGAGATCCGCGACGAAGGCGCCACCGGGCGCGGCGCCAAGCCGAAGGCGGGCGTCTCGGGCTTCACCGTGTCGCACCTCCGGATCCCCGATTTCGTGCAGCCCTGGGAGACTCCCGGCATCGGCAAGCCCGACCGCATCGCCTCGGCGCTCGAGATCATGCTCGACGGGCCGCTCGGCGGGGCGGCGTTCAACAACGAGTTCGGGCGGCCCGGCGTGCTCGGCTACTTCCGCACGTTCGAGCAACCCGTCGAAACGGCGAGCGGCAGCGAATGGCGCGGCTACCACAAGCCCATCATGCTCGCGGGCGGCGTGGGCAACGTGCGCCCCATGCACGTCGAGAAGCGTCGCTTCCAGCCGGACGCCGTCGTCGTGGTGCTGGGCGGTCCCGCGTTGCTGATCGGGCTCGGGGGCGGCGCCGCGTCGTCGATGGCGGCCGGCGTGAGCCACGCCGACCTGGATTTCGCGAGCGTGCAGCGCGACAACCCGGAGATGGAGCGGCGCTGCCAGGAGGTCATCGACCGCGCCTGCGCGCTCGGCGAGCGCACGCCGATCCTCTCGATCCACGACGTGGGGGCGGGCGGGCTCTCGAATGCCATTCCGGAGCTGCTCCACGATGCCGGCTGTGGCGGCCGGCTGGAGCTGCGCGACGTGCCGAACGCGGAGCCCGGCATGAGCCCGCTCGAGATCTGGTGCAACGAGGCGCAGGAGCGCTACGTGCTGGCGGTGGAGCCCGGGCGGCTCGACGTGCTGCGCGAGCTCTGCGAGCGCGAGCGCTGCCCGATGGCCGTGCTCGGGCGGGCAACCGACGACGGTCGCCTGGTGGTGACCGACCGCGAGCTCGGCGACACGCCGATCGATCTGCCGCTGTCGCTCCTGTTCGGCAACGCCCCTCGGCTCACGCGCCGCGTGTCACGACGCTCGGTGAGCGGCGCGCCGTTCGACACGAAGAGCGTGGACCTCAGGGAGGCGGCGTACCGCGTTCTGCGCCTGCCGTGCGTGGCCGCGAAGGATTTCCTCGTCACCATCGGCGATCGCACGGTCACGGGGCTCATCGCGCGCGATTCGATGGTCGGTCCGTACCAGGTGCCGGTCGCGGACGCGGCCGTGACGCTCGCCGACTACACGGGCTACACGGGTGAGGCGCTGGCGATGGGCGAGCGGAGCCCGGTCGCCGTGCTCGATGCGGCAGCCTCCGCACGCCTCGCCGTCGGGGAGGCGTTGCTCAATCTGGCTTCCGCTCCGGTCGCGGCGCTTTCGGACGTGAAGCTCTCGGCGAACTGGATGGCCGCTGCGGGGCACCCGGGCGAGGACGCCGCGCTCTTCGACGCCGTGCGCGCGGTCGGCATGGAGCTCTGCCCCGCCCTCGGCGTGTCGATCCCCGTCGGCAAGGATTCGCTCAGCATGCGCGTCGTGTGGGACGAGGGCAGGCGCTCGGTGACGGCGCCGGTCTCGCTCGTGATCACCGCGTTTTGCCGCGTGGCCGATGCGCGCCAGGCCCTCACGCCGGAGCTTCGGCTGGATGTCGGCGAAACGGAGCTCATCCTCGTCGATCTCGGCTCGGGTCGCGGCCGGCTGGGCGCTTCCGCGCTCGCCCAGGTGCATGGCGCGCTCGGCGAGGCGCCGCCCGATCTCGAAGCGCCGGCGTTGCTGAGCGGCGCGTTCGAGGCCATCGCCGAGCTGCGGGCCGCCGGCCTCCTGCTCGCGTACCACGATCGCTCGGACGGCGGGCTCTTCGTGACCCTGTGTGAAATGGGGTTTGCGTCGGGCAGTGGCTTCGCGGCGCGGCTGGACGACACGGCACCGAGCACGCTGTCCGCGCTCTTCAACGAAGAGCTCGGCGCCGTGCTCCAGGTGCGCCGCGCCGACACCCAGCGGGTGCTTGCGAGCTTCGAGCGGCGGGGCCTCCGGCGCGGCAAGAACGCCCAGCTCCACGTGATCGGCGCGCCGGCACCCGACGGCCGCATCCGCTTCCAGCAGAAGGGCCAGATGGTGCTGGAGGAAGAGCTCGCCACGCTCCGGCGCGCGTGGTCGGAGACGACGTTCCGCCTGCAGGGGCTGCGCGACAATTCCGAATGCGCTCGCGAAGCGTACGACGGGCTCGCCGATCTCGAGGCGGTGGCGCTCCGTCCGGTCGTGAGCTTCGACCTCGACGCCGATCCGGCGCGTCCGTTCGTCACGGCCGCGGCGGAACGGCCCCGCGTGGCGATCCTGCGCGAGCAGGGCGTCAACGGACAGGTCGAGATGGCGGCGGCGTTCACGCAGGCCGGCTTCGACGCGGTGGACGTGCACATGAGCGACGTGCTCGGCGGGCGCGTCGCGCTCGAGCGTTTCCGCGGCCTCGTTGCGTGCGGAGGGTTCTCCTACGGCGACGTGCTCGGGGCGGGTCAAGGATGGGCGCGCTCGATCCTGCTGCATGCGCGAGCCCGCGAGAGCCTGAGCCACTTCTTCGCTCGCAAGGACGCGTTCGCGCTCGGCGTGTGCAACGGTTGCCAGGCGCTCTCGGCGCTCAAGGTGCTGATCCCGGGGGCCGAGAGCTGGCCCTCGTTCGAGCGCAACCTCTCCGAGCAGTTCGAGGGGCGCGAGCTGCAGGTCGCCGTCGGTCGTTCGCCGTCGCTCTTCTTCGCCGGGATGGAGGGCTCGGTGCTGCCGATCCCGGTCGCGCACGGCGAGGGGCGCGCGGTGTTCGCGCCGGGGGCGCTCGAGGCCTGTGAGCAGGCCGGGCTCGTGACCCTCCGCTTCGCCGACGGGCGCGGGCAGCCGGCGGCGCGCTACCCGCAGAACCCGAACGGCTCGCTCGCGGCCGTCACGGGCCTCACGACTCCCGATGGGCGTGTCACGATCGTCATGCCGCACCCCGAGCGCGCGTTCCGCACCGTCCAGCATTCCTGGCATCCTCCCGCCTGGGGCGAGCGCGGGCCGCTCGCGCGCATGTTCGCCAACGCCCGCGCCTGGGTCGGCTGAGACGCGCGCCCTCCGGAGAGCATCCCTTGCAGCACGCCATCACGCATGGTCCCTCGTTCGCCATGCTGCGCGTCGACCTCGCGCCGGGGGAGACCGTCGTGGGTGAGGCAGGCGCCATGGTGGCTCGGCACCAGGGCCTCGCGATGGCCGTGAAGCTCAACGCAGGCCAGAAAAGCGGCGTCTTTTCCCTGCTCAAGGCGCTCGTCGCGGCCGTGTTGCGGCGCCTGATCGGGGGCGAGACGTTCTTCGTCAACCACTTCACGGCGAACAGCGCGGGCTCGGTCTGGCTCGCACCGCCGCTCGCAGGGCAGATCGTGCACCGGCGGCTGCAGGGCGAGCTCCTGCTCCTCTCGACCGGCGCGTACCTCGCGCACGCAGGCGGGGTCGAGCTCGAGCTCAAGTTCGGAGGGTTGCGCGCGCTCCTCGCGAGGAAGGGGCTTTTCTTCCTCGGCGTGACCGGACACGGCGACCTCTGGTTCACGAGCTACGGCGGCGTCGAGGCCATCGACGTGAACGGGTCGTACCTGGTCGATAACGGGCACCTCGTCGGCTACGAAGGAAACCTCACGCTGTCGATTCGCAGCGCCGGGGGCGGGCTCCTCGGCCTGGCGGCCTCGGGAGAAGGGCTCGTGTGCGAGCTTTCGGGGCAGGGGCGCGTCTGGCTTCAGACCCGCAACCTCGAGAGCCTCGTCGGCTGGCTCACGCCCATGCTGCCGCGCTGAGGAACGCGATGCACGTCGAGATCCTCTACCGCCCGGCTCACGCGCTCGCTCGCGTGCACCTCGCTCCGCACGAGTCGATCACGGCCGAGTCCGGTGCGATGGTCGGCATGAGCCCGAACCTCGCGATGCAGACGCAATCGGGCGGGCTCTTGAGCGGCGTGAAGCGCTGGTTCGGCGGGGAGTCGTTCTTCCGCAACACGTTCACGGCGCCGGCGGAACGCGGCGAGCTCTTGCTCGCGCACGCGCTCTGCGGCGACATGCGCGTGCTCGAGCTGACCCAGGCGGGCTTCTTGCTGCAATCGTCGGCGTTCATCGCGGCCACGCCGAACGTCTCCGTGCAGACCGAGCTCGGCGGGCTCAAGAGCTTCTTCGCAGGTACGGGGTTGTTCGTGCTGCGCGCGACGGCGCCGTCACCTGGCATGCTGCTGCTCGGAGCGTTCGGCGGCGTCGAGGAGCTCTACTGCGACGGCAATCTCGTGATCGACACGGGCCACCTCGTCGCCTGGGATGCCACGCTCGACTACTCCCTCGGCAAGAGCAGCTCGGGCTGGCTGCTCTCGTTTCTCTCGGGCGAAGGGCTCGTGTGCCACTTCCGCGGCCAGGGCCGCATCTGGATCCAATCTCGCAGCGCGGCGGCCTACGGACGCGAGGTCGCCTCGTTACTTCCGCCGCGGCGGCGTTGATTGAGAGTTTTGTTTGTGTGTTGCCGACTGCGGGGGTGGAGCGTCGATGACTGCGCGGAAAGCATTGGCGCCGGCCTCGCCGGTTTGTCGTACGCGTCATCGCCGCAATAGCGGATCGATCTGTTCTGCCAAGACTCACAGGTCGTCGCGGCGGGCCTTCGGCCCGCTTCGGGCTTCGCCCAGACGCCTAGCGCGTTCGGGCTTCGCCCAGACGCCTAACGCGGGAGCGCTGCCGGGATCAGTGAGGCGAGAGGCAGGCGCGGCGCGAGCTCGATGCAGTCGCGGCCCGCGTGCTTGGCGGCGTAGAGGGCGCGGTCGGTGCGCTCGACCCAGATGGTCGAGGCTTCGCCGGGCTCGTGCAGCGCGACGCCGATGGAGATGGTCACGGTGACGGGGCCCGTGGGTGTCGCCACGGCGAGCTTCCCTTGCGTCTCGCGCAGCCGCTCGGCCCGTGCCAACACGCGCTCGACGGTGCTCTCGCGCACGAGCACGGCGAACTCCTCGCCGCCGTAGCGGGCCACGAAGTCCTCGCGCCGCATGAAATGCCGGGTGATGTTGTCGGCCACGGCCTTCAGCACGGCGTCGCCTGCCGGGTGCCCGTGCGAGTCGTTCACGCCCTTGAAGTGATCGATGTCGATCAGCAAGAGCACCGGCTCCGACGCGAAAAAGGCGGACAGCGACGCCACGCGCTCGAGCTCGTCGGAGAGCGCGGCACGGTTGTAGAGCTCGGTGAGCGGATCCTGGATGGCCTGGGCTCGCGCGATCTCGAGCTCGGCCTTGAGCTCGACGAGGCGGCGGCCGAGGTCCTGCACCTGGCGTTTCTCACGCTCCCGCCGGTGCTGAAGCGTCGACTTCACGAGCGAGACCAGCACGCCGAGCTGCTGCTCGAGCACGTCGGGGCTGCGCTTGCCGACCACGTCCACCAGCCGCTCGAGCTCGACCTCCATCCGCGAGTCGTTCTGCCGATCCTCGGTGATCGTCGCGCTCAGGCATTGCGCGAAGGCCTGCAGCGCCTGGCGCATGTTGCCGGAGCTCCGGACGACGAAGTCATGCTCCTCGCGGCGCCGCTGCTCGAAGAAGCGGCGCGCGCTGCCGAAGTCACGTCCGCTCGACGGCGGACGTGACGGCGTGCCCTCCGCCGCGCGAGTCGGCCCCATCACGAGGTGTTGCACGAGCTCGAGGCACTCGGCTCGCGTGTCGCTCGCCTTGACCTGGTCGAGATCGAAGGCTTGCTCGCCGTAGGTGCGGAGCACACCCGCGAGGGCGTCGATCGCCCGCTCGAGGTCGGACTCGGCATCCACGGCCGGGATCTGTCCGCTGGCGGTACGCGCCCGGGCACTGAACATGCTTCTCTGAACGGCGCTTCGTGCCCTGACTTGAGCCCGCCCGCGCCTCCCGCTAAGGGTCGAGGACGATGCGTTACGAGCTGCGCCAAAAGCCCGACTTTGCTGCAGTTCGGGTCGTGTTCGACCAGTTGGGCGAGGAGCTCGTCGTCGAATCTGCCGCGATGCTCGGCCGGGATAGCGCAGTGCGTCTGGAAACCGGATTCCAGGGAGGGCTGTTCGCAGCCGCCAAGCGCAAGCTGCTCGGTGGGGAGAGCCTCTTCACCAACAAGTTCACTGCCACCGCACCGGGGCAGACGCTCTGGCTGGCGCCTGCCGTCGAGGGCGACATCGAGGTGGTCGAGATGAACGGGCAGTTGCCGATGTTCCTCGCCTCGGGTGCGTTTCTCGCGTCGGCTCCGAGCGTGAAGCTCGACACGGAGTGGCAGGGGGCGCGCGGGTTCTTCACCGGCTCCGGACTGTTCCTGCTCGCTGCGACGGGGCAGGGTCCGCTGTTCTTCTCCGCTTACGGGGGCATCCACCCGGTCGACGTGGGTCCCGCCGGCTACGTGTGCGACACGGGCCACGTCGTCGCCTTCACGGCCGGGCTCAGCTACCGGGTGACCAAGCTCGGCGGCATCAAGAGCCTGTTCTTCTCGGGGGAGGGCCTCGTGTGCCATTTCAGCGGGCATGGGCGGCTCTGGGTTTCGACGCGCAACCCGGGCTCGCTCGTGAGCTTTCTGCACCCGTTCCGTGCGGCGCGCGGGAGCTGAGGGGTTTTCTCGCCGGCTTGTCGCGCGCGTCTTCGCCGCAGTGGCCGAGCTAGCGCGACGGCTCGATCGTGAGCTCGGTCAGCCTGCCGCACTTGATCACGTAGGGCTGGCCCGGCTCGATGAAATCGCCGAGCGCGCGCCCGAGCCGCACGAAGCGGATGCCACACGACGTGACCAGCGGGCGGTTGGTCTCGCCGTAGTCCGTGCCGTGCACGAAGACGTGCGTGCTCGCGCTCGAATGCACGATGAGCGCGGCGCGATCCGGGGGCAGCTTGTTCAGCTCGATCGCTGGGCCCTCGACGGGCGGAGCCGTGGCCGCGGTCGTCGGGGGGGCGGCGGCTGGCACGGGCGGGGCCTTCTCCGCTGCCGCAGGGGCGGGCGTCGCCGCGCTCGCGGCGGGCGCCGTCGCGGTCGCGGCGGGCGCCGAGGCGTGAGGGGCCACGTCGCTCGGGACCGACGAGGGGGTGACGGCCGTCGCCGTCGTCGCGGTGGCGCGCGCAGTCGTCGCGGTCGCTGGGGTGGCGGCGGGAGGTTGCGTACCGAGCGAGCCGCGCTGCTCCGCAGCCGGCGCGGCAGCCTGCTGCGGCGCTTGCTGACGGTGCACCACGAAAGCCGCACCGACGCCCACGCCCAGCGCTGCGAGCGATGCCGCCGCGTAGAGCACGACGCGCTGGGCAGTCAGTGCGGGCCGTGCTTCCGGGTCCGGTGCCAGCGGCGCGCGTGGCGTCGCTTGAGGGGCCCTGGGCTCGGCCTTTGGTGGCGGCGGCTCGGCTTTCGGTGCCTTGGGCTCGGCGGTCTTCGGCGCCGGGGGCTCAGGCTTCGGCGCCGGGGGCTCGGCCTTCGGCGCTGGGGGCTCGGCCTTCGGCATTTCCTGCTTCTGGAAGCCCATGGGCAGGGTCTGCTTGATGCTGGGCGGCTTTTGCACCCCGGTGCGGGCTGGCGGAGGCGGGGGAGCTCGCGCTGGCTCGGCCGGTATCGGGAGCGGGGCGGCTGGCGTGGCGACGACCGTTGCGAGGAAGGCCCGGCCAGGCTCGCTCGCGTCGGTGAAGATGGCGCGCTCGGCGGGCTCTGCGAGCTCCAAGGGGTCGGCGTCGGCAGCGAGGTCCGGGGACTCGGCCGCGGGTGGCTCCGCCTTCCGCGCGAGCTCGGCGTCGATGATGGGTTGCGAGTCGCGGATCGTGGTCTTGGCGTCGCTGTCCCAATCCGCGGCGTGCGGGCTCGCTGGCGCGTCGGCGTCGATGACGACGGTGCCGCCCAGCACGCGCTTGGGCTCCGGTCGTGGCACTGCCGCACTGCGCGAGCTCGGGGGCGGAGGCTCCATCGCGGCGGCGACGGCGACGGCCGGCGCCGGTGTCGGCACGGGAACGGCAGGCACCGCCTTGAGGGGCTCGTTGATGATGGGGGTGGCCAGCGGATCGAGCCCCTGGAGGCTCACGGCGTACTCGCTCGGGCGCTCCTCGCGCACGCCGCCAGTCGGATCCATCGTCACCGGCCGCGTTCCGACTTCCGTCAGCGTCTGCTCGTCGAGCGTCGCCGCCAGGAGCTCGCCCACGTCGCTGCCTTCGGCGAGGGCGGACTGCATCGAGACCGGCAGCGGTGCCACGACCGATTCGATGCTGATGGTCGCCGGGGGCACCGCGAGCGACACCTCTTTCCCTCCGAGACCCGGGCTCTGCAGCACCGGCTGGCTCGGCGAGCGTGGCCGGGGCGGCAGCGACTCGCTGCTCGCGGCGGCGATGAGCTCCGCGCAGGCGTCCGTCCAGCGAGCGAGCGCGTCCTCGGGGCCCTCGAGCCGCACGCTGAAGCCGGGTGGTGCGCTCGCGATCGCGCCGGAGCCGAAGGCGAACCGCTTGGCGACCTTGCCGGTCAGACGTACCCGGTCGTCCCGGTTCGGCAGGCGAAGCTCGACCTCCACGTCCTCCGTCGCGCAAGGCAGGAGGCTCCGCACGTAGAGGCCGCGCGGGCTCGCGTCGTAGCTGAACCCGTACTCGTCGCTGTCGCCGCCCTGCGGGCGAAACGCGACCGGCGTCGCATACAGCGCGCGCCATTCGCGGCGGCGCGCACCCTTGGAGAACACCAGCTCGTTCGCGAGGAAGAGCACGTCCTCCGGTGAGCCCGCGGTGCTGGTCACGGCGACGCGGTCCAGGCCCGTGAGCGACGCCGCGAGGCGCTGCGTGCTGCGCGCCTCCACCGTCACGATCCAGGTCGGCAGTGCGCCCGCCCTGGCTGCCGCCTCGATGATGCGGCGAGGATCGCCGAGCGCCGCGCTGATGACGACCAGGCGCGTCTCGCTCTGCGAGGCGTAGAGCTCGACCGCTCCGCGATCGACCGCGAATTTCACGTCGTAGCCGGCTTGCGCCAGCACGCGCCCGACGAGCGCGCGCCGCTGCGTGGTCGCCTCCGCCACCACGGCCTGACCGAAGCCCGTCGTGTCGGGCGGCGGCGTATCGCGCAGCACCTCGAGCCGCCGCTCGAGTGGAATGCGCGCACCGAGCGGGACGAGATCGTCGGCACCCCAGGCGAACACGCGCGCGAAGCCGAGCTCGTTCGGATGGCGCGACATGCCGATGACGGGCACGCTGCGCAGGCGTTCGGTCCCGCGTGCGCGCTTGCAGAATTGCTCCGCGCCGAGCGTGGCCATGTCGACGAGCACGGCGAGCGCTCCGTCACGTTCGAGCTCCACGAACGCACGCGCGGGCTCCCGGGTGAGCAGCAACTCCACCCCGACCGCGCGTGCGGCGGCCTCGAGTGAGGTCTTGAGCTCTCCCGCCAAATTCCCGAGGGCAATCACTCGCCGGTTCGAGCCCGACACGGTTCGGGACTCTACGAGGTACGCGAAGGTGGGAGCAACCCGGCCGCCCATCCCAAGTCGCAAACTGCCCGAAACACGCTAGAAGCATGCTCCGGGGTTGAATTTCCCAATGTTGGACGCGGCAGCGCGGGACACCGGGAAGGCAGCCCAAGTGGTCGAGCTCACGGAGGGAGCGGCGCGAGTCGAGTTCCACGGGGAGCTCCCGCTCGGCTGGTGTGGAAACCTCGCAGCGGCGCTCTCGCGACGCGGCGTTTCGATCTTGCGCGGACACGCCGAGCGCCAGGGTACGGGCTGGGACGTCGTGCTCGAGGTTCAGGCTGAAGAGGGTGCTGACCCGAGCCAGCTCGATTTCGCGGCGCTCGCCCTCGAGGGCACACAGGAGACCAACGGTGCGCCCCGACTCGAGAGCTTCGTGCTCACCCTGCCGCGACGCAGCGCAGCCGTGGAGCTCACGGTGCGTGGCCCCGACCGGCGTGGCTTCCTCGCGGCGCTGCTCGAGCGCCTGGCCCTGCTCGGCCTGTTCCCGGAGCGCATCAGCGTCGAGACGGTGCACAGCATGGCCGCCGACACCTTCTGGCTCCAGGCGGCCGGCGGTCAGCCGCCGACCGAGCGCAGCATCGAAGCGTTGCGCGAGTTCCTGCGCGGCGTGACGAGCTCGGGCTGAGCCCGCGCGCCGGCCTGGGCTGAGCTGCGCGACGTTCTACCGCGCGCGCCCAGGCGAATCGCGGGGTGAGCTTGCTCCGTGGGTGCCCCCCCGCTGGACCGCGCCGCGCGTCCCGCGTGCTCGGCCTACGGCCTGCGCGCGCGGGCGCCCCCATGCGTCGGCTTCGCCGCCGCGGGGGACGCGACGGCG
>Ga0315912_10003481_pt1 | contig 15610 bp, 16 predicted proteins | sample VfabasoilMG_FD_204469 | JGI IMG/M metagenome (GOLD analysis project Ga0315912, IMG submission 204469) | Garden soil microbial communities collected in Santa Monica, California, United States - V. faba soil | ecosystem: Environmental > Terrestrial > Soil > Garden | place: USA: California... | reverse complement strand
GAGGAACGGCACGAGCTCCGCCTCCTCGAGCGCCAGGTGTGGAGCGAGCAGGTCCGAAAGGTCGCGGATGACCCCCGCCGCGCCCGCCGGGTTCGGGAGCTCGGCGAAGGCGCGGTCGGCGAGCTCGAGCAGCGGATCGATGCGGCGATGATCGGCGCCGAGCTTCTCGATGGTGGCGCGGACGGCCTCGTGTTGCTTCGCAAGGTTCGGGAACAGGCCGTTGTCCTCGGCTTCGTGGTGCCCGTGGAGCGTGGCGTGGAACGCCTTCCACTCCTCGCGCACCGCGGCCACGCGCGAGGTATCCCCCGCAGCGATGCGCTCGAGCGCACGGTCGAAGCGCGCGAGATCGCGCCTCAATCCGTGATGGGAAAGCATGATCGCCGTGGCCATGGAGGCCGTTCCGTCGTCATTCAGCAGGGTCGGTGCGGTGGACATGGTGCCTCGCTTTCGTCAAAATCCGGTTTCTCGACCGGTCCTCGCCGAGACGACGAACGGGCCGCCCACGGATCGACACGCGTCGAAAAAAATTGTCTCCTGCCGTTCCAGCGGCGCTGAACTCTAGCCGAGCATGACGTACGACGAGGCGATCAGCGCGCTCTACCAGGCGCCCCACGGCGAGTTCGTCGCCGAGCGGAAGCGTCTGAGCGGCGAGCTCGCGAAGGGCGGCGACAAATCGGGGGCCTCCGTGCTCGCCAAGCACACCCGTCCGAGCGTGTCCGCCTGGGTCGTGAATCAGCTGTGGCGGCGCGACGGGGCGGCCCTGAAGTCGCTGTTCGCGAGCGGCGCGCGCGTGCGCACGGGCGACCTGACGGCGGCCGCGGCCCACCGTCAGGCGACGGCGCAGCTCGTCACGAGAGCGGCCGCGCTCCTCGGGGAGGCGGGCCACTCGGCGAGCGAGGCGACGCTGCGCAAGGTCAGCGCCAACCTGGCCGCGCTCGCCGTCGCCGGGGGTTTCGCCCCGGATCCGCCCGGGGCATTGCGAAACGATCGCGACCCGCCGGGGTTCGAGTCGATGGCCGCGGCCGCGGCCCGCGAGCCGCAGCCGGCAGAGCCCGCTCCCGAACGGCGCGACGACGCGGCCGAGCGGGCTCGGGCAGCGGCCGCCGAGGCCGAGCGACGAGCAACGGAAGCCAGGCAGCGGGCGCGCGCCGAGCGGGCGCGACTCATCGCCGCGCTCACCGAAGCAAGGTCGAACCTCGCAGAGCTCGAGCGGAAGCGCGACGAGCAGAAGAGCGCGCTCACGGCGACCGAAGCGGAGCTCGAGCGCTTCCGAGCCAGGGCGATCGTGCTCCAGGCAGACCTGAAGGCTTCGGAGGAGACGGCGGACGGACCCGAGCTAGAGTGAGCACGAATCGAGCATGAGTCTCTGGAATCGCGAGGACCGTCACGACGTTCGTGAGGCACTGTTCGGGGGGAGAGAACGCGTGCGCGTCTGGGATCTCGCGCCCGGCCCGACGCCGCCCTTTGCGGCCGTTCTCGCCTGCGAGCTCGAGCCCGGCGGCAGCGTCGGCACCCACCTTCAGGAGCACTTCCCGGAAATCGTGATCGGCGTCGAGGGGACCGGCAGCGTGGAGGTGAACGGCGCCCGCTCGGTGCTCGGGGGCGGCCGCGTCGTGGAGCTGCCGCTCGGCCACACGCTGTCGATCACGAACGAATCCGACCGCACCCCCCTCCGCTATCTGATAGTCAAGGCGCGACACCCCGCGTGATCTGATGCGACGCCCTCCCACCGAGTCTCCCCCTGAGCCCGTCGAAGACCTGACGTCTCGCACGGACGTGAAGCGCGCGAACCGCGTGGTGGAGGAGTCGCTCGCCCGGCTCAGCACGACGCTCTGTGAGATCGCGCCACGCCGACTGGCGGCGCTCGACCTGCCCGAGGCGGTGGACACCGCGGTGAGGGACGCCCTCCCCATGAAGGATCCGCGAGCGCGCAAGCGGCAGCTCGGTCTCGTGCGGGTCGCGCTCCGCAACGCCGACTGGGCGGCGATTCAGGAGCGCGTCCGCTACCACGCCGAAGGCCGCGCGCCGCCGGCACCGACGGAGGACGGACACGGCCCGGCCGCAGGCGCCGGAGCCGTGTGGGTCGCGCGCTTGCTCGGCGAGGGCTTCGTGGGGCTCGACGCCTTTTTGGCCGAACATCCACGCACCGACCGCGCTCGCCTGGTCGAGCTCATCCGCCGCGTCGATCGGGGCACGGGCGACCAGCGCGCGAAGGCCGAGCGCAAGCTCGCCGACGTGGTGGCGAACATCCTCGCGAGCGGGCGGCGGTAGCCAAGGGGCGTGCTAAGCTCCCGTCGTGCGTGGGAGCCGGGTGATGTTGCGCAACGAATGGGCGCTGGTGGTTTTGGCCGCCGCGTGCGGCGGTGTCTCGATCGATGAGGCGCCGAACGCTGCCGCGGGCGCACCTTCCGACCAGCGCTCGGCCAAGCCCGGGCAAAGCGGCGGCTCGAATGGGGTCTCCGCCAGCGGTGGGAGCGGCGGCCACCGTCCGACGCCGAGCACCGTCGACGCTGGGCCGAGCGACCCGGGCGGGGAAGCCAACGGAGCGGCCGGGGAGAGCACCGACGGCGGGAACGCCGGACATGCCGACGGTGCCGGTGGGAACGCGGCGAGCGGACAGGGCGGGAGCGCCGCAGCAACGACGAGCGGCGGGATGCCGGGCCTCGACGCGGGCGGTGCGGGCACGCCCGACCCGTCGAGCGGCGGAGTCGCTGGTATCGCCGACGAGGTAGGCGAAGGCGAGTGCACGCGCGGCACCTTTACCTCTACCGCGGACAACTGGGACGCCTACCTCTCGGCTGCCGAGCTCGAGACGCTGCGTGGCTACACCCATTTCTCGGGCAACCTGCTGGTCGCGACCGAGGCGAAGCAGCGGGACCTCGAGCCGCTTCATTGTCTCACGCGCGTCGGAGGCAACTTCTACATCGACGCGCGCGGGGTCATTCAGAGCTTCGAGGGGCTCGAGAATCTGAGGCGCGTGACCGGGTCGCTGCAGATCCTGGGCTCGCGCTCCGACAACGACCTCGTGGACCTGCAAGGCCTCGACGGCCTGACGACCGTCGGCCGGCTTTCCCTCTCGGACGTGAATAGCCTGCACGGGCTCGAAGCTCTGACCACGATCGAAAAGAGCCTGCAGATCACGTCGAGCTTCCACTCGCTCGAGAACCTCGACGGCCTCGAGGGGCTGACCTCCGTGCCGGAGCTCAGCCTCGTGATGAACGACGACCTCGTCGATCTGGAGGGGCTCCGCAACCTGACGACCGTCGGCAACCTCACCATCCAGGGCAACCACGCGCTCGAGGGGCTCGAGGGGCTCAGGGGACTGACGCACGTCACGGGCTCTCTCACCATCGGCTCGCGTTTCACGTGGTACAACGACTCGCTCACGAGCCTCGCGGGTCTGCGCTCGCTCACGGCCATCGCTGGCTCGTTGTCGATCTACGACAATCCCGTGCTGCCGACGTGCGAGGCCGAATGGCTGCGCGACTCGGTGGGCGTCGCGAACATCGGCGAGGTCTACATCGACTACAATCAGGGTACGGGCGACTGCACGCCGCCCGCGCCGTAGCGCACGGCGGGCCGCGGGTCTCGGGCTCTATTTCAGCGTCGTCTGCCCGCCGAGCAAGCTCGTGGCACCTTGCGAGAGCTCGACGCTGAAGACGGCTCCCGGCACGAGCTGACTGCTCGGCACCGTCGCGGTCACCGTCGTGGCCTCTGCGGCGGCCACGACCACGTCCTGTTCGGCGACGACCGTACCGTCGAGCCGTAGGATGGCGTGGACGGTCTGCTGCGGCAGCACGAGCGTCGCGGCCGCGCTGAGCACCGTGTCCGTTCCGGACGCCGTGCTCGATAGGTAGACGGCACCGTACTCACTAGCTGCCGTGATCTCCGGCAGACCGAGCGTCGCGAAGTAGCGGTCGCTCCAGGTCTTGACCTCGTTCGCGGCCAGCGTGCCGCGCGCCCAGAACTCGGGCGTCACGCCGTGCCACATCTCGATGGTGGGACGGAGCCACTCGTCCGGATCGTTCATGTCGATGCTGAGGCTGCCTTTTCCGAACGTCCACAGCTTGAGCCCCGGCGTCTGCACGTTTTCGGAGACGCGCAGGATGTTCGTGCCGTTCTTGTCGTTCGCCAGACCCGACCAGTTGGCGCCGTACTTGGGGTTCGCAAAGGCCGTGCCCTGATCCACCCAGTTTTCGAAGTGGGCCAGGTTGTTCCACTTGAAGACCTCGCCGCTGACCCGCTCTTCGGCCTCGCCGAACCACGCCCAGGAGCTTTCGAGGCAGTGAACCTGGTCCATTTTCGCCAGGATGCGCGTCTCGAGCGGGATGGCGGTCTGTCCGGGAGGCGAGCCGGGCGCGAGCGTGGTCACCGTCCAGTATTCGAAGCTCGGAATGGCCGCGCTACGCGTGTTCGTGAGCTTCGTGTTGAGCTCGAGGGCACTGCTGCCGGCCCGGAGCGTCACCTCCAGCTGCACGAGCACGTCCGTGCGGCCCACGTCGTACTTTGCTGGCACCCCGGCGGCGAGATCCCGATCATCCTTTCGTGACATCCGGACCGTGATCGCCTCGGCGCTCTCGCTGACGACTTCGAAGTCGTACGGCTGATTCCAGTACTTCCCGTGCTCCGGCTCCGGGAAGCTCGGGAAGATGCCGCCCATGATCACCAGGTAGTCGTAATAGAAGATGCCTTCTTGCATCAGGTACGGCGTGCCGAGCGGGTTCTGGTAGAGGAGCTCGCGATTCGTGGGTTTGTGCACGATGCTCAAGACGCGGCCGCCGTAGCTCGGCAGGATCGTCACTCGCAGGTAGCCATTTTCCAGAATCACCGTGTCGTACATGGTGGTGATGGCTGGTGTGGCCGGGCTCGTCGGGCCGTTCCAGACGCCCTCGCCGTTCGTCTCGATGGGAAAGTGCCGAAATGCATACGTGGACGCCGTGCGCGTGACGGTGTCCGCGACACTGACGGCGCCTCCCGCTCCCGCGCCGGCGCCGGCCCCGGCGCCGCCGAGTCCCCCCGTGGCCACGCCGCCCGTGCTCATGCCCGCGAGGCCTGCGCCACTTCCGCCCATCGCCATGGCGACGCCCGCGCTTCCACCCGCTCCGGCGACGGGGCCGTTGCCACCGCCCGCGCTGCCGCTTCCCGCGCGTCCACCGGTCGCGCCTTGAGGTGCGCCGGACCCGCCACCGCTACCGGTAGCACCGCCGCCGCCACTGCTCGCGCCCGACCCGCCGCCAAGACCGCCGGTGCCGCCCTCGGCGTCGTGCGTCGAGCAGGCAAGGCTCGCCAGGAGGGACAGAGCACAGAGCGCCCTTGTCCCGAGCAGCGCGATCGAGCGCGGCGAAGCAAGGTCTGGATCGGTGACGAGGCGGCGTACCGTGAACATCCGGAACTCCCCAGGGTGACTCACTGCTCATGTCCGGGCAGCGAGGAGCGTGAATAGCATTGGCAAGGGCTCTCCGCTCGTGCCGCCCAGGCGCACCCGGTAGCGCCCATCGCCCTCACGTTCCGCCACACCACCCCGCGGGTCGAAGGCGCACGACAGGTGCTCGAACAGCCGCTCGATGCGCAGGCCGGCGTCCAGCGCGCCGTTGACGACCTCGCTCAGATCGTGCGCAAAGCAGACGCTGGTGGTGGCGGCGACCGGGGCGTCCTGGTTGGCGTACGAGCCGGGCTCGCTGAAGGCGTGCGGACCGTCGAAGCTGTAGGGGAAGTCCACGACCAGCGGCTCGCGCGACCCGATCATGGCGTACGCGGGGTGCAGCTCGACCAGCACCAGTCGGCCGCCGGGGCGCAGCGTGGCCGCCACGTTCCGCATCCAGCGCGCGAGGTCGTAAATCCAGCAGATGGCGCCGATCGATGCGTACGCCAGGTCGAAACGACCCGTGAGCGACTCCGGCAGCGCGAGGACGTCAGCCTCCAGCCATTCGACTTGCACGCCGGCGCGCTCGGCGATGCTGCGAGCTTTCGCCAGCGCCAGCACCGAGAAGTCCACGCCCGTGACGCGCGCGCCGCGCTGCGCAAACGTGATCGCATCGAACCCGATGTGGCACTGCACGTGCAGCACGTCGCGATCCTTCACGCCGCCCGAGAGCTCGAGCGCACGCTCCTCGAGCTCGGTCATCGCGGTGCGACCGGCGACGAGCGCCTCCACGTCGTAGTAGGCGTCGGCGCCATTGCCGTGCACCGCCGCCAGGTCCTGCCAGTGCGCGTGGTTGGTCGCGGCTGCATCGAGTGCGCGCGCCTCCGCACGTGAAAGTTTCGACATGTTGCTGACCTAGGGCGTCCCTCGCCGGGCGCCAACGCCGGAGCCGTCGAATCCGGCGATTTGAATGGACGCGCCGACGCTCCGCCTCGACCATGCGAGCCCTCCACCAAGAAGGCGGTTCACCGATGGGCGACAAGTCTCCGAAAAACAAAGAGAAGGCGAAGAAGCAGGACACCGCGGGCAAGGATCAGAAGAAGGCGGCAGCCTCGGCGAAGGCCTCATCGCAAGGCTCAGCCGGCGCGGGGAAAAAAGGGCGCTAGCGCCCCTCGAGATGCGCAAACCTTTACCCGGGGTCAGACGCCCTGCGCGGACAGTGCTCGCAGGGCTGGCGTTCGCCGCGGCGTTCGCGCTGACGCCGGCGACGCAGGCAGCGGCCCCGGTAAGGTTGCGGGTTCTCACGTGGAACGTCTGGGGGTTGCCGGTCGTCTCGCCGAACATGGAAGCGCGCATCGCGGCGCTGCCGGATGCCATCGCGAAGCTCGACCCCGACGTCGTCCTCTTGCAGGAGCTCTGGGAGGAGACGACGGGTGAACGAGTCCGGCAAGGGCTCGAGCGCCATGGCTACCGGTACACGAGCCACCTCGCGCACACCGCCTTCGGCATGACGGGCCTCTTCACCGCGTCGAAGCTCCCGCTCGAGAACGTCGGGTTTCTGCCGTTCGCGAGCGGCCGGATCGGGCATTCCTTCTGGCACCTCGAGTGGATCGCGTCCAAGGGCGTCGGGCGCTTCCTGGTGCACACGCCGCTCGGTCCGCTCGAAGTCCAAAACACCCACCTTCAGGCTCAGTACGACACCGATCTCTACGCCGCCGAGCGGCTCTCCCAGGTCGGCGAGATCGTCTCGATGCATCAAGATTGGTCGCTCCCGCTCGTGCTCGGCGGGGACTTCAACACCGGCTCGGAGGAGCTTCCGCGCAAGGCGCTGCTCGCCCTCGACGCCCTCCGCGACACGACTCCGTCGCCGCGCCCGGACACCATCTTCGTCCGCAACGGCAACACCACCATGGTGCGAGTCATCGAGACGCGCGAGGTGCTCACCACACCCGTACGGCTCGCCAACGGCGTTACCACCGAGCTCTCCGATCACCCGGCGGTCGTCGTCGATCTCGAGCTATCCAATTGCACGGCCTGCGCTCCGCCCACGGTCGGCAACACGACGACACGCGAAGCAGCCCATTCCGCGCTCGTCACCGCCGCCGCCATCACACCCTGGCGCGTGACCTTCGCGCTCTCCACGGCAGCGAGCCTCCTCCTCGCCGCCGTTTCGCTGTTCCGGCGCACGCGCGGGCTGCGTGGGCGGTCGTGGCGATTCAAGGCGTTCCGCCAGACGAGCCTCGCGCTCTTGACGACCGGCTTCGTGTGGACCGCCTACCTCGGTGCCTTCTACTATCCGGCGCGAGGGAAGGCGTTGCGCGAGGTGGCGCGCGAGCTCGAAGTGCCCCTTCTCCGTAGCCCGCCATGAAGACTTGCGAATACGCTGGCCCGCCCTTCTCGGCCCCGCGATCTCACCCCTGGCGCGACACACCCGGCACCGGCGCGCGCTACTTCGATCTGACGGTGACCCCCGCGCACATCCGCACGTCGCTCGAGGATTTCAAGCCCTGGGCTCGCTACCCCGCGATCGAAACGTTCTACAAGCTCCTCGAGCGCCTCAACCACAAGAGCTCGGCGCTCGAGTCGAACGACTGCGCCTTCGAGGGACCCCAGCGCAACGAGAACCGTGCCGTCGCCAAGGCGCTGCAGTGCTCGGGTCGCGTGATGGTCCTCTTCCGGGCGCTCGCCCGCAACACCGAGAAGGGCGAGGTCTCGTGGCTCAAGAACGAGCTCCACGGCGCGCTAGGCCCGCTCGATCCGAATTTTCAGAGCGGCCTCGTGGGCACGACCATCATTCCGGTCTGCTACCTGCCGTTGCCCGAACAGAACGGCCAGCAGCTCGGCGAGCAGCTCATGATCTCCTTCTGGGCCTGGGGCAATTCCGAGGAGGAGAGCATGGACAACCTGGGGCGAGTGCTCAAGAACCTGACGCAGGCGCTGCGCAAGGTGAGCGCGGCCTGCTAGAGCGCGCCTCGCGCGGCTCGGTCTTAGCTGTTCATGTCCTCGGCCGCCGTGCGGAGCGCCTTGGCGAGCGCGTCGACGACCAACCGATCGACTTCTTTCGCCTTGAGCCGCACACCGTCCCAGCGTCCCTCGGCGAGTAGCTGCCACGACCACGACCCCGCCGCGCGGCGCGAGACCGCGACCGCCGTACCGAGCCCCACGTCGACGCGATAGCGCGCGCCGTCGACCTCGATCTCGGCGACGGGCGGGTGGTCGAAATCGATGCTGGATGCCGCTGGATCTGGCTGAGTTGGTTTCACTGGGCTCCTTGCTCTGAACGTTTGAGCAGTATACGCCCCTGGGGGCCGGCTGGCAAGCGGGCGTGAGCAGGTCCGCGCGGGGTTATGACACCGCACCATGCTGAGCGAGAGAACGTCGGGCAGCCGCGAGAACAGCGAGGAGGGTCGGGCGTTCCTCCAGACCAGGGTCGCGCTGTTCTGGAAGGTGATGTTCTTTTTCATGCTCGTCGCGAGCGCCCTCGGCGCGCTGAGCGCGTTCAAGCGCATCGGCGCGGATCTGATCATCGACCTCGCGCTCGCCGCCGTGGCCGGCGCCGCGTGGTGGTGGTCTCGGCTGGGGCACCGTTCGGTTCGCTTCTCGCGCCGGCTCGAAGCCGTCGGCATGCTGCTCTACTTCAGCGGCTCGTCGCTCCTCGGCCGCTACGTCCTCATGGGCTTCGCCCGCGAGCGTTCGCTCGTCAGCGCCGAGGGAGCGCTGATGGCGGACGCCTACCTTTCGAGCCTCGGCCTCACCGGCACGGCGATGATGCTCGCCATCCGCGCCGCGCTGATCCCTTCGTCGCCGCGCCGCACACTCCTCTACACCTCGCTCGTCGCCGTCCCGACGCTGCTCACGCCCACGTTCGTGGTGCCGACCGCAGCGGGCGGGCTCGCGCTGCGCGCGCTCGACTCGGGCGCCTTGCCCTGGTTGCCGGCCGGGCTCGCCATCGTCTGGATCTTCGTCGTCATCACCTGCACGGTGATTTCATCGGTGATCTTCGGGCTGCGTACGGAGGTGCACGAAGCCCGGCGGCTCGGTCAGTACGTGCTCGAGCAGAAGATCGGCGAGGGTGGCATGGGCGAAGTCTACCGTGCGTGGCACGGCATGATGCGGCGACCGAGCGCGCTGAAGCTCCTGCGGCCCGAGCGCACGCAGCCGAAGGATCTGGCTCGTTTCGAGCGTGAAGTTCAGCTCACCGCGCGCCTGACGCACCCCAATACCATCACCATCTTCGACTACGGTCGAACCGCAGACGGAGTCTTCTACTATGCCATGGAGCTCCTCGACGGCGCGACCCTGCAGCGCGTCGTCGAGCTCGACGGCGCGCTTTCGGAGGGCAGAGTCGTGCGGCTCCTCAAGATGGCCTGTGGCGCGCTGGCCGAGGCCCACAAGATCGGGCTCATCCATCGCGACATCAAGCCTGCGAACATCATGCTGTGCAAGCAAGGTGGCGAGTGTGACGTCTTGAAGCTGCTCGACTTCGGGCTCGTGAAGGAGCTCGAGGTCGAAGGCGACGCGGGGCTCTCCGTCGCCGATACGCTGACCGGCACGCCGCTCTACATGGCGCCCGAAGCGATCTCCGCACCGGGATCGGTCGATGCTCGCACGGACCTCTACGCCCTCGGAGCGGTCGCCTACTTCCTGCTTTGCGGCAGCGACGTCTTTCGAGGGAAGACGGTCGTCGAGGTCTGCGGCGCGCATCTCCATCAGGCACCCGACGCGCTCGAGTCGCGAGGCGTCCGCGTATCGCCCGCGCTCGAAGCGATCGTTCGCGCGTGTCTGGAGAAGCAGCCCGACCGACGCCCTCAGACCGCCGTCGAGCTTCGGGAGCGGCTCGAGGCCTGCGCTGTCGCGCCGTGGGACCACGACCAGGCACGCCAGTGGTGGCTCGCGCATCTGTCCTTGCTCGACGCGCCGTCCCCGCCCGGCGCGGACGGGCCCCGAACCATCGGCATCGCCGCTCGCCTCGCGGGTGCCGCATGATCCCCTGGCGCTTGCTCGACCGGAGTGAGGCGGCCGAGCCCACGCGCCTCGAGCTGTTCCAGCGGGGCACCGAGTTCAGCATTCGCGCCAACGGCGAGCTGCTCATGAACAGTCGTCTCTACGGCTCGGAGGAAGCGCAGGCGAAGCTCGCGCTCGAGACGCTGCCTGCGGCACTCCAAAAGCGTGCACGCGTGCTGGTGGGCGGGCTCGGCTGCGGCTACACGCTGGCGGCGACGCTCCGGGAGCTCGGGCCGGAGGCATCCGTCACGGTCGCGGAAGTGAGCCCGGCCGTGGTTCGCTGGAATCGCGAATTCTTCGGCGAGCTGTCGGGCAGGCCACTGGAAGATGCGCGGGTGGAGGTCCTGGAGCTCGACGTTGGCGCGCTGTTCCGAGCTCGCCAGCGCACGTTCGACGCGATCCTGCTGGACGTGGACAACGGCCCCCGCGCGGTCGGGCGCGCGAGCAACGCCTGGCTCTACACGCCGCCCGGTCTGGCCGCGATGCGCGCCGTGCTCGGCCCGGAAGGCGTCCTCTCCATCTGGTCCGCGGGGCCCGAGCTCGGCTTTTCCGAGCGCCTGCGCGCCCAGGGCTTCACCGTCGCGTGCCATCGCACGCCGGCCCACGCCGGCGCCACTCGAAAGCGGCATTGGATCTGGGTCGCCCGCCGCTGATAGGCTCGGGGGATGCTTGGTCGTGGGTGCCCGTGGGTAGGCTTGCTTGCTGCGCTGGTCGTCGGGTGCGGAGGTGGGGACGACGACGAGGCGGCGAGCACTTCGTCCGGGCTGGCCGGCATCTACGAGACCCTCTCGGACGACTACTATCAGCCGTGTGACGGCGCTCCGGCGAACACGGGCAACGAGCCCCCCTTTTTCCGTATCGTCGACGAGTCACTCTTCAACGGCGTGTTCATCAGCGTCTATCGCTGCAAAAGCAGCGAGCCGTCGAGCTGTGACGACGAGAACACCGGTTCCCCCCTGGTCTTCCTGGCGGAGCAGACGAGCGGAGGCGTGTTCCATGCGGAATCCTCCCAGCGTATCGGTAACGGAGTCGACTGCACCGCGAGCTATCTCGCCGACGACGTGAAGAAGTCCGCCGCCGGCGTGACGCTCACGTCCGAGGAGCGCTCGGGAGCGTGGTCGGGCACGGATTGCAGCGGGGAATTCACGGACGAGCTCGTGGTTAAGACGAAGACCCTCCCCTGCTTCCAGCGTGAAGTTCGGGACGGGGCCCTGGTGCCGTGACGCTCCCGGGCCTCGCGCTGCCAACTTCGAAAAAAAACCGCAGATTCGCCGGATAAGCTCGCGGTCTCGCTTCTCACGGTCGGCCGTGAGACAGAAGGTCGCTGCGCCGTCACCCCGCCGCACGGCCCACGTCGACAAAAATGCCGCCATCCAACAACAAGTTTCCCCGCGTTCCCCGCCTTCGCTCCGGTTGGCTGAAGCGAATGCTCGTGTCGTTCGTGATCGTGCTCCTCGGGTTCACGAGCTACTTCACGGTACCTGCGGAATCAGAGGGCGTCGTCGTGCGCCTCGGCAAGTTCAGTCACGTCGTGCCTGCGGGCCTGCATTTCAAGCTTCCGGTCGGACTCGATGACGTGAGCGTGGTGCCGGTCAAGCGCCAGCTGAAGCAGGAGTTCGGTTTCGGCACGCCGGACGCCACGAATCCCTGGCAGTCGTCGCCCAACAGCGAATGGGGCGTGGAAAAGTCGATGGTCACCGGTGACCTCAACTCCGCGCTCGTCGAATGGATCATCCAGTACCGCATCGACCGGCCGGATCGCTACCTCTTCAACGTCCGTCAGGCGGACGCCACGCTGAGGGACGCATCCGAAAGCGTGATGCGTGAGGTGGTCGGTGACCGCACGGTGGACGAGGTCATCACCATCGGTCGCCAGGAGATCGAAAACGAAGCGCTGCTCAAGCTTCAGGCCCTGACGGCTCGCTACGAGATGGGGCTCAAGATCGACCAGGTGCAGCTGAAGAACGTGAACCCGCCGGAGCACGTGCAGGCGTCCTTCAACGAGGTCAACCAGGCCCAGCAGGAGCGGGAACGCGCGATCAACGTTGCCAACGGCGAGTACAACAAATCGATCCCGCGCGCGCGCGGCACGGCCGATCAGGCCATCAGCGAGGCCGAGGGTTATGCCAAGAAGCGCATCAACGAGGCCGAGGGCGATGTTGCAGCCTTCGAGGCCCTGCTCACCGAGTACAACAAAGCGCCTGAGGTGACGCGGCAGCGGCTCTACCTCGAGACGATGGCCAGCGTGCTTGCGAACGTGAAGAACAAGGTGATCCTGGCGGAGCAGGTCAAAGGCTTGCTGCCGTTCTTGAACCTCAGGGACGGCGACGTCCCGGTGAAGGGAGCTCCGTGATGAAGACGCGCCTGCTGCTGCTGCTGCTCGCCATCGCGGCGGTGATCGGCCTCTCCGCGAGCACGTACATCGTGCAGGAGACCGAGCAGGTGATCCTCACCGAGTTCGGCAAGCCGACGTTCGAGCCCGTCACGCAAGCGGGCCTCTATTTCAAGCGGCCCTTCATTCAGGAAGTGAATCGCCTGCCGAAGCAGATCCTCGCTTGGGACGGACAAGGCACGGAGATGGCCACGCGTGACAAGCTGTACATCCGGGTGGACACCTACGCCCGCTGGCGCATCAGCCGGCCGCTCGAGTACTTTCGGCGGCTGCGCGACGAACGCAGCGCCTTGTCGCGTCTCGACGACATCCTGGGCAGCGAGACCCGCAACGCGGTCGCCAAACACGACCTGATCGAGCTGATCCGCACGACCAAGGATCGCCAGCCGACCCGCGACGAGACGATGAAACGCGCGGTCGACGACAGCAGCAAGATCGGCATCCTTCACCCCATCGTCCGGGGTCGGCAGGAGATCGAGCGGGACATCGAGATTGCGGCCAAACCCAAGCTCGCCGAGCTCGGCATCGATCTGCTCGATCTACGGTTCAAGCGCGTCAACTACAACCCGAGCGTCGTGGAGAAGATCTACGAACGGATGATCTCGGAGCGACAGCAGATCGCCTCGCGCTTCCGCTCGGAGGGCGAAGGCGAAGCAGCCAAGATCCTCGGCAACAAGGCGCGCGACCTGAACGTCATCGAATCGGAGGCGTACAAGGCGGTGGAGACGATTCGCGGCACCGCCGACGCCAAGGCCACGGCCATCTACGCCGCTGCGTTTTCCAAGACACCCGAGGCACGCAACCTCTACGCGTTCGTGAAGACGATGGAGACCTACCGGAAGATCATCGGGCCCGAGACCTCGCTCGTGTTCTCGACGGCCGGAGACCTCTTCCGATACCTCGACGACGCGCGCGGCACGCGCTGAAGCGCCCGAGCTCAGCCCGCGAGCGCGCGCGAAAGCGGAGCTACGCGCTCCGGGCGTACTGAGGCGAAAAGTTCCACTCGACTGGCACGCGAGCGTCGTGCGACGCTCCGGCCTCCGGCGTCACCGGGGATTTTCGGGAAGCACGGCATGTTGGGTTCACGGCAGGGTCCATGAGCGGTAGAGCCTGGGTGCGGCGCGCGTTCGGCATCTGGCTCGCCGTGGCGTGGGTACCGGAGGCGCAGGCGCAGACTCCCCGGCAAAACATCACCTCCCCGCCACCGAAAGCAGACCTCGACGCGAAGGCGGGCAAGGACGCGAGCGGAAACGGCCAGGCAGCGACCGACCCCGCCCAGCCCGCGGAACCGGTGGACACGAGCCCCAAGTTCATCGGGGTGCCGATCCCGATTTACAATCCGCAGCTCGACTTCGCGCTCGGCGCGATGGGGATGCTCACCTACCCGCTCGACGGCAAGGACACGGTATCACCGCCCTCTTCGACGCTCGCCGCCGGCATGGTCTCGTCGAACAAGAGCTGGTTTGCGATGGCGGGGCAGCAGGTGTTCTGGGCGCACGACGACAATCGCGCGACGCTCGTGGTCGGCGGCGGGCACTTCAACTCGGACTTTTACGGCACGGGCGACGCAACCGATGCGGGCCTCGCCTTCCCGCTCGGGACGTCCGGCGTCTTCGCGATGACGAAGTACCTGCGCCGGGTGTGGAACCGGCTCTATTTCGGCGGGAAATACCAGTTTTCCGCGACCAACGCCGTGCTCGAGGCGCCGGACGAGGCGTCGGACACCATCAAGACCTACCTCCCGGTCGAGAAATCTTTCCGGAACTCCGGCCTGGGTGCGATCAGCGAGTTCGACTCGCGCGACAACCGCTTCAGTGCGACGCGCGGCTTCTACATCCCGCTGAACACGATCTTCTTCAACACCGCGTTCGGTGGCACCACGGACTATTCCGTCTTCGACGTCGCGTACAACTCGTACCACGACCTCCACCAGAAGCAGCTCATCCTGGCGTTTCGCGGCTTCTTTCAAGCGGCCAGCGCGGGAACGCCGGCGCACCTCCTGCCGACCATCGGCAAGGGCGCCGATCTGCGCGGGTATGCGACGGGCCGCTACCGCGACTACCTGTTCATGGCGGCGCAGAGCGAGCTCCGCTGGTACTTCTGGAAGGGACTCGGCGCCGTCGTGTTCGCCGGCATCGGCTCCACGACGTCGAGCTTCGGCGAGCTTTTCCACGGAACGGTGCTTCCGAGCTACGGCCTTGGCCTCCGCTACATGCTGCACCCGAAGCAACGCCTCGTCATGCGCGTCGACTACGGCCGAGGCAACGAGGAGGGCATGTTCTACTTCAGCGTCTCCGAAGCATTCTAGAAGCGCATCGCGCTCGGTTGAGGAACGTGCGCGCGGGTGCTCCCGCGATGGGACGGAGAAGCACGTCCCGCAACGGGCGGAAGAGGACGACGAAAGAGGAGGTCGTACCGGGACACGGCGGGACACGCCGGGACACGCCGCGCCGCGGGGGAGTCACGCGACTGGGGAAGTTGGGATGGTCGTGGCGGGACGCTATTGCGACGGGCGGAGTCGGGAGGGGTCGTGGCGGGCCACGCCGCGCAAGCGTTGTGGCGATGGAGAGCGGAGCGGGCGGCGTGGTGCTCGGCAGCGGGGCTATGGGCTCGATGGAGACGTCGCAGCGGCCCATCGTCGACCACCGCCCCGCCGCCCGAGCCGTTGGGGCAGAGCCAAGACTGAGGGGTTTGGAGGAAGGATGGGTGCATTCGAATCTCGAGAGGGACGAATTTGATGGACAGCTTTTTTGTCTGATCGGCGACGGCTTGTGGAGTCGCGAGCAAGATGCCGCTGTCCTGCTCGGCACGGGGCGCGAGCGCGGCTCTTGCGAGCCCGGAGGATTTGAAAG
>Ga0315912_10003480_pt1 | contig 15615 bp, 16 predicted proteins | sample VfabasoilMG_FD_204469 | JGI IMG/M metagenome (GOLD analysis project Ga0315912, IMG submission 204469) | Garden soil microbial communities collected in Santa Monica, California, United States - V. faba soil | ecosystem: Environmental > Terrestrial > Soil > Garden | place: USA: California... | reverse complement strand
GCCGACGATGCGCGCCAGGCGATCCGCCGCCGCGCCGTTCTGCAGCCGCGGCGCGTCCAACAAGGTGCGCGAACCGGTGCGCAGGCGGAAGGCCACGTCGTCGCGCGACAACGCCAGCCGCTCGAGCAGCCGCACGATGTGGCCCTGCTCGGTGACTTCGCTGCGCAGGAACTTGCGCCGCGCCGGCAGGTTGAAGAAGAGCTCGCGCACCTCGATGGTGGTGCCGGGCGGATGCGCGGCGGGAGTCACCTCGCCGGTCACGCCGCCGTCGACGCTCACGCTCGCCGCACGTTCCGCGTTCACGTGACGCGACACGATTTCGAAACGCGACACCGAGGCGATCGAGGGCAATGCCTCGCCGCGAAAGCCGAGCGTGGTGATCGCGGCCAGATCCGAAGCGCTGGAGATCTTGCTGGTGGCGTGGCGCGAAAGCGCCAGCGTCAGCTCGCCGGCCGGGATGCCGCTGCCATCATCACGCACGCGCGTGAGCCGCACGCCGCCCGCTTCGATCTCGACCTCGATGCATTGCGCCCCGGCGTCGAGACTGTTTTCGACCAGCTCCTTGACGATGGACGCCGGCCGCTCGATGACCTCGCCAGCCGCGATCTGGTCGATGAGGTGATGTTCGAGCACGCGGATCGGCATGACGCCGTATCTTAGCGGCGGGAAACGGGGTCTGACCCCGTTTTCTAGCGGAGCTGGACCTGCGTGGTGGCCGCTTGTTCGCGCCGATTGGCAGCCAGGCGGGTGCCATCGGGCGCGTTGCCCAGGAAATACTGCTCGATGCCGGCAAAGATCGCATTGGCGAGCTTGGCGCGATGCGCGGGCTGCGCGAGCTTGCGCTCGTCTTCGCGGTTGGAAATGAACGCGGTCTCGATGAGCATCGACGGAATGTCCGGCGACTTGAGCACCACGAATCCCGCCTGCTGCACGCGTGGCTTGCGCACTTCGCCGATGCGATCGAGCGACTGCAGGACGTGATCCGCGGCCACGAGACTGGCGGAGATGCTCGCGGTTTGCGAAAGATCGACCAGCACCCCCCGCAGCACCGGGTCCTTGTCGTCGAGCTTGACGCCGCCCTTCAGGTCCGCCGCGTTTTCGCGGTCGGCCAGCCAGCGGGCGGCTTCACTGGTCGCCCCTCTCTCGGACAGCACGTAAACCGAGGAACCGGACACATCCGGATTGGCGATCGAATCCGCGTGAATCGACACGAACAGGTCCGCCTTGGCGCGGCGCGCACGCTGCGTACGTTCCGGCAAGGTGATGAAGTAGTCGCCATCGCGCGTGAGCACGGCCTTCATGCCGGGCTCCTGGTTGATGCGCGCCGTCAATGCCTTAGCGACCGCCAGGACCACGTCCTTTTCCCTCGTGCCGCGCTTGCCGGAGGCGCCGGGATCCACGCCTCCGTGTCCCGCGTCCACCGCGATGATGATGTCGCGACCGGTCTCCGAAGGTGCATGCGCCGGCCGAATGGCAACCGGCGCCGCCGGCGGCGGCGGGGTCACTTCCACGGTCTTCGCAGCACCGGGTGCGTTGATGTCGAGGATCAGGCGTGCGGCCGAATCACCGGTCGCAGGCAACGTCGAAGTGGTGATGGTCACCGGCCCCTTGATCTCGAACACCAGCCGCAATCCGTCGTTCGGCAGGTCGCCGGAACGGATTTCCGTGAACGGCGCTTCGGCGGCAGGAAGTGGCGTGCCGAGTGACGACTTCATCAGGTCGAGCACGATGCGACCCGGGTCATCGAGTTGGAACGCCTTGTACTTGGCGGGAGCGGAGAGTTCGAGCACGACGCGCGTGCCGGTGTCGCTCGCAGCGATGCGAATCTCGCGGATTTCAGCGGCGACGAGCGGCGAGGAGGCTCCCGCGACGGACGCGAGCAGCATCAACCAAACGGTGAACTTCTTTGTCAGAAAACCCTTCGCCATCATGGAGTTCAGCGCCTGAGCTGCGACGCAATTTACTTATTCGCCGTAAAAGTTTCAATCCTCTGGATGCGGTGGCCACCGGCCACCAGGGAAAACTCGAATCTCAGCTGCGGCGCCGGCAGTCGTCCGGCGCCCCGCTCTGGCCATTCGACCAGCCAGAGAAACCCGGGTTCGTGGTAGTCGGCGAGTCCCAGGTTCTCGAGTTCCTCCGCGTCGTTGAGCCTATACAGGTCGAGATGAACCGCATGTAAACGCGGCAGATCGTAGGTCTCGAGCAGGGTGTAACTGGGGCTGCGGATTGGACCTTTGACCCCGAGCGCGCGCAGGACGCCGCGTGCGAACGTCGACTTGCCGGTTCCGAGCTCACCCGCGAGTTCGACCACCCGACAGGGCGCGCCGGCCGCAGGTGGGACGCCTAACAAGCGCGCTCCCAGTGCCTCGGTTTCCTCCGCGCTGTGGGTGTGCCATACGGTCACGGGTTGACCCAGCCGCGCAGCTCGCCGATCACGTCGCTCGCGATCAATCCGCGCTGTCCGCCGCTGGCCGCCGAATCCCCTGCGAGCGCGTGCACCAGCACACCCACGCGGGCTGCCACCTCGGACTGCGCGATCTGTGCGCGCAGGCCCGCGATGAGCCCGGTGAGCACGTCGCCCATGCCGGCGGTGGCCATGCCGGGATTGCCGCGGTCGCAGATGAAGAGTTCGGGGCCATCCGTCGCGCCGCAGGCCACCAGCGTACCGGCACCCTTGAGCACGGCCACCGCGCCGTACCGGGCATGCAGCTCGCGCACCGCGGCCAGCCGGTCCGCCTGCACCGCGGCGGTCTGCACACCTAACAACCTTGCGGCTTCGCCGGGATGCGGCGTGATGATCCAGCCGGCCGGAAGTTTCACCGGGTCTTGCGCCAGCAGGTTGAGCGCATCGGCATCGACCACGGCGGCGGCCGGATTCGCGCGCAGCGCCTGCGCCCACAGCCGCTGTGCCCAGTCACCGGTTCCGAGTCCCGGACCGATGGCGAGCACCGCGGCCGCGCCCATTGCCTCCTCGAGGCTGGTGATCGAAGAGGTGGGTAGATAGATGAGCTCCGGAATGGCGCCGGTCACCGCGGCGAGGTTCTCTTCGGCCGCCGCGACCGTGACCAGCCCCGCACCGGCGCGCAGCGCGGCGAGGCCCGCCAGTCGCACGGCACCCGGCATGCCGCTGCCGCCGCCCACGATGAGCACACGTCCGTGCGAGCCTTTGTGCGCCTCGCGCCGACGGCGCGGCAGCGCGGCCGCGATCTCCGCTTCGTCGATGCGGCGCATGAGCGGCTGGAACTCGCGCTGCGCCGGCGCCACCACCCCGAGGTCCTCCAGCACCACCACTCCCGCATGTTCCGGACCGGCGCCGAGGAAAAGTCCCGACTTGAAGCCCACGAAGCTCAGCGTCAGATCGGCGCGCACCGCGCCTTCGCCGGCCGCGCCGCTGTCGGCGTCGACACCCGAAGGAATGTCGAGTGCCAGGATTGGCCTGCGCGCCGCGTTCATGGCGTGGATCACCGCCAGCGTTTCCGCGCGCGCCGGTGGCTTGAAGCCGATGCCCAACAAGCCGTCGACGATCACGTCGCAGCCCGATAACGCGTCCGCGGCGAATGGATGCGCGCTGCCGCCCGCCGCCACCCATTCCTCCTGCGCGCGCCGCGCGTCACCGGCGAGTTTGTCGGGCGGCGTCGCAGCCAGCACCAGCGCCTCGAGGCCGGCGGCCTGGGCCAACCGCGCCAGCACGTAACCATCGCCGCCGTTGTTGCCGGCGCCGCAGACCACCGCGACACGCCGAGTTTGGGGCCAGCGCGCACGCAGCAGCCTGAGTGCGGCCTCGGCAGCGCGGGTCATGAGCGTGTAGCCCGGCACCCGGCGCTTGGAGATCTCGAACGCGTCGAGCGCGCGCACCTGCGCGGCGGAATAGATGGCGGTCGGCCGGTTCATGGCGCGGAATTATACTTGCCCCAGCCCATGAACCCGTCCACTCAAATCCCGGAGCAGCTAGGCGAGCTGAAGACGACCCTCGTCGCGCTGGCGCAGGCGCGCGGATTCGACGCACTGGGAGTCGCGGACGTCGAACTCGACTCCGACGCCGCCTGGTTCGAACGCTGGCTGGAGGCCGGCCGCCACGGCGAGATGGACTACATGTGGAAACACGGCACGCGGCGTACCCGCCCGGCGGAGCTGGTGCCGGGCACCGTGCGCGTACTGTCGGCGCGCATGAACTATTGGCCCGAGACCCACCGCTCGGCGGAAGACACGCTGGCCGATCAGAGTGCGGCATACGTGTCGCGCTACGCCCTGGGGCGCGACTATCACAAGGTTCTGCGCAACGCCCTGCAGGGCCTGGCCGACGACATCGTGGCGCGGATCGGAGCCATGGGTTATCGCGTGTTCGTCGACTCCGGGCCGGTGCTCGAGAAAGCCTTCGCTCGCAAGGCCGGTATCGGCTGGATCGGCAAGCACACCAATCTGATCGCGCGCGACGCCGGCTCGTATTTCTTCATCGGCGAGATCCTCACCGACCTGCCGCTGCCGGTGGACGAAACCGCGAGCGCGCACTGCGGCAGCTGCTCGGCGTGTATCCCCGCCTGCCCCACCGGCGCCATCACCGCCCCCTATCAACTCGACGCCCGCCGCTGCATCTCCTATCTCACCATCGAGTTGCACGGCGCCATCCCCGTGGAGTTGCGCAGGTTGTTAGGCAACCGCATCTACGGCTGTGACGATTGCCAGCTGGTGTGCCCGTGGAACAAATTCGCGCGCGCCGCGGCCCATCCGGACTTCAAGGTGCGCCACCGGCTGGATTCATCGCGGCTCAGCGAGCTGTTCGCCTGGACCGAGCAGGAATTCCTCGAGCGAACCGAGGGTTCAGCGATCCGGCGCATCGGCTACGAGCGCTGGCTGCGCAACATCGCCGTGGCGCTGGGCAATGCCCCGGCGACCGCCGAAAACACGAACGCGCTCGCGGCGCGGCGCGACGATCCCTCGGCCCTGGTGCGTGAGCACGTGGAATGGGCGCTGGCCGAGCACGTGCGGCGCACCGTGTCAGACAGCTAGGGAACTTCCGGGCAGAACACCCACACGGCTGGTCCAACCGACTTGGCCCTCGCCAGTTCCTCGACGGGCCAATCGAGACCGAAGTCTTCCGCCGGGCTCAACCTGATGATGATGAAAGTCCTGGAATGCAGCAGTGACACCGAGTCGATGTGATCGACATCCCACCCGCCTGACTTGCTCAGCGGCATGTTGAAAGACAGCGACGTCAACTCTCCGGAAAGACCCAGGTAGTTCCAGTCCAGTTCGCCGTATCGATGAAACCTTTCGTCGCCGTGATTGAGTTCATGGCGCTCGCGCAGACTCGCCACGAACTTCCTGTCACCCAGCCGCGCCGCGATCCATGCCTTGACATGATTCATCTTCTGCTCATCGCTCGCGATCGCCGTAAGCGAGTCGCAGGCTATTTCATAAGTGCTGCGGTAGCCACACCCTGACAGAAAGACGCAGAGCATGAGCGCCGCGGAAGCGGACGCCATGGCCGACGTCAGCCTGGTTTTCACGACATCATGTCGAGAACTGCAGGTTGTCGATCAGCCGCGCCTTGCCGAGCCGCGCCGCGGCCAGCACCACGAACTTGCGCGTGTCGGGACGCGCCGGGGTCAGGAGGTTCGCGTCGCGCACGCTGAAGTAGTCGGTGCGGAAACCGGCGGAGTCGAGCGCGGCGCGGCCGGTGCCCTCGATGCGCGCGAAGTCACGCACGCCCGACTTGAGCGCGGTCTCAGCCTGCTGCAGCTGCCGGTAGATAGTCGGCGCGAGTTTGCGCTCTGCCGCCGTCAGGTACTGGTTGCGCGAGCTCATGGCGAGGCCGTCGCTCTCGCGCACCGTCGGCGCGCCGACGATCTCCACGCGCAGGCACAGGTCGGCGACCATGCGGCGGATCACCGTGAGCTGCTGGAAATCCTTCTCGCCGAATATCGCCACGTCCGGATCGACGATGTGGAACAGCTTGGCGACGATGGTGGCCACGCCTTCGAAATGCCCGGGGCGGAACTCGCCGCACAGGATGTTGGAGATGCCCGGCACTTCGATGCGCGTCGCGTTGTCGGCGCCGTTCGGGTAGATCTCGCCGACCTCCGGGCTGAACATGAGATCGCAGCCCGCGTCCTGCAGCATCTTCGCGTCCTGCGACGGCGTGCGCGGGTAGTGCGCAAAGTCCTCGTTGGGACCGAATTGCATCGGGTTGACGAAGATGCTGGCCACGAAACGCTTGCCGTGTTTGCGCGCCGCTTCGATGAGGCTCACGTGCCCGGCGTGCAGGTTGCCCATGGTGGGCACGAACACCACGCGCTCGTGTGCCTCGTGCCAGCGCGCCACGTGGGCGCGCACGTCGGCAATCGTGGTGGCGGTCAGCATGCGCCACCGGTCCGGCGATGTGCGTCGCTCATGCGTGGAACTCATGCTCGGGTCCCGGGTAAGCCTTCTGCTTGACGGCCTGCACGTAGCGGCGCAACGCGTCGAGGTTGGAGCTCGCGCCCTCCATGAAATTCTTCACGAAGCGCGGCTTGCGGCCCGAAGTGATGTCGAGCACGTCGTACAGCACCAGGATCTGGCCGTCGGTGTCCGGGCCCGCGCCGATGCCGATGACCGGCACTTGCAGCGCGGCGGTGATCTTCTTGCCGAGCTCGGACGGTATGCACTCCAGCAGCACGATGTCGGCACCCGCGGATTCGAGTGACTTGGCGTTGTCCAGCATGCGCTTCGCGGCCGCGTCGTCACGCCCCTGCACGCGGAATCCGCCGGTCTTGTGCACCGACTGCGGCTTCAATCCCAGGTGCGCGCACACCGCGATGTCGTGGCGCGCGAGGAATTCGACGATCTCGAGCTGGCCGATGCCGCTCTCGAGCTTGACCATCTCCGCGCCGCCCTCCTGCATCAGGCGCACGGAATTCGCGAGCGCGATGTCGGGTGTGGGGTAACTGGCGAACGGCAGGTCGGCCACCAGGAACGGACGATGCAGTCCGCGCGCCACCGACTTGCCGTGGTAGATGATGTCTTCCATGGTGACCGGCACGGTGGTGTCGTGCCCCTGCAGCACCATGCCGAGCGAATCGCCGACCAGCACCAGGTCGGCATCCGCCGCGTCACACAGCACCGCGAAACTCGCGTCGTAGCAGGTGATGCAGGCGATCTTCTCGCCTTCGTGCTTCATCTTGTCGAGCGTGCCCAGCGACACCGGCGGGCGCGTGGAATCACGCTGTTCGAGATGTGTGTACATGGTTGGTCCGGCCCCTCGCGTCAAATAGTACCGTGGCGCAAGGGGTTGTAGTACATGCGCCCCTTCTTCATGCGCCGGATCGCACCCACCAGTTCGTCGTAGTCCGCCTGGTTCTGCGTCGGGTCGATGTTGGCGGCGTTCACGATCAACAGCGGCGCCCGCTCGTACGCATGGAAGAAGCGCGCATAGGCGTCATTGAGCCGCGAAAGATACGCCGCGTCGATACCACTTTCGTATGAGATGCCGCGCCTGGAGATGCGCGACAGCAGCGTCTCGACCGGTGCCTGCAGGTACAGCACCAGGTCAGGCCGCGGCGGATCCACGTCGAGCCGCGAGGCCACCTGGTCGTACAGCGCCATCTCGGCCGGATCCAGCGTCAGGCCCGCGAACAGCCGGTCCTTCTCGAATAGATAGTCCGCGACGCGCCGCGGCGCGAACAGGTCCTGCTGCTTGAGGCTGCCGAGCTGCTGCGCGCGCTGGAACAGGAAGAACAGCTGCGCCGGCAGCGCGCCCGATTTCGGATTCTTGTAGAAGCGCTCGAGGAACGGATTCTGCGCATCCTGTTCGAGCACCAGCTCGGCATCGAGCGTGGTGGCCAGGCGCTTCGCCAGGCTGGTCTTGCCCACGCCGATGGGTCCTTCGACCACGATGTAGCGCTGCAGCGGCAGATTGTTCGAGCTGGCGGCGCCTGGGGGGCCCAGGCTGCGCGGCAGCTCGGCGCTGCCGAGATCATCCGCCGGCTCCGGGGCCTGCGCATTGCCCGGCTCCTCGTCCGGTGCGCTCACAGTCTTTCCACGCCACGGTTCGCGACGCACCCGCGCAGCGCGGACACGCGGCCCAGTCCCGGGATCTCGAGATCCGGCGCGATGTCGGCGAGTGGATAGAGCACGAAGTCGCGCGTGCCGATGCCGGGATGCGGCACGGTCAGGGTCTCGGTCGCGCGGGTTTGCCTGCCGTACACGAGCAGATCGAGATCGATGCGTCGCGGCGCCCAGCGCTCGCGCGCCGGCGGGCGGCCGAGCTCCTGTTCGATGCGGCGCAATTCGCCGAGCAACTCCTCGGGCGAGAGTTGCGTCAGCAGTCCGGCCACGCCATTCACGTAGGTGGGCTGTGCGGCGTCACCGGTCGTCAACGGCACGGTGCGATACAGCGGCGAGCTGACCACGAGCTGCGTGCGCGGCACCTGCGCCAGTGCGCTGAGCGCGTTCTGCACCTGCTCGCGCGGTCCGTCGAGATTGCTGCCGAGTCCGACGTACGCCGGCTGCCAGCACGGCTGCGCCGCAACACCCGCGAACGCGGCAGTCGCGGCGCTCATGTGGCCGCGGGCGCGCGACCCCGGCCGCGCCGGCGCCGGCGGCGTGGACGCCGCTGACCGCCGCCCTCACCCGCCGGGCGCGGGCTGGTCAACGAATCGGCCATGCGATCGCGATCGGTCTGCGAAACTTCCTGCACCTTCGTCCACCATGCCGCGATCGCGGGATCTGCGAGTCCCATGTCCGCGCGCAACAGCAACAGGTCGAAGCCGGCGCGAAAGCGCGGCTGTTCGAGCATCCGCAACGCACGCCGGCCACGCGGCTGCTCCAGTCGCGGCTGCGCCGCGAACATCTCGCGAACTCCCAGCGAAAAGCGCTTGGGAATGCTGATGCGGCCCTGGGCGCCGCGCGCCGCGCGATCGACCGCGTCGACAATCGTGCCGATGTCGTGCCACTTTTCCTGCGGCTGCTTTTCGATGATGTCGGCGATCGGTCCGTACAGCAGCAGCGCGAACAGGAAGGTCGGCGTCACCGGCTTGCCCTGCTGCACGCGCTGATCGGTGTTCACGAGGCCCTGCTTCAGCAGCCGTGCCACCGCGCCATCCGGATGCCGGGCGAGATACGCGGACACCGTGGGCATGAGCTCCGCGAGCAGGCCATGCGCCTGCAACACTTCGAGGCTGCGCGCGCCGTGACCGGTCAGGAACAGCTTGAGCGTCTCGTCGAACAGGCGCGCCGGCGGCACGCTGCCCAGCAGCTCGCGCAGTTGCGGGATCGCACTGCCGGTTTCGCCATCGAGGCTGAAGTCGAGCTTCGCCTCGAAACGCGCCGCGCGCAGCATGCGCACCGGGTCTTCGCGATAACGCGTCGCCGGATCGCCGATGAGTTTCAGGCGATGGGCGGCGATGTCCTCGACGCCGCCGGTGTAGTCCCAGATCGAGAAGTCGGCGATGTTGTAGTACAGCGAATTGGCGGTGAAGTCGCGGCGCCAGACGTCATCGTCGATGTTGCCGTAGACGTTGTCGCGCAGGATGCGGCCGTGTTCGTCGGTGACGCGGTCCTCGTCGTCTTCGTCGCCGGCGCCCGCGTGGCGCGAGCGGTCGCGATCGCTGAGCGGACGGCCGCCATGGAAACCGGTCTGGTGCGGGCCGGCCTCGGCCAGCACCGTGCTCTCGTCCGCGTCGGTTTCCGGGTCGTCGAGTTCCTCGTCCAGGTCCTCGGGCGCCTCGTCGTCATCCAGGTCCTCGACCGGCGCTTCGGGCACCTCGTCGGCCGTGCTCATCGCGCGGAACGTCGCCACCTCGACGATCTCGCGACCGAAGAACACGTGCGCCAGGCGGAAGCGCCGGCCGATCAGGCGGCAGTTGCGAAAGGTGCGCTTGACCTCTTCGGGCAGCGCGCTGGTCGCGATGTCGAAGTCCTTCGGGGTAATCCCGAGCAGCAGGTCGCGTACGCAACCGCCCACGAGAAAGGCTTCAAAGCCGGCTTCTCGAAGGCGATACAGCACACGTAGCGCATTGGGAGAGATCGCGGATCGCGATATGGAATGTTCGGCACGGGGAATGATGCGTGCGGCGGGCCGGGAGCCCGTTTCAGCTTCGTTCAAGACTTCAAAGTTCCGCTTGGCAGGAGAAAAGCGGCGCATATACTACCGCGCTCGATTCTGGACCCGCCCAAAGACGCTCCCTTCGTCTAGAGGCCCAGGACATGGCCCTCTCAAGGCCGTAACACCGGTTCGAATCCGGTAGGGAGCGCCACCTCTTCAAAGACTTGGTAAATCAAAGGCTTGAGCTAACAATTCATGCGCCTCGCCATACCAGGTCTCGCCCTCGGCGCCGCCCTGCTGCTGTGCGCGCCGGCCGTCCGTCCCCACCCAGGCGGCTTCGACGCCGCGGGTTGCCACTACGACCGCTCCCGGGTCAAAGACTGGCAGGACACCTACCACTGCGACCAGGAAGTGCCGCCCAACGCCGACGTGAATTCGCCGGTGAAGAAATCTCGCGAGAACATCTGCCACGATTCGAAGTCGCCTAACTACAAGCAGCTGCAGTACTTCGTGGCCTACAAGACCATGAAACAGTGCACGGCGAGCGGCGGCCGCAAGTACCAGCGCTGAGCGACCCGCACCTTGGAAGCATTTCTCGTTTCGACGGGCGTGGTGGCGCTCGCCGAGATCGGCGACAAGACCCAGCTGCTGGCGCTGCTGCTGGCCGCGCGCTTCCGCGCGCCGTGGGCCATCACCTTCGGCATCCTCTTCGCAACGGCCGCCAACCATGCGCTGGCCGGGGTGGTCGGCGTGTGGCTGGTGGGATTTCTCGGCGCGGACACCCTGCGCTGGATCCTCGGCGGCTCGTTCCTGCTGATGGCCGCGTGGACGCTGATTCCCGACCAGGCGCCGCGCCAGAAGACCGAGCGTCCGCGCTACGGCGTGTTCCTCACGACCGCGGTGGCATTCTTCCTGGTCGAGATGGGCGACAAGACGCAGGTGGCGACGGTCGCGCTCGCGGCGCAGTTTCAATCGTTGGTGTCCGTGGTGCTCGGCACGACGCTGGGCATGCTGCTCGCCAACGTGCCGGTAGTGTTCGCCGGCGACGCGCTCATGCGCCGCGTGCCTTTCAAGGTGGTGCGGATTGCCGCGGCCGTGTCATTCGCCGTCCTCGGCGTCTACGTGCTGGCCTTCTCCTGACGCAGGCTCATTCCGGATCCTCGACGCGGTAGCCCTTGTCGCGCAGCAGCTCGAGCTTGCCCTGCTGCTTCAGCAACTGATCGACAGGCACCAACGCAAGCGTGGAGCGATTGGTGTCGAGCGCCTCGTCCACGGCTTGCAGCCATTCCTGGTTGCGCCGGCCCGCGATGTCATCGAGTCCCTGAAGATGCAGATCCTGCACCGCCTGCGATTCGAGCACCGCCGACAGGCAAACGTCATCGGGGTCAGGCAACGGCGGCAGTACTCGCAACGCGGAAAGATTGCCCCTGGCCCACGCGGTCGCACGCGCGTTGATCGTCTCGTCATCACCCCAGTACTCGACCAGTTTCAGGGTCACATCCAGGCACTCGACATCGTCGAGCGGATTCGCCAGGAAAGTGTTCATCGAGCTGCGCGAATCAGGGATCTTCACCTCGAAGATCGGCGTGGTGACTCGCAGCCCGTGTTTGCGGATGAGCCGGTCGATGGGCTCCCACTGTTTGCCGGAGTAGTTCGGTCGCAACATGCGTCCTGCTTCTTTCCTGAGCTGCTTCGCCGCCATGAAGGGCCGCCACTTCTCGATGCCGTCGTCGTCGAGGTATTCGGCCGCGAGCAGTCGCCAGCGTGCATACACGTCCGCAGGCAGCAACTCTTCGAGTGTCCGGTCGTGCGGGTTCCTGCGGGCCCGCATCGCGGCCGGGAGGTAGCGCACCAGGGTGAACATGCCGAAATCGAAACTCAGGTTCGACTGGTCGGCGTGGATGATCTCCTGCGACTCGGCGACGATCGTCTCGAGTTGCCGCGATTTCCACCGGAGCGCCGTGGGCTCGACGCCTAGCGTGCCGAAGATCCACAGTACGTGCTGATCGTCCTTCGAGACCTTCCACAACCCGGGCCCGGGGAGCTCCGCGGATACCAGGATTTCGTCGAGCGGGGGCTCGGGCACCTCGGCCGCGGAAACAGCCAGTGACAGCGCCGCGCAGCAGCAAGCCAGGTGTATCTTCATTGGCGCTCCTTCCTTAGTGTCACAGTCATACTGTGACACATGGGACGGCGCCCGTAAACGGCTACCCGCGGCCGGCTTGAAATCAGTTCAACCGCTCACACCGCGAGCAGCATCGAGAGCCGTCCGGTGCGCCGCCGCGCATTCGCCACGAAGCGTCGATCGTTCACCACCGCGCGCGTGTGCTCGCTTTCCGCGATGAGACCGCGATCGTCGAAGGCATGCACGACGAAATGGTGGAGTCTCCCCGCGATGTCATGCTGGCTCACCGACACGCGCAGCGGTCCGTGACCGCCGACCGCGATCTCGAGATGACGCAGTTTCGTGGCCACCGCCACCGAGGATTCGCCGGCGCGCAAGTGCGGACGTATCCGGCGCGCGGCCGCGTGTTCCAGGAGCTCGCAAAGATGTGATGCAGCAAGAACCGCCGGTGCGGCGTCGGGGGGAGCGATACGCGCGCGGGTCGCGGCGGCCTTGCCCATCGGACTCATCTTCATTTCTCCTTCGATGACCTTCTCGATGGGAGCCAGCATAGGCACCGCCTCGGGCCGAGTCGTTCGGGAACGGTCTGGTTTCGGTCCGGGTTCGTGACGCTGTAGGCGCGTCCCTACTCCACCCGAGCCCATCACCGACAGTGCGCAAGCACGCAGGGCGGGAAAATCCCGCGCAACCAATGACTTCATTCGTATCGCGGGGCGCCGTACTCGCCAGCGCGCGCCTGCTCAACCAGGCACTTGCGCTCCTGAGTCCACTGCTGCTGGTGCGCCTGCTGGACATCGTCGACTACGGCCGTTACCGGCAGTTCATGGCGCTGGCGATCCTCGTCACCTCGCTGGGTGGGTTCGCGCTGGCCGCCAACCTCACCTACCTGCTGGCGCGCTCGCCGGAGCGCAGCGCCGCGGACGTCACCAAGACCTGCGTGCTGATGTTCATGGTCGCGCTGGTGAGTGCGCTGGTCGTGGCGCTCGGCCACCGGTGGCTCGTGCCGGAGGAAATTGCCGACAGCTGGTGGCTGCTGTCGCTGTACGTGTTCATGTTCCTCAACCTCGAGGTCATCGTCGCGTACTGGCTGGCGCAGCGGCGCTCGGTCGAGGTCATGCAGTACACGCTGGTGGTGACCGGCTGGCGCCTCGCGACGCTGCTGGGCGCGGCACTCTATTTCCACGAAGTCGAAATGATCTTCGTCGTCATCGTGTGCGCCGAGACGATCAAGAACCTGGCTATCTACCTTTGGCTGCGGCGGCGCGGGCTGCTGGTGTTCCGCTGGCAGCACGAGGTGCTGCGCGAACAGGTGCGGCTGGTGGCGCCGCTCGGACTCGGATCGTTGCTGAACAAGGCCAACGATTTCGGCCGCGTGGTGGTGGGCTCGGTGATGGGCCCGGTGCCGCTCGCCCTGTACACCACCGCCGCCTACCAGGTGCCGCTCGTGAACATCGTGCAGACCTCGCTGTCGGACGTGATCTTCCCCGACATGGTGAAGCGCGCGCAGCGCGACCCCGCCGAGGGCCTGCGGCTGTGGAAACGCGCGCAGATGATGGTGGCCGCGGTCATCATCCCGGCCTGGATGCTGCTCAGCTACTTCGCCGAGCCGCTGATCCGCATTGCCTTCACGGCCGAATACGTCGCGGCTGCACCCTTCTTCCAGGTGTTCCTGCTGCTCATGGTCCGGCAGTGTTTCCAGTTCTCGACGCTGTTGCGCTCGGTGGAGGACAACGCCTCGTTCGCAACCTCGAATGCGGTCGCGCTCGGCATCAACGCCGCATTGATGTTCGCCCTCATGCCGCGCTACGGATTGTGGGGACCGACGCTGGGCCTGGTCGTCGGGCAGTACTGGACGGGCTACTACCTGGCGCGTCGCGTGATGACCCGCTATCGCGTGCCGCTCGCCGAGATCTACCAGTGGCGCAAGTTCTTCATGGCGCTGCTGTCTTCGGCAATGGCGCTGACCTGCATGCACCTGGTAATCGCCTGGCTGCACGGCATCCACGCGGCTGTCGTCGGGGGGCTCGTGACATTTGCGGCGGTCTACGTCATCGCGGCGCGTCTCATCCTGCGCGAGGAATACGGCTACGTACTGCGCGCGTTCACGCGGCGGCGCGCCGCCACCTGAGCCATGCGCACGGTGCTCATCATTTCGTACTGGTTCGCGCCGAGTCCCGCGGTCGGCGCCAAGCGCTTCAGTTTCCTCGCGCGCGAGTTCTCGCGTATGGGATATGACGTGCACGTCATCACCCACCACGCGCGCGACGACTGGAAGACCGATGGCTCGCTGCCGGTGAGCGGACAGGTGCATCGGGTCGCGGCGCCATTCAAGCTGCCGCTGGCCGGCGCGACTTTCCTGCGGCGGGCATTCAACTCGATCATGCGGCGCCTGCTTTCACCGCTGGGCTGGGAAATCCCCTGGGCCGGCGCCGCCACGCGCAAAGCGCTCGAAGTCGCCGCGGGACTGGCGCCGGGCGTGATCATCGCCACCTCCCCCGCACATGCATCGATCGTTGCCGGGGCACGCGTTGCGCGCCGTCTCGGCTGGCCGCTGATCGTCGACTATCGCGATCCCTGGAGCGCGCACCAGTGGCCGCGCTGGCGACGCAGCGCTTTCGCGCAATGGATGTCGCAACGAATCGAACGGCACTACATCGCGCGCAGCGCCGCGCGCGTGCTGAATACGCCGGCCATGCTGGCGTCCTTCACCCGGGCGTTCCCGGATCTGGACCCCGCGGCAAACTTCGTCATCCCGAATGGATTCGAAGCCGCGGCCGAGGCGCCGCCGCCGCAGGTCTCCGGGCCCATCGACATCGTGCATGCCGGCGAAATTTTCACCGGCCGCTCGCTGATGCCCGTGCTGCGCGCCGCGGCCGCCTTGCGTACGCGTCATCCCGCGCGCCCGATCCGCATCATCACCTTTGGCGAACTTCCGGGCGCGGAGCTCGCACGCATCCGGGCCGAGGAGCTCGGGGAATTCATCACGGTACGCCCGCGGGTACCCTTCGTGGACCTGTTCGTCGAGCTGCAGCGCGCGCACCTGCTGCTCGCGGTGGTGGGCGAACACATGGTGTATTCGACGCCGTACAAGGTTTACGACTACATGGCGACCGGGCGCCCGATTCTCGGCATCGCGCCCGCGGGAGCGGCGTTGTTCGAGCTGCTCGCCGAAAGTGGAGCCGGCCTGTGTGTCGCGCGCGACGACCCGGCCGGCATCGAACGCGCGCTCGAGAACTTCATGAAAGGCGACGTGGTCCCGCAGCGTGCACGCGTCGAGCGATATCGCTGGCCGAACCTAGCGCAGCAGTACCGCCGGGTCATCGAACGCACCACCGATGCCGGTGAGACACTGCGGGTCCGCCCGGAGCCTGGTGCCATGCGTTAGCTGACATGCTCGGCTAAGCTGGCGTCATGAAGACGCTCTTGAAGATAGCCCTGACCGCCATCTTCGGGCTGCTGCTGGGCCGCG
>Ga0315912_10003479_pt1 | contig 15618 bp, 9 predicted proteins | sample VfabasoilMG_FD_204469 | JGI IMG/M metagenome (GOLD analysis project Ga0315912, IMG submission 204469) | Garden soil microbial communities collected in Santa Monica, California, United States - V. faba soil | ecosystem: Environmental > Terrestrial > Soil > Garden | place: USA: California... | reverse complement strand
TCAGGACAGAACGAGTGTTGCGCTCTTCGAGCGCTCAGTACTGCGCGAAGAAGCGGTGGTCGGCTGTCCAGGGGTGCGCGACCGCGCACCCCTAGCGAACGATGAAATTCAGAATCTTTCCAGGGATGTAGACGACCTTCGCGAGGGACTTCCCCTCCACGAACTTCGCGACGTTGGGATCGGCGAGCGCTGTCCTTTTCGCCTCGTCCTCGGGGGCGTCCACGGCAAGCGTGATGCGTCCCCGGACCTTGCCGCTCACCTGCACGCCGATCTCGACGTTCGTCTCCACGCACAGGGCGGGGTCGTACGTCGGCCACGGAGCATTTGCGATCGAGGGCTCGTGACCGAGTCGCACCCACACCTCCTCGGCCAGGTGCGGGGCGAAGGGGGCCAGGCAGAGCAGGAGCTTCTCGACTCCTTCGCGCGGCGGCCGGGGCAGCCCGGCCAGGTGGTTGACGAGGATCATCATGGCGCTGACGGCAGTGTTCAGCCGCAGCGCGTCGATGTCGTCGCTCACCTTCTTCACGGTCTGGTGCACGACCTTGGCCGTCGCCGGGTCCATCGGCCCCGGATCGAGCTCCTTCGTGGCGAGTGCCTCGAAGCGATCGAGGAAGCGCCGGACCCCGTGGATCCCGCTCGTTTGCCAGGGCTTCATCTGCTCGAGCGGGCCCATGAACATCTCGTAGACGCGCAGCGCGTCGGTGCCGTGCTCGTCGATCACGCCGTCGGGATTGACGACGTTCCCGCGCGATTTGCTCATCTTCTCGCTCACGGGGATGGCGCGAACGTCTTTCCCGCGCAGGAAGGCCGACCCGTCACGCCACTCGATCTCGGGCTCGGTCGCCCAGCATTCTTCGAGCTTTTCGCGCTTCTCGAGCGTGTGCTCGGGGCCGTCCGTGACGACACGAGGATCGTCTCCCGCGTAGAGCGCGCCGCCAGCACCCCGGTAATAACGAAACAGCGTGCCGAGGATCGTGCCCTGGTGAACGAGCTTCATGAATGGCTCGGGGTGCTTCACGACGCCGAGGTCGAACAGCACCTTGTGCCAGAACCGTGCATAGAACAGATGCAGGACACCGTGCTCGGAACCGCCGACGTAGAGGTCGACCGGCATCCACGCGTCGTACGCCTCCGGGGAGCACAGGGCGCTCGGATTGTGCGGATCGGTGTAGCGCAGGTAGTACCAGCAGGATCCCGCCCACTGCGGCATCGTGTTCGTCTCGCGGGCGAACCACTTGCCATCCTTTTGGAAAAATCTCCAATCGGTTGCCCGAGCGAGCGGACCCTGCGGATCGCCGGGGCGGTAGTCGTCGAGCTCGGGCAGGGCCACGGGGAGCTCCGACTCCGGCACCGGAATGGGCTGCGCGTAGTCAATCCGATAGTCGGCACCGCGCCGTGGATCACCGCTCGTTTCGACAGGGAAATAGATGGGGATCGGCTCGCCCCAGTAGCGCTGGCGGCTGAAAACCCAGTCGCGCAGCTTGTAGTTGACGCGCGGGCGACCGAGCTTCTCCCGCTCGAGGAAGCGCACGATGCTGCGCTTCATCTCGGCGGTGCGCTGGCCGTCGAACTCGCCCGAGCGGACGGCAATGCCGTCGCCCGTGAAGGCCTCGCCGAGCGTGTCGTGAAGCTTGCCGTCGGGGCTGACGACCTCGACGATCGGCAGGTCGTGGGCGCGCGCGAACTCGAAGTCGCGCTCGTCGTGGGCGGGCACGGCCATGATGGCGCCCGTGCCGTAGGCACCGAGCACGTAGTCGGCCGTGAACACCGGGATTTTGCGGCCATTGAGCGGGTTTTTCGCAAAGGCGCCCGTGGCGATGCCGGTCTTCTCGCGATTGAGCGCCGTGCGCTCCATGTCGCTCTTGCGCGCTGCCACCGCAACGTATTCGGCGACCGCCGCGCGCTGGCTCTCGGTGGTGATCTCGAGGGTGAGCGGATGATCGGGCGCGATCACCATGTAGGTCGCGCCAAAGAGCGTGTCGGGTCGCGTGGTGAACACCGTCAGGTGGCCGGAGCGGCCCTCGAGCGGAAATTCGACCTCGGCGCCTTCGCTCTTGCCGACCCAGTCGCGCTGCTTTTGCTTGGTTTCCGGCCAATCGACGAGGTCGAGCTCCTCGCTCAGGCGGTCGGCGTAGGCCGTGATGCGGAGCTGCCACTGGCGGAGCGGCTGGCGCACGACCGGGAAGCCGCCGACCTCGCTGCGACCGTCGACGATCTCCTCGTTGGCGAGCACGGTGCCGAGACCCGGGCACCAGTTGACCGGTATTTCAGCCTGAAACGCGAGGCCGCGCTCGAACATCTTGAGGAAGATCCACTGCGTGCAGCGCACGTAGTCGGGGTCGGTCGTGTTGATCTCGCGCGACCAGTCGTAGGCGAAGCCGAGGCGCTTGAGCTGCCGCCGGTAGGTGGTGATGTTCTCGGCGGTGGTCTTGCGCGGGTGCGTCCCGGTCTTGATCGCGTGCTGCTCGGCGGGGAGTCCGAAGGCGTCCCACCCCATGGGGTGAAGGACGTCGAAGCCCTGCATGCGGCGCTTGCGCGCGACGATGTCCGTCGCCAGGTAGCCGAGCGGGTGGCCCACGTGCAGGCCCGAGCCCGACGGATACGGGAACATATCGAGGATGTAGGCCTTCGGGTGCCCCGGCCGGCGCTCGGAGCGGAAGGTCTGGTTCTCTTCCCAGTATTTTTGCCAGCGCGGTTCGATGGCGCGGTGGTCGTAAGCCATAGCGGGGCGAAGCTTACGCTGAATCAAGCACCCTGGCGGCTCGCTTTGCGCGTCAATCTCGAGCGCCGTTTCGCTACGGCTTCACTCGACTCCCCCGTGCCCTGGTCGAGGAGCTCGAGCGCTCGTGTGGGAAGCTTGAGGAAGTGCTCGTAGAGCTTCGCGAGCTCGAGGCGAACGGCTTCGTCCGACGCGTCGGCCGAGAAGGCCTCGAAATCGGCGAGGGCCCGGGCCCGATCCCCGCGGGCCTTGGCGATGCTGCCCCGGACGCGGAGCGCGTCGGGACCTGCGCCGCGCTCGAGGGCCGTGTCGGCCGCCCGTTCGGCAACCGAGAGCGCCCCCGCGCGCTTCAGCGTTCGAGCCATGCCGAGCAGGTCGGTCGGGTGAAGGAGCTCGAACGGCTCGCCGTACAGGCCCACGAGCGCCGCCATCGTCGCCACATCCCAGGCGTTGTGCTCGACGACGGCGGCGAGCGCCTCTTCGTCCCCCGTGCGGAGGAAATGGGCGTAACGGGCCGGAATTTCGCCACCCTCGATGTCGGGGCCGCGCACGAAGCCGAGCACCTCGCTCTCGAGGGTGACCAGCCGACAAGCGCCGAGGCGTCCCCGATGCAGACGCCGTGCGACGTGGAGCAGATCGAGATGCGGCCGCGGGGCGGGCCGAGGCAGACGGCACATGACGGCGCGCGACGCGAGGAGCGGCAGGTCGAACGTCTTGCCGTTGTAGGTGATGATGAGCTCGGCGGCCTCGATGCGCTCGAGCACGCGCTCGACGAGCGCCCGCTCGTCCGCAGGGCTCTGAAGCAGGAGCTGCTCGACCTCGAGTCGGCCTTCGGCGTCGAAGCCGGCCATGCCGACGAGGAACGCCCAGACGCCGGAGCCGAGGCCGGTCGTCTCGGTGTCGAGGAATAGCGCGCGCTCGAGCCGGCACGGACCGAGCGCCGTGTCGAGCGCCAGCAGGGCCAGGAGCTCGGGCGACGCGGCAGCGGCGGCATCGACCGGAATGCGACCCACGTGGTGCGAGCGCGGTAATGACAGTTTGCGGCGGTGGAGCACGCCGCCCGGGCGCTCTTCGCGCGCGAACGGCAGCGCGGTGCGGCTCGGATCGGCGGGAGGCCGTGGGGCGAGCGGCGGGTGCTCGAGCAGCGTCGCCATCTTGCGACGGAGCTCGGCCAACACGTCGGAGCGTGGGGCGGCTTCGGGCCCGCTGCCCGCGCCCGCGGTGACGGGCGGTCCGAGACGTTCGAGCTTGTCCTTGAACGGCATCGGTCAGCCTGGCGGGCGGACCGCGAGCACCCGACCGTCGCGGTAGCCGGCAATCAAGAGCCCCCCTTGGGCGGCATCGAGCGAGAGGAGTCGTCCCGCGGGGAGCTGCGCGCGCGCCCTCACGCCGCCTGCGTCGACGCGGAGGAGCGTGCCTCCGTCGTCGGCGACGATGAGCGAGCCATCGCCGAGACAGGCGACGGCGCGGTGCTCACCGACCGGAAGGGGCACCCGGGCGCGCGGCTCTCCCTCGGACGAAAGCCAACGCAGCCCTTGGGCCTCCACCACGACGAGAGCAGGGCTGGCGCACGCGAGGCGCTCGACCGAGGTGCGAGACCAGCGCTCCTCGCCGTCCGCCGCGTCGAGCCGGGAAAGACCCTCGGCGCCGAGCAAAAACAGGGCGTCCCGCCCCACCTCCAGATCCACGAGCGAGCTCGCGATGGCCCGCCGGGCCGAGCTCTCTCCGCCGAGGATCCGGAGCTTGCCGTCGGCGCTCGCCACCACGACCCCTCCGCCGGGCAGCGGCGTGGGACCGAGCGTGGGCGCCGTCCCGATGCGGGCAAAGCCGACGAGCCCGCCGTGGCTCGAGAAGCCGAGCAGCGTTCCCTGCCCGGTCGCCACCCAGACCTTGCTGCTGCGATCGATGACCGCGGGTGAGCTCACGCCACCGGCCACCGAGCTCACCCAGAGCAGCGTCCCCTCGCCGTCGAGGGCATAGAGCCCGTTCGGATCGGCGGCGGCGAAGACCGCTCCGTGCGGGCCCATGGCAGGGCGACCGACGACGGGGCCGCGCAGCGTGTAGCCCCAGCGAAAGCTGCCGTCGCCGCGCAGGGCGTGCAGGTAGCCGTCCACCGAGCCCACGACGACCGAGCCGTCGGAGCCGAGGCCCGGAGGAGCGGCAAGGGGCGCGCCTGCCCGATAGGACCAGGCGACGAGCGCGGCGGGGAAGTCGCACGACGCACGGGCCTCCGGCGCGGAGGGCGCGAGGCGGGCGTGTGGCTCCGCGTTGGACGCCGTCGGGTCCGGCCCGGCGCTGCGGGGCGCTGGGGCGGTGCCGGCGCAGCCAAGCGCTGCAACCGACACGGCGAACGCCGTGCCCAGCCGCCGGGGAGTGCCGAACCGCATGCCCCATTTGAACGGATGCTCAGGGAAGGGCAAGCTCCGAGCGACCTCGTGCATGTCTTCGGCCTCACCGGCGGCCTCGCCTCGGGCAAGAGCGTGGTCGCCGCCCGCTTCGTCGCTCGCGGCGTCCCGGTCCTCAACGCGGACGACCTCGCGCGCGAGGTCGTTCGCCCCGGCACGCCCGGCCTCGCCGAGATCGTCGCAGCGTTCGGCCCCGGGATGCTCGACGCACGAGGGGAGCTCGACCGGCGCCGCCTCGGCCGGCACGTCTTCCAGGTTCCGGAGGCGCGCTTGCGACTCGAGGGCATCACGCATCCGCGCATTCGGGACCTCAAGCGCGAGCGCACGGCAGAGCTCGCGCTCCGGGGGGAGCCGCTCGCCTGCTACGAGGTGCCGCTTCTCGTCGAGGTGGGCCTCACCGAAGCGCTCCGCCCCCTGGTCGTCGTCGCCGCCGACGAGGCGACGCAGGTCGTGCGAGCGATGAAGCGCGACGGCCTGCCCGAGGCAGAGGTTCGGGCCCGCATCGCGGCCCAGCTGCCACTCGCGGAGAAAATGCGCCTCGCCGACCACGTCATCCAGAACGACGGCAGCCCCGAGAGCGCCAGAGCCCAGGCGGACACGACGCTCGACGCGATCTGCGACAAGCTCTCGATTCCGCGCGAGCGCTACCCGCGACCGGCCTTGCGCTAGTGCCCCACCGTGCGTGGGCGAAGCCAGACGCGGGCCGAAGGCCCGCCGCGAAGACCCATGAGTCTCGGAAGAACAGATCGATCAGCGATTGCTGCGAAGACGCGTACGACAAACCGGCGAGGCCGGCGCCCCACTCCTCCTTGAATGTCACCGACGCCACCTTCTAACAATCGCCACTCCACAAACATACGAACAGGCTCGAAGGCGCTACGCACTCGCCACGCGGGCACGCGCGGCGAGCAGCGTGTTGTCGAGCAGCATGGCGATCGTCATCGGGCCCACGCCACCGGGGACGGGAGTGATGGCACCTGCCACCTTCTCGACGGCAGCAAAGTCGACGTCGCCGCACAGCTTGCCCTGCTCGTCGCGATTGGTCCCCACGTCGATCACGACCGCGCCCGGTTTCACGAACGAAGTGCCGATGATGCCTCGCCGCCCCACCGCTGCGACGAGCACGTCGGCCTCGCGGCAAATTCCCCCGAGATCGCGGCTCTTCGAGTGCGCGATCGTCACCGTGGCGTTCCGCTCGAGGAGCAGCGCAGCCACGGGCTTGCCGACCAGCGTCGAGCGACCGACCACGACGGCGCGCGCCCCCTCGAGCTTCACCTCGGCGTGGTCGAGCAGGCGAAGGCAGCCGCGCGGGGTGCACGGGACGAGCCCGGGCCGGCTCGACCAGAGGGCTCCGGCGCTCACCGTGTGCAGGCCGTCCACGTCCTTCGAGGGGTCCACCGCCTGCACCACGACCGAGGCGCGGATCCCCGCCGGCAGCGGCAGCTGGACCAAGATGCCGTCGATGCTCGCGTCACGGTTGAGCTCGCCCACGAGGCCGAGCAGAGTTGGCTCGCTCACGCTCGCCGGCAGGCGGTGCACCTTGCCCTCCATGCCGACCTCGAGCGCGGCTTTCTCCTTGCTGCGCACGTACACCGCGGAGGCCGGGTCGTCGCCGGCGATGATCACGTGGAGTCCCGGCGCCCGACCGTGTTGCGCGCGAAATTCGGCGACGCCGCGCGCCACCTCGTTGCGAACCGTCTGCGCGACCGCCTTGCCGTCGATGAGCTTCGCCATGCGCGAAGGTCGGTAATGGAGGCCCGCGCGCGGCGCAAGCCGACTCCCCGGAGCGCTCCCCCACCGAGGTCTCAGAGCAGCAGGGTGACGAGGGAAACCGCGCCGCCCACGGCTCGCACCTCGGCGCCGCCCGTCTTCTTTCCCGAGAATTGCACGCTGACGAGCGAGCCGGGCCAGCCGCCGGCGGGCACGTTGAGCAGCACGGCAACGCCCGTCGCGTCCGTTTCCGTCGCCACGTCGCTGTAGCCACCACTGGCGCCGTACGTGATGCCCTCGGCGCTCGTGGCTTTCACGGTCACGCCGGAGAGTGGGGTGAGCCCGCTGCCCGCGCCGCGTGCCACCAGACGCAGGACGACCTGCGCCGCTCTGGTGTCGCGCTGAATGGGCACGCTCAGGACGTCGAACAGGGTCTCGATGTTGCTCTCGCGCACGACCCCGAGATCAGCGGTCACGAAGCCCTTGGCGTCGGCATGCTCGGTGAGGACCGGCTCCAGGGTGACCTCGGCGTCCGCGCCCGCCGTCTGCGGGGTGACGAGCAGCCAGGCGGTGCTCTCAGCGGGTAGCTGCTCCACGGTGTAGGGGGGCGTGCCGTTCCAGATCTCGTTGGCGGTCTTGCCGTCGGCGCGGGTGCTCTTGATCGCGGCCTCGTCGTTGAAGATCTCCCCGGTGTCGAAGCGCCCGTTGTCGAACAGGAGCTGCACGTTGCCCGTGAGGGTGACCGTCTCGCTGCTGCTTCCGCCGCCGGCGCCCGGCGTTTCGCCCGATTCCCCGCCGCCACCGGGCGACGTGGGAACACCGATACGGACGGTCGTGGGGCCCCCGCATTCACCCGCGCACACCGTGGGCGGGGGTCGCTCGCCGCTCGTGCCGCACGCGCCGACGATCGCTCCGACCATCAGGGCGGGCGTAGCGACGAACCCCCACCTCGCGCTCACGCCGCCCCCGCCGCAAGCGCTTGCGCCGTGCGCGCCGAGAGCTTCTGGTGCACCCAGACTCCGGCGCCGATCAGCACGACGCCCACGAGCTGCGAGGTGCTGAGCCCGAGCACGCCGCCGCGATCGTCGGCGCGCACGAACTCGAGCAGGAAGCGAACGGCCGCGTAGGCGACGACGAACGCGATGAACACCTGGCCGTCGTAGCGCTTTCTGCCGTGCAGGTAGAGGATCAGGAAGGCGGCAATGGCGAAGCTCGCCGCCGATTCGTAGAGCTCGGTCGGGTGCACGGGCAGCGAGCCCGTGTTCGTGGTCGGCAAGAGCTTCGCCAGATGCTGCGCCTCGCTCGCGGGGCTGCCGGGCGGAAAGCGCACCGCCAGAGACGACTCCCACGGCTTGCCGAAGCAGCAGCCGGCGAGCAGGCAGCCCAGCCGGCCGAAGCCGAGGCCCACCGGCACGACCATGCCCGCCATGTCAGCCGCTTTCCAGAACGGAAAGCGGTCCGTCTTCAAGAGATACCAGGCGCTGGCCGAGGCCGCGATGAAGCCGCCGTAATAGGTGAGGCCACCGTTGTAGAACTTCGCCCAGGCGAGGCAGTCGCTCTCTTTCGGGTGACAGACCTGCTTCGCAAAATCCCACACGGCCGGCGTGTCGAGCGCGCTGCACTCGGCGCGCGAGATGCGCCAATCGACGAGGGCCGGGCTCGTGCAGCGGTGCACGTACTCCATGAAATGCTCGTCCGCGAAGACGTGCAGGAGGCGCCCGCCGGCGATCCCCGCGAGCACCATCGCGAGACCGAGGTCCACGATGACGTCCGGGTTCTGGCCGACTCGGCGGGCCCACAACGTGCCCATCACCGTGGCCAGGAGGAAGCCCACGAGCATCAGCACGAAGTAGCTGGGGCCCGGCGCGATCCAGCCGTCCCGGATGAAGCTGAGGTCGAATTGGAAGAGCTGACCGTGCATGCGCGGCGGAGTGTACCAGCCCGACGGCGGCGCGCGATGGGGCTTCTAGGCGCCGAGAACGGGGCCGACGGGCTCCGAGCGGCGCTCGGGACCGCGACGCGCCGTGAACATGTCCACGGCCATCAGCCCCACCCCGATGCAGATTGCGATGTCGGCGACGTTGAAGGTGGGCCAGTGGTCGGTGAGGCCCCAGCGGGGCACGAGGCGCGCCACCAGCGTGTTCATGCTGAGCACCCAGTCCGCGCGGTAGTCGATGAAGTCGATCACGCTGCTGCGCGTGACTCGATCGGAGAGATTTCCGAGCGCGCCGCCGAGCACGAGCGGAAGGCCCCACATCAGCGCGCGCTGACCACGCCCGAGCTTCGAGTAGAGCGAGACGATGAACAGCACCGCGAGCACGCTCACCGCAAAGAAGAACGGCCGCCTCACGGTCTCCGCGGCATCCTGCAGGAGGCCCCACGCGCCGCCCTTGTTGTACGCGATGGTGAGCGTGAGGTGATCCTTGATGAGGACGAGCGACGGGTTGTCGAACGGCCGTCGCGAGAGGACGATCTCGGCCCACGCCTTGCTGAGCACGTCGAGGATCAACGACACCGCCGACACGATCCCGAAAAACACGAACGTCGGACGGTCGAACGCGCTCGACGACGGCGGCGACGAGATCGGATGAACCGGCACCGTGGCGGCGACCACGGGAGGCGGCGGGAGCTCGATGGCGGCCTCGCCGGGAACACCCACCGGAGTGCCATGGAGGGGGACGTCCGGGGGGGCGTCGGCCGGCGGGGCCTGCTCGGGATCGCTCATCTGCGCGCTCTCCTACGATATCCTCCCGGGATCGGTCGAGTTCCCCGGTGATAGTCGCGCGTTTTTGGGGTCTCACGTGACAGACTACGGAACATCCGTTTAGCTAGAGCCGTGCCTGCCCCTCCCTGGTCCGCGCCGCGCGGCATCGATGCCGTGCTCGAGGGCTGGCACGCGTCCGGCGCGATCGAGCGCTGCTTCGCCGCCGAGCGCAGCCTCGCGCCGCGCGAAGGTCGCTTCGCCGCCGTGCCCGAAGATCTCGCGCCGGGCCTTGCGTCGGCGCTCGACGCCCGTGGAGTGAGCGAGCTCTACAGCCACCAGCGCGAGGCGATCGACGCCGCGCGCAGCGGCAAGCACGTCGTCGTCGCCACTCCCACGGCGAGCGGCAAGAGTCTCTGCTTCCACGTCCCGGTGCTCGACGCGCTCGCGCGCGACCAAGCGGGCACCGCACTCTACCTCTACCCCACCAAGGCCCTCTCGCGCGATCAGGAGCACGGGCTGCTCGAGCTCACGCGCGAGGCGGGGCTCACGCTGCCGGGCGCGGTGTTCGACGGCGACACGCCGGGAGATGCACGGCGCGCCACCCGCGAGCGTGCGCGCATGGTGCTCACGAACCCCGACATGCTGCACGCGGGAATCCTCCCGGGCCACGCGCGCTGGGCGAGCTTCTTTCAAGGCCTGCGCTTCGTGGTGCTCGACGAGCTGCACACGTACCGCGGTGTGTTCGGCTCGCACTTCTCGCACGTGCTCGGGCGCCTGCGCCGGATCGCCGCCTTTCACGGCGCGAACCCGCAGTTTCTGTGTGCCACGGCGACCATCGGGAACCCGCGCGAGCACGCGGCGCGACTGCTCGGCGTCGAGCTCGACCAGGTGGCGCTGGTCGATCGCTCGGGAGCACCGTCCGCAGCGCGCGAGGTGTACGTCTACAATCCGCCGATCGTGAACGAAGAGCTCGGGGTGCGCGCCAGCAGCCTCAAGCAAGCCGTGACGCTCGCCAGCGACCTGGTGGCGGCGCGGGTCCCGACCATCGTCTTCGGCCCCTCGCGGAACTCCGTCGAGGTGATGCTCAAGTACTTGCGGGATCGCGTGGGCGGCGACGTGCCGCCCGATGCGATCATGGGCTACCGGGGGGGCTACCTGCCCGACACGCGGCGACGCGTCGAGGCCGGCCTGCGCAACGGAGAGATCCTGTGCGTGGTCGCGACCAACGCGCTCGAGCTCGGGATCGACATCGGCGACCTGGATGCCGTCATCTGCGTCGGGTATCCGGGCTCGGTGGCGGGGACCTGGCAGCGCTTCGGGCGCGCCGGGCGACGCGGGTCGCGCAGCGTCGCCGTGCTCGTTTGCTCGAGCAATCCGCTCGACCAGTACCTCGCGCGCGAGCCCGCCGTGCTGCTCGACTCCCCGGCCGAGGAAGCGCGCATCGACCCGGGCAACGTCGAGATCGTCATTCAGCACCTGAAATGCGCGGTCTTCGAGGCACCCTTCCAGGTGTCCGCTCCCGGCGCCCGCGTCGCGACGCCCGAGCCCGCGCGCGGCGAAAGCTTCCTCGGCCTCGACGGCGCCACCACGCGCGAGGCTCTCGACTACCTCGCGGGACACGGGCTCGTGCACGCCGCGGGCGATCGCTACTACTGGGCCGGCGAAGCCTTCCCGGCGAGCAACGTCTCGCTCCGCAGCGTCGGCTGGGACAACTTCGTCATCGTCGACGTCGAGAACGAGCGCACGCTCGCGGAGCTCGACTTCCGCGCCGCCCACACCATGCTGCACGTGCAAGCCATCTACCAGCACGATGCCGAGCAATACCAGGTCGAGCGCCTCGACTTCGAGAATCACAAGGCCTACGTGCGGCGGGTCGAGCCCGACTACTTCACCACCGCCCTCACCTACCGCAGCGTGACCGTGATCGAGGCTCGCGTGGCGGGAGAGCTCGGCTCCGCACGCACGGGCTTCGGCGACGTGAAGGTCGTCGAGAAGGTGACCGGTTACAAGAAGATCAAGTTCTTCACCCACGAGAATGCCGGCTACGGCGAGGTGAACCTGCCGGAGATGCAGATGCACACCACGAGCTTCTGGCTCACGCTGCCGGAGACGCTGGTGGCGAGCCTGGGCGTCCCGCGGGCGGAGGTCGTGGACGCCCTGCGCGGCATCGGGCACGCGCTCGAGACGGTCGCGTCGATCGCGCTCATGTGCGACCCGCGCGATCTCGGTCGCACGCTCGGGGACGGCGAGGACGAGGGCGCGGCGCCGGCGCGCGATCCGTTCGCGAAGCGGACCGGCAGCTTCGATCCGACGCTCTTCCTGTTCGATTCGATTCCCGGAGGGGTCGGCCTCGCCGAGCGCATCCACGAGCGGGCGCCCGAGCTCCTGGCGCGAACGCAGGCACTGATCGCCTCCTGCGCCTGCAACGCCGGCTGCCCGGCGTGCGTCGGCCCGAGCGAGGTGGACAGCCGGCGCAAGGTCGTCGCGTTGCAGACGCTCGGCGCGCTCATGGCAAGTCCGGCCGTTCCTCGCCGGGTTGAAAAATCCTGGCAGCTTGCCGACCCCCGAGCGCGGTCCTAATCTTTGGGGCCTTGCGCCGCCTCGCGCGCTCTCTCATCGTCGTCTCCGTGGTGGGGGGCGCTTGCCTCCCCACGGGCACGCGCCGCCTGGCGCCGCTCGACCACGGCGACGCCGGAACCCCGCCCACCATCGTCGTGGACGGAGGGGCCGACGTGCCCGGCGACGCGCCCATCCTGCGGCCGCACGCGCTCTTGGGCGTCGATCCGCCGCACGGGCCGTTCTCGGGCGGCACGCTGACGAAGGTGCGCGGCAACGGTTTCGCCAGCAACGCTCGCGTGTGGTTCGGCGACAACGAGGTGCCCACCGATTCCGTCATCATGCTCGATACGCAGCGCCTGCAGGTCACGACGCCGCCCGGCTCCGTGGGGCCGAGCGACGTCGTGGTTCAAAACGGCGACGACGAGTCGACGCGCGCGACGCTCGAGGGCGGCTTCACCTACGACGACTTCTACCTCGAGCCGGCGACGGGCCCCACCGCGGGCGGCACGATCGTGACGATCCACGCGCAGGCGCCGCTCTTCGACGACAGCACGGAGGTCGAGGTCGACCTCGCCCCTTGCGACGACGTCGAGGTGAAGAGCGAGACGGAGCTCACGTGCCGCACACCCCCGGGAACGCCAGGCGCGAAGCTCGTGCGTGTCATCACGGGCGACGAGGAGCCCCTCGACGTGCTCGACGCCTTCACCTACGTCGTGAGCAACGACGGCTACCAGGGCGGCCTGAGCGGCGACAAGCTCGAAGGGCAGATCGAGGTACTCGTGCTCGACAACGTCGAGGGGTCGGCCATCTCGGGGGCCACGGTGCTCGCCGGCAAGAGCGCCGACGACGTGCTGCAGACCAAGACCGACTCCTTCGGCAGCGCGCTCATCGCCAGCTCGAAGCTCGGCTCGAAGGCGACCATCACGATCGCGAAGCGCTGCTTTCAGCCGCAGACGTTCATCGATGTCCCGGTGGACAAGCTCACCGTGTACCTCGACCCGGTGCTTTCGCCCGCCTGTGGCGACTCGGGGGAGCTGCCCGCCGGCGGCGGCACGCCCGGCAAGTCCGCCAGCGTGAGCGGTGAGCTCGTCTGGCCCTTCGAGGGCGACGTGCGCGCGGGCGGCTTCCAGAACGTCCCCGCACCCGTGGTGGAGAACGTGAAGGTGGTCGCCTACGTGTTCCGTCTCGCGAGCAAGCCCACCGACCGGTTCTCGCTGCCGAGTGTCAGCTCGGCCGTCACTCCGGACACAACGGGGGACGTCGGTTACAGCTTCTACCTGTCGACTTCTCCCGGCAACTTCACGCTCTACGCACTCGCCGGACTCGAAGATCGTTCGACCTCGCCGCCCGTCTTCACGCCCTACGCGATGGGGCTCACGCGCGGCGTCGCGGTCGGACCCAACGACACCCATTCCGACGTCTTCATCCAGATCGATCTACCGCTCGATCACACGCTGCGCGTCAACGCCAAGGGGCCGAAGCCGACTTCGCGCGGGCCCGATCGGCTGGAGGCGAAGCTTGCCATCGAGGTCGGCAGCGAGGGCTACATGCTCCTGCCGAACGGCCTGCAGTCGAGCCTTTTGCCCGCGGAAAAGAGCTTCGAGTTCGTCGGGATTCCCCCGCTCACGGGGTCGCTCACGGGCACCCGCTACGTGGCGACGGCACTCGCTGCGACAGGTGAGGCCGAAGGCACGCCGCGCTCGGCCGTCGGACTCTTTGCCACGACGACGGACTCGAGCCCGATCGGCGTCGACGAATTCGTCGAGGTGCCGCAGCTGAAGTCGCCCGCCAGCAGCAGCGTCTGGGACCGCACCACCTTCGACCTCGAGCAGGTGCCGGGAGGACCCGAGCCGGATCTCTCGGTGATCGATGTCTCGAGCGGGAACGATCTCATCACCTGGCGCATCGTGGCCCCCGGGGCACCCGAGCACATCGAGGTACCGGATCTGAGCGCCGTCGATGACGAGCTCGGGCTCGTCCCGGGCGTCATCGCGATCAACGTGAAGCTCGCCCGGATCGAGAACTTCTCCTACGACAACCTGGCGACCGCCAAACTGTCCAAGGGCTGGAGCGCGTACGCCGAGGACGTCTTCTTTGCGAGCTACTAGGGTTCTGTCCCTGGTGGGCGTTTTTCTGGTCGGCGCGGCGAGCTGCACGACGGACCCAACCGATCGGTGGCTCTTCCGGCCCGAGGACACGGGCTGCAACGTCGGCGACTACCGCTGCTCGCCCGAGCTCGAGCGCTGCACCAACGACAGTGGCGCCTCGGCCTGGTCGAAGGTCGAAGACTGCAGCGCCGCGAACCTCGTGTGCGCCCCGACGCTCGGGGCGTGCACGACCTGCGTGCCAGACAGCAGGAGCTGCCAGGGTGACACCACCGTCACCTGCGCGAGCGACGGTAGCGGCTGGGAGCAGGGCGAAGTGTGCGACGAGGACGCGGGTGAGGCCTGCCGGGGCGGGAGCTGCTCCCACCTCTGTAGCCTGGCCGCGTTCGTGCGCAGCAACGTCGGCTGCGAGTACTGGGCCGTCGACCTCGACAATGCCGACGTCGACGACACGCTGAACGCCGCAGCCCAGCAGTTCGCGGTGGTCGTGAGCAACGCGCAGCCGGATGTCACGGCCGAGATCACCATCGAGCAGGACGACAGCGCGCCGGGTGAAGACAACGCGCCCTACGTGGTCGCGAGGACTTCGATTCCGCCGCTCAGCCTGCGCGTGTTCCCGCTCGGTCCGCGTGAGGTCGACGGCTCGCCGCCCGGGACGTTCAACAACGGCACCCATTCGGCCCTCACCCGGGCCGCGTTCCGCATCCGGTCGAGCTTCCCGGTCGTCGCCTACCAGTTCAATCCTCTCACCAACGTGGGCGTCTTCTCGAACGACGCTTCGCTCCTCAAGCCGCGCGAGGCGATCGAGCCCGAGGGCGAGGGCGTCCAGAATCAGTACGTGGTGGTCGGCTGGCCCCAGACGATCGCCCACACCGACGACCCGCGCACCAATTTCAGTTCGACCAAGCGGGTCGACCTGCGCGCTTTCCTCACGCTCGTGGGCACGCGCGACGACACGACGGTCCGGGTGTCTTCGACCACGCATTTCGTGGGCGCGCCGGGCATCGACGAGACCGAGGCCGGCGGGGAGCTCACGGTGAAGCTCGGGGCGTTCGATGTCTTGAACCTCGAGACGGAGGATTTCAACGCTGACTTCACCGGCACGGTCGTGGCGGCCGACCAGGCCATCGTCGCGTTCAGCGGCAGCGAGGCGAGCGACGCGCCCTACTTCTCTTCCCTGGGGAAGCGGTCCTGCTGCGCCGATCACCTGGAAGAGCAGCTCGATCACCTGCGCGCGGCCGGGACTCTCTTCATCGCCGCGGCCACGCCGAATCGCACCGACGCGCTGATCGCTGCCGGCGCCGCGGTCGGGCATGCCGACCAGGACGACTACTTTCGCATCGTGGCAACGAGCGACGCGGGCGCGCACGTCGAGACCACGCTCGGCAGCTTGCCGAGCGCGGACCTCGCCCGTCG
>Ga0315912_10003478_pt1 | contig 15620 bp, 12 predicted proteins | sample VfabasoilMG_FD_204469 | JGI IMG/M metagenome (GOLD analysis project Ga0315912, IMG submission 204469) | Garden soil microbial communities collected in Santa Monica, California, United States - V. faba soil | ecosystem: Environmental > Terrestrial > Soil > Garden | place: USA: California... | reverse complement strand
CACTCGGGAAATGCCGGCAATGAACGCGTCGATGCGCTCGCCAATCGCGCGATCGACGCGATGATGCTCTAGACTTCCCGCATGCGGCAGATTGTCCTCGACGTGGAAACCACCGGCCTCGAAGCGAGTGCCGGCCATCGCATCATCGAAATCGGTTGCGTGGAAATTCTCAATCGCCGGCCGACCGGCCAGAAATTCCATCGCTTCCTGAATCCCGAACGTGAAATCGACGCCGGCGCGCTCGCCGTGCACGGCATCGAACTCGCACGGCTCGCGCAGGCGCCGAAGTTCGCCGATATCGCCGTCGAGCTCGTTGCGTTCATCTCAGGCGCCGAGCTCATCATCCACAACGCGCCGTTCGACGTGGGCTTCCTCGACGCCGAATTCGCACGCCTCACCGAGGCGCGCACCGTCGCGCAGATCTGCAAGGTGCTCGACACGCTGGCCCTCGCTCGCAGCCTGCACCCGGGGCAGCGCAACAGCCTCGATGCGCTCTGCAAGCGCTACAGCGTCGACAACACCAAGCGTGAATTGCACGGCGCGCTGCTCGACGCCGGAATCCTGGTCGACGTGTATCTCGCCATGACCGGCGGCCAGAGTGCGCTGGCGCTCGATACGAGCGGGGCGAGGGGCGACGCGAGCCGCAACAGCGCGGCTCCGGTCGCCATTCGTGCCGCTGGTATCACCCTGAACGTCGCCGCGGCCGATTCCGACGAACTGCGCCAACATGAGGCAATGCTCGACCTGATCCACAAGTCGAGTGGGGGCAAGACCGTCTGGCGCGCCGCGGGCGGGTCCGGGGCCCCGGATAAGCCCAGATAAGCGATCAAACGCACAGAAATCACTGAAGGGGCCCCGGAAGCCTCGCTTTCAGTCACCGCGGACCGGCAAGATCACCGCCGCAAACGCGCCCAAGCGTTTAGAAGAGAACGAAAAATCATGGAATTGAGCATGAGAGGTTGTCGCATTGGCGTCGTCGGGCTGGGCTATGTCGGCCTGCCGCTGGCGGTGGAATTCGGCAAGCATTTCGACACGGTCGGCTTCGACATCAAGGCGTCGCGTATCGCCGATCTGAAATCCGGCAAGGACACCACGCTTGAATGCTCGCCGGCCGAGCTGAAGGCGGCCAAGCTGCTGAAGTACTCGACCAGCCTCAAGGACCTCGCGAAATGTCGCGTGTTCATCGTCACGGTCCCGACGCCCATCGATCGCTACAACCGCCCCGATCTCACGCCGCTCGAACGTTCCAGCGAGACGGTTGGCAAGGTCCTGAAAAAGGGCGACGTCGTCGTGTACGAGTCGACGGTGTACCCGGGCTGCACAGAAGAAGTGTGCATCCCCATCCTCGAACGCGAATCGGGCCTCAAGTTCAACAAGGACTTCTTCGCCGGTTACAGTCCCGAGCGAATCAATCCCGGCGACAAGGATCATCGGCTGCCGTCGATCAAGAAGGTGACCTCGGGTTCGACACCGGAAATCGCCGAGTTCGTCGACAAGCTCTATCGATCCATTATCCGGGTCGGCACGCACAAGGCGTCGAGCATCCGCGTGGCCGAAGCTGCCAAGGTCATCGAGAACACCCAGCGCGACGTGAACATCGCGCTCATCAATGAACTGGCGCTGCTGTTCAATCGCCTCGGGATCGACACCGAGGAAGTGCTGCAAGCCGCGGGCAGCAAGTGGAACTTCCTGCCATTTCGTCCGGGCCTCGTGGGCGGGCACTGCATCGGCGTGGATCCTTACTACCTGACGCACAAGGCGCAGGAGATCGGGTTCCACCCTGAGATGATCCTCGCCGGCCGGCGCACGAATGACGGCATGGCCAACTACGTTGCCGGCGAAGTCGTGAAGCTCATGGCTGGCAAGAAGATCCTGGCCAAGGGATCGAAGGTCCTGGTGCTCGGACTCACGTTCAAGGAAAACTGCCCCGACCTGCGCAATTCGAAAGTGGCCGACGTGGTCCGCGAGTTGAAGAACTACGGCGCGAACGTCGACGTGTTCGATCCGTGGATCGATCGCGACGAGGCCGAGCATGAATACGGCATTCGGCCCGTCAAACGCGTGCGCGATGGCGCCTACGATGCGGTGGTTCTCGCGGTCGGCCACACGCAGTTCCGCGAGAAAGGCATCGACACTGTGCGCAAGGCGTGCAAGAAGAAGCACGTAATCTACGACATCAAGTACATCTTCCCCGCGGGGGAAGTCGACGGGCGACTCTAGTCCATGAAAATACTGCTCACCGGCGCCGCCGGCTTCATCGGTTCACACGTCGCGCAGAAACTCCTGGCGCGTGGCGACGAGGTCATTGGCCTCGACAACCTGAACGACTACTACGATCCGACGCTGAAGCGGGCCCGGCTCGCGATCCTCGAGCGGCAGTCGAAATTCCGCTTCGTGAAGATGGACCTGGCTGACAAGGGCGGCATGAAGGCGCTGTTCGCGCGCGAGAAATTTCCGCGCGTCATCCACCTGGCCGCGCAGGCTGGCGTGCGTTACTCGCTCGAGAATCCCCAGGCGTACATCGACAGCAATGTCACCGGCACGCTGAACGTTCTCGAAGGCTGCCGGCACAACAATGCCGAGCACCTCGTGTTCGCTTCGACCAGTTCGGTGTACGGCCTCAATACCAACATGCCGTTTTCGGTGCATCGCGGCGTGGATCATCCGCTGTCGCTGTATGCCTCGACCAAGCGCGCCAACGAACTCATGGCGCACAACTACGCCGCGTTGTTCAAACTACCCGTGACCGGCCTGCGCTTCTTCACGGTCTATGGTCCCTGGGGCCGGCCCGACATGGCGCTGTTCCTGTTCACCAGGAACATCCTCGAAGGCAAACCCATCGACGTGTTCAACCACGGCCATCACAAGCGCGACTTCACGTTCGTCGACGACATCGCCGAGGGCGTGGTGCGCGCGTGCGACCGTCCGGCCACGCCGAATAGCACCTGGACGGGCGACAACCCGGATCCGGCCACGAGCAGCGCGCCCTTCCGCATCTACAACATCGGCAACAACGCGCCGGTGGACCTTTCGCGATACATCGAAGTGCTCGAAGACTGCCTCGGCAAGAAGGCGATCAAGAACATGCTGCCGCTGCAGGCCGGCGACGTGCCCGATACGTTCGCGGACGTCGAAGACCTGGTGCGCGACGTGGGTTACAAGCCGGCCACTCCGGTGGAAGTCGGCATCCGGCGCTTCGTCGATTGGTACCTGGAGTACTACAAAAACCAGGCGCCTTCCCAGCCCAAGGTGACCAACCTCGGTTGACGATGGAGTAGAGTGCGGGCCGTGAAAGTCCCGCTCCTCGATCTCAAACCCCAGTACCAGGCACTGAAACCGGCGCTCGACGCCGCGCTTCTGCGCGTCGCCGAATCGCAGTACTTCATCCTGGGTCCCGAAGTGAAAGCGCTCGAGGCGGCCACCGCCGCCTACTCGGGTTGCAAGTACGGCATCGGCATCTCGTCGGGCACCGACGCTCTGCTGGTCGCGCTCATGGCGCTCGACATCGGCGCCGGCGACGAAGTCATCACCAGCCCTTACACCTTCTTCGCCACCGCCGGGACTATTGCGCGCGTCGGTGCGAAGCCGGTGTTCGTCGACATCGATCCGGGCAGTTTCAACATTTCCCCCGCGGCCATCGAACGCGCCATCACGCCGCGCACGAAAGCCATCATGCCGGTGCACCTGTACGGCCAGGTGGCAGACATGACGAGCATCATGGAGATCGCGCGACGTCACGGTTTGCGCGTCATCGAAGACGCCGCACAGGCCATTGGATCCGAAGACGAGAAGGGCAGGCGCGCGTGCTCCATTGGTGACATCGGTTGCCTGTCGTTCTTCCCGACGAAGAATCTCGGCGCGTTCGGTGATGCGGGCGCCTGCGTCACGAACGACGAGAAGCTAGCCGCGAAACTCTTCAAGCTGCGCGTGCACGGCATGGAGCCGAAGTACTACCACGAGTTGGTGGGCGGCAACTTCCGCCTCGATGAAATCCAGGCCGCCGTGCTCAACGTGAAGCTCCCGCATCTCGATTCGTGGAGCGAAGCGCGCCAGCGCAATGCGGCGTTCTACGACGCGGCTTTCGCGCGCGCGGGCCTGGGTAGCAAGGTGCGCACGCCGCCGCCGGCGGCGAAGGGCTCGCGACACATCTATAACCAGTATTGCATCCGGGTCGAGCGCCGCGACGAAGTCCGCGCCTGGTTGGCCAAGAACGATGTCGGGGCAGAGATCTATTACCCGCTGGCACTTCACATGCAGCAGTGCTTCGCGTACCTCGGTCACAAGCCTGAGGATTTTCCGGAGAGTCTGCGCGCTACGCAGGAATCGCTGGCTTTGCCGATCTACCCGGAGCTCGTGGAGTCGCAACTGCAGTACGTAGTCGATACCATCGCCGCCCTGTTCCGAAAGTAGATCCGCCCAATGGCCCATGACAATCTGACCGCCGCCTGGCGCGCTCTCCACGCGCGGGCCACCGAAACCCGAGCCGTGAGCCTGCGTGCGCTGCGAGATGCGGACCCTGCGCGTGGCGCCCGGTATTCGCGCGAAGCCTGCGGGATCTACCTCGATTATTCGCGTCAGCGAATCGACGACGACGGATTGCACCTGCTGGCGAGCCTGGCTGACGCGGCCGGACTGCGCGCGCGCATCGAGGCCATGTGGCGCGGCGAACCCATCAATACGACTGAAGGACGCGCGGTGCTGCACACGGCGCTGCGAGTGCCGAAGGTGTCCGCCGATGGTCCGGGCGGCGAAGAGGTCTCGCGCCAGGTGCTGGCGGAACGTGAACGCATGCTGGATTTTGCCGAGCGCGTGCGTTCGGGCGGAGTCCGCGGATCAGGCGGATCGCCTTTCGCCACGGTGATCAACATCGGCATCGGCGGTTCGGACCTGGGGCCCGCGATGGCCGTGCAGGCGCTGCATCCGCTGACGTCGGGTGCGCCGCGTGTGCGTTTCGTCTCCAACGTCGATGGAACCGATCTCGCCAACGCGCTCGAGGGTGCGGACGCCGCAACCACGCTCTTCATCGTGGCCTCGAAGACCTTCAGCACGCAGGAGACGCTTGCCAACGCGCGCAGCGCGCGTCAGTGGCTCGCATCGAAGCTCGGCGAGGCGGCCGTGCCCGCGCACTTCGCCGCGGTCTCGACCAATGCCCAGGCGATGGACGCGTTTGGCGTCAATCCTAACTACCGCTTCATGATGTGGGATTGGGTCGGCGGACGGTATTCGCTGTGGTCGTCGATCGGCGTGTCGCTGGCCATCGCCATCGGGCGTGACGGCTTCCTCGAGCTGCTCACCGGCGCACACGAGATGGACGAACACTTCAGGAGCGCGCCCTGGGAGCACAACCTGCCGGCGCTCATGGGCCTGCTCGGGGTCTGGAACATCAATTGCCTCGAGTTGCCGACGCTCGCGGTACTTCCCTATGACGGACGACTGGGGCGTTTCCCCGCCTATCTTCAGCAGCTCGACATGGAGAGCAACGGCAAGTCGGTCGATCTCGCCGGGCAGCCGCTCCAGCATTCCACCGCGCCTGTCATCTGGGGCGAGCCTGGTAACAATGCGCAACACTCCTTCTTCCAGATGCTGCACCAGGGAACGCCGCGTGCGGCGCTCGACCTGCTGCTGCCTGCGCAGTCTTCCTGTGGCAATCCGGGCCAGGCCGAACTCGCCATTGGGAATTGCCTCGCCCAGGCCGAAGCGTTCGCCTTCGGTTATTCGGCGGAACAGGCGAAGGACGAACTCCAGGCCCGTAAGCTTCCTCCCGAGCGCGTCGAACTTCTGGCGCGCCACAAGGTCCATGCCGGGAATCGTCCGGTGAGCATCGTCGCGTTTCAGCGACTCGGTGCACGAATCCTGGGTAGTTTGGTGGCACTGTACGAACACAAGGTATTCACGCAGAGCGTGGTTTGGGGAATCAATGCGTTCGATCAGTGGGGCGTGGAGCTCGGCAAGAAAATGTGTGAAGAAGTGTCGCCGCTGGTGCGTGATCCGGCCGCCGCGCAGGGAAAACGGGCCATGCTGAACCCGCTGTTGATTCGCCTCCAGGCGTGGCGTCAATGAAGCGCCGCCCAGCCTGGACTGTTCACGCCTCTGCGGGGGTGATGCTGGCCGCACTGTTGGGCGTCGCGAGCGCGACTGCGCGGGCCGAGGCCGGCTGGTTCGAGTCCGGCGACGCGATGTTGCGCATGGACCTGCAGTTGCTCAACGACGCCGACGTCATCCGGCTGCCGGTCAACGAATGGCCGATACCGCGCGCCGCCGTGTCCTACGCGATCGACAATGCCAAGGTGCATTTCGTCACGAACGCCGAGGTCTCGGCCGCTTTGGGACGCGTGCGCGCCAAGCTGGAACCGTCCGCGGCCTGGCGCCTGAGCGCGTCCGCGAACGCCGGACAATCCGGGCGCCTGCGCGACTTCGACGACGTGGCGCGCGAAGACGGCGAACTCGGGGCTACCGCGAGCTACCGCTCGGATCGGTTTGCCGCCGGGCTGCGGGTGACTGCCGTCTCGAACCCCGATGACGGAGAGGAATTCCGTCTCGACGGTTCGCACGCCACCGTGCAGCTTGGCAACTGGCTGTTCAGTGCCAACGCGCTCGATCGCTGGTGGGGGCCGGGTCATGAAAGTAGTTTGATCCTCTCCAGCAATGCGCGTCCGATGCCTACCCTCATGGTGGCGCGTGCTGCCGCGAAGCCGTTCGAAACGCCGTGGCTGAGCTGGCTCGGACCGTGGCGTCTCAGTTTCGGGATCAGCCAGATGGAGCAGAATCGCGCCGATATCGACGCGCCGCTGTTCATGGCCTGGCGCGTGGCGGCCATGCCGTTCAAGAAGATCGAGGTGGGACTCTCGCGCACCGCGCAGTTCTGCGGCGAGCAGCTCCCGTGTAACTCCCAGTCCATTCAAGACATGCTTCTCGGACACGACAACAAGGGCAAGAACGTGGCCCTGGAAGACGAACCTGGCAACCAGATGGCCGGCTTCGACATTCGCTGGAATTCTCCCATCGGCAATTTCCCGTACGCGATCTATTCGCAGTTCATCGGCGAGGACGTGTCGGCCTACGTGCCCGTCAAATACCTCAAGCAATTTGGCCTCGAGACATGGAAACCACTCTCAGCCGGCGGGCTCGTGCAGGGATACCTCGAATACGCGACCAGTGAGTGCGCTAACAAACACGGCCTGGTAAAGGACTGCGCCTATAACCAGGGCCTGTTCAATGTCGAGGGATATCGCTATCGAGGACGCGTGATCGGTTACACCACCGATCGCGACGCCCAGACATGGACGCTCGGTGGAACGTACACGGATAGCCGGGGCAACTTGTGGACCGCAAAGGCCCTCGATTCACGCCTTGCCATCCACAGCGACAACGACACACGCAACACCGTGGCGGTCGAACCCACTCACTACAATTCCCTGGAACTCGGCTGGAAAGGCGCGCTGTTTGGCGAGCCGGTCTCCATCGATCTCGGGTACGAACTCTACGAACCCACCGTGGGTGCGCGCGATTCGGGGCCGTTCGGGTTCGTCGGCTGGCGGCACGAATTCAAACCGTGAGCCCGGCCCGCTGGCGCACGAGCCTGGTTTGTTCGTTCGCCGTCCTTTGGGTAACGGCGGCCAATGCGGATCCGTGGCTCGCGCCGGGCGACGAAGGTTTGCGCAGCGACATCCAGATGCTGGCCGACGCCGGCATCCTGCGCGGGCCCGTGACTACGTGGCCGATTTCCTGGCCGGACGTTGCGCGCGACGCGCTCGCGGCCAAGGGAGACGGACTCGATAACGCGACCGCGCTGGCGTTGTTGCGCGTGCAACGATTGTCGCGGGCCGCGTCGCACGATGGTTTCGCGGGCACCGGGCTTCGCGTCAGTGGCGCAGTCGAACCGACACAGATGCGCGGCTTCGCGGATACGCCGCGCGAAGAGGGCGAGCTCGGGATGCGCGCGAGCTGGCTGACCGATCACTTCGCCGTCAACCTGCAGGGGTCCGTCGTCGTGGATCCCGACGACGGCAAACAATGGCGCGCTGACGGTTCCTATCTCGGCGTGAACTTCGGAAATTTCATGGTCTCCGCGGGCCTGATGGAGCGCTGGTGGGGTCCGGGCTGGGACGGCAGCCTCATTCTCTCCACCAACGCGCGGCCGATACCCACCATCACGCTCGAGCGCAATTACACCGATCCCTTCAAGAGCAAGTGGCTGTCGTGGATCGGTCCGTGGCGCGCGAGCGTGGCGCTCGGCGAAGCCGAGAGTCACGACGTCGCCGTCCCCGGCGTGAAGTTCATGGCGGCGCGCGTCAACTTCAAGCCAAGACCCTGGCTCGAGTTCGGACTGACCCGAACGGCGCAGTTCTGCGGCGGCGACCGGCCATGCGACTGGGGCACTTTCACCGACATGTTGTTCGGGCGTGACAACACGGGCGAAGGTGACGATCCGCTGCAGGAACCTGGCAACCAGTTGGCTGGCTACGACATGCGCCTGCGTTCGCCGTGGAAGCCGCTGCCGATGGCGTTCTACACGCAGTGGATAGGAGAGGACGAAGCGGGTGGATTGCCGAGCAAGTTCATCGGCCAGTTCGGGCTGGAATACTGGGGCTCGAGCCGATGGGGAGGGTACCGGTTTCGCGCCGAATACGCGGATACCGCCTGCGTGTTCAACCAGGAACCTCCGGAGTTCAACTGCGCCTATCGCTCGAACACGTACCCACAGGGCTATGCATATCGCGGGCGAATCATTGGCCATTCCCTCGACAACGACAGCCGCATGTTCTCGGTCGCCGGGGTGCTGGTTCGCGAGAATGGCGACGTCCTGAGCGTCGAGTTCCGGCGCGCGAAGATCAATCGCGATGGCACGGGCGAACACGCCATCAGCGACGTGCCTGCCGACCTCGACAATGTAGAATTGCGCTACTCGAAGACTTTGGGTATTGGCAAGTTAAGCATTGGCTTGGGTTACGACGATCGCAGCTCGACGACGGATTCGGGTTCCGACGCTCGCGGCTTCCTGAGCTGGCAACAGGGAATCTGATGAGAAAGTTCTGGTCGATAGTGGTCATCGCGCTCCTGGGCGCGGGCGTGCAGCCGTCAGCGGCCCAGGTTCCTACCGCCGAGCAACTCGAATTGCTTCGTAGCATGAGCCCGGAGGATCGCAAGGCGCTCATGGAGCAGCTCGGTCTCTCCGGTTCGATGGGCGACGACCTCTCCGGAACGCAGTCGGCGACGGATCCCTCGCGCACGGCAGGCGACGCCAACGGAACGAGGAATCGCGGCACTACGGCGGAGCTCAAGGACTTCTCGCTGAAGCCCGAAGATTCAGTGCTCATCGACCTCGACTTCAAGAAAGACAAACCCGCGCGTATCGAGAGCCAGGGAGCGGGACTGCCGCCTGTGACCATCCCCGGGGAACTCGCGCCGGTTCTCGAACTTGACGAGCGCGACGAACTCCAGAAGCGGATCGACCTCGTCCGGTCCCGAAATCCGTACCAGCTCGATTCCACCGGCGCGGTGCTGTTGCCAGGATTCCCGCCGATCGTGCTCGCGGGACTCAGCGAGACCCAGGCCACGCATCGGCTTGCAAGCGTCGTCGCGTTCCTCAAGCTCGACGTCAAAGTCAGCAAGCTTCCGGTGCGCAAGACCGGCGTCGCGGGTCTCAAGCCCTTCGGATATGACCTCTTCAAGGACAGCACCTCGACCTTCGCGCCGGCCGGCGATGTTCCGGTTCCCTCCGACTACATCGTGGGGCCCGGCGATCAACTCAGCGTGCAGTTGTTCGGCAACCAGAACCGCAACCTGCGCCTGACGGTCGGTCGCGATGGCCGTGTCAGTTTTCCCGAGCTCGGGCCTATCAACGTGGGTGGGCGGACATTCGAGGCCGTGGCCCAGGATCTCGAGAGCCGCGTCTCGCGGCAGATGATCGGCGTTCGCGCGAGCGTGGCGATGGGACCCACGCGCTCCATTCGCGTGTTCGTCATGGGTGAGACGAATCGTCCCGGCAGCTACACGGTCAGCGGACTCACCACCGTGACGTCGGCGCTGTATGCGAGCGGCGGCATTTCGCCGATCGGATCGTTGCGCGACATCCAGCTGAAGCGCGCGGGCGCGGTCATCCGCCGCCTCGACCTCTACGAACTGATGCTGCGTGGTGACACCAGCGGCGATGCCAAACTACTGCCGGGCGACGTCATCTTCATTCCGCCGGTGAAGTCGACCGTGGCCGTGGATGGCGAGGTCCAGCGTCCCGCCATCTACGAACTCCTCGGCAACACCAGTGTTTCGGACATCATCGCACTCGCGGGCGGCACTACCGCCGAAGCCGATACCAGCCGGGTGGCACTGGTGCGCGTCAACGACCGGCGCGCGCGCGTGGTCGTCAATGTGCCACTCGACCAGTCTTCGGGCCGGGCGGAACTGCTGCGCAATGGCGATTCGCTGCGCGTGCTGCGGCTTCGGCCGACGCTCGACGAAGGAGTGACCATCGAAGGCCACGTCTTCCGGCCAGCCCAGGCGGCATGGCACGACGGCCTGCGACTGACCGATCTCCTGGGATCGGTCGATGAACTCAAGCCCGGCGCGGATCTCAACTACGTGCTGATCCGCCGCGAGATGCCGCCCGATCGGCACGTCACGGCGGTGTCGGCGGATCTCGGCGCGGCCCTGCGCGATCCGGGCTCGGTCAAGAACATCAAGCTCATGCCGCGCGATCGCATTTTCGTATTCGACACGGAGTCGGGGCGTCGCCAGGTGCTCGATCCGCTGCTCGAGGAAATGCGCCGCGAGTCGCGCATCGATCGCCCGGGGCAGATCGTGCGCATCGACGGCCGCATCAAGGTGCGTGGCGACTATCCTCTCGAGCCGCAGATGCACATCAGCGATCTCGTGCGCGCCGGTGGTGGCCTGCAGGATGCCGCTTATGGCGCAAAGGCGGAACTCACGCGTTACAACCTCGGCGGTGACGCTCGCCAGACGCAACTGCTCGACGTCGACCTCGCCGCCATCATGAATGGCGACTCGAGCGCCGACCTCCTTCTGCAGCCGTTCGACTTCATCAACATCAAGGAAATCCCGGAGTGGAGTGAGCAGGAGAAGATCGCGATTCTCGGCGAAGTCCGATTCCCCGGCACTTATCCCATCCGCCGCGGAGAGACCCTGTTGTCCGTGCTGGCGCGGGCCGGCGGATTGACGTCGCTCGCGTTTCCGGAAGGCTCGGTGTTCACGCGCGTCGAATTGGCGGAACGCGAACAGCAGGAGATCGACAAGCTCACGCTGAGACTCCAGGGCGATCTCGCGGCCTCGGCGCTCTCGGCGGCGGCCGCCAACCAGGGCGGGGCGAGTCAGGCCCTCACCCTCGGCCAATCCTTGCTGAACCAGCTGAAGACCACGAAGCCCGTAGGCCGGCTCGTCATCGATCTGAACACGGTCCTTGCGGCCCGCGTGGGATCGCCGGCAGACGTCGTGCTTCGCGAAGGCGATCGCCTCCTGATCCCGAAACAGAAACAGGAAGTCACTGTCATCGGCGAAGTGCAGAACACCACGTCGCACTTCTATCGCGAAAATCTTACGCGCGACGACTACATCGGCCTGAGCGGCGGCACCACGCGCAAGGCGGACGATGGCCGCATCTACGTCGTACGCGCCGATGGCAGCGTGGTGTCGAGCGAAAGTGGCGGGTGGTTCCGGCGCAGCGGCCAGGTCGCGATGCGGCCGGGCGACACCATCGTCGTGCCGCTCGACACCGAGAGAATGCCGGCGCTGCCGATGTGGCAGGCCGTCACCTCGATCCTCTACAACCTCGCGATCGGCGCTGCGGCTGTCGCTTCCTTCTAGCTAACACATATGAAAGTTGCATTGATCACCGGCATCACTGGCCAGGATGGCGCCTACCTCGCGCAGTTCCTGCTCGAAAAGGGCTACGTCGTCCACGGCGTGAAGCGCCGCGCCTCTTCGTTCAACACCGAACGCATCGACCACCTGTACCAGGATCCGCACGCGCGCGATCGCCGCCTGGTGCTCCACTATGGCGACCTCACCGACGCGACGAACCTGATCCGCCTCGTCCAGACCGTGCAGCCGGACGAGATCTACAACCTCGCGGCGCAAAGCCACGTGGCGGTGTCGTTCGAAACCGCGGAATACACGGCCAATGCCGACGGCATCGGCACGCTGCGGCTGCTGGAGGCGATCCGCATTCTCGGGCTCGAGAAACGCACGCGCTTCTACCAGGCCTCCACCTCCGAAATGTACGGAAAGGTGCAGGAAGTCCCGCAGCGTGAAACCACGCCGTTCTATCCGCGCTCGCCGTACGGCGTCGCGAAACTGTACGCGCACTGGATCACGGTGAACTACCGCGAGGCCTATGGCCTCTATGCCTGCAGCGGCATCCTGTTCAACCACGAGTCGCCGATCCGCGGAGAAACGTTCGTGTCCCGCAAGATCACTCGCGGGCTCGCGCGCATCGACGCAGGGCTCGACGATTGCCTGTACCTCGGCAATCTCGATTCACGTCGCGACTGGGGCCATGCGCGCGACTACGTGCGTGCGCAATGGCTGATGCTGCAGCAGTCGCAGCCCGACGATTTCGTCATCGCCACCGGCCAGCAGTATTCGGTGCGCGATTTCGTCGTGCGTTCCGCGAAGTTGTTAGGCATGGAGATCGAGTGGCGCGGCAGCGGCGAGGCCGAGACCGGCGTCGACACCCGCAGCGGCAAGACCGTCGTGCGCGTCGATCCGAGGTACTTCCGGCCCGCCGAGGTCGAAACCCTGCTGGGAGATTCCAGCAAGGCCCGTCGCGTGCTCGGCTGGCAGCCCGAGATCAGCTTCGACCAGCTCGTCGCGGAGATGGTGGCCGGCGATCGCGAGATCGCACGCCGGGACGCGCTTACGGCGAAGCATGGATTCCGGGTGTCCGCCAATCGTGAATAAGAACGCGTCGATTCTCATCGCCGGAGCGCGCGGGCTCGCCGGGAGCGCGTTGGTGCGCCGGCTGCGCAAGCTCGGCTACGAAAACCTGTTGACGCCCACGAGCGCGGACCTCGATTTGCGCCGCCAGGCGGCGGTGGAGAAGTACTTCGACGAGAAGCGCCCGGATTGCGTGATCCTCGCAGCGGCGCGGGTCGGCGGCATTCATGCCAACAACACGCGGCCCGCGGATTTCATCGCCGACAACCTGGTCATCCAGAACAACGTCATCGATGCGAGTTATCGCTCGGGCACGAAAAAATTCCTGTTCCTCGGGTCGAGCTGCATCTATCCGCGGCTTGCCGAGCAACCCATGCGCGAGTCCGCGCTGCTCACGGGCGAGCTCGAACCCACCAACCAGTGGTACGCCATCGCGAAGATCGCCGGACTCAAGATGTGCCAGGCCTATCGACGCCAGTACGGCTTTGACGCGATCTCGGTGATGCCCACCAATCTCTACGGCCCCTTCGACAACTTCAGCGAGCTCGATTCCCACGTGCTCCCGGCCCTGATCCGGAGATTTCACGAGGCGGCCCAGAAAAACGCCGCGGAGGTGGTGCTCTGGGGAACGGGTACGCCACGCCGCGAATTCCTGCACGCCGACGACTTCGCCGATGCGGCCTGCCTGCTGCTCGAGAAATACAGCGCCGAAGAGCCCGTGAACATCGGTTGCGGCACCGACGTCTCGATCAATGAGCTGGCCGCCCTGGTGGCGGCCGCCACGGGCTTCCGTGGCCGCATCGTCAACGACACCAGCAAGCCCGACGGGGCGCCCCGGAAGCTGCTCGACGTCTCCCGGCTCACGGCCCTGGGATGGCGGCCTAACATCCCGCTGGCGGAAGGGATTGCCTCGACCGCCGAGTGGTATCGCGCCAACTACGCCTCCGCCCGGCGCTGACTTTCCACCGACACTGCGAGCCCGGACGTTGACCCGGGCAGGTCGGGTGTCTAGAATCCGCCGCGTTCAACCATTGAACGCAGCCTAAACCCCTGAAATAACGGAATTTTTGGTGGAAGAGACCCGCTACAAGATCCTGCGTCTGCTCGAAGCCTCGCCCGGAATGAGCCAGCGCGAAGTCGCCCGCGAGCTCGGCGTGAGTGTCGGCAAGGTCAATTATTCACTGCAGGCGCTCATGCGCCGCGGCTGGATCAAGGCTAACAACTTCAAGAACAGCCAGAACAAGGCGGCGTACATGTACCTGCTCACGCCGGGAGGCATCGAGGCCAAGACCAAGCTGGCCATGCAGTTCCTGCGCGTGAAGATGGACGAGTACGACAAGCTGGGCCTCGAGATCGAACGCGTGCGGCGTGAAATCGAGGAACGCGCGCGCGGCGCGCAATCATGAGCGGCGAAAAGACCTTCCTGATCACGGGTGGCGCTGGATTCATCGGTTCGGCCGTGGTGCGGCACCTCCTGGCGGACAGCGCTCATCGCGTCGTCAATCTCGACAAGCTCACTTACGCGGGCAACCTCGAATCCCTGCCGGGCGCCGCGGATCATCCGCGCTACGCGTTCGAGTGCGTCGACATCTGCGATCGCCGGGAGCTCGACCGCGTGCTCCGCGAACACAACCCCGACGCCGTCATGCATCTTGCCGCCGAATCGCACGTGGATCGCTCCATCGATGGCGCCGGCGCATTCATCCATACCAACATCGTGGGCACCTACACGCTGCTCGACGCGGCGCGTGACTACTGGCGCCAGATGCCCGAATCGCGTCGTGGCGGTTTTCGTTTTCACCACGTGTCCACCGACGAGGTGTACGGGGATCTTTCCGAAGGCGGCGGACTGTTCGTGGAGAACACGCCGTACGCACCGAGCTCGCCGTACGCGGCCAGCAAGGCGAGCTCGGATCACCTGGTCCGCGCGTGGAAGCGCACCTATGGCCTGCCGGTGGTCATCACCAACTGCTCCAACAACTACGGGCCGTACCAGTTTCCCGAGAAACTCATCCCGCTGATGATTCTCAACGCGCTCGATGGCAAGCCGCTGCCGGTCTACGGCCGCGGAAACCAGATCCGCGACTGGCTGTACGTCGAAGACCATGCGCGCGCGCTGGTTGCGGTCCTGCTGCGCGGCGCCCTCGGAGAGACCTACAACATCGGTGGCCACAACGAGCAGCGCAACCTCGATGTCGTGGAGACGCTGTGCTCGCTGCTCGACGAACTCGTCCCCACGCGACCGGCAGGCCGCAAACAGCATCGCGAGCTCATCACCTTCGTGACCGATCGACCGGGTCACGATCTGCGCTATGCCATCGATGCCGGAAAGATCGAACGGGAGCTCGGGTGGAAACCGGCCGAGACCTTCGAGACCGGCTTGCGCAAGACGGTCGAGTGGTACCTGAACAATCGCACCTGGTGTCAGCGCGTGCGTGACGGCTCCTATCGCGGCGAACGCCTCGGACTCGCCGTATGAGCGCGCCCAAGGGAATCATCCTGGCCGGCGGCGCAGGCTCGCGGCTGCATCCCATCACGCTCGGCGTGTCCAAGCAGCTGCTGCCTATCTACGACAAACCGATGATCTACTACCCGCTGTCGGTGCTCATGCTGGCCGGCATCCGCGAAATCCTCGTCATCACCACGCCCGAGGACCAGGCGGGTTTCATTCGCGTCCTCGGTGACGGCAGCGCTTTCGGCGTGAGCCTGACCTACGCGGTGCAGCCGCGGCC